>ERZ827490.173-NODE-173-length-108989-cov-4.257293_pt1 | contig 108989 bp, 83 predicted proteins | sample MGYA00519770_ERZ827490 | MGnify/ENA primary metagenome ERZ827490 (study PRJEB31778, sample SAMEA3449324) | human gut metagenome | biome: human gut; feature: human-associated habitat; material: faeces | place: United Kingdom | collected 2010/2012 ... | reverse complement strand
GAGTAATTCTATCTTACATCAGTTTAGAGGTTTACACAATCTTTGGGATACTCCCGTTTTGACGGCTGTTTTTTTGCTTTTTAACCATTTTGCCAGCTTCTTCAGATTCATGCACGCAAACATCAGCCCTGCTTTCATCTCCATCCGGGCCTTCCCTATCATCTGCGTATACCGGAAGCCATGATTCTCTTTTGCTGTTCCAAACAATCTCTCTATGGTTTATCCGCAGCGCATATAGTTCGTTCATTCCTGTGGAATGACGAATATCTTCGCACATCTCCATGTATGGTACCCAGATGTGGCGCGTCACCGTTTTTACATGGTCGCGGCTCCCTGTATTGGGAAAGATAAGGGCAGCTTTCACACACATGCCCACAGCTTTTGTACTCCCGATACCCCTCACGGTATGTTGCTCTGTATTCCAACACTTCGTTATTCGGACAAATATTACAGTTGGCCGTCCTGCATCCAGAGAGTATTTATTCCGGATCAGACCGTAGATGAAACTCCAATCAGTTGCTTTATCAATCAATCGAAGCGGATGATCCGGAGAAAACCAAGTCGTCCACAAAAAACTTTTGAACTGTCTTCCATGTTTTATTTACCACAAAAAATCAAAGAAACACCATAAATGAACCTATTACAAACCTGGCGCCAAAGGATTAGAATAAGCATACAAGGAAAAGAAAATGAACGAAAGGAGAGGATTGTATATGGCTGCACAAACACTTTATCTGGGTACGGTGCTGACGGCGGGACTGCTGTCATTCTTTTCGCCCTGTATCGTCCCGCTGCTTCCTGTATATATTTCCGTTTTTTCCGCGGGCAGCGGGGCGGCACAGGAGGATATTTTTCAGAGAAGGATACGGACATTGTTTAAGAGCTGCCTGTTTGTAGCAGGTATTTCCACCTGTTTTATCATTCTCGGTTTCGGGGCCGGGGCATTGGGATCCATCATAGGAAGCAGTTTTTTTATGATTGCGATAGGATTGATTGTGATTGTCCTGGGGCTTCATCAGACAGGACTGATTCATATCAAATGGCTCTCCTATGAGAAAAAAGTGAATTTAAAGCGTTCTCATCGAAGCGATTACTTTGGTGTGTTCCTTCTGGGACTGACATTCAGCTTTGGCTGGACACCCTGTATCGGTCCTGTGCTGGGTGCAATCCTGGGACTTTCGGCCACAAGCAGCCGGCCGTTCTATGGCGGGTTTCTGATGGCTGTTTATTCCCTGGGCTTCCTGATTCCATTTCTGATACTGGCACTTTTTTCAGATGTGCTGCTGCAGAGAATAAAAAAGCTCAATAAGCACTTGGGCAAAATCAAAGCTGCAGGGGGAATTGTCATTATCATGATGGGGATACTCCTGATGACCGATAATCTGGATAAGATATTAATGCTGATGAATTAAAGAAGAAAGGGCGGATGATACTATGAAACGAAAATACTTCATCATACCGGTTCTGTGCCTCGCGTTTTTTGCATTTGCCGCGTATGGCGCCAGGAAACCGCGAAATGCATTCCCTATGGTAAATAGTGAAGAGATGGGCAGCGGGGTGGATAGGAACATGGATACAAAAAAAGTGAATAAGGGTAATCCGGCGCCCGATTTTGAGATGATGGATTTAAATGGAAATACGGTAAAACTGTCTGACTTTGCCGGTGAGAAGGTCTATATCAAGTATTGGGCCTCCTGGTGTCCAATCTGTCTGGGCGGGCTGGAAGACATCAACACTCTTTCCGCAGAGGACAACGGGTTTAAGGTACTGACCATTGTAGCTCCGGGCAGCAAAGGGGAGAAGAACGATGAGGACTTTAAAACCTGGTTTGCCGGCGTCGAACATACGGAGAACATCACGGTATTGCTGGATATCGATGGCGTATACACAAACAGGGCAGGCGTCCGGGGATTCCCTACCTCCGAGTATATCGGTTCGGACGGTGTTCTCATAAGCCTGGCTCCGGGCCACGCTGATAACGAAACAATTAAGAGCACATTTGAGGCAATAAACTGATTAAAAACAGCGGATTGACGCGAAAGGAGCAGAACATGAAGAAGAATTCAGTAAAATCAGCAGGAGTGTTTCTTTTGGCTGCGGCCATCCTCACATTGGCCGGGTGTTCCGCCTCTGCCGCCGAGGCAGGAATGGCGGCCGGTGCCAAAAGAGAAACGGAAAGTCTGTCCATGGATGATAGCGTGATGGACAGCGGAAAGGAGAAAAAAATGGCAGCAGAACAGGAGGACATGATGATAAGCGGGGAGGATTTACACACGATTTATTTGGCGGGCGGATGCTTTTGGGGGATTGAAGCTTATGTAAAGAAGCTCCCCGGTGTGAGCAGCACCGATGTGGGGTATGCCAACGGAAACACGGAAAATCCGTCCTACAAGGAGGTGTGCTACAACAACACCGGCCACGCCGAGACGGTGAAGGTGGTTTATGATACCTCCCGCATCTCAACGGATCAGCTGTTGGATGGCTTTTTCAAGGTGGTGGATCCCACCAGCGTAAATCGGCAGGGAAATGACCGGGGAAGCCAGTACCGTACCGGCATCTACTATGTGGATGAAGCCGACCAGGCAATCGCCAAAGCCGCCGTGGCCAGACAGGAGGAAAAATACAGTTCCCCCATTGCCACAGAGGTACTGCCGCTGAGCAACTTCTATATGGCAGAGGACTATCATCAGGACTACCTGGATAAAAACCCGGGCGGCTACTGTCACATCGATTTAAATGACGCCGACGAGTTCATCAGGGAAAGCGGACTTGATATGGCTGATGTGGCCAGCCTCATAAAAGTGGAGGATTATCCTGTACCGAGCGATGCCAAACTGAAAGAAATGCTCACTGATATTCAGTACAGGGTGACACAGATGGGAGATACAGAGCGTCCTTATACGAACGAGTATAGCAGTACTTTTGAAAAAGGGCTTTATGTGGATGTTGTGACCGGAGAGCCGCTGTTCAGTTCTGTTGATAAGTTTGAATCCGGCTGCGGATGGCCCAGCTTTTCCAAACCCATTATAGCTGATGTGGTAAAGGAGAACCAGGACACCAGCTTTAACATGGTGCGCACTGAGGTACGCAGCCGGGCCGGGGATACCCATTTAGGCCACGTCTTTGACGACGGTCCCAGGGAGTTAGGAGGGCTTCGCTATTGTATCAACAGCGCTTCAATCCGGTTCATTCCCTATGGGGACTTGGAGGCGGAGGGCTATGGATTTTTAAAATCCATTTTCGACTGATACGGTACGATGACCTGAGAATTCACGATTAAGAAGACTTTGATATGTTTGACACCGGGGCTGACGGTCTTGTACCGTTGATCCCGGCGTTGTATAATAGACTTAAAAAAACAGTTATAAACGTGTCATGAAGGAGGAATCGGTATGTATAACCTGCTGGTTGTGGACGACGAGAGCATTCTCCGCCGTGGAATCCGGGCGTTCATCGACTTTGACGGTCTTGGAATAGGAGAATATTTTGAGGCGGAAAATGGTGAAGGTGCTTTGAAAATCATAGAAACCAGCCAGGTTGATCTCATTCTGGCCGATATCAATATGCCCAAAATGAACGGTCTTGAGTTCTGCAGACAGGCAAAGGAGCGGGACCCTGCGGTAAAAATAGCCATACTTACGGGTTATGACTATCTCGATTACGCAATCCGGGCCATTAAAATTGGTGTGGATGACTATGCGTTAAAGCCCCTTTCCCGTAACGATGTGCAGAAACTGCTTTTCCGCCTGATTGAAAAGAAAAAGGATGCGGAAGGTTTTGCCGCTGTGCGCCAGGCGGTTGGACAGTTGGCCCGGATTGCAGGCAGTGACAGCGATGCGGGGGTAAAAGGTCAGTTGGCCGATGTGCTGGAACAGCATCTGGCCGATCCCGGCTTCTCCCTTGGTGCGATGGCTGAGCAGCTGGGCTACAGTCTCAGCTATTTAAGTACGCTGTTTAAAAAGACTTTTGGAGAGAATTTCAGGGATTATCTGCTTGATCTCCGGTTGGAACGGGCAAAAATCCTCCTCCTGTCCACAGAGATGAAAAACTATGAGATATCCGCGGCGGTTGGAATTGAGGATCCCAACTATTTCAGCGTCTGTTTCCGTCGTAAGTTTCAGAAAACGCCTAAAGAGTTCAGAATGGGGGCGGGACATGGCAGGTAAAGCAAAAAAAATCAGCATTAAGAGCTGGTTCCGCAGGTTCGGTGTGCAGATATCCATGTTTTATCTGGCTGCCGGTCTGATGATTGTGATGGTGCTCAGCGGGGCTATCTACTTTTTTGCGGCCAATCTGATGATGGATGAAACGGTTTTAAAGACACGTGATCAGCTGGAGATGAGCGGTGCCAATATTTCTACCTACATTGCCCGAATAAAAGGGGAGTCCAATGTCTTTGCGGCGGATCCCATGCTCCGGCAATATCTCTCCGGAAAGGAAGATGCTCCGGAGCCAGATCTGATGGGGCAGATTATGACGATTCTTAGTAATGATGCTTACATCAAGTCGCTCGTGGTGGTGTCCAAGGATGGGCGCATCCTTTCTAATGAGGAAAATCTGGATATGTCGGTCTCTGAAGATATGATGAAGGAAGGTTGGTACACGGATGCAATCCATAATACCATGCCGGTGCTCACCGGCGCCAGAATGCAGAGTTTTTCCGCCGACAAGGACAATTGGGTAATCTCCGTGAGTACGGAAATCACGGACAGCTCCGGTGAAAACCTTGGCGTCCTCCTGATGGATATGAGGTACAGCGTCATTGAGGACCATTTGCGCAGATTAAATCTTGGAAAAGAAGGGTATGTTTTTCTTTTAAACGATAAGGGGGAGCCGGTTTATCACAAAGACACCAGCTACTTTTCTGATCCCGAAAAGAAGCGGCAGCTTTTGGAAATCCTGAAAGCAGAGGACGTTTATAATAAGAGGCAGAATCAACTGACTTACCGGACCAACATTGAAAATGCCGGCTGGACCATGGTTGGCGTGGTTTCCCTGGATAATCTGAAAATGCTGGAGCAGCAGCTGTTTGAGGCATTACTTTTAACCGGCGGTCTGCTTTTTCTGGCCGTGCTGTTCATTGGAATTCTTTTTACACGGCGATTAGCCGCTCCCATGGCTGATTTAGAGCGTGGGATGAGAGAAATAGAAAAACTCACGGAGATTTCTGTGCACAGGAACAGCTTTTATGAAGTGGAACTTCTGGCGGGAAATTATAACCGTATGATACGCCGTATCCGGGCTTTGATGGATGAGATTAAGGAGAAAGAAGAGACGCTGCGCCATTCCGAATTAAACGTCCTGGTCAGCCAGATTAATCCCCATTTCCTTTACAATACCCTGGACACGATTGTCTGGATGGCTGAGTTTAATGACAGCGAAAGAGTGATAGCCCTTACAAAATCCCTGGCTGCTTTCTTCCGCCTCTCCTTAAACGGTGGGAGAGAACTGGTCTCCGTGGCTGATGAACTGGATCATATGCGGCAGTACCTCTATATCCAAAAGGAGCGGTATGGAGATAAGTTAAACTATGAGATTGGCGAAGCAGATGAGCTGTCGGATTATACGGTTCCAAAGATTATTCTTCAGCCGGTTGTGGAGAACAGTATTTACCATGGCATCAAACCATTGGACGGTCCCGGCTATGTTACAGTGACAGTGAAGGAGATGGGTGAAAGGCTCATATTCACGGTGGCGGATAACGGGGTGGGATTTAATCCTGAAAAGCCGCAGACCGGTAAGAGGAAAGGGAAAGGCAGTGTGGGCCTGAAAAATGTGGACGAACGCCTTAAACTTTATTATGGTCCGGATTATGGCCTCCAGATTGATTCCAGCCCCGGGAAGGGCTGTACCGTCTATCTCATTGTTGGAAAAAAAATACTGGGTGCAGGTGTCTGCATATCTGGTGCAGAGGACGCTGAGGGTTATATAAAATAGGAAAACTGCAAAAAAGCCCGTCACACGGACAAAAAATAAAAGCTATCACATGACAGGAAACGCCGCCCAATGGAGAGAAGGGGCGGCGTTTTCCGTTGTGAGGCGGAAAGAAGGATCACTCTTCCGCCCTGCCGGTAAACCCTGATTCCTGTTGTGGTTACAACGCAGGGCAGCAGCGAGGCGGACGAGGTGGCGGCGCTGTCCTATAGCGCTGCCGACTTCGTGTCAAAGCCCTACCGGCCGGAAATCATCCTGCACCGGGTTGCGAATATCATCAACCTGAGGGAGACCGCAGCCATGGTCAACGAGCTGCAATACGACCGGCTGACCGGGCTCTTCAGCAAGGAATACTTTTACCGCTGCGTCAGGGGCCAGCTGGACGCTGCGCCCGGAAAGATGTACGATATCATCTGCTCCAACATCGAGAACTTTTACTGGCAGGCAGTATTTTTTTGAGGTGAACCATGGGAAACCGTGCAATCTATTAAATTATTGAAAATAGTGGGAGCCATATCTTTACCGCCCACAACAGCGCAAACGCCCTGTTCCCGTTGTTGCGGCTGGCACAGGCAATTAACAGGCCTTAGTGGCTGATATTGCTAATAGGTACCCGGAATGATAAAATATAAGAACAACAGTAGGCTATAAAAAATAGTGTCGGATTCAGTTTGTACGATCGGGTTCATGTAAAGACAACGGGGCTGGAAAGGCTGATGATTAGGGCGTTTGACGGCTCTTACCAGCTTGCGTTGTAAAATATTTACAGATCATAATATAACCAAAATCCCGCCCGATTCCCACCCTGATTTCATAAGGACTCAGGGCACAATATAAAAATTGATGAAGCAACTTGACAGATTTGATATTAAAATTTAGGGTATAGGAAACAAGAATATTCGCCTTAGGCGGAAAAGGCGAACTCGACAAATCGGAAGCTATGGAGGGGAATTCGTATGGAGGATGTTTATAAAAATTGTCCTATCTATGAAGATAAGGATTACACTTTAAGATTGGTTCGGCTGGAGGATAAAGTAGATTTACTAAAAGTTTATTCTGATGAAAAGGCTGTACCATTTTTTAATGGTGATAATTGTGGCGGTGACGATTTTCATTATACAACTGAAAATAGAATGGAACAGGCAATTGAATATTGGCTTTGGGAGTACAGCAGACAAGGATTTGTACGTTGGACAATCGTTTCAAAAGCAGCACATGAAGCAATCGGAACGATAGAGCTTTTCCACAGAGAAGGGGGTGATTATTTCACAAATTGTGGTTTGCTTAGACTGGATATTCGGAGCGACCACGAAATTCAAAGTGAGATTATACAAATCCTAGCGTTGATAATTGAACCCACATATACCTTGTTCCATTGTAATAAAATTGCGACAAAAGCGATTGCGTTAGCGACAGAACGTATCAAGGCGTTACATATTTTGGGGTTTGAACCTACGGATGAAAAATTGGTAGGGCATGACGGAACAAAGTATGATTCATATTTTGTAGTGAAAAAGAATTAGTAGGACTTTAAATCCGAGTGTGTGAATTAAAGGACCTATTGACAAATAAATTCTTTTAAATGTTTTCCGGATTTTTTGATATTTAATTTAAATCAAAGGATGATAAATGGGCTCCTTAAGCCACCTTTATCATCCTTTTTAGGTTCAATGACGCAGCAGAAAGCAGGCATTCTTCACCTGTTTTATGAATGCCTCTCTTTTTTATTGTCTTCAGGTTGTGCTCTCGCTTTAAAACCGCAAAAGTACCCTCTGACCAAATTTTTCTAAGCCTCATCATACACAGATATTCAGCTGTTTCATATTTCTGCTTGTTTCGATAAAAAGCAGGATAATTAGCACTGGCGTTGCTCCGTATACTTCCCTTATCTATCTCACGATGCGATAGCTTAGGACACTCAATGTATATTTTGCGTGGACACATATATAAACAATAGTGGTTCTGAGTTTCAGATGGGCTGCTTTATGGACTGTGTGCCAGAGGCGTCTCTTATGGCAGAGAAGCTGACCGGGGGACTCCGCCGGCTGGTGATTGAGAAATGTCTGGGACCGGGAGGTATACAAATGAAGGCATCTGTAAGGGGGGAAATCCAACGGGGTAAGATTTGCGGAAAACCCTTAACAGGCGGGGAAAAACGGGGACGGTTCCGCGCTTAAATGTACCCAGGGAGGGAGTGAACCGGGTAGGGAAAAGAGAAAGATGGAAAACTGGGAAAAGAAAGACCGGACATTTGCGGAAGCCGATAAGCTCTTGATTAACCAGAGTCTGGAAACCATTGACGGGAATTTTGATAACCTGCCCACCACGCACCCGGTTAAGGGGCCGTACCAGAAGTATGGCAGCAATTACAATCGTAAAATCAATAACCAGAAAAAAGTTGTTAAGAATCCGGTGTGGATGACAAAACTCAGAAAAAGAGCCTGCAGTTATTGCAACGAGCTTTCAGCAGTATACGGTGATGGATACAACCCTGCGGTGTCAAATTGCAGGCTCCTTTTGGATATTATACATTTTTTGAGGGAGGGGACACCGATTCTCTGACCGTGAGTTTCGTGCCAATGCGGATTTTCCTGGAGCGGGATTCCTGGGTGGATTTGTCCGGGTTCTGAATCATTCGCATCAGTTCGTCCACAGACTCCCCTGCCAGGCCCTGTTTAGAAACATTGATGGAAGTCAACGGAGGCGTGGTGACCTCACAGTTTGGCCGGTCGTTGAAACCGATGATGGAGATATCCCCAGGTACTTTATAACCATGTTCCGAGAATGCGCGAAGGGCGCCGCTGGCCATGGTGTCATCGTCACAGACAAATGCGTCGGGTATATCGTAGGAGGGGTGACTCTCAAAAAACTGCCGAATATCCCGGTAACTTTCTTCTTCCGAATAATGGACATTCAGGATATGGCCGTCAGAGAAGGAAAGGCCAAAGTGGGTAAGGGCATCCTCGTAACCGATCTGGCGCTCCTTGAAACTGTTAATGCGGATCAGGCTTTTTAAATAGCCAATCCGCCGGTGTCCCATCCGCACCAGGTATTCCACGGCTTGAAATGTCCCCATCTGATTGTTGATGGAAACACTGTTGCAGGAAAGGCGGGAGAAGTCATTGTCCAGGGCAACCATGGGAATTGGAAGCTCCTGAAGGAGTTCCATGTCTTCATCTTCCATTTCCGTGGCAAAGACGATGGCGCCCTGGCAGTCCAGTTCCTCTAAGTGGGCGAGCTGGGGCTCCATGGATTTTCGTTTATCAAGATTGCATAGAAGGATATTATAACCGTAGGAGCGGGCGCGTGTTTCTATGCTTTCCATTAAAAGGAGGAAAAAGGGATGAAGATCCAGAACCTCCCCATGACGTTTATAAATAATGAAGCACAGGTTGTTGCTTGGCACAGCCGGTGCTTTTTTTATTAAATTATCACAGCCCATCTCCTGAAGTTCTGTGAGCACCCTGTCCCTGGTTGAATCGGATACGCCGGGTTTATGGTTGATAATTAGGGACAGAGCGGCTGGTGATATGCCAAGCTTCTGAGCGATTTCCCGATTAGTCATAGATAGAATCTCCTTTATCAATTTCTACTATAAATTATAGATGAACTAAATGAAGAAGTCAATCGTTTATAAGAATATTTAGTGAACGATTACTGAATACTATTCTGACTTATGAATTTACTGTGATGGTTTGAGATGGATACAATAAACGTAATTAGTTTTGTGTGGCGCAAACGCTGCGTTTAGTTCAACGTGCACAAAAAAATAACTTTAAAAATGTTAAATATTTAGTATTTACAAACTAAACATTTAGAAGTAGAATCTAAATATAGATAAACAAAGAAAAAATATTTAGGAGGCAGTAAAGATGATTCAGTATGAGAAGGTAAACGGAAATTTTGATTTAACAGGAAAAGCAGCAATCGTTGTAGGAGGCGCAGGTGGAATCGGAGAGGCCACAGCCCAGATGTATGCAAGAAAGGGAGCCAGGGTAGCCATCGTTGACTGTAAGGATAACTGCCCGGAAGTAGCAGCAAAGATTGCAGAGGAGTTTGGAGTACAGGTGATTGGCGTAAAATGTGACGTGACCAGCCAGGAGAGTGTGGACGCCATGATGAAGGCAGTATTAGAGGCATTCGGAGAAATTAATATTCTCGCTGCCATGCCTGGATTCGTGGATCTCTACCGCGCATCGGATATCTCCATTGCTACGATTGAAAAACATATGTCTATCAATGCGGTTGGAGTGTTCCGGGTATGCCAGGCGGTTGCTAATCAGATGATTAAACAGGGCAAGGGCGGAAAGATGGTATGTGTTACCTCCCAGGCCGATTTTATTGCAATTAACAAGCATGTGGGTTATACCATGAGCAAAGCGGCTGTGGTGGGCATGATTAAGGTATGCGCATTGGAATGGGCGGATTATGGTATCAACGTCAACGGCGTGGCTCCAACCGTAGTGAACACCTACATGGGTGAAAAAGCATGGCAAGGTAAGGTTAAGACCGACATGATTGAGAAGATTCCGGCACACCGCTTTGCCGAGACAGATGAGATTGCGGCGGCTGTGCTGTTCTTATCCTGTAATGAGTCTAACATGATTACTGGCGAGGACCTTGTTGTGGATGGTGGATTTACAATCTATTAAATTTGTGAAACCATAATCAGGAGCTGATAGAAGGAGAGGATATAAGATGGATGCGTTGACAAGAAGAGCCTATGAACTGCGCCGCGATATCATTGAGATGGTACATAATTCCAGGGCGGGGCACGTAGGAGGAGATTTAAGTGTAACTGATATATTGACTGTCCTGTATTTTAAGGTAATGAACGTATCACCGGAAAAGGGAGAGAATCCTGACCGCGACCGCTTTCTTTTGAGCAAAGGCCATTGTGCAGACGCGCTGTATTGTGTCCTCGGAGAAAGAGGGTTCTACGATAAAGAAGAAGCAATCAAAACCTTCAGCCAGTTTGGGAGCCGGTTTATCGGCCACCCAAACATGGAGGTTCCCGGGGTTGAGATGAATTCCGGTTCCCTGGGCCACGGGATTTCCGTGGGCGTTGGTATGGCTCTGGCGGCCAGGATGAACCATCAGTCTTACCGGACTTATGTGATGCTGGGAGATGGGGAGATGGCGGAGGGTTCCAATTACGAGGGCATGATGGCAGCAGGCCATTATAAGCTTGACAATCTCTGTGCCACGGTGGACTTAAATCGTCTTCAGATCAGCGGCACCACCGGCCAGGTGATGGACAGCGCCAGCTTGGCGGACAAATTCCGTGATTTTGGCTGGAACGTCATTGAGGTTTTGGATGGAAATGACTGTGCCCAGTTGGTCAATGCCTATGAACAGGCGGCGGCTTATAAGGGAAAGCCAACGGCGGTCATTGCCAGTACGGTGAAGGGAAAGGGTGTTTCCTTTATGGAGAACCAGATTTCCTGGCACCACGGAGTGATGACAGAGGAACAGTATGAACAGGCGGTAAAAGAACTGAAGGAGGCATTGCAATGAATAAAATAACGAACAGACAGGCAATATGCGACACACTGTTGGAAGCGTCCAAAACAGACCGGGACATTGTTGTACTGTGTTCAGATTCCAGAGGTTCCGCATCTATGACGCCCTTTGCCAAAACTTATCCGGAACAGTTCGTGGAGGTCGGCATAGCGGAACAAAATCTGGTATCCATATCTGCCGGGCTGGCGGCCTGCGGCAAGAAAGCTTTTGCTGTTTCACCAGCATGTTTTTTATCGACCAGAAGCTATGAACAGGCGAAAATTGATGTGGCATATTCCAATACCAATGTTACCCTGGTAGGTATCAGCGGAGGTATCAGCTATGGCGCTCTGGGAATGAGCCATCATTCTTTACAGGACATTGCCGCCATGTGCGCACTGCCGGATATGCGGGTCTATCTGCCTAGCGACCGGTTCCAGACGGGTAAGCTGATTGAGGCGTTGCTTCAGGATGAAAAGCCGGCTTATGTCAGAGTCAGCCGTTCAGCCACGGAAGATATATATGAGGAACAGATGAAGTTTGAACTGGATAAGGCCCATGTACTGTCAGAGGGTGAGGACGCCATGATCATTGCCTGCGGCGAGATGGTGCCATATGCCCTGGAAGCTGCAAGGATTCTGGAAAAGGACGGTATCCGGGTCGGAGTCGTGGATATGTACTGCTTAAAGCCTTTGGACGAGGAAGCGGTCTTACAATACGCCAGTAGGGTAAAATGCCTGATAACGGTGGAAGAACATTCGGTATATGGCGGACTTGGCAGTATGGTAGCGGCCGTGACGGCGGAGAAACACCCGATTAAGGTTAAGAAAATCGCCCTTCCTGACGGTCATCTGATACCAGGCTCTAATACGGAGTTATTTGCCTACTACGGAATGGATGGAGCCGGAATTGCTGAAACCGTTAAAAAAACACTGACAGAGGGGTAAATGATGGGGTACATATTGGGGATAGACCAGAGCACACAGGGAACGAAAGCAATCCTTGTAGATAACAAGGGAAGATTACGGAGCCGGGCGGATCAAAGTCACAGACAGATTGTGAATGAACGGGGCTGGGTTTCCCATGATTTAGAAGAAATATACCAAAACACATGCAGGGTGATACAGGACGTGGTGAAGCGGACTGGTATCTCAAAGAAAGAGATTGAAGTAATCGGAATCAGCAACCAGAGGGAAACCACAGCAATCTGGGACAGAGACGGAACTCCTTTAAATGGAGCGGTTGTATGGCAGTGCTCCAGGGCCAAGGAGGTATCTCAGGCCTTGGCCCCCTATGGGGATCTGATAAGAAATAAAACAGGACTCATGCTATCTCCATTTTTCCCGGCTGCCAAGATGGCCTGGCTGCTGTCAAATACAGAGGGAGCGAAAGAGAGGGATCCGGAGGATCTGTGTCTGGGCACCATAGACAGCTGGCTGATTTACAGGATGACACGGGGAAAGGCATTTAAGACGGATTACTCCAATGCCTCAAGAACTCAGTTGTTCAATATCCATACCCTGTCCTGGGATGAGGAGTTATACGAGCTTTTCGGGGTTTCGGCAAAATCCCTGGCCCAGGTATGTGACAGTAACAGTTTATTCGGGATGACGGATTTAGACGGATACTTTGACCATGAGATTCCGATTCACAGCGCGGCCGGGGATTCCCATGCGGCTTTATTCGGTCAGGGTTGTCACAGCGCAGGCATGATTAAGACTACTTATGGAACCGGCTCCTCCATCATGATGAATACGGGGATGGAGTGTGTGTCCAGCCGCCACGGCCTGGTGACTTCCCTTGCGTGGGGGCTAGACGGCCAGGTGAATTATGTGCTGGAAGGGAATATCAACTATACAGGCGCGGTGATGACCTGGCTGAAGGATGAGCTTCATCTAATCAGCTCTCCGGCTGAAAGCGAAGCGTTTGCAAAGGCTGCCAACCCTGTGGACAAGACCGTATTGATTCCGGCCTTTTCCGGCTTATCGGCGCCCTATTGGAGTGACACGGCGAAAGCCGTGATTTATGGGATGACTCGCACAACAGGAAAAAATGAGATTGTCAGGGCAGCCTTGGAAAGCATTGCCCTGCAGATCCAGGCAGTGTTGGAAGCGATGGAGAAGGACAGCAGCATCTGCATAAAGGAACTACGGGTAGACGGAGGGCCTACGAGAAATTCCTATCTGATGCAGCTTCAAAGCGATCTTTCAAAATTAGATGTAGCAGTAGCTGGGATTGAGGAATTATCTGCGATGGGTGCTGCCTACATGGCCGGTATAGGGGCTGGCATCCTGAATCAATCCGAACTGTTTTCAGAGGAAGGCAGAACCCTATACAGCCCGCAAATGACGGAAGAAGAACGGAAGGAAAAAATTGGGAATTGGAATGAGTCTATCCGGCTTGTATGCGGCGCGACCGTCCAGTAGGGGGAGTAGTGATGGAGAAGATGAATAATAAGTATCAGTCAAATGAAGATTTAAACACATTCCGTCTGACTCCTATGAAAAGAATGTATTACGCTTTGGGGGATTTCGGTTACAACTTTATGTACTACTGGCTCAGCACCTATCTGATGATTTATTATACGGATACGATTGGGATTCCGGCTGCCACGGTATCCGTCATGATGCTGGTAGTGAGGATTTTTGACGCATTTAACGACCCGGTCATCGGTTCACTGGCGGACCGCACCAACAGCCGGTGGGGCAGGTACCGTCCCTGGTTCATGCTGGGTTCCATAGCTATGGCTTGTTTCATTGTGCTGATTTTTGCGGCCAGCCCCGGGTGGCAGATGACAAGCAGGCTTCTGTGGATGTGGGGCATATATCTGCTTCTCACGGTGGCTTCCACTTGCAGCAATATGCCTTATGGAGCGCTGAACGGCTGTATCACTCCGGATTCGGAGGACAGAGCAAAGGTTTCAGGCCTTCGGATGATGTTTGCCAACCTGAGTTCCATGGTGACCGTTATCATTGCTGTGCCGCTGATGATTGCATTTTCTTCCGACGGTTCCGCCAGCAGCGCCAGGGGATATTTTGGGGCTGTGCTTATCACCTGTGTCCTGGGACTTCCCACGATGATTGTGAGCTGTTACAAGACGAAGGAGGTGCTGACTCCGCCGCCCACCCAGAACAAGATTCCGATGAACCTGCAGATGAAGTCTCTGGTAAAAAACAAGGCAGTTCTGATTCTCATTATTGGACAGTTTATTCTTGGATGCGTCTTGTACGGCAGGGCGGCAATGCTTGCCTATTACTGGCAATATAATGCGGGAAACGCAGCGTATGCAACCACTTACGGATTGATTGGTCTGGCGGCTACAATTGTGGGAACCGGGTGGTTTGGCAATTTCCTCTTTAAACGCGTCCGTCATAAAGGAAAGGTCTGCGCAGTATTGAACTTCATAACTGCAGGCGCATATTTCTTCATGTATTTTACTACCGCACCGTCGGTCATGTTCTGGTTTCTGACCTTCGTGAGTAGTATGAGCTTTTATGCCTATATGGGAATCCATTTCGGGGCTATCGGTGACGCGGTGGACTTTGGGGAATTTATTTCCGGCGTGAGGTGCGATGGCTTTTTATCTTCCTTTGTGTCTGTAGCAAACAAAGCGGGGGGAGCGGTGATGCCGGCCATCGGAGCAGCGGTGTTGGCTGCCATGCATTATGTGGCGGGCGGTGCCCAGCCTGCACAGATTTTGAACGCGGTTAACTGGTTTATAACGCTGATTCCGGCGATTCTCAGCCTGATTAACGCTGTTTTTTACCTGATGTATCCCATCAGTACGGAAAAGCATAAAGAGATTATGGGAGAGTTGATCCGGCGCAGGCAGTAGCATAGACGCAAGAGTATCCATATGGGCGTTTCACGGCATAAATGTCCTGTATGGACGCTCTCCGCACAAAAGTATCAGGATAAGGAGAAAAGAATACATCATTGTGTAGTGGAGTAAGCTGATTAAATGTGTAAGTTATAAACGGAATGATATTTTATTCTGGACGGCTCAGACACCGGAAGCTCTTATGATGTTTTTATTGGGAAAAATCGCCATGGGAAGAGATAGCTTTGACGGTAAGCGTAGTCTCAGTAAAAGCAACACAGTTGAGGGAATCCTGCTCAATGAAGTGCGTTAATTTTCACCGAAAATTCACTATGGTAATATGCTATTGCCCTTGAAGACAGCGAGATATTAGAAATCTCCGGCAACCTGCTTTTAAAACCCGATGCGGAATACTGTGATATTCAGATTACCATGATGCGTAATATAATGGGAACTTTTGTGAAAAAATAGATAATCTTGGCGATAAAGTTAAAATCCTATCCTATGCCTCTGTCCGGGAACGGATTACTTTTATCTGTATCATAATCAGCATAAAAGCCAAAGGTAAATATTGAATGCAACCAGAGAAGAAATCGCTGATTATTTAGGGGGTGCAAGGCCATCACTCTCAATGGAGCTGGGACGTATGCAGTAGGAAGGAATCATCCGGATAGACGGACGCGAAGTGTTCATTTTGAGCCAGGAGTTGTTTGCTAACCTGTTTGAATAAAATGTAAAACCGTAGCCATGGTTACAGAATAAAGCGTTTTCTTTTGATAGACTAAGGTCAACAGATCAAGAGAAGATGCTTTTTACTATGCATTTGCCGGCAGATGCCCCCGTTCCATTGATTTAAGCCACTTTTTAATACTTGCATCATCTGTTCCGTGCGGTTGTGGATTTTATATTCCGTGCCATCTTTTATAAATATATTTCCGGTCTGACCGAATGCGGGAATGTTACATACACAAAGTTTTATCTTGATGGAACGTTCCGTCAGTTGAAAAGAGAGATTCCCGACAAAGGAGCTGCTGCAAAATATGATACGCAGGGACTGCCCGGATGAATCAGCTTTATGATAACCTTTGATGAGGAGACGTGCCTCGTGGAATATCCAAAGCTGCCTCTCTATTCTTAGGTAGAAGGTGCGGATGTTTTGTTTGGATGCAGAAGTTGGATCAAAACGGCAATATGCTTTTGGAAATAACGGTACCAAACCATGGCGCTGCTATTCGTGATTTTACCGATGATGGCGCTTTCATCACCCGATATAAGGGATCTTGGGGCAAGCTACGCCTTTCCATGAGACACCTGGATGAACAGGAAATCACGGATGAGATTCCGGCATATAGCTTTGACCGGGTTGAGAAACTGGAGAAAGGCCAGATGGTGGAGGATGATATCGTAATGAGTCCGGTTGGTATGGCATTTCACAAAGGAGAAGCCATCCGCTTAATCATATCATCTAAGAAAGAATACAGAAATAGTATGATGCCCCCCTTGGCTGTATACCAAAGAACTGGGGATGGCAGGTAATTTATACCGGCTCGGACAAAGCTTCCTATCTTCAGCTTCTGATATTAAAAATATGAAAGTATCACAAGCTCTTCCTGTAAAAATCACAAGGTAAAATGAAATTGCTGGATGAAATTATCTTCCCTGCGTTATTATATTGCGGTTGCAAAATATGGCAATTTTATCAAGGAATCGGATTGGCTGTTTATCTCCCAGCCGCCCCTGAGCCGGACGATTCAGGAGCTGAAGGAAGAACTTGGAACACAGCTGTTTATCCGGGAGCGCCGTTTCCTGAAATTGACAGAGGATGGCGTCTGGCTTTTAAATGGAAAACCCTGTTCTAGAAATATATCAAAGGTTGTTAACGCATAAAAGCCACTTGTCGTGATAATGTTTTCATGGTTGCGAGGGAAAGAAGTTAATATTGGCTAAGTAGTGAGATGAACCGCTCAGCAGGTAGAAGGACAAGAGACGCAGAACCATGACATTTTAGGTTAAATCTCACGGCATATGCGGCATATGCAAAGCATGACACCCTAACAGCATACTTTACTCAGAAAGAACAGGTATGGTATACTGAGCTGGTAAACTATGTGCTTCCGGACAAGTCAAAGGAGAACAGAGGATGAAAAAAAGACAGATTTAAAACAGGCTATATTCTATGTGATATGTGCAGCAGTCATCATAAGCAAACCAACCACAGTGTCTGCCAGCAATGAACAGACTGCCGTGGAAGATACCGGAGAGCAGCAGCCATCGCTGCGACAAGAGATTCCGAAACTGAAAAAAGAAAACTGGGTTAACCAGACCGCGTAACAGAAGCTGGAGGACCTGGATATCCTGTATCAGAAAAGGGGGATATGTTATGAGAAGAATCACCGGCATGTTTGTTTGTATCTCTTTATTGCTTAATCTCAGTTTTACGTCATATGCATCAGAACGCTTGATACATTCAGAAGGAAACGAGTATCAGGAGATTCTTTCTATGAAGGATGAGGTTTTATATCATATCAATTATGGTGGAGCACGTGGAGAACTCAACCGGGATGTGGAAGCGGATGAGGTGGAAATGGAAAGAGCATATAAAGTTTATGCCAATTCCGAGTTGTTAAAAACAAATGATGTTAAAGAATCATTGGAAAACAGTTATTATAAGTGGCAAATACCTGTATACACAGACGGTTTTACGATTTTGGTTGATATAACCAAGGTGACATCCATTCCTGCTGATATTCCGGAAGATGCAAAAGAAACGCTCAAACAGAAATTAAATATTTGGACTGTGGGAGCTGTCTATGTATATGATGCAGAAACGGTTGATTATGACAATACTGTAACAACTTCTCTTGAGGAGGCGGGGTACAACAGTGATGAGTATTCATACGAAGTTGTTTCAGGACTTCCTGGAATTCGATATCCTGCAGCTATCATATTTAATGCTGATGAAAAACCTGAATTTGTGATTCCTGCGCAGAAGTCTACGACACATGCATTTATTGGGGAATGGCCTACGGCAGCAAAAAATAGGGAGAAAACAGCTACACCTTCAAATGCACAGAATAGTAATAATGATAACATAAACGGTTTCTCCATTTATTATTATGATGATGTTGTAAGGGCATCAAATTCCTACAATCAGTCAGGAATAGGGCTATCTTACAAAAAGGATATAATTGAAAAAAACACCATAGCAGTGTCGATATTCGGAGCCGCTGGAATCTTATTGATTATAGGAACAAAAAAAAGAAATAAGAAAAGGATGAAATGAAATTTTACATTCCGTATGCAAGACTAAATTCCACAGATTGACTTGAAAAAAGATAGTTATCGGGCGGTGGTTTCTTAAGTGATTTTATTTTTTCAGCAGCTTGGGTGACAATATCACTTCATTTGGAACGATGAATTTAAGCTGAAAAGACCGATTTTTGTATTGTTGCATAAAAATAAATTTATGAAAAGTTTATCTTTTTGTTAGCAGGGTGTTATTTTTCCATTCTAAGATATCTTTAGTATAGGAAACGATACGAAATTCAAATTGCATGAATTCATAATAATGCCTCAACTTTTAAAATACAGGCTGGCTATGGCCTGTATTTTTATGTGCTGATATCTGAAATAGTGATATCAGAAAAATTTTATCAATATGTATACTCAAAAGGTATGTGTATGTATTTAATATAGGCATTTGATATTATTGTGTTGGCATAATAAAATAGATGTAAAGGAAAGGAGGCGGAAATGAAGAAGAAAATATGCCATTTTGGCACAGATAACAGCCAATTATCATGCAATATATGGATGCTTCTCTTCTATGGTAGGGCAACTTGGGGCGGCAAAATCGGCTTCCATTGGCTTAAACCATAAGGATTCAATAAATATTAAGATTAGGAGGATTTGAAAAAATATAAAGAGAAAATGGATTGTGACAGCGGCTGCTGTACTGACAACAGGACTTTTGGCGGGCAGTGGTTCTTCAAATGCCGGGGCGGGAACCATACCTGCAGAAACTACGGTATCAGGAACCACGGTGGAGGCTCAGACAGCTGGGGAAGATGCTGGAACAGAAGGGGAAAAAGCAGCTGACGGTGAGAGTACAGACGGTAGATGTGAAGGGGCTGGGCTTCCGGGATTGGGGATAACTCTGGATGCATTCCCATCGGCCGTAGTTGTATTTTCTGTTAATACCGGAGCCTATGCGTCCGAGACCATCCGGGCTGCTATAGAGGCAGTTCCGGCCGGACAGTTGGAGGCCGGATACTGTGTGGGTTTGTCCTATACTCAGACCATGATGCGGATTATTCTGCCCCAGGCTCTCAGAATCGCATTTCCGCCGCTGAGTAATTCCCTGATTGGGCTGGTGAAGGATACGTCCCTGGCAGCCAATATCACAGTGATGGAAATGTTCATGTCGGCCCAGAGAATTGCTGCCAGAACGTATGAACCATTTGCACTGTACTGTGAGGTTGGCATCATTTACCTCATATTTTGTACGGCGCTGACCAGGCTTCAGAGCGTATGGGAACAGAAACTGAGGCTGGAGTGAAAATAAGGAGAAAGACCGCATTCGTCTTTCAGAACTACAATCTTTTCCGGAATAAAACGGCCCTGCAGAATGTAACGGAGGGGTTAGTCATTGCTCGGAAAATGCCAAGGTCCCAGGCTGAGAAGGCCGGTAAGAGGGCTTTAGATAAGGTGGGACTCTGGGACCGGTATGACTATTATCCTCATCAGCTGTCCGGCGGACAGCAGCAGAGAGTGGGGATTGCCCGCGCGATTGCCACGGAACCGGAAGTAATCCTGTTTGACGAACCGACCTCGGCCCTTGACCCGGAGCTGATTGGCGAGGTATTAGAGGTGATGAGAAAGCTGGCAGGGGAAGGAATGACGATGCTGGTTGTCACCCACGAAATGAACTTTGCAAAAAATGTGGGAACAAAGGTAATTTTCATGGATAAAGGAGTGGTGGTAGAGGAAAATACGCCGAAAGATTTTTTTGAGTCCCCGAAAGAAGACAGGGCAAGGCGGTTTATGAGTTCTATAAAATGGAGCGGATGATAAAACATATAGGAAGGGGAATTTATTTAGTAAATGTGATTAGTGGGTTAAGGGGTAAAGATACTGTATGGCCCTTCTGCATTTTGAGTGGTTATGCTCCACTTTCCTTGTATGAAGAAGTAATCCGGATTTGTAGAAAATCTGTTATTACATAAAAAATTATAAAAGAAAGGAGGAACACAATGAGAAAGAATTCGCAGAGAATCATAGCAGGGGCGTTAATGCTCACGGTACTCGTAAGCACAGGCTGCTCTGTACAGAATAGCCAGCAGACTGTAACGGAGCAGCAGACACAGCAGAGCACAACATCGGAGACAGAACCGGAAACCGGTGCACCTGTTGCAGACACAGACGAAACAACAGACGGAGTTGTAAATTATGGTATGATGGAGGATACCTCCATCAAGGTGGAACCGATTGAACTTACTGACGAATGGGATAAGGTATTTCCACTCAGTGATGAAGTGAACCATAGAAAGGTGACGTTTGTCAACCACTTTGGCAATACATTGGCTGCTGATCTTTACGAACCAAAAGAATATACAGGGAAGATTCCGGCCATTGCTGTAAGTGGCCCCTTTGGCGCTGTAAAGGAGCAGAGTTCCGGTCTTTATGCACAGGAAATGGCAGAACGAGGTTTTCTTGCTATTGCCTTTGACCCATCCTTTACAGGAGAAAGCGGCGGATATCCGAGGTACTTCAATTCGCCGGATATCAACGTTGAGGATTACCAGGCTGCGATTGATTTCCTTTCCACCCAGGACAATGTTGATCCAGAACAGATTGGTATTATCGGTATCTGTGGCTGGGGCGGTATGGCACTTCAGACAGCAGCGCTGGATACCAGAGTTAAAGCCACGGCTGCCATGACGATGTACGACATGAGCCGGAATACGGCACTTGGTTATTTTGATTCCATTGATGAGGACGGAAGGTATGAGTCCCGTGTTGCTTACAATCAACAGAGAACAGATGATTATAAAAATGGAACTTATACGCTGGGAGGCGGCCTTCCGGAAGAAGCACCGGAAGAAGCTCCGCAGTATGTTAAGGACTATGTGGCTTATTATAAGACCGACCGTGGCTATCATCCCCGTTCCGTCAATTCCAATAATGGGTGGGCGGCTACCGCTCCGGGCTCTCTGATGAATATGCGTTTGTTTGAGTATGCCCCTGAAATCAGAAGTTCGGTTCTTCTTGTGCATGGCGAGGAAGCACATTCTTTAATGTACAGCCATGATGCATACGAACTCCTCCAGGGTGATAATAAGGAACTGTTGATAATTCCGGGAGCAACCCACACAGACCTGTACGATCAGATGGATAAGATTCCGTTTGACAAATTAGAGAGCTTCTTTACGGAAGCATTTCAGTAACCGGTGGATTACGGCGGTTGTGCGCTTTAAAAGGAGCACAGGAAAGGACACTTTATGAAGAAAGCAGGATTAAAAAAATATGCCGTGGCACTTATGGTAGTCATTGGATTGACAGCAGCTCTTACAGGAGTTGCAAGTGCGGAAATGACAGGAGAGGTTGTAACTGCATCCCAGTTGGAGGTGCGTTTTGGTGATAATGGAGCAGCCTTCACAATGACACTTGAAAATAATGATACGGCTGCAGCTATCAAAAAGCATGTAGGGACAGCCGACTGGAGGCTTCCAATCTATCACTTTGATGATTATGATAATTGGGAGGTGATGCAGTATTATGATATTTCATCGCGGTATGAGATTCCATCGGTTGATGTGAAAACAGTGACCTCCCAAAAAGCAGGAGAAGTGTATTACTCCCACCCAAACAGGATCATCCTGTTCTATGGGGACGGGGAGGTGACCGGAGACTATACAAAGATCGGAGAAATTGAGGCTGCCGATGATTTAAAAAAAGCGGTTGTTAACAATCCGATCTTACGGGGCTGGGGTAATAAGATTGTCCAGATTAAGAGCGTAAAATAAGCACAGCACTGTGATTGCCAACATGGAAAGTTAATTTTCAAATACAGACCTTTCTGCGGGGGTCTGTATTTTTTTCATCATTGTATGGATTGCTTCAAACCAGGAAAAAGTTCAAGGGGTTTATGAAAAGTTTATTATTTTGTTAGGTGGACGTTATTTTAGTGGTTTAAGATAGAAAAAGAGTAGAAGATGGAACGTGCCAGGTTGGCGTTTCTATCAGAAGTTATGGATAAAGACATAGTAAAAAGGCATATGTGAATATTTAGTATAGGTATTTGATATTAAATACTACTGGTATTACAATGGACATAAAGAAAGGAGAGACATAAACAGAATGAATAAAATGAAAAGAATGCTGCTGTTTACAACACTGACCATAACAGGAGTGTTAACAGGGTGTGCAGGAGGGGCGCCTGTATTACAGCAGACCGCATACGCACAGAACAATGGGGCTTTGACTCAGACGGTTACGGCTGCCGGGAAAGCATCAGATGCGGCCATCACCCCGGGAAGCGAAATCATGAAGCTGGAAGACGGTTTTTCAGCAGTAAGCTATGACGGGAATTACTGGTTTGATGACTTTCTCGCTCAGGGAGGAGCCACGAACGATGCAGGAGTCATTGATTTCCTTACCAGACATATGATGGCCGGTGAGTCACGACCGTCACTCCGGACAGGCGGTTTCGGATGCAGCACCTTGGCGGTGAAAAGCCCGGCAGGAGAAGCTCTGTTTGGAAGGAATTTTGACTGGCAGCCATGTGAAGCCATGGTGGTCCGTTCCAGGCCGGAGGGTGCATATGCTTCTGTTTCCACGGTTAATATGGATTTTATTCGTTCCGGCTATGGGGCAGGCCTTTCACAACTGCCGGATGAGGTCCGTACCCTGATTGCCTTATATGCTCCTCTTGACGGCATGAATGAAAAAGGTCTGGCGGTATCGGTCAATATGATACAGGATTATGATGCCATCTGTCAGGACACAGGAAAACCGAATCTTACCACGACCACGGCTATCCGGCTGTTTCTGGATCGGGCGGCCAATGTGGAGGAAGCACTGGCTCTGTTGGGACAGTATGATATGCCCTCCTCTATGGGAATGATGGTACATTTCGCACTGGCAGACAGAAGCGGCCGAAGCGTGGTGGTGGAGTATATTGATGACGAAATGGTTGTGACGGATACGCCAGCTGTGACAAATTTCTATCTGGCCGAAGGAAGAAAGCAGGGAATTGGAACAGCACAGTCCCATACCCGGTATGAGAGATTGATGAAACGTCTGGCAGAAGATGAGGCGATGGACATGGATCAGGTCAGGGATGCCTTGGACAGTGTCAGTAAGGACAATTTTGGAGAATTTGAGTCAACAGAATGGAGCATTGTTTTTAATTTAAACAACGGGGAGGCTTGTTATTATCACAGGGAGAACTATGGGAACAGTTATGTGTTTTCTGTAAATGAAGAAGCTTAAGTGAATGCCAGATAGTATGAATGGAACTGTCTGGGTATTCAGTGGAACATATGGAGGTTATGATGAATTACTTTAATTTACTGTGGAATTTATACCAGTTAAAAAGAAACACGGGAATGAGACGGGAACAATTAATAACGCTCCAGGAAAAAAAACTGAGAGAATTGCTTGTGTATGCCTATGACAATTCAACGTATTACCACCGGGTCTTTGAGGAGGCAGGGATTACAAGAAAGCAGATTCCGCTCATGCCCCTGTCGGCATTTCCTGTTTTGGATAAACAGCTTTTGATGGAGCATTTCAATGAACTGGTTACTGTTTCCGATTTAAAGCAGGAGGACCTGCGCCGGTTTGACCGGGAGGAAAGCACAGAACAGAAAAAATTTAAGGATGAGTACCATGTGGTCCATTCTTCCGGCAGTACAGGGACCCCAGGATATTTTGTTTATGATGAGGCGGCATGGAGCCAGATGCTCCTTGGGATTATCCGGGCCGCGCTCTGGGATATGACCATGCCCCAGATATTAAAATTGCTGTGGAAAGGCCCGCGGATCGTGTATATTGCCGCAACAGACGGCCGGTATGGCGGGGCCATGGCAGTGGGGGACGGGATAGAAGGCGTCCATGCGGACCAACTTTTCCTGGATGTCAAGACACCCCTTGCAGCATGGATTCGCCAGATTAAAGAGTTTAAACCAAATATGGTGATCGGTTATCCGTCAGCAATCAAGATTCTCGGGGAACTTGTGGAAAAAGGTGAAGTCAGCGTGGATATATTCCGCATCGTTTCCTGCGGAGAACCTCTTGGCGCCAGCTTACGGAATTATCTGGAGACAATATTTGAAGCGGACGTGGTTAATATTTATGGAGCCAGCGAATCCCTGGCCCTTGGCGTGGAAACAAGTCATGCGGAGGGAATGTATTTGTTTGACGACTTAAATTATATCGAGGTAGAGAACGGCGCCATGTACTTAACCTCCCTCTATAATTATGTACAGCCTCTGATTCGATACCGTATATCCGACCAGCTTAATTTACGGGAACCGGAGGATGGGAGCCCCTATCCGTTTACGCTGGCTGGCAATATTATGGGGCGGAATGAGGACATGATGTGGTTTGAGGATGGACGTGGAAACAGGGATTTTCTGCATCCCCTTGTCATTGAAGGATTCTGCCTGGACGGGCTTTTAGATTACCAGTTCCGCCAGCTGGACAGTCATTCCTTTGAGATGCTGGCAGAAGTGTCAGACACAGGAAAGATAAAAGAAATCCGGGAAGAAATGATGAAGCAGATGGCGCTGCTCCTGAAAGAAAAGAGCCTGGAATATGTAAGGTTTTCCATTCGCTTTGTGGGAGAAATCCGGCCGGATCAAAGGACAGGAAAAAAGCGGCTTATTGTGGCATGACGTGTTAAGTGCTCATAATGAGCCACTGCACTAAGCTCATGGAGGACCTCGCTAAGTGCCAGTGTCATGTATCGCACGTAAGCGGCCAAAAGACACCCGCTAAGTGCTCATAACGAGGAGGAAAAGAAACTTGAAAAAGACATTATTAGCTGCCAAAGATATCAGCAAAGAGTTTGGGAAGGACCGGGGAGCGGTTCCGGTGCTGAACCATGTATCCGTGGATATTTATGAGGATGACTTTACAATCATCATGGGGCCGTCCGGGGCAGGAAAATCAACTCTGCTGTATGTCCTCAGCGGAATGGACCGTGTTTCTTCCGGGACTGTGGTTTATAAGGGAAAGGTGATTAGCCGTTTCAAAGAGAGCCAGATGGCCAAAATCCGCTCACGGGAATTTGGTTTTGTGTTTCAACAGACCCTTCTGGTAAGCAACTTAACGCTTTTCGAGAATGTGACGGTTGCAGGATATTTAGGGAAGGAACGGAAGCCGGAAGAGACCAGGAAGCAGGAAGAAGCCCTGCTGGAACAGATGAATGTAGGAAGCGCCAAGGACCGGATGCCGGCAGAGGTTTCGGGCGGTGAGGCACAGAGGGCGGCCATTGCCAGGGCCATGATCAATGAACCGGGTATCATTTTTGCAGATGAGCCAACCGGAGCTTTAAATAAAAGGAATACAGGGGAAGTTCTGGATCTTTTGACTGAATTAAATAAGGAAGGCCAGAGCATTCTGCTGGTTACTCACGATCTGCGGGCAGCTGTCCGCGGGACACGGCTTCTTTACCTGGAGGACGGTAAGATTCTGGACGAACTGTCCATGCCTGTTTTCCATCCGGAAGATGAAAGGACGAGGGAGGCAGCGATCAATGACTGGCTTGCTTCTTTCCAATGGTAACGAGGGGGTTCTATAATGGAAGATACAATATTATTAATGGCTGATCTAAAACGGCACAAAGGCAGCCTGTCCGGCGTATTTATCCTGGTACTGCTTGTCTGCACGGCGTTGGGAACGGTTCTTTCTATATGGATGAACTCAGAACGCTATCTCAGGGAAGAAATGGAGCGGGCGGGGTTTGGGACCCTGACTGCATGGGTCTCCAATGTGCCTGATATGGATGCTCTGGCGGACAATATTGCTGACTTGGAGGCGGTTGGTAATGTGGATACGCAGGTAGTCATTTATTCGGACTATACGGTGAATGACCAGGATTCTGATAGTGAAGGCTAGCTGATTCCCCATGGGACGGAGGATAGACGATATAAATTCTTTGAAGATGAGCTGTCCGGGTACCGGGGAGATATACCGGAAATCCGGCCGGGAGAGATTTATGTCTCCCCTTCCATGATTTCCATGTTCGGTGTGAAGATTGGAGATGAAATCAGATTTCAGGTTGCCCGCGGGGGACAGGCGGCAGACTTTACGGTGAAAGGGTATTATGAAGATCCATTTATGGGCAGTTCCATGATCGGAATGAAAGGATTTCTAATCAGTGAGGCCGATTATTCCGGAATCATCCAGACAATCCGGGATACTGGTATTGATGCGCTGGCCAGGGACGGAGCTATGCTGCATATATTTCAGGCGGACACAAACGGGGAAGGCGTCACGGTTTCCCAGCTGAATCAGCTCATCAATGAGAATACAGAGCTGCCGCAGTATTTGGAATTCCTCCACAGTGGGAATGCCATTGCCGGATTCATGCTGATTCTCCAGAATGCTTTCAGCGGCTTTTTGGCGGCGTTTGTAGTGGTACTTATTTTTGTAGTCCTGATCGTGCTGGGACACGGCATAGGAAGCTCCATTGAGGCAGATTATGTGAATATGGGGATTTTGAAAACCATTGGTTTTACAGGCGGGAAATTACGCCGGATTCAACTGGCGCAGTACATGCTCGTCATCTTAACCGGAATGGTTTTGGGTATCCTGGCGGCTGTTTACGTCAGCCGGATTGTGAGTGCGGCCACACTTACGACTACAGGAATCCGCATTCCTACAGACCTGCCTGCCGCCTGGTGTTTCTTAATCAGTGGTCTGCTATTCCTGGTATTGACCGGTTTTATTGTATTTAAAACGGGAAAGCTCAAACGGATCACACCGATGAAAGCAATTGGAGGTGAGGCTTTTATCTACGGAACCAGAGTGAAAAAAGGCTTCCCAATCCGGGGGAACTATCTAAAATACTCCATGGCGCTCCGTCAGCTTACCGCAGGCGCCCGAAGATATAGCGGGGCCTGTATTGTGGCAATCCTTCTGGTGTTCTTTGCCTCCATGATCGGACGGATGGCTACCTGGCTGGGAGCGGACGGAAAAGGGATGATGGATGCATTCAATCCGGCGGATCACGATATCGGCGTCCAGATTTTTGGGGAACATACCCCGCAGGAAGCGGAAGAAACTGTGCTTTCCTATACCGGCATTACGGACCGTTACCTCCTGGCGATGCAGGGGGTGTCTGTGAACGGAATTGATTATACGGCCAATGCAATCACCGATCCGGAACGGTTCCACATTGTGGAAGGGCGGACTTCCAAGGCAGATGATGAAATCGTGGTGACGGAGTTTGTGGCCTCTGACCTGGGAGTAGCCGTCGGTGATACGGTCACGGTACAGGCTGATCTGGGCAGTGAGGAATATGTGATATCTGGCATTTATACCTGTGCCAATGATATGGGCGATAATATCGGAATGAGCCGGGAAGGTTACCTGAAAATCGGATCGGATGACCCGGCTATCTGGTGCCACCATTATTTTCTGGAGGATGCTTCACAGAAAGAGGCCATCATAGTGGCTCTTGATGAGTCTTATGGCGGGGATGTCCATGTCCATGAGAATACATGGCCCGGTCTATATGGAATCATCTCTGCCATGCAGGCGCTTTTGGTATTCCTGTATGGGATGGTGGCGGCTTTTATTCTGATTGTCACAATTATGACTGGCAGTAAAATCCTTTCGACAGAACAGAGGGATATCGGGATTTACAAAGCAGTCGGCTTTACCAGTGGACAACTGCGAGGCACATTTGCCCTGCGGTTTATGATTGTTGCTGTTCTTGCTTCCATCATCGGAACCATTCTGGCTGCAGCCCTGACCGATTCTCTTGTGTCCATTGTCATGCGAATGGCAGGCATCAGCAATTTCTCTTCCGGTATGACAGCCGGCAATACGTTGGTTCCGTCCGCGGTGGTGATCCTTTTGTTTACCGGATTTGCCTATGCCGTATCGTGGAAAGTAAAAAAAGTGGACTTAACCGTGCTGATAACGGAATGACACATACTAAAAAAGCATAGATAACTATTTGATATAAGTATTTGTTTCGTTGATACCGCAGATATATAATAAATAAAAAAACAGAATACAGCATTTAGAAATTCAGAGAACGAGACACAGGAAAGGAATCAGGATGAAAAAGAATATAGTAAGAAGACAGTCAATCATATTTATGCTGGCCCTGGCTGCGGCTTCCATGCTGGCGGGGTGCCAAAAAACAGATGAGACCAGGAGAGAAAACAGCAATCCCTCCACATCTGCTGGTACTACAATGAGCGCTGGACGGGATAATAGCACAGGCAATGCGGGAACCAAGGCAGAGGAAGCAGGGGAGGAACTCACAGGAGCATCGGCACTGGAAGTCCGTTTTGGCGATGACGGAGCCCCTTTTGTTATGCAGATGGAGGACAATGCAACCGCAGACGCAATCGCCGGATATGTGGGAACCGCCAACTGGAGACTGCCAATCTACCATTACGACGATTATGAGAATTGGGAAGTAATGCAGTATTACGACATTCCCAGCCACTATGAGATACCCTCTGAGCCAGAAATGGTTACCGCAGAAAAAGCGGGTGAGGTATATTATTCGGAGCCTAACCGTATTATCCTGTTTTACCAGGACGGGGAAGTTACCGGGGAATACACAAAGATTGGGACCATTGAAGACACCGGGGAGTTCAGGGAAGCAGTGGAGAGCAATCCGGTACTGGAGGGTTGGGGCAACAAGATTGTCCTGATTAGCAGCTTAGTGAATTTATTTTGAAAAATCTTGCTGCCAGGCCTGACCATGACGGTTCCGCTGACCATAATTTCCTTCACTCAGGCACTTTGTATAGCGGTTCTGACAGCGCTGGTCCAGCTCTATATTGTTTTCCACGATTTTGACAAAATTGCAGCGTTTGGGAGAGAAGAAAATGAATTTCCAGGAAAAGCAGGGAGTGCCGGCACACGCGGAGCGCAGGAATCATAATTTCAATCCAATTCCAATCATGGTCAGAATCAGGGGCAAAGGAGAATCCTTGGAAAAGAAATGTTTGCAAGAGAAATAGATGCAATGAAAAGAAGGAGACAACAATGAAAAAGGGTGTACGAATCCTGCTGATTGTGTTAATGCTGCTGATTTCGGGTGCCGCTTATCTTTATTTCCGAATCAGGGCTGGCGTTGATTCGGCTGTCAATGTACAGAAACTGGAAGACGGTTTCTATTATATGGAATACAGGGACGATTATGGGTTCGACCGCTTTCTGGAACAGGGTGGAGCAGCTTCCGATCTGGATGTGGCAAAGTTTGTCGGTAAGGCTCTGTTCAAAGGATTTCTATATCCCCGTTTTTTAGGAGGCAGCTTCGGATGCAGTACTCTGTCGGCCAGAAATCCGAAGGGCGGTGTGATGTATGGCAGGAACTTTGATTGGATGGAATGCACCTCCATGGTTGTCAAGTCAAAACCGGAGAGAGGATATGCTTCGGTTTCTACTGTAAATCTGGATTTTCTGAATCTGGGTACGGAATACGATCCGGAAAAAACCGTATCTAAAATCATATCGGCCGCAGCCCTGTATGCCCCAATGGATGGGATTAACGAAGAAGGTCTCTGTGTAGCCGTGCTGATGATTGATGACTCAGCGGTTACGGAGCAGGATACCGGAAAGCCGGACCTTACAACCACAACCGCTGTCAGGCTGCTTCTGGACAAAGCCGCCAGTGTGAACGAGGCGGTTCAGTTATTGGGACAGTATGATATGCATTCCTCCGCAGGCATGATGCTTCATTTGGCTCTGTTAGATAAAAGCGGTCGTTCGGTGGCTGTGGAATATGTGAACAACGAGATGTCGGTGGTTGAAACTCCTGTGGTGACAAATTTTTACCTGACCCAGGGAGATAAATATGGGATTGGGACAGAACAGTCTCATACACGATATGAAATGTTACTGGAACGTTTGTCAGAACAGCCGGCCATGGATATGGAGAACATGAAAGACGCGATGAGCAGTGTCAGTAAAAATAATTTCGGAGAATTTGCGTCAACTGAATGGACCATAGTATATAGCCAGGACAGCGGAGAAATCCGGTATTATCACAGGGAAGACTATGATAACTATTATTCGTTTTCAGTGGAGTAAAAGGTAAGGAATATGCTGGAGAATTATTTATTAAAAGGTTTGGTAATCGGGGTTGTATTCGGGGTACCCGCCGGGGTCGTGGGTATATTATCCATACAGCGGGTGCTGACCCAAGGTGCATTTGCAGGTTTTTTGACCGGGATTGGTTCCTCTGCAGCAGACATCTTTTACGCATGTGTGGGGGTGTTTGGGCTTACCTTCATCTCGGATATTTTGCTGAAACATCAGAGCACTATCTGCATGGTTGGCTGTCTGATGGTGGTTGCCATTGGAGTCCGCACAATCAAGAAAAAGGAGAGTCATTCCTTCGCCAGTGCGGCAGGGAACAATAAGGAGGAACATCCCGGACATATTTTCTCCTGCTTCCTGTCCTCCTTTGTGATTGCGATTACCAATCCCGCAACGATTTTATCTTTTATGGTAGTATTTTCCATGTTCAGAATTGGCGGTAATGAATCTGTGGGAGAGAATGTCCAACTGATATGTGGTATCTTTGCAGGTACCTGTATCTGGTGGCTTGCAATCGCGGTGATTGTTAGCCTGTATCGGAAAAAGGTTACGGACGATGTTTATTTCATATTGAATCGGATTTTCGGGGCTCTGATGATTTTATTTGGCATCGTGATAGGTGTCAGAGGATGTCTGAACGGTTAAGATTGGCTCGATAGTTTGGAAATTGTTTAAACACATCATGACTCCTCCCGTTATATAAAGCAGATACCGTACAAAAACATCTGGAAGCTGCAGACATGTACAGGATTGGAAAAGCTCCGCAATTTTTATTCCGGAGAAAAAATGGGAATATGGGGAGAAAACAGGCAATGACAATCAGACAGAAAATTAAATTATCTAATGTAATGATGGCGCTTATTCCGATTATGCTGACGGCCATTATTGTTGCAGTATGTTTACAGACTTCGCTGGGCAGTTACTGGTATACGCTGGAGACCATGTATCAGGATGAGAATGGGATTCAGTCGGCCCAGAGCCTTATTTACACCTATCAACAGGAACTGTGGGAGAATAACTGGGGACAGGGGGTTCATAGAGAGGCCGGGACGGAAATCAGGAAAAGTGACAAAACGAACCATCTGGAAAATAAACTTTCCAGAATGGGGTATCATTTTCTGATTACCAAAAATGGAAATGAGATTTATTCCAATATTTCGGAGGAGGAGATGAGGGCGGCGGAATCTGTAGCAGGTACAGCCATGGAATCGGCTAAGACCCTGACAGCAAGCTACCATGATGTGTCTGTGGTGAAGCATACGTTTTACCATGGGGAGAAGGCTGTGTGCATCCTGGCGGTCCATACTGGGGAAACCGACCAGGAAGTTATCTCCTATCTGCAGAACTATATCCTGAACTATATTGTGGGCTTTATCAGCGCATTTCTGGTCCTGACTGTTTGTGTCAATGGAATTCTTTCCTGCTGGATATCTAAGAGCGTTCTGGTTCCTTTGCAGAAACTGAGCCGCGGCACAAAGGAAATCAAGGAGGGGAATTTAGATACCAGCATTGATTATACGAAGGAGGATGAATTCGGCGGGGTATGCCGGGACTTTGATGAGATGAGAGCCTATTTAAAGGAGTCAGTGGAGCAGCGGCTGAAGGATGAACAGCGGAAAAAGGACCTGATTATTGGGATTTCCCATGACCTTAGGACCCCGCTCACGTCCATCAGCGGGTATCTGGACGGGCTGATGGATGGGATTGCCAATACCCCGGAAAAAAGGCAGCGGTATCTGTCCGTCATCAAAACAAGGGCAAAGGATTTATCTCGCCTGGTAGACAGTCTTTCCGAATATAACCGGCTGGACAGCAGCAGCTTCCATTACCATTTGGAACCGGCAGATTTAAAAAGGTTTATAGGGCAATACCTGATTTCTTATGAGGAGGAGGCCAGACAAAATAAGGTGGAATTTAAACTCACAAGTGAAGGGGGAGAATTCCCGGTCCTTCTTGATAAAGAGGAGATGAAACGCGTGCTGGACAACCTGTTTACCAATACCATACACTACCGCAGGCATCCCCATTCAAATGTGGTGATATCCCTAAGGCGCGTGGAACGCAGTACAGTGGTGGAGTTCATCTTTTCCGACGATGGGCCGGGGGTGCCGGAAGAAAGCCTGGACCGCCTGTTTGAGAGCTTTTACCGGGTGGATGGGGCCAGGAGTAATTCTGGGGAAGGCAGCGGAATCGGACTGGCTGTTGTAAAGGAGATCATATCAGGCCACAGAGGAATCGTCCATGCGGAAAATCATGGAGGCCTTGCGATTATTATACATCTGCCAATGACAGAGGAGAAATAGCATGAATAAAGTATTGATAGTAGAAGATGACGAGTTGATTGCAGAACTGGAACGGGATTATCTGGAGGCCGGCGGTTTTGAAGTAGAGCTTATTTTTGATGGAAATGAGGGGCTTAACCGGGCAATGGCCGGCGGCTGGGATGCCCTGATTCTGGATGTGATGCTGCCGGGTAAAAGTGGGTTTGAGGTGTGCAGGGAGGTAAGGAAATCCTTGCATCTGCCGGTTATCATGGTCACAGCCAAAAAAGAGGATGTAGACAAAATACGGGGACTTGGACTGGGGGCGGACGATTATCTGGTAAAGCCTTTCAGTCCTGCGGAATTGGTAGCCAGGGTAAAATCCCATATCCAGATTCACGAGAGACTGCTGGAGCACCGGGAGCAGCAAAAGGAGGACGCAATTATCGTGAAGAATCTCGCCATCCGTCCTAAGGAAAGAAGGGTATACTTGAATGGCGAGGAAATGAACCTGGCCAATAAGGAATTTGAAGTGCTTCTTTTCCTGGCTGAGAATCCCAATATTGTTTTCTCAAAAGATACATTGTTTGACCGGATTTGGGGCATGGACTCGGTAGGAAATACGGCGACTGTGACAGTACATATAAACCGTTTGAGAGAGAAACTGGAGAAGAATGCCGATTCCTCACCGTTTATTGAGACGGTCTGGGGAGCCGGATACCGGTTTAAGGTGGAGTGAGGAGAAAAATCCATCTAAGTTCCGAAGAAGAAATGTAAGGGGAAGAAAGCCGCAGGGGATGTTTGCAAAAAGAGCGATTAAAAATATTACGAAAGGAAATAGGATTCATGAGACTATATAAGAAGAAGCTGTTTGCGGGATTGGTGTTGGCTGCCATGTTTGTATCGTCAGCCTATAGTGCCGGAAATCTACAGCCGGAAGAAGCAGCCAGGAGTGAACATACAGCTGAAACAACAATGGAGACGTCAGAAATAGCGACGACGGAGGAGAGCAGAGCAATAACGATGAATGTACAGATAGGCAGCAGTACATTTACAGCAACGCTGGAGGATAATACGGCAGTGGATTCTTTTGTCAGGATGATGCAGACTGCTCCTGTAGTAATCCAGATGAATGACTATTCCGGATTTGAAAAGGTAGGCTCGATTGGAACCAGTCTGCCGGCCAGTAACAGTCAAACCACGACGCAGTCAGGGGATATTGTTTTATATAACGGAAATCAGATCGTAATATTTTATGGTTCTAATTCCTGGAGCTATACGAGGCTGGGCAAAATAGATGATTTATCCGGATGGACGGAAGCGCTTGGAAGCGGTGATGTGACAGTAACATTTTCTTTGGAATAGCTGGAATGGGAAAAGAAACAGGCGGCCTCTGCATGGCGTGTTGCAGAGGCTGCCTGTCCTTGTCCGAATTGACAGTAACTATATTTTGCAGAGCACGTGTTTTTCTACGCCATATGGCAGGTCTGCATGGAAGATTAGATACTGCTATGAAAAGCGTCCTGCACATTTTTAAGAAAACGGTCCGCTGCTCCGGAAAATACCTGGTATTTTTTCCAGACAATGTCAAGATGGGCGTCCATCTTTGGTTTCAACGGCCGGAAACACAGGCGGCTGCCTTCTGAGGTGTTCACCAGCTTGTCCAGACACAGGGCGTATCCCAGTCCCTCCTCCACCATAAGGGAGGCATTGTATACAAGATTATAGGTGGCTACGATATTCAGCTTATCATAATCTTTTTTCAGCCAGCCTGAAAATTCGTTGCTGACCGTAGTCTGTCGGGAGGATATAAGAGGCAGCTCCCAGATATCCTCCGGCCGGATGAAATCGTGGGCGGCCAGAAGGCAGTCCTTGGGCATTAATAGCCCCCAGGTATCGGTGGCAGGAAGGCGGATATAATCATACTTTTTCATATCTGCCGGTTCGATGAGGATTCCAAAGTCCAGAAGCCCCTTGTCCAGCCGTTCCATCACATCATCCGCGTTTCCGCTGTATAAGTGGTAGCGGATATCAGGACAGCTCTTTTGTAAATCCGTGGCTATCCTGGCAATCAGACGCATGGCATCTGTCTCCCCGCCTCCAATGTAAATGTCTCCGCCAATGGCCTCATCCGGCGCCGTAAGTTCCGCTTCTGTCTTATCTACCAGATCGAGTATTTCCGCCGCCCGTTTGCGGAGGAGCATCCCTTCCTCTGTCAATGTGATTCTGCGGTTTCCGCGGATCAACAGTTTTTTTCCGATCTCATTCTCTAAGTCCATGAGCTGCCTTGACAGCGTTGGCTGTGTCATATGGAGGGACTCCGCGGCCCCTGATATGCTTTCTTCCCTGGTGACAGCCATAAAGTATCTTAAAACACGAATATCCAATCTGATTCCTCCATTCCTGTTATTTATGCCAGACACACGAAAATTCTTCTATGTCTATTATATATAGAATGCGATATGCCTGTCAAGTATGGGATTGTATTTAATATAAGTATTTGATATGAATATGATTTTGGATTACAATAAAGACATAAAAGAAGCAAATAATTTGCGAGGAGGAAAATATGCAGAAGGAAAGCATCATGGGGACAACACCGATCCCCCGATTAATCATAAAAACGTCCATACCACTGATTATATCATTGCTGGTAAACAATCTTTATAATCTTGTGGACAGTATCTTTGTCTCCCGTGTCAGCGAGGATGCGCTGACGGGAATCTCAATTGCGGCGCCGCTGCAGATGCTCATGATTGCGCTGGGATGCGGGCTGGCCGTGGGGCTGAACGCAATGGTATCCAAAGCCATGGGAGAAAAGCAACCGGAGGAAGTAAAAAAGACAACATCGGCGGCAATCGTCATGGCATTCGGAGCGTATCTGATTAATGTAATCATCTGCTTGTTACTTGTAAAACCATACTTTGCATGGCAGGCCGGCGGGAATGAAGTGATTGCGCGGTACGGAATTTCCTATATACGGATCTGCATGCTCTTTTCCTTTGGCCAGATGCTCCAGTGGGTGTTTGACCGGCTGTTGATTGCAACAGGAAAATCCAATCTGTTCCTTGCCACGCTGGGGACAGCTTCCCTCGTGAATGTGATTTTAGACCCAATCCTGATATTTGGATATTTTGGTTTTCCGGCCATGGGGACGGCAGGGGCGGCCGCAGCGACCGTTACGGGGCAGCTGGCAGGAGGACTTCTTGGAATTTATCTGAATATAAAAAGGAACAAAGAAATCCCGGTTCATTTTACCCTGCATATCCAGAAAAAGTATGTGGCTAATATCCTGAAAGTTGGAATCCCCACAGCGATTGTACAGGGAATCATGTCCGTCATGGGAATATTTATCAATACCATCCTGTACCAGTTTTCATCAACAGCAGTGGCAATCTATGGAATCCTGATGAAAGTTCAGAACCTGGCACAGATTGGCGTCCAGGGAATGAACAACGGCCTGCTCCCGATTATTGCTTACAATTATGGGGCCGGAAAAGAAAAGAGAATCCATGAGACAATCCGGTGCGCATTTCTTTATGCAGTGATAATCATGATAGTGGTCCTGATTTCTCTTGAATTGATACCGGATAAAATCCTGATGTTGTTTGACGCCTCTGAGCAGATGATACGGCTCGGTATTCCAGCGGTCAGAATTATGTCGGTCAGCTTTTTTGTATCGTCGGTGGGGATTATATTTGCGGCAATTTTTCAGGGGTTTGGAAATGGAAACTACAGCATGTATCTTGCATTCATGCGCCAGGTAATTCTGCTCATACCGATTCTTCTGATTGGAGCAGCTATAGGAAATATAACGGTTATCTGGTCGGGGGTTGCGGTGGCGGAGGCGCTGTCCATTCCTTTTGGAATGTGGTTATATGGAAAAGTAACACAAAATATGATTGCGCCTATGGCAGAAACTTATGGGGAAAACAGGGTCGAAACTGCATAGAAACAATAAAGCAATAAGTGTCAATTATATGTAGAACACACGATGCTTTGTGGGTATAGAGGGAAATGGAGACAAGGGAGGTGATAGATTAGAATGGCAAACTATGTGGAAAACCCTGATTCCGTGATTCAAAATCTGGAGGATGCCGGATGTGATATGGAGATGGTGGCAGAGTTTATGAAATTAGGCATCGCTGGAAACCGGCAGAACCAGTTAAAGCTGTTGGAACAGCATAGAAAACGCCTGTTGGAGAAAGTACATATGAATGAAAAGCGGATTGACTGCCTGGACTATCTGGTGTTTCAGATGAATAAAGAAGAATAACAGGATTATATAAGGAAGGAGTGCTGAACCCTGCCTATACCTTTACGCTGCCCAGGTATCAGATGGTGGCAGGCTTTTATGATATTATGTCTCATATTCTGGAACAGTACTTTTCCGGTGAGGATGACAATACTTCCGATTATATCATGGAGGGGATGTTAAAATCCATGATTCACAGCTCCAGAATTGCAGTTAAGAATCCTTTGGACTATGTGGCCAGAAGCAATATCATGTGGACCGCTACATGGGCATTAAATACACTGGTGTCCAAAGGAAAGACAACAGACTGGATGGTGCATATGATTGGGCAGTCGGTAGGAGCTTACACGGATGCCACCCACGGAATGACACTGTCTGCCGCATATGAAATGGGTAGAAATGTTTAGAAGGAGGCCGGGGCAATTTCCCTGGTGACAACCATACCGGTCGCTGCAATCGCCTCTAAATAGTGAGATGCAGACAGTTAAAACCGCCCGTACCCAAAATGGCTGAGTATTTCTGAAATCCAGAAAACCCAGCTATATGATATACTCAAAAAGCATAGAAATCAATTTGATATAAGCATTGGATATTTCCTGCTATTGGTATTAAAATATCGTTAGATAAAGAAAAAGAGTAAAACGGCAAAGTTTATTTAAAGTTTATACTTATGTTAGCCAGCTGTTATTTTCGTCAGTTAGGATAGTTCATATTAAGAAACCGACTCACATTATTTTAAGGAGGAGCAGACAAAATGAAACAGATTAATCAGAAGTTTTTAACAGGAGAGCGCGCGTTATTCCAGGGTAAGGATTTGAAAATCTATGATACCACTTTTGCTGATGGGGAATCCCCTTTAAAGGAAAGCAGAAACATTGAGCTTTACCGCAGCATGTTCAAGTGGAAATATCCGCTGTGGTACAGTCACAATATTAAAATGGAGGACTGCGTGCTGTTTGAGATGGGGCGTGCCGGAATCTGGTATACGGAGAATATCTCCATGAAAAACTGTATTGTGGAGGCTCCAAAAAATTTCCGCCGTACCACCGGAATCGAACTGGAGCGCGTTACCATGCCGAATGCAGGTGAGACCCTGTGGAACTGCGATCAGATCCGGATGGACCAGGTATCCGCGAAAGGCGATTATTTTGCAATGAACAGCAGCAATCTTTATATCGACGGCTTTGAACTGGTTGGAAATTATTCCTTTGATGGGGTTAAAAATGCGGAAATTCATCACGCAAGGCTGCTGTCCAAGGACGCGTTCTGGAACAGTGAAAATGTAACGGTTTATGATTCCTTTATTTCCGGCGAATATTTAGGCTGGAATGCGAAGAACTTAACGCTCATCAACTGTACCATTGAAAGCAGCCAGGGTATGTGTTACATTGACAATCTGGTGATGAAAAACTGCCGCCTTTTAAATACAACGCTTGCATTTGAATATTCCACGGTGGATGTGGAGGTGAACAATACCATTGACAGCGTTTTAAATCCCAACAGCGGCATAATCCGGGCAGGAAAAATCGAAGAACTGATTATGGATGCATCAAAGATTGATGTGACAAAAACGTTCATTCAGACGGAAGAATTAAAGGAGGCTGTGTAGGATGCCTTACAATTTTGATGAGTTAACCGAGCGCCGGGGAACAGGTTCCATGAAGTGGGATGTACCGGAGGGTGAGCTTCCCATGTGGGTGGCGGATATGGATTTTGAGACAGCCCCGGAAATCAGGGAAGCGCTGATGAAACGGGCAGCCCATGGGATTTTTGGCTATACGGTAGTTCCGGACACATGGAGAGAAGCGGTCACCGGCTGGTGGGAACGGCGGCACGGCTTTGTGATGGAAAAAGACTGGCTGGTATTTACCACCGGAGTGGTTCCGGCTATTTCAAGCGGCGTCAGAAAGCTGACGACGGTTGGAGAAAATGTGCTGGTTCAGACACCGGTCTACAACATCTTTTTTAATTCTATCCGAAACAATGGCCGGAACATCATCGAGAACAGGCTGCTCTATGATGGAGCGGGCTACCGGATTGACTGGGAGGACTTAGAAAAGAAGCTGTCAGATCCGCAGACGACTCTGATGATTCTCTGTAATCCTCACAATCCCACCGGAATGATCTGGACGCGGGAAGAACTGGGGAGAATCGGAGAGCTATGTGCGGCCAATCATGTGAAGATTATGTCGGATGAGATTCATTGTGATCTGACAGAGCCGGGGTACGGTTATATCCCCTTTGCATCAGTATCAGAAACATGCGCTCAGAACAGCATCACCTGCATCGCTCCAACGAAAGCCTTTAATCTGGCTGGTTTGCAGACAGCAGCTGTCATGGTGCCAAACGAAGAACTACGTCACAAGATGGAGCGCGCTTTGAATACGGATGAAGTAGCGGAACCCAACGCCTTTGCGATTGAAGCTGCCATTGCAGCATTTACAAAAGGCGAGGGCTGGCTGGATGCGCTTAGGGAGTATTTGGCAGAAAACAGGAAAACAGTCCGTAAATTTCTGAACGATGAAATCCCGGAGATGTCTCTGGTACCGGCCCACGCCACCTATCTGCTCTGGCTGGACTGCCGTAAAATCATTGTGGATGCGTCAGAATTATGCCGGTATCTCAGAAAGGAGACAGGACTTTACCTGTCAGCCGGTATGGTATATGGCGGAAACGGCAGAGAATTTCTGCGAATGAATACAGCCTGCCCGAAAGAACGGCTTCTGGATGGTTTGGAGCGTTTGAAACAGGGCGTTAAGACCTATGAGGAATATGCAGCCGGAAGCTGTTGATGATGATAGAAGGGTGACCATGTACTATAAAAAGTTTCGTTCATTAAATTTATCAGCATTGGGGCTGGGCGCATTGCGCCTGCCCATGGAAAAGGACAATCCAAACCGTATTGACAGGGAAGAAGGACGAAAAGTCATTGACCAGTCATTGTCCAGTGGTATCAACTATATTGACACAGCCTTACCTCGCCACAAAATTCTATGGGGCAGCCAATCCGGATATACAAGCTGTGTTTGAAGAACAGCTCAAGCGTCTTCAGACAGATTATTTTGATTTTTATCTTCTGCATGGCATGGATGAAAACTTATTTCAGACTATATGGATAAAGATAAGGACTAACTTGGTTATCTCCTGTTGGAGCAATAAGATTTTACAATATTGATTAGAATAAGCATTGTCTCAATAAAAAAACAGCTCCTTTTCAGGACATAAGAAATAGATGCCAGGCTCCGGAAGACGACTTTTCCGGGGCTTTTTGCGTATGCCGGGGATGGCGCTAATCTTGCTGAGGCGATGAAGCAGGTAAGGCTGTTCAATAACCTGAAGTCCCAAAAATGCAATTCCTTCCAATGCCTGTCAAAACCACTTGTAGTCAAAGTATGAAAGATGTATAATTACAAAAGAGATGCAAAGCCATGACCACTCTGGAGTGTTATTAACGCATGGAAGAAGATTAAAAAGATGATGCTCTCCCTGTTGGGTCACTGAGGAGGAGGAAGTATGGAAATATTAAATGAAACGCTCAAACGGACAGGCTACGAATATGATACGCTGATGAATCTGCTGCATGTCAGCGTCAGCAAGCATATATTGGATGAGTATTATACCCTGGTATGGTGCAATGACTACTATTATGAACTGATTGGATATTCCAGGGAGGAGTACGAGGCATTGTACCACAATAAGCCGGCTCATTACTATATGAATGACGATTTGAATATCCACGATGAAAAGCTGTGGATGCAGCTGAGCGCCAAGGTAATGGAGACACTGGAATCAGGGGAAAAGTCCTATAATCTGGTTACGCGGATGCGGCGGAAACATAACGGAAACCATCATGATTATATGTGGGTGCGGCTGAATGCATATCTTACGGATGAATATGTGGATGGCTACCAGGTCAGCTATTCGGTCATGACGGATATTACCGATGTGATGGATATGAAGCTGGAGCAGTCAGTGACCTACGACAGCCTGCCGGGGTTTGTCTCCAAGTTCAGAGTTAACCGGAACCTGGACTTTAAGCTGCTGGAGGCAAATGACCGTTTTTTTGACTTTTTTGGGAAAGACAGCATGGACGGCATGGATAATGCTCTTTTTCGTGAAAATATAATACGCAACATGCCGGTATTTCTGGAACATAAAAATGCTGTTACCAATGGCAATTCGGTTCATTTTACGGTACAGATGAAGAACCGGTCTGGCAATGACGCCTGGCTGCAGATTAACGCCTCCTGCATCGGGTATCAGGAGGGCGATCCGGTGTACCTGGCCATTTATATTGATATTACCAACGAAACAGAACTTCGGCAGATGCAGCAGAAATTGGAGGCGCAGGCGAAGGAGCTTCGTTCTGCCCTGGAGACAGCGGAGGAGGCGAACCGTGCAAAATCAGATTTTCTTTCCAGAATGAGCCATGATATCAGGACTCCCTTGAATGCGGTGCTCGGCATGAAGGATATTGCGGAAGCCCATTTGGACGACCCTGCAAAGGTGAAGGACTGCTTAAGGAAGATTGGTTTGTCAGGGCAGCATCTGCTGAGTCTTATTAACGATGTGCTGGATATGTCTAAAATTGAAAGCGGAGAAATGGTTCTCAGGGAAGATTCCATGTCCTTGCCGGAGGTGCTGGAGAATGTAGTGGCCATTATGCAGCCACAGTTCGGCGAGAAGGAGCAGCATTTTTCCATTCGCCTGCGGTCAGTGGTGCACGAACAGTTTTTAAGTGATGCCCTGCGTTTGAGGCAGATTTTTATCAATATCTTGTCTAACGCATATAAGTTTACCCCTGTCAATGGAACTGTTTCCATGGATGTCTGCGAGAAGCAGGCTGTGGACGGAACAGCCCTCTTTCGCTTTTCAATAACTGACACGGGAATCGGCATGAAACCGGAATACCTGGCCCAAATCTTTACGGCATTCAGCAGAGAACGGGACAGCCGTGTGGATAAGACGGAAGGAACCGGTCTTGGAATGGCAATCACAAAAAGGTTCGTGGATATGATGGGAGGAACTATTGAGGTTACCAGCGAATTGGGAAAAGGGACCTGCTTCAGGGTGGAACTACCACTGAAAATAGAAGAGAACCAGTTTATAAAAGGAGAATTTCCAGGGTTGAGAATCATTGTCACAGATGATGACGCAGTCATGTGCGAGTATATGGCTGAGATGCTCGGACAATTGGGTATCCATGCGGATTGGGTCGACAGCGGCATCCAGACTGTGGAAATGATAAAGACAGCAAAGCAGAACGGGGAAATGTATGATGCGGTGCTTCTTGACTGGAAAATGCCGGATCTGGACGGATTTGAAACCACCCGCCGGATTCGGGAATTGTGCGGCGGCCAGCTGCCGGTACTGATTATCTCAGCTTACGATTGGAGCGATGTTGAAAAAGATGCAAAAAAGGCGGGTGTCACAGGTTTTCTGCAGAAACCGATATTCGTCTCGACCCTGATTCATGGGCTGCAGCGGTATGTGCTTGAGGGACAGCCGGCCAGGAAAACGCAGGGGACAGATACCGGAGCCAGGTTTACGGGCAGGCGCTTCCTGCTCATAGAAGACAATGCAATCAATCAGGAGGTTGCCAGGGAACTCCTGGCCGACATGGGCGCTGAAGTGGATACTGCAAGTGACGGAGCCGAGGGGGTGGAGACGTTCAGACGCTCCCCGGACGGTTTCTATGACGTGATTTTAATGGATGTCCAGATGCCGGTGATGAACGGATATGAGGCCACTAGAGCCATCCGCACCATGGACCGTGACGGGGCCAAGGCAGTTCCCATCCTTGCCATGACAGCGGATGCGTTTTCGGAGGATATCCAGGCTGCGAAAGACGCCGGAATGAACGGACATATGGCAAAACCCCTGGACAAAGCAATCCTGTGGAGGGAAATAGGAAAATACTTAAACAGTGATTTTTCCCCAGAAACAGCCGGCAAATCCGGCGTGAATCACTAAATAGCCATAAAGGCGATGAGAAAGTAAAATCCCGGAGGACACCTGAATGGAGATTAACCTGAGTTATGAACAGCTCAATGCTGAATACAGTATGCTGATGAGTGTTTTAGGCGCAAGCGTCAGCAAGCATCTGGTAGATGATCATTTTACCTGTATCTGGGCAAATGATTACTACTATGAGCTAATCCGCTATCCGAAGCCCTTGTATGAACATCTGTTTCGCAATCACTGCGATGAATATTTTTATAATAATCCCAAAGGATGGGCCAGGCTGACGGAACAGGTCCATTCTGCACTGGAGCAGGGGAAAAGCGGCTATTCCTTATATCTTCCCATGATATATCCGGATGGAGGGACTTTCTGGGTCAGGATGCAGGCGGTGTTTACCGATGAGTTTATCAATGGATACCGTGTGTCCTATACAACGATGGTTGATGTGACTGATATGATGCAGGCCCGGCTGGAACAAAAGGAAACCAGGCAGGATTTTGATAAAATGATGCAGGAGCAGGCGATGATTATGAGTGCGCTTAATATAAGCGTCAGCAAACACCTGATTGATGAACATTATACCTGTGTCCTGGCCAATGAGTATTACTATAAGCTGATTGGCTATTCAAAGGCAAGATACGAGGCGTTGTTCCACAATCATCCGGATGAGTTCTTTGCCAATAACCCGGAGGGCTGGGAACTCCTGACAAGCAAAGTTGAAGCTGTTCTGAAAAATAATGGGGATGGATATGAGGCGATTGTGCCCATGAAATATGAGGACGGTTCAAGCTACTGGGTCAAGCTGGTGAGCTTTTTTACAGATGAATACATAGACGGATTCCGCATTTCTTACACGGTAATGACAGATGTAACAGAATTAATGAGAACAAAAAACGAGCAGGAAATGCTTATGAGTGCAATGGAGGTCAGTGTCAGCAGGCACTTGATGGATGAACATTTTACTGTTATCTGGGCTAATGAATGTTACTACCGGATGATTGGGTACACGAAAGAGGACTATGAGACCAGATTCCATAACTGCTGCGATGCGTATTTCTGGGACAATGAAACCGGTTTGAGGATTATTAATGAGAATATCCAGAGTATGACCAATGCGGATGAGAAAAGTTACGAGGCATATCTGCCGCTTAAAATGCCGGACGGTTCCATGCGCTGGGTCAAAATAGTGGGTTTTCTGACAGATGAATACATGGATGGAATACAGATTGCCTACACCACAATGATTGATGTCACAGATTTGGTGCAGACCCAGAAGGAGCGGAGTATTGCTTATGAGAATATTCCGGGATTCATAGTCAGGCACCGCATCCTGCCGCAGGGGATTGTAATGCTTGACGCCAGCGAACGGATTAAGGATATTTTTGATGTCAGCATGGAGGATATCGCCGCCATCGACCCGCTGGAGGTGATGTCCGGGGAAAGCCGGGAGCTAATAATCAGCCATTTTCCGGGTCTGAGAAGAGGGGAGCCCCTTGAGGCGACTATACGTATTAAAGATAAATATGACCGTGACCGGTGGTTCCACTTCAACAGCACCTGCATTGATACAATATCGGATGACCCCGTGTACCTGTCTATGTTTATAGATATTACGGATATTACAGAATTGAGGGAACTTCAGCGCAAACTGGAAGAGCGGACCGACATGCTTAACAGCGCCCTGGAGGCGGCAAAATATGCGAATGCGGCAAAGTCTGACTTTCTTTCACGCATGAGCCATGATATCCGTACACCCATGAATGTGATCACCGGTATGGCTGAAATTGCAGCCGCCCATATTGGGGATCAGGACCGTGTGAAGGATTGTCTTCAGAAAATCCGTTTATCCAGCCATCATCTTCTGGGGCTGATTAACGACGTGCTGGATATGTCCAAAATTGAAAACGGTAATTTTTCTATCAGCATGGCTCCAATGTGTCTGCCGGATGAGCTGCAGGAGATTATCACAATTGTGCTGCCAGGCATCCGCAAAATGAATCAGAGATTTGATGTGTACCTGGAAGGTCCGGGCTGGGAGAACTTCATGAGTGACGCGCTCCGCTTCCGCCAGATTCTTCTCAATCTTCTCTCCAATGCTTCAAAATTTACTCCTAAAGACGGGAGGATTATCTTAAAAATAGAGATACAGGAAACAGAGTCTGCAAAAAAAGCCATGATCTGCTTTACCGTGTCTGACAATGGGATTGGTATGAGTCCGGAATATCTGGAGCAGATTTTTGAACCGTTTACCCGTGAAAGGGACAGCCGTATCGACCAAATCGAGGGAAGCGGGCTGGGAATGGCAATTACGAAGCGTCTGATTGACCTGCTGGGGGGCACTATAACAGTTAAAAGCCAGTTGGGTGTGGGAACTGTGTTCGATGTTCTGATGCCCATGGATGTCCTGGCTGATTCAGAAGAGGAACAGAAAGATTTCAGGGGATTACATGTCCTGCTGATAGACGATGACCCTGCACAGCAGGCGTGTACGGGCAGTTTGCTCCGTTCTATGGGGATGGAGGTGGAGTGCACGGATTTTGAGGAAGCGGGGAAACGCTTCCTGACACATTGGGGGACAGAAAACTTCGGTTTTATCATTCTGGGTTTAAGTCTGGCGGAAGTTGAACGTATGGAGAAGACAGAAATGATCTGCCGGGGGATTCATGGCAGGGTGCCTTTGGTGGTGTCTGCCTATGATGTAAGCGGAATGAAAGAAAGAGCCATGGCATGGGGGGTCTGTGGATTTATGAGTAAACCGCTATGCCGGTCCGGGGTGATTGACTGCATGAACCGGTGCCGGATAGGGGAGGAATTGATGCGGCCGGATACGAAACTGGTGAGGCTGGAAAAGAAGCCGGGACAGCCGGATACGGAACCACTGGATTTCGCCGGAAGCCAGGTCCTCCTCGTTGAGGATAATGAGCTTAACCGCGAGATTGCCCTGGAACTGCTGGGTGGATTCGGGATGGAACTGGAAGCTGCAGTCAACGGGAGGGAGGCCCTTAAACGTTTTGAGGAGAGCCGGCCAGGGTATTATTCTTTGATTCTCATGGATATTCAGATGCCTGTGATGAACGGATATGAGGCAGCCCGCGCTATCCGTTCGCTTTCAAGAGAGGACGCAAAGACGGTTCCTATCCTGGCAATGACCGCTGACGCCTTTGTTGAGGACATAGAGAACACAAAGGCCGCGGGTATGAACGGCCATTTGGCAAAGCCTTTGGATTTTAAACAGCTTGTGCGTGAAATAGGACAATATCTGCACGTATAGCACAGATGCAGATTCCTGGCCTGCTCTGAGGTACATACAGAAAACAGTGAAGATATTCATTTTTATATTGGCATTTTTTACTTATGAAGCACCTGCTTTACTTTTTGCAGTATTATAATTCATTCCGGATCCTTCAACGTATTAAAGATGGAACCGGAGGGGAGTTTTGATAAGACCATACAAACATCTTGATAGATCAAGGCAAACGCATTACTAAACGCATCTGGTAATGCGTCGCTCCTTTGGGCTTTCAAGGCAGTGATAACAGCTTCCATTGCGAGCGCGATTTCACTGTAATCAGGATAATACGACTTGTCAATTGCCTGCATATAGTGTCCCCATATCAGCAGGTCGTCTAGCTGCCGAAAAATATTTTTAAGGGATTGGTATGGCAGGAGCTGGATGAATGCATTCATAAGCAACTGAAAAGACAAGGGGGTGATTCTGTTATCCGATGCTGTGCGAAGCCTGCTTTCCACGGACTGGCCCAGGTAATCCGGAATAAAGGAAATGGATGATGCACAGCAGCGTGCAGTGAGAGCTACAATTTGAAGGGCTTCCAGGAAAAAGGATAGCCGCTCCTGTATCACCGGCTCCGCCAGATCCAGCTCACTTTTAAACGAAGTATATCCTTCCGGCGTAATTATACTCCCCTTTTTATCAATTGTCTGTGCGATCCCCAGTGAATTGAGCAGGCTAACCGCCCGTCTTGCAGTGTTTTTTGTTATGTTGTATTCTTCCATCAGCTTTGGTATAGAGGGTAAATACGGTTCGTTGTCAAACTCCCCGGCAATAATCCTGCGTACAATGGTCATCGCCAGCCGGGAATATAGCTCGGAATGTCCTTTTATTCTGAACCAGCGGATGTCCTCATTCTTATTTGAATTGCTTTCGGTATATTTGCCCAAAGCATATAAGTAATTGTCAACCCTTTCTCCTGAATCGCGGTATAATTTTGACGCATCGGCATAAAAGTCATCAAACTGTTTCTGTTTAATTTGAATGATAGCTTTGCTGAACCAAGTTTTTGTTCTTTCAAAGGTCGTAGCAAAAGGATTATCTATGCCGGGAATTGGTACGAATGGGACGTGAAGATAGTTTTCACTGTCAAACTCCAGATCGATGATTAACTGATTTTTTAATGGACGGAGCAATGCTGTAAAAAAGGCATTGGCCAGCTGATAGTGATCTGGCAGTTCCATCTGTTCTGATATATGATTCAAAATCTTATCCAACCAATACAAATCTGACTCGTTACACCGTTTGGCGCCCTCACGATAGAGGATTGGCATCAGCAACCCCAATCCCTTATATGCGTCGGCAATTTCCTCACGGTTCTGAACCAGAAATTCGGCATGGGCTTCCTTTGAGGTACGATAAGTTACTACAGACGGCTGTCCCTGCGCTGTGCGGATATATCCTTCTTCAGCAAGGAGCTTCATCACTTTGCGAACCGTAGTTATCCCCGAGTTGTATCGCTGGCAGATTTCCCGCTGTGAAGGAAACTCCTGTCCATAAATAAAAGTACCGTTACATATCTGTGTGGTAATGGTCTGATACAGATACTGATATAGCTGTTGATCATGGCTCATGGGTTTGGCCTCCTTTCATGGAAACGTTCTCCTTATTAAGAAGCAGAGAAAAAATGCAGAGATTTTTTATTAATAGCTGCTTTTCTTAAATCAACTTCATTAAATCAGCTCTTTCGTGTCTCTTCAACTTGATTTCCTAACATTCATATGCTAAACCCGGCTTGCATAGATGCCGTGGCTCTGGGAGATGGATTCCCTTTTGGGTGTTTCTTTATAGATTATCTCTGATTTACGTTTTCAGGACAGCCCCTTTTCACTCCCCCTTTTATATTTATAACAGTAAATACAGCCGCATGCCAAGAGCAGGCGGATAATCTAAAGGATAGTATATAGCTATATATTTCTGTCCAATAAATACATTGCATGTATGCCTATTTGCAGCTTCAGCATATTTTCTGGCAGCCCGATATTGTAAGGCAGCAATTCCTGAATTCTGGTCAGATAATTCATCAAGGTATTGCGATGGATATGCAGATAAGACGCAGTTTTGCTGATGTTATAATGATTCCCGATATATGTTCTCAATATATGGACATAATTGACATCGGAATTACCGGCCTTGCTTAAGGGCTCTATGGTATCTCTGTACATTTCCTCCAGACTTTCCAGGGGCATGGTCGAGAGCCATTGATAAACCTGAATGGTGCGGAATAAAAACACATTTTCTTCCGGATAGAGTTTTCTGCCCAATTTCATTGCGTCGATAGCCTGAAAAAACGCCTTTGAGATCTGCTGTAGATCAGAGGAATACAAGCTGACACCAATATATGTGGAAATATTATTGTGATTAAAAATATGCCAGATTTTTTTTTGCTGCTTCCGAAGCCTGGTATTCTGCTGTTTCCTGTGATATGACATCAGAAAAGAGCAGATACAGAACATAATGGGTGTGAGTTTTTAGGAAAAAAACGTTGCATCCATAGGTGTTCATGATCCACGTGGTTATGGACGAGAAGATTTCTCTGGTTATATATTTACGTGTGGATGTGGTGGGTACCTCACTGTCAAATTCTATGGATAAACAAATACGGTGTTTGGAGTAATCAAAATTGTACATCTTGCAATAGCGAAGAATCGTTTCGTTTGAATTTGACTGCGCCATGATTACGGAGGCCGCAAAATCCTGGGTGTTTACTTTATTATTAGCTGTTAATTGAAATAAGGCCGATATGTCCTTTACAACCCTGTAATGCCAGTCTTCCAGTTTGTTTATCTCCGGAATAATTAAGAACGTTGTATCTCCGTCAATGTTTCCCGATGATAACAGAATACAGTTTATTTCACCTTTTGGGCTGCTGATAGAGAATTGGTGGAATTGGTATGGCTGCTGCTGATGCCTTTTCAGAAGAGTATTCTGTATATTTTTATCCAGCTCCATCAAAACTTCTTTGTGAAGGAGGTTCTGCAAAGAAAAATCGTCACTTGGACCATAGGAATATTCTATCAGCTCAAACTGTGAATTTATCAGGAAAACAGGATTTCTAAGCACCAGGCTTAATTCAGACAGCATTCTCTCCGGTACCTTATACTTGCTGAATGAATTGACAATATCCTTGTATGCAATGGAAACATGGTACATATCATCTAGCTGCTCCTCAAATATACGTTTATAAATCATAGAAGCAAAATCACAAAAGTAAAGATTATATGGCATTTCGTATATGGGAAAATCCAGTTTGTTTCCGTCGTCAAGTATGATGCCGGGAATCTCGTTGTGATAGCGGTGTAGTTTTACACCAAGCGCAGCGCAGCCTTTTTCCTTAAGGGAAGCGATAAAACCTTTCAGCATGGATGGATTATGACTGGTGATATATCCGGAATCCACAACAAATTCTCCTCCATGCAGCCAGTCCAGAATCTCAGGTGTGTCGATTATGGTGAACGAGGTAACTTCTCTGTTTGTCCCGCAAAATCCGGCAACACAACGGATTTGTTCAAGGTCTGATGTAAAATCTGCAACTGTAACCATGGAGTTCCATCCTTTCTAAAACAACTAGATGTAATTATATCAGCTGCCATATTATTAAGCAATGTGCAGTTTTTTGAATTTAAATGAAAAAAATGTGCACTTTGACCAGGACTGTGCAAAAAAATAATGATAATATATAGAAGAATATATAAATTTGCAGAAAAAAAGCTGGGATTAACAGAAAAAGGCAGTTTGTTTCCGCGATTATAAGTAGTTGTTGGTGAAATTTTCGCAAATGAAAGAGTCGGAAATAGCTATGATCCTGCTGAATATACAGATATGATTCTAAATCTGTTAAATTCAAACAAAATTTAATACATCACTGGCTGATGTAAATTAACAGCTGACGGGGGGTGTGTATGTTTATAAGATTTATAGTAACTCGTTAATCGTGTAGTCCAATTGACTATACCATCATTATGCAAGGAGGTTGCGAAATGAGTAATATTGAGCAAGTCCAACAGGTTTCCAATTCACCTATTCTGTGGCTCTTATGCGGCGTTACGGTTGTCATATCTGCTATACAGACAGTGCTTTACATGAGGCAGTGCAGCAAGACTACCAGGGCGGCAGGTCTGGATCCGAAGATTCCCAAGGAAGCTTTCCGCGTGGGACTGATATCCGCTATAGGTCCTGCTTTGGGTGTGTTTATCGTAATGGTTGGACTTATGGCTTCCATCGGAGGCCCCATGGCATGGCTCCGTCTTTCCATCATCGGCGCTGCTGCCACAGAGCTTTCAGCAGCCAATATTGGTGCAGAAGCATGTGGAGTTACTCTGGGCACAGAGCAGTATACTCTGATCTGTCTTGCGGTTTCATGGTTTACCATGGCCTTAAACGGTGCAGGCTGGCTTCTCTTCACCGGTGTTGCCACTCCGTCTTTAGAGACGCTGCGCAATAAGGTATCCGGTGGAGATATGAAATGGCTGGTTGTGCTTAGCGGTGCGTGCTCCCTTGGTATTTTTGGTTATCTGAACGCAGGTGAAATCTTAAAAGGGATGGGAAATACACTGGCAGTTTTGACAGGTGCTGTTTCAATGGTCCTGCTTGTGAAAACCGTATGTAAAAAATATCCTAAATTGATGAAATATTCCTTGGGTATCGCCATGATCATTGGCATGATATTCGCATTGGGATATGATCAGTTACTCAAATAGACCAGGAGGGAAGATAAATGAGTGATAATGAAATCATGAAACAATGGAAAAAAAGCAGTATTGTTATTGGCTCACCTACGAACATCCTGGCTGCCCTGACCTCATTCATTCCGGTAATCTGGCTTTGCACCACTTATGATTGCTGGCCGCCAATCAGCACGGTCCTTACTGCATGGGGCATGGTTGCTGCTTCCTTTGGAGCATTTTATTTTGTGGAGCCGGTTTCCTACTATGCCGCTCTTGGTATGACCGGAACCTACCTTAGCTTCCTGTCAGGAAATATCGGCAATATGAGGGTTCCCTGCGCTGCGCTGGCCCTGGATGTTACACATTCCACACCAGGTACAATCCAGGCAGAGGTGGTTTCCACCATGGCAATCTGCGGTTCTATCATTACAAACCTGATAGGCACCACTTCTGCAGTTATTGTAGGCGGAGCGGTTTTATCTGTGCTTCCTGAGTTCATAGTGGTAGGTCTTACGAAATATGCCAGTTCCGCAATTTTTGGAGCGACCTTCGGGAATTTTGCGGTTAAATATCCAAAGGTGGCAGTATTTGCATTGGCAATTCCCGTAATTCTGAAAATGACCACCGGGCTTCCGGCAGCAGCAGTCATTGTGTGCACTGTATTTGGTACCTTGTTAATCGCAAGAGTATTCTATAAAAAGGGACTTGTCAAATAATCATGGGTTGCGGCAATCTAATTTCAGGAAAGGAGTAATATATTATCATGTGGGAGAAATGTAAAGAATTACAGGAAGAGCTGGTCAGAATGCGCAGGGAGCTTCATCAGATTCCGGAGCTGGGCGGAGAACTGCCCAAGACCAGGGCGTATGTGGAAGAAAAGCTTAAGGAACTGGGGATTCCTTTTGTGGAGAATAAGACGGACAGCGGCCTCATTGCTACCATTAAGGGAGAAAAAGAGGGAAAGACCATTGTGCTCCGTGCAGATATGGATGCCCTTCCGATACAGGAAGCCAATGAGGTGGACTACATATCCAGACATGAAGGATGTATGCATGCCTGCGGACATGATACGCATATGACCATGCTGCTGGGGGCGGCTAAAATTTTAAGTGAACATAAAGATCAGATCCCAGGCACGGTAAGGCTGCTCTTCCAGACCGATGAAGAAGGTTCCAGAGGAGCTCAGAGGCTTTGTGCAGAGGGCGCTATGGATGGCGTTGATGCTGTGTTCGGAACCCATATCGGAACGATTATTTCCAAGGACATCAAGGCAGGAACCGTGATTTCCGTACCGGGCTGCTGTATGGCTTCCTTTGATAAATTTGTGATAAAAGTAAAAGGAATCGGCTGCCACGGCTCCACTCCGGAAAAAGGCGTGGACCCGGTGAACATTGCAGCCCATATCATCATCAATCTCCAGGAGATCATTGCCCGTGAGATCCCGGCAGTTAAGCCTTCCGTACTCACTATCGGCCATGTGAAGGCAGGTTTCGCCTATAATGTTATCCCGTCGGAGGTTCTGATTGAAGGTACTATCCGGGCTCTGGAGGAAGATGTACGCCAGGAGCTGGCTAAGAGGATTGGCGAGATTGCAGAGGCAACTGCGAAAGCCTTCAGAGGGGAAGCTGAGTACGAAATGATCTGGGGTGCGCCTCCTGTTATCAATGATGCCGGTATGGCTAAACTGGCAGCGGACTGTGCCAGGGACGTGGTGGGAGATGATATGGTCATTGACCATCTGGATGCGCCAAATATGGGCGGAGAGGATTTTGCATATTATCTGGAGAAAGCGCCGGGAGCATTCATGTTCTTAAGCTCATCCAACCCGGAGAAACACACGGATGTACCGCACCACAATCCGCTTTTTAATGTGGACGAGGACGTATTCTGGATTGGATCTGCCATATTTGTGCGTATAGTCGAAAGGTTTTTCAAAATGTAATAAATACGGCTCAGAAAGGACTTTTAAGATATGTCACCAGGGTTATTGTTTCTTGCATATGGTGTCATTGTCATAATGGCAATGTATGTTTTTGTATATATACCTAATAAGAAAAAGCACAGGAAGATGCAAGAGATGCATGATTCCATTGCTGCAGGGGATATGGTCATCACCATCGGAGGGGTAGTTGGAAGGGTGGTAAAAAAAGAAGGGGATTACCTCACTCTGGTTATTGATGAGGAGAAGGAAGTGACCATGAGGATTGTGCTGTATGCAGTCAATCAGAAGATAGATAAATAAGTGATTGGAAGGCGGAACATTTGGTTAAGTGTTCCGCCTTTAATTGTCCCGTTTATTCCCCTGCTTTACCGCAATTATTTTAATCCCGTCTGTAAGTATCTTGAATATAAGCCAAAACTCTGCTGTGATATACTTTTTCCATGGACAGAATCCACAAAATAAATCACCTTATTTATATAAATATCACAAATGTGTATATAAGGCACAAAAATCGTTTGACATTAATATGGTGTGATGGTAACCTAATATTAAAGCACACGCTAAAAATACACCAAAATTAAAAAATAGGGGGAACTATTCACATGGACGCTGTTAAAGAAAAACGTTACTATGGTTGGTACATGGTCATGGTCAGTGCGATTATCTATGCGCTGGTTTATTCCACCACATCCACCGGATCCGTCTTTACAATTTCAATCACGCAGGAGCAAGGCTTCAGCCGGTCACTCTGGTCATCAAAGTCAATCTTTACCTGTATTGGTTCATTGATCAGCTGTTATATGAGCGGACGTCTGATCCAGAGATTCGGCCTAAAGCGCATCATGCTGATTTCCACAGCCGGAGTCGCATCCACATTTTTCATTCCGCTGATGTTTACGGATATCCGCCAGTATTATGTTCTGTCTGTTTACTCCAGCGCTACATGGTGCGCGGCCACCATCATGTCAGTACCAATCCTTATCAACCGGTGGTTCGGGCCTAAGAAAAAGGGCATTGCCATCAGTCTTGCCCTGGCAGGCTCCGGAGTGGGAAGCATGCTCATGTCGCCGTTGCTGAGTTATCTCTGTGAGAATTACGGCTGGAGAAAGACGTACATATTTGAAGGAGTCATGCTGCTTGTGGTTATGCTGCCCCTTATCTATTTCACGGTTGTGGAGCGTCCCCAGGAAAAGGGATATACGGAACGGCTGGGAGAAAAGGAAAGTACAGGCTCCGGTGCAAGCGCCGGGAAAACCGTGCTGACCGGCGTACCCTACAAGGAGGGAATCAAGAGCATTGTATTCTTCACGGTTGTGATGGGAATCATGCTGATTCAAATTTGCAATGCGTCCGTAACCAACCACCGCACCCCATATCTTACAGACCTTTTTAATGGTAATGCAGTAAAGGCAGCCAGCATTTCCGGAATCGCCATTGGTTCCCTTACCATAGGAAAGATCGTGCTGGGCTCACTTTGTGATAAGATTGGTGTGAAGAAAGGTCTTTTACTGGGCATGACATCCTATTTCTGCTGTTTGCTCATGCTGTTTTTATCCATATACAGTACAAACTTTATTTATCTGTACCTCATGTTCTTTTGTATCGGCGGTTCTGTGGGAACGATTGTCACGCCACTCATTGTTTCTACGGTATTCGGAGATAAGGACTATGGCCGTTACCTTGGCACAATCCAGAGCATCACGGCATTCGGAACACCTATCGGAAATATGTTTTCCGCCTATGTTTTCGATAAGACCGGCGGGTATTCCGGCGCGTGGATGGTGGTGTCCACAGCTGCGCTGATTGCCATTCCGATGATTTTTATAAGCATAGTGATTGCAAACCGCAAACGGGCAAAGCTTCCGGTTTCCATGAAGGAGGCAACCGTCTGACTGGCAAGGCGCCGGCACTGAGTGAATATAAACCTTAAAATGATATGGGAGAGACTAAAATGAACTACAATTATCTTGAGGAAGCATGCCAATTAAACGACGAGCTTGTTGCATACAGAAGATATCTGCATGCGAATCCGGAGCTGGGGCTTTCCCTTCCGGGTACAAAAGCCTATGTGATGAAGGCCCTCTCGGATTTCGGCTACCAGCCCCTTGAGTATGGGGAATCGGGTGTTGCCGTGCTGGCAGGAGGTAAAAAGCCGGGCAAGGTATTTCTCATCCGCGCGGATATGGACGCCCTTCCCATAGAGGAGGAATCCGGTGTGCCGTATGCTTCGCGGATAAAGGGACGCATGCACACATGCGGACATGACAACCATACCGCTATGCTGTTAGGCGCTGCAAAGCTTTTGAAACGCCATGAAGATGAGATTGAAGGGACGGTAAAAATACTGTTTCAGCCGGGGGAGGAGACACTTGAAGGGGCTAAGGCCATGATAGAGGCAGGAATCCTTGAAAATCCCCATGTGGATGCCGCGCTCATGTTTCATGATATTGCAGGCAGCCCTGTAAAGGAAGGGACCGTGGGTGTCTTTGGGCCGGGCGCGGTGTACGCCTCCTCCGGACGGTTTGAAATCCATATAAAGGGGGTGGGCGGTCATGGTGCAGCCCCTGACTGGACGCATAATCCCCTTGGAGCCATGTGCGCAATCTACCAGGGAATCCATGAAATCGTGGCGGAGCACCGGTCGCCCTTTGACAGCTGTACCATGACGGTGGGGAAAATGAGTGCAGGGGACAGCGCCAATATCATACCGGAAACAGCTATTATGCAGGGGACCATACGTACATTCAGCAAGCAGGTTGGAGAACGGCTGAGAAAGGACCTTGTAACCCTGGTGGAATATGTGGGGAAGGCCAAAGGTGTGACGGCAGAGGTTACCTTCGGCACTGCCTGTCCGCCCCTTGTGGTGGACAGCAACGTGCACAAGTCCTTTCTCTGTTCCATGAAGGAGATGTTTGGGGACGAGGCCTGGGATATGCGCACTGCATGGGGGGGAGCTTACAGCAAAAGCACAAGTGCCGAGGATTTTTCCTATATCGCCGAAAAGGTTCCTTCCGGCTTTGGCTGGATATTCCTTGGGGACAGCCGTCAGGGACGCAAGTGGGGATGTCATAATCCCAAGGTACAGTTTAATGATGCCTATCTTTACCGGGGCGCGGCTGCTTATACTAAGGCGGCAATGGATTGGCTGCTGGAAAATGCAGCGGAAGGAACGGTATCGGACTGTATCCGGCAGGCAGAAGAGACTCTTTATGAGATGGCCGGAAATTGATGGTGGATGTCCTTTGAAAGGTTGATTGTATGGATATAAAACAGCGTATAGAAGAAATATACCCGGAGCTGGTGGAGATCCGCAGGGATTTCCACCGCCATCCTGAACCTGGGTTTGAAGAAAAATGGACCAGTGCCCGTATCCGCGAACTGCTGGACGGATGGGGGATTTCCTACGAATATCCTGTAGCAGGCACGGGGATTGCAGCCATGATTCAGGGCAGCAGACCGGGCAGGGGAAACACGGTGGCCCTGCGGGCTGACATGGATGCCCTGCCGCTGACGGAGAATCCGGCCTGCCCGTACGGCTCCATGAATCCCGGCTTTATGCATGCCTGCGGCCATGATGCCCATGTGTCCATAGCTCTGGGTGCGGCCCGCATCCTGAGGGAATGTAAGGCAGAGTGGTCCGGGTGTGTGAAGTTCTTTTTCCAGCCCGCAGAGGAGACTACAGGAGGCGCACTTCCCATGGTGAAGGCTGGCTGTATGGAAGAACCTCATGTGGATTATGTCATAGGCCTGCATGTGATGCCAACCCATGAGTCAGGCGAAATTGAAATCCGCTACGGTGATTTAAATGCCTCTTCTGACCATATACACATAAAACTTCGTGGAAAAAGCTGTCATGGGGCTTATCCGGATACAGGGGTGGATGCCATTGTCATGGCTGCTGCTGTCATAAACAGCCTGCAGGTTCTGGTGAGCCGCTGTATTTCCCCGCTGGACAATGGGGTGCTCACAATAGGGACCATATGCGGCGGGACTGCCGGCAACATTGTTGCAGGGGAAGTGGAGATGACCGGCACCCTTAGAACCACAGACCGGATGGTGAGGCAGAATATCATTGACACCATGACCCGCATGGTAAAGTGCACCTGCCAGGCAATGGGAGGAAACGGCGAAGTCACGGTGACCCCGGGATATGCCGCCCTTATCAACACGGATCAGGTGGTGGATGTGCTGGTGGAAACAGCTTCTGACATCATTGGAGAGGAACATATCCACTGGAAGAAGTGTCCCAGCATGGGGGTGGAGGACTTTTCATTTTTCCTGGACAAGGCCAAGGGTGTCTTTTATCATCTGGGCTGCGCCAGCAGAAGGAAAAAGATCACGGCGCCCCTTCACAGCCAGGACTTTGATATGGATGAAACCTGTCTCAAGCTGGGGGTTGAAATGCAGACCAGGCTGGCCCTGCGGCTGTTGGAAAGAGAGGTGAATCCAACCATATCAGGGTGAACGGCAAGTCCTGTTTCGTCAAAGAAGAGTCAGGGGATTCATGTACCTGGCTTTTTTGCTTGCTATTTGCCTGGCCGTATGCTATAAAAAAATGGACAGAATCATTTGAAAGGAACTGCGTGGTGATTAAACATGATGAAACTTGCGATTTTGGCAGCCCCTGGCCTGATTCCATATCTCTCAGACAAGCTTGAGTCCACAGGCCAGGCAGCGGGAGTAAAGCTTGATCTCTATGATTACGGGCATCTCTCCATGCTCCCTGAGCTTTACCCCAAGCTCAGGGACAAGTATGACGGATTTCTTTTGAGCGGACTTGTGGTGCAGACAGCCATACAGCGTTATTTCCCGGAGGATGACAAGCCGGTGGCTGCGTTCGATACTGAGCTTGAAGAGATATACCATGCGCTTCTGGACCTTTTGGACAGGGACAGAAGCCTTGACCTCACTAAGGTGGTGGTGGATATCTATCTGCAGGTGAATGAGAAGCACAACTGCAGGGCCTTGCTTGATATTAAGGATATGGATGCAGCAAGACAGAAAACCATGGATTATTGGAAAAATATCTCCCTTAAGGAGATTGAGGGACTGGGGGACAGGCTTTTTGCCCAGATTAAGAGACGCTGGGAGGCAGGGGAGATAACGTATGTGATATCCAGGAATTCCTCAGTCCAGCCAAAGCTCATGGCCTGCGGCATTCCCCATACCTTCCTGTATCCGTCAGAGAAGCAGCTGCTCCGCACGGTTCACGGGCTCCTCAGGCAGATTACTGCCCAAAAAAGCGCAGATTATATGGCGGCCGCGGTGGTGGTGGCCAGGGAATCCGTGAAAGGGCTGGTGGAAGCAGACGAGGAGGAAGAGCTTCTGCTCCAGCAGGCGGTTCTGGACTATAAGAAGGAGACCCTTGCTGATTTCCAGATACAGAAGACCACAAACGGCCTGTTCCTTTTTACGAACCTGAAAACCGTCAGCCGTATGACCGGTAATTTCAGGCATTGCGGGTTGAGTCACTACCTGCAGAAGCGGCTGCGCTTTTGTACCTATGTTGCTTATGGGGTTGCGCCGGAGCTGTCCACGGCAAAAAGCAGTGCCCTTGAGGCGCTCCGCGAGGGCGTTTACCGCAAAGCGGTTTATGCTGTGGTGGAGGATTCTCTTGTGGGTCCGCTCATGCCCGAGACAGAGCCGCTTAAACAGGTGCCCCTTGACGAGGATTTGATGGAAATTGCCGGGAAGGCAATGCTTGCTCCGGGGACGGTCCGCAAAATCAAGACCATCCTTGGGATCCGCGGGAATAACGAAATTACGGCGGCCGAGCTTGCCGAGCGTCTCAATGTAAAGATCCGCCATACAAACCATATCATAGAGAGGCTGACTACGGCAGGATATGCGGTACAGACAGGGATGAAATCCACAGGGACAAAGGGAAGGCCCACCCGTATATACCGGATTGATATATAGGTATCGGAATATGCTGCTGACCAAGCGTTTTCACTAAAAAACGTATATTGCCGAACTGAGTTTGTCAGGATATAATGCAGCGGCACCCCTTGCAAAGAAGGAAGGATCCGGTATCCACAATCTCCAGCACAGGTACCGGGACTGCCTTGTACATGTGGCGGCCTGTGAGGAGGTGCAGAAGTATCTGTGAAGTGTATCCTTTTCGGGAAACATAGCGTGTCTGTGGAAAAGAAAAATAAAAAACAGGATAGATTGTATAAAACACACAATACAGTTTGTGGAAAAAGTACAAAATATAGTTAAAATAGAACTGTCTATTGACATTTCAAACGTTTTAAATTATACTTTCAGTAAGAAATCCAGAAGGAGAGAGACCTGTATGACCATCAAAGATATTGCTAAAAATTTAAATGTCAGCTATTCCACTGTCTCTTTGTCCTTGAATAACGACCCCAGGGTCGCGGAGAAAACAAAAAAACGTGTCATAGAAGAGGCGGAGCGCCTGGGATTTACCTTTAATGCCAATGCCCGCAGTCTGGTGACCAAAAAAACAAACCGTATCGGCATTATATTTTCAGATAACTTTAATGCGCCTGATTACCGCTGGTTTTTCAATGAGATTGAGACCTACTCTACCAGAGCAGTTGAAAACTGCGGATATGATTTTTTGATACAGCCCAACAAAAACATACATTCCCAGAGTAATATACTCAGAATGGTCAATGGGAAGATGGTGGACGGCCTTGTTATTTTTTCCAAAACCCTGACAGAGGCCGAGTATAAATTCCTGAGTGATGCCGGCATTCCATATGTATATGTATATTTTAAACCTTCCTTTTCCGCAGATATACCGGATCATTTCTTTTGGGATGACAACAGGAAGGGGGGATACTGGGCCACAAAGCACCTTCTGGAGCATGGACACAGGAAAATCCTGACCATCCGTTCCAATGATCCGGAACTGAAGATGTATGATGACCGCACGGCCGGATACATGGAAGCCATGGCGGAATACGGCGCAGAGCCGGCGGTATTGACAGCCCGCATGGATTTTGAATCCCAGAAGGAGTTTGTAAGACAGAATATTGAATATATACGCAAATTTACGGGTATCTTTTCCCAGCAGGACCTTCCGGCCTTGTCCATTGTACAGCAGTTAAAGAAGTACTATGGGATGGATGTTCCGGAGGACCTGTCAATCGTGGGATATAATGATATTGAACTGATTCATTATCTGGACATTCCGCTGGACACCATTGCAGATCCCAGGGAAGAAGTGATTACCAATGCGGTTAATTCCCTTGTCTGCCGCATTGAGGGAAGGGAAGATCTGAATCCGCGGAAAATTTACCCGCGTTTAATCACACGGGGATCCGTACGGGACGCGGCACAGGCCGGTCCTGTAAAATAGGATGTTTTATGGTTTCTATGTGTTCACACTTAGCCTTGTAAAAGGCTTTGTTTTAATCCAAAATTTCAAACGTTTGAAAAAAAGAAGGAGGACGTTATGATTATGCAGGAAAAGGAACCGGGTACATATGAAAAAACAGGTATTCCGGACCCGGTGATTCCGGGTAAGACAGATATGAAAAAAGGAGAGGAGAAGGGAACGAAAATGAAGGAAAAGCCAAAAAGCAGCGGTAAAATTTACTACGGTGAGACGGAGGAGGTGAACCCGATCAGACACGCGGATTACAATGACTATCTGGAACTGGCTGGCTCAAAGCAGCAGCTGCCGGGGTTTGATGAGGAATACCGCGACATTGTGGACTATGTGCTTAAGATAACCCACAGAATATGGGAAGAAAAGGGAATCGGGGTCATTTATGACACGTACCATAACGATGTGACCATGCATTGTGCTTCCTCTAATCTGGTGGGAATCAAGGATGTGGTTGCAAATACGCTGATGACCCTGCATTCATTTCCGGACCGCCGTCTGATAGGGGAACAGGTTATCTGGTCAAAGCATGATACAAAGGGATATCTTTCCTCCCATAGGGTCCTGTCCACGGCCACTAATCTTGGGGACAGTGATTTTGGAAAGGCCACAGGGAAAAAAGTTAACTTCCGCACTGTCATTGACTGCGCCATTGAGAACAACCGTATTTACGAGGAATGGCTGGTAAGGGACAATCTGTGGCTGGTAAAGCAGCTGGGATTGGATGTCCATGAGGTTGCCAGGAATATGGCCAGAGGGGCAAAGGGGAAGACTCCTGCTCTGCAGTCCAGGTTTGGACTGGGCGAATCCATGCAGGGGCAGTTTTTCCCTGAGAAATATAAGGCCGCTGATGACAGCGTCGGAGAAATGATGCTGGAAATGCACAGCCAGGTGTTTAACTATAAGATGATTAACCAGGTTAAGGCCTATTATGCGCCGGATGCAGTGGTCCACTATATATGCGGAAAAGACCTGGTGGGATATGAGGAGATTCAGGGAATGGTCATCAGTCTCCTGGCATCCTTCCCCAATGCGCATCACAGCGTGGACCGTGTTACCTGCAACAGGCGGGCCGGGGATGATGAATGGGATGTGGCTGTCAGATGGAGGCTGCGCGGACTGCATGAAGGCCGCGGCATGTTTGGGGCGCCGTCCATGAAGCCGGTGGATATATTAGGAATTAATCATTACCGTATTGCGGGAAATCAGATTCAGGAAGAATGGGTTACATTTGACGGCCTGGATGTACTGAAACAGATTTATATGGAAACAGAGGACAGCTATGCAAAAACAGAAGATAACATGACGGAGGGAGAGAGATAAATGTCTGCAATCGCACTAAATACGTCTGAAGCAGAAAACGAGATAATATTGGGAAAGAATCTGTCGGCTGGCCGCAGGAGTCTTGCATTCTTGTCCATTGTCATTGTATACTTTTTTTATTGTTACAATTTTATGGTGGGAACCTTTGTAAAGCCCACCATGATTGCAGAGGCAGCTTCAGGAGGGTTCGGTTTTACGTTACAGCAGTCGGAAACCATATTTGCGGTTATGTCCTTCGGAACCATTCCCGGAACCATTGTATTCGGCATACTGAATGCAAAGATAGGAAAAAAGTATACATTGATTGTGGTGGCGTCACTGATTGCGCTGACCACATTCCTGCCCATGATGACACCCGGCAGCTATCAGGTATGGCTGGTGTCCAGGCTGATTACAGGCGGTACCCTGGGAGGAGTATTCGGCTGCGCCATGCCTCTGGTGACGGAACTGTTTCCGCAGAAATACCGCGGCAAGCTGGCTGCGGTTCTGACCAGTCTCTTTTCCCTGGCCATGATTTTCGGGGGTCAGCTCTACTCATTTATGGGGGACTCCAACTGGCAGGTGCTGATGTATACAGCCATCATACCTCCGGCGGTGGGGGCAGTCATGATTTTCCTGTTTGTACCCAACGATTACCAGAATACCAGGCAGTTAAATGAAGTATCCAAACAGCAGAATGAGAAAATCAGCTATTTAAATATGTATAAGGGAAAGTATCTGTGGATTGGACTGGGGGTCATCCTGCTCTCCGGCGCTAACTTTACGGCCTACTCGGCATTTTCCAACAATGCCACTACATATCTTAGAAACTCCCTGGGGCTGAGCGCGGCAGTTGCAGGAGGCATTTACAGCCTTCAGGGAATAGGGCAATTAATCGGTTACAACATATGGGGATTCATTTCAGACAGGTTCGGGCGGAAAAAACCTCTGATTGGGATGGCGCTCAGCGCTGTGTTTGTATTCCTCTTTATGAGGCTGGGGGCCGGGAATATTACCCAGCTCAAGCTGGTATCGGTATTTTTGGGGTTTGCGGTCGGCTTTTCCGGTGCCTGGGGCGCCTATTATACGGAGTTGTTCCCGCAGAAATTCAGCGCCCTGTCCTCCGGAATCTCATTTAACGGGGGAAGAATCATATCCACCTTTGCCATTCCTGCAATTGCAGGCCTGGGATCCGCGGCTGCGGGGATGCAGGGGATCTTCATGGTATCCATGGCAGTATTTGTGGCAGGCGCGGTCATATGGATGTTCCTGCCGGAAACTTATCAGAAAAACGAAAAAGCAGCAGATAATGAATAACACACAGGAGGTTGTAAGATGGGACAATATCAGGAAGCAAAAAAGGTAGCATTGTCATATTTTGACGCACTGGAAAAGGCTGAACCGGAACAGGTGCTCCAGGTTTTCCGGGAATATATGACCGAGGACTATAATTGGAAGGGGGTATACCCGTTCCGTGAGCAAAACGGCAGGGAGGCTGTGGCGGAGTCATTCTGGATACCTCTAAAAAAGGCTCTCCGCCATATGCAGAGGAGACAGGACATCTTTATCGCTGGTACAAATGAAATCAGCGGTGAGGAATGGGTTATGAGCATGGGACATCTGATGGGTCTATTCGACCAGGATTTTCTGGGGATTCGCCATACCAGGAAAATGGCCAGCCTCCGTTATGCGGAATTCAGCTGTGTAGAGAATGGCAAGATATGCAAGAGCGGTATGTTCGTGGATTTAATCGGACTCATGATCCAGGCCGGCGAAAATCCACTTCCGCCTTCCACTGGAAATTATTTTATCTACCCCGGCCCCAGGTATCATGATGGAATTCTGTTGGAAGACGCTCCGGAAGAGGAAGGGATAAAAACACTTGCACTGGTAAATAAAATGGTAGACGACCTGGACGAGCTGAATAAGAGCGGGGCCATGGGCTGTCCCCCTGAGGTTTTGGAAAAGGCCTGGGCATCGGATATGATTTGGTATGGTCCGGGGGGAATCGGAGCTTCCTATACCATTCCGCGCTACCAGGAACAGCACCAGCTTCCGTTCCGCAATCATTTAAAGGACAAAACCTTTAACGGGCATGTATGCCGGTTTGCGGAAGGCAACTTTGCATGCTTCTTCGGCTGGCCCAACCTGACCAATACACCCATCGGAGGATTTCTGGGCTTACCCGGAGGAGGAAGAGGAGATATGCAGGTGGTGGATGTTTACTGCCGCAGGGGAGACAAGCTTTCTGAAAACTGGGTTTTAATCGACCTCCCGTACTGGCTGAAACAGCAGGGACTGGATATTTTTGAGAGGACACGTCAGATTCTGAACCACGACTGATTGTAAGCCGGCTCGGCCGTAATACGGAACCGGACCAAACAAAAATTTTAATAGAAAGGCAGGCATGACAATGACATTTACAATCATAGATGCTGCAATCATTTTCATTTATCTTATGGGAATGCTTGTGTTAGGATTTATCATGGGCAAGACCAACAAAACCCAGGAAGATTATTTTGTTGCAAAGCGTTCATTGCCATGGCTGCCAATCGGACTGTCCATTGCCGCCACCATGATTAGCTGCAACAGCTTTGTGGGAGGCCCAGGATGGGGGTATCACAGCGGACTGCTTCCGTTCATGCAGAACATGACAGTGCCATTGGCATTATTCATCAGCACTACTATATTTGTGCCCATGCTGTACGATCTGAAACTGACATCCGTATATGAGTATATTGAACTCCGGCTGGGTCCTAAAACACGGATGGCGGCAGTGCTGGGCTTCATCCTCAACTCCCTGATTCAGGTCAGCTCCATGGTGTTTGTCCCTTCCCTGGTCCTGCAGCGTTTTATGGGTGTCAGCATAAACATCATAATACCGGTCATTGTGGTGATTGCGGTGGTTTACACAATGGCCGGCGGAATCAAGGCAGTTATATGGACGGATGCCATCCAGATATTGGTAATATGGGGCGGTCTGATAGGCGGAATGGTTTTCATGTTCGCAAAGAGCAATATCGGATTTCTTGAAACCGTCCACATGGCTGCACAGGCAGGGAAGCTGAGGGCATTTGACGCCAGCTGGCAGTTCTCCCTGACCAATGAGAACGGATTTTGGGCGGCATTGGTAGGGGGACTGTTTATGTGGTCACGGTATTTTTCCTTTGACCAGGCCCAGGTTCAAAGGATGTTCACGGCCAAATCCATACGGGAATTAAAGCGTTCGTTTGTGGTGAGCGGTATCATGATGAATGTCCTCTATTTCCTGTTTATTTTTCTGGGAGCGCTGTTATTTATACAGTTTGGCGGGGCTGCCTTTGAAAATGCCAATGATGTGATGATCCGTTTCATCGGAGGACTGCCGGCAGGACTGGTGGGGCTGCTGCTGGCAAGTTTATTTGCTGCAGCCATGTCCAGTGTGGATTCCCTGCTGAATTCCATGTCCACGGTATTCACCAAGGATATATGAGAGATATATAGAAAAAGAAAAGGAGGCCTCCTTAAAGACCTCCATGATGGTGTCAGCCATCTGGGGAATTTTGGTATATATCATCACCATGCTGGCCTTTTCCGGTACTTCAAAATCTATTTTGGCGGTTATCGGCAGCTATATATCCTACATAAGCGGTCCCACCTGCGGTATATTTCTTTTAGCCATGCTCACGAAAAAGGCCAATGACAAAGGAACGGTATGCGGTGCTGTAGTTGGTTTTATTATCACATTGCTGTTTGGAACATTGGCCGGATTTACCTGGATGTGGAATTCTGCCTTTGGCACGGTGATGACCGTTCTGGCAGGGTATGTATTCAGCTGCCTGTTTGGAGAGCCGGCGGGAGAACAGGCCCGGCGTTATACAATCCGCGGCCATATGGCCTGTTTGAAGGAGCAGGGGCGTACCGAGGAAAACGGTATCAGCCTTATGCCCTTTGCAGTTGACAGATACAGTATGATCCTGTTGGTTTTCTTTTTGATTCAGCTGGCGGTCATCTGTTTCTTTCAGCGGGCTTAGGGGCATACTCCGGCAGCCCGTGTGCGTCAGACTGTCCCGGCTCCCATGAACTGCGCTATCAGCCCTGATGTAAAGAAAGTCCCGAAGATCACTAGCAGCGACACCAGAACGCCCTTCCAGCCAATGGACAGGAATGCTTTCCAGTCCTTGCCTAACAGCACGCCGGCGAAGGCCAGAATGGGGGTGATGGAAGCCATTAAATCAATTTTACCGGTCCAGTAGATAATGGGAGCGGATACGGGAGAAGCAGGGACGGCGGCCAGCATTCCGATAATTCCGATATAGGTTACAGCCGGCAGGCTGCTGGGGATGAAGTGTTTTGCCGTCAGTCCAAGGAAGCTGATTACGCACAGAATCAGCATTCCGGGAATGGATTCCAGAAACCGTCCCCCATACCCCACGATATTACAGGCCATGGTCAGAACCACCATTACAGTCAGTGAAATTACCCATTCCACGCAGAGACTTTTAAAAGATACTTTTTCGCTCATGATGGTACCCCTTTTCTTTTCATGACCTTATAAATCAGGTTGCTCAGCGGGATGGTTATAAAGATCCCAAGGTAGACTGTGATTGCAGATGAGATAACATTGCTGATGGTTGCAAAGGCTGTCAGCGTGTCGGGATTGCTGGCAGGGGATGCTTCTATCACACCTGCCAGTCCTGCCGCCATCATGGAGGAACTTCCTGCCCCCACAGCCATGGCGGCGGCTTCAGGGCGGAAGATTCCAAGGGTGACAAAAAGCGGAGGAATAACACTCATAAAAATGCTGCCGAATACGGTTCCCACGATGTAGCAGACCATAACGCCCTTAAATTCATCGGATTCACTGCCGTACATATCGGCAATCAGAGCAACATTAGGCTCGCGGCTGAGCGCATAGCTCATGCCCACGGCTTCCCGTTTCATGCCTAATATCAGGGCAATGGGAAGGGCAAAAAGCACGGTTCCAATGTTTCCGATGTTCTGTAAAATCAGGATTGGACTGGCGGAAATCATCTCCTTTATGGAAGCGCCGCTGGAAATGCCCAGCTTTGCCATGGCGAACACAACCCCCATGGACAGCATCCTGGAAGCAGCCGGAACATAAGCTTTCCCCACTCCCCGGACCGGTTTTGCCAGATACAGGACCAGCATAAGAAGCATGGCGTATAACAGCGGCAGAAAGGTAACGGTAAACCTCCCTAAGGAGAGCTTAATGGGACCAATGAATTCTGCGGCCAGGCAGCACAGGATAACACATAGAAAAAATGAAGAGTATTGTTTTGTCATATCAGACAGTTTCTTTCGCATAGTTATTGCCCCCCCTTCTCTGGGCCGTCCGGCCTATTTTTTCAGCTTTTCCAGAATCTCCGCCCGTCTGGCTTTTGTTCTGCGCAGCCAGATAACAGTCAGTACCAGTCCGAAAACAGTAACGGCAAAAAGGTAGACAAAGAACAGGCGGTATCCGGCGGCACCTGGAAAATGATCCAGAATCACACCAGCTACAAAGGGTGATGTGGCCTCCGGCAGATAGCCAATGGCACATATCAGGCCGATAGCGGTTCCCACGCATTCAGGCGGGAAATATTCCTCATCCATAATGGCAAAATGCATGGTTACGCACATATACATGCAGAAGAAAATCATCAGGCAGGCCACCAGAATGGGAAGGACTCCCATGGAGGACGGAACGGCCAGGATAATAACCAGAGCAATAGCGAGTCCAATCTGTCCAATGAGCATGACCTTGGAATTGTTGATTCTGTCGCCCAGCACGCCTGCCCCGAAGGAGGCAATGGGACGTATGTACTGTGAGGAAGAGGACAGAACAGCGCCAAGAAGCGCGCTGACACCGAACACCTCGGTTACATAAGGTGAAATATAGTAGTAACCGGTGCTGATGGTTAATGTCGCGAAGATGATGCCAATCATCAGCCAGACTGCAGGCATTTTGAGGGGCTTTGTAAGCATTTTTAAGTTTACAGTATCATTGCTGTCACCTTTTTTGCCATCGTCAATTCCCTTCAGCAGGACAATATCAATCACACCCAGGAGAATGGTCATAACAGAATAGAACAGAATGATTCCGCGTACGCCAAAGGATTCGCTTTTTATAATCGTCATCTGGCCGAAAATCAAAGCAGCGATTGCCAGATATACGGCGTTTGAGATACCGCGTCCTCCTTCAAAGATACCGAAGGCCTTTCCCTGCTCATTGACAGATGCCAGATTACGCACCGCCTTTGTCTGAGCCGGGAAAAAGAGCATCAGGCAGGTGATGGCAAACAGACCGTGAATGATTACCATAATGATGGGAGAAGGAATGGTCAGCATCACAAGTCCCAGGGCACCTGTTGATATCATGGCTGCGGGAATCAGTTTTTTGATGGATATGTAGTCGCAGATAATTCCGCCGAACAGGTATGCGGCGATTCCGCCTACGCCGAGGGCCGTACCGCACAGGCCCATCTGGGTATTGGTCATGCCGAAGGTTTCCATAAAGGGATTATAATAGTATGAACGGAACCAGGGAAGAGAGCAGATAAAGGAACCGGACAATGTCAGCGTGATTAAGAGCGGCAGATTCTTTTTTAAGGATGGAGTTTCCATATGTTCACCTCGTTTGTCCATTATGGTAAAATTTGCTCGGTTTCAAGGGACTTTACATAAGTACAGTAGTCTTCGGCGCTGGCGAACAGGGGCTTATGGGCCGCCTTCACTTTTTGGGCCAGGGCGCCCCCGTCATCCAGCAGGCGGCAGGCCATGGCAGCCAGAAATAAAGATGCGGTTTCATATATTTTCCGGTCCGCAATCCTGTAATCCGCCCCGTGATGGTCCCCATACATATAGTTGACAAATACCTGGATTCCGGGAATGACCTCGTTTAAGTCGCCAAGATCCGTAGAACCGCAGTTATGTCCGCCTTTGTTTACGCGGCCTTTGCCCAGGATATCGTCTGCTGTCTGAACCGCTGCCTGGTCAAGCTCCAGCAGGGGGCGGTAGGGCAGGTAACCAGGCTGTGTGCGAACCAGGGCCTTCCCGCCGAAGGCGTAAGCGCCTGCCCCCATGGCCTGGTCAAATTTCTTTGAAACATCCAGAACCGTTTCCGTCTTTCCGGCACGGCACAGACATTCTACGCATACTTCCTCAGGAATGGCATTTACAACCGTACCGCCTTTGGTGATGATTGGATGAACACGCACAGTATCGCTGTCCTTAAAGGTTTCTCTTAAGGAATTGAGAGCAGTCAGAGCCGTGTTTGCCATGTACAGGGCGTTGATCCCGTTTTCCGGATCCGCTGCCGCGTGGGCGGATCGTCCCTGGAATGTGACATTTTTGGAGATGAAGCCGTTGTGGGAGCCAAGGATGGTGATTGTGCCGTCATTTCCCAGACCGGCGTGCATGGAGATGACAATGTCCACGCCGTCAAATGCGCCCCGGTACAGCAGTTCCGCTTTGCCGCAAAGGTAATGGAGCCGCCCCTTTTGGATTTCCCGGGTTCTCCACTCTATCTCCAGGCATTCCTCCGCAGGAACACCCGCTAACATGACCTTTCCGCCGAAATTCTCTAATACGCCGCTCTCTGTGAGAGTGATGAACGCCCCCATGGCTGTGGCCACCTGGATGGAATGGCCGCAGGCATGGGCTGCACCTGTTTCAGGATTGCAGTCCGGATGGGAATAGCAGATAAGGGAATCCATCTCTCCCATGATCATCACACAGGGGCCGGGCCTTCCGGTGTCATAGGTACAGGTAAAACCTGTTACATCCGGCCAGGTACAGGCCTCAAAGCCATGGTTTTTCAGAACCTCCAGACAGTATTTCTGGGTTTCTGTTTCTTTAAATCCTGCCTCCGGGTGATGCCAGAGCCAGTCACCATTTGCCTCTATCTCCGGCAGTTGTTTCTTAAGCTCGGCCTTCAGCCGGTCCAGCGTTTTCTTGTATAATTCTTCCATTCAGTTTTCCTCCTGATTTCCGATAAAAGTAAAATATGCTGCATTTACGGATACGCGCGTCCTATGATTTTGTATTTTATTACTAAGACGGTCAGGAGTAAAGTACCATAATGATTTTGATATGTGTACCAATATGAATATTGGTACACTATTTTGTTAGATCCGGCAGGAATTCAGGACCTCTGCCATGCGCCGGCACCCCTCTGCGATTTCTTCGTCCGTGACAGAGGAATAGGAGACCCGGATATAAGACTCTCCATGGCTGCCCTCGGCAAAAAAGGTATTTCCCGGCATGAGAAGCAGTCCTGTCCGCTCTGCCGCCGCGGCAATCTGCCGGTCATTTGTATATTCAGGCAGGCGGATCCAGATAACAAGACCGCCGTCCGGGACAGAGAAAGACAAACCGGGAATACAGGAGAGGGCGCTGCACATCAGATCGCGTTTTTTTCTGTAAAAGTCAATCAGAAACTGTCTGTGCTTTTCATAGTATCCCTTTTCAAAAAAACGGGCCCACATATACTGGCTTAAGCTGTTGAGAAACATCTGATCCTTATTCACAATACGCCGGTAGGTCTTGATCACATTATCAGGAGCCACGATATAGCCCACCCGGGCGCCGGGGAAAAAGGACAGATTAAAGGAATCTATATAAATGACCGAGTTGGTGCGATCCATGGAGTACAGGCTTGGAAGTGTAATGCCGCTGTAGTTAAAGTCGAACAGGGAGTCATCTTCCACTATGGGGATGTTGTGTGATAGGGCGCACTGAAGAAGCCGTTTCCTTTTTTCCAGGCTCATTACGGCTGCGGAGGGGTTGTGGAAGTTTGGCATGGAATAGATTAACTTGGGGCGATAGCGTTCAACCAGGTTTTCCAGTATTTCGATCTGGATACCGTCTTTTTCCACGGGAACAAAGAGCACATGGGCTCCTGTATGCAGAAGGATGTTGACAATGGCAGGCATGACCGGTTCCTCCACAATTGCAAAATCACCTTCCTTCAGATACATGAAGGCGATATTGCTCAGGGCCTCGTAAGTCTCGGTTATGATTTGGATATTCTGGGGCTGTACGTAAATCTTCCTCCCAAAGAGCAGGGATGCCAGGCATGCTCTCATACGCTCCGTTCCCTGGGGATCGCAGAACCAGAATGGCTCTAAGTCATCACCGGAAGTAATTTCATCCATAATCTCATGCAGATAAGGCAATGGAAGTGTTTCCTTATTTACCAGAACGCCGGCAAAGGAAATGCTATCGGAGAGGTATGAGGAATTATACAGACGCTGGAACGTATTTTGCGTCCCTAGAAAATGGTAATTAAAGTTCTTGTCCAGAGAAGAAAATGCTTTCCTTGTATCCGGTTTGCCGTCGGGTTTTACCTCGGAAGGGCTGTTTCTCACAAAATATCCCCTGGGCGCCTTGACGGAGGCATAGACCAATCCCTCATGAATGAGCATCTCATACGCCTTTTTAACAGTATTGCGGTGGACACCCAGCTTTTCCACCAGCTGGCGCTCCGAGGGCAGCTTAAAGCCGTCGGAGCGCTGGCCGGAGAGTATCTGACTGCGGATTGTGTTCCGGATCTGTTTGTACAGCGGGGTTGTACTGTTTTTCTTCAGTTGAATCTCCATATTCGCTCCTTTTATGATATTCCTTCAAAGTTTCTGTCTTGTTTTATATCATTCTAATTCAATTATATTATAAAAACAATGAATTTCTGTCATATGCGGAGTGCGCGGGTCCTGCAACGGATGGCATATACCAGGCAGATGAAACCCGCCCTGATTCAGTTGAAATATTTCCGTATAAAATAGGAGGGTGTGCAGCTCCATGCATGGCAATAGCTGTTAATGATTCTGGAGCCATAGGGGGAGGCATACCTGTCCCTGGGATTAAAGAGTTCCCAGAAACAGTCCGCGCCCAGGTCCGCCATCTGTCCCCAATAAAAGCGGATGTAGTGGAGTGCAGTGTCCTTCATGCCGTTTTGTATCAGGGCTTCTATAAAATGATGGTACATGTAGGGGGTAACCATTCCCACAGGCGGGTCCTCCTTTACAAGATGTTCCAGCAGTCTGCGGTTTGACTCCTGGTCCAGCACACCCGCCAGGACCAGCCATATCTGAGAGGCCCAGGACACCTGGCGGTTCTGTCCGCTTATGAAGAACCGCAGTTCCTTATCCCACAGATATTCCAGGGCTCCGCGGACAGCGGTTTCTATCCAGCTCTCCAACTGTTTGACGGATTCTGCCCCGGATGTCTCACTGCACATAAGCTGGGCTAAAGAAAGGGCCTGCCTCAGGGTGTAAATCAGGACGCCCTGTGCGCCGGCCTGTTTGTTCAGACTGTCATTCCAATCCAGGAAGCACCACCAGTCGCCGCTGTCTTTTACCACGCCTCTGCCATCCAGACGTTTTAGCGCAAGCTCAGCCTGGTGGTAAGCAGCAGGCCACAGCTGCATCAGGGTTTCCCGGTCTCCGGTGGCCTGATAATAGTCATGGAGACAGGAAATAAAGAACAGGCCATAGTCAAACAGGGAAGTATCATCTACCATCGGGGCCGGCCGCAGGAACAGGCAGGCGCCTACATGATGTTCGTTTTGGGTAAGTCCGGCAAACAGGTACAGGCACCGCTTTACCAGATCATAGTTCTTAAATGTTTCGTAATTGGTCAGAGCCTGGAGCCTTAAGTCTCCAATCCATAGGCGCCGGTCGCGTTTGGGGCCATCCTCAAACACAGACTGCATGCAGTCCTCCATTGTCTTAAGGGCTATGGCGTCGATTCGTTTCAGGTCTTCCGGCACATTTTCATTCAGGGGCTCTACCTGGGACATGTCGCCGGAAGTGACGGTATCACAGGATACATCACTTAGCAGCACCTGGTATTTGGGGGAGGTGTCCATGACCTTCAGTTCCAGGTAGCGGAAAGCGTACCGCCTGGGCAGAGAGATTCTGGCCGGCAGCTCATCAATATGAAGGTATTCCTCCTGGATCCAGCTGCTGCTGATGGAGCCCCGGTAGGATGCGGTGTCCTCCATAATTTCACAGGGCATTTCCCCCAGCTTAATCCGTATATGGGCCGGAGCGTCAGGCGGACTGCCTGCAGGCGTCAGGCGGAAGGATATATAACCCACATGGTGGGTGCCGAAATCCAGGCACACGGAACTGCCCTTTGACAGAGGCATGGTATCCAGTGCTTCCACGGGCTGCATACGGCAGGGAATCCAGTCAAAGACCCGGTCTGCCCTGTTATGGACCGGGAGGTCCCAGCCATTGGGCTTGTCTGGGGCATCAGAAGGCTGGAATGAGACGAGCTGCGCGGGCCGGACTGTTTTGTAGTGAAGAGCTGGCTCCAGTTCCTGGGCTTTTCTTATGAAATCCTCATTTATATTCATTTTAAAGTTTTCAATATGATTTGTAATCTGCGCCATTGTTATATCTCCTTATTCGTTTCGGGAATCCAGTACAGCCTTAATTTGGGGATAAATCTTATCCAGATTGTAAAACAGCATAGTGACGATGGAGCATATAAGAAGAAGCATGGGAATATACAGGTACATGGCTTTGATTGCCAGTACTGCATTGGAACTCTGTGCCGAAGCACCGCCCTGGTAAGCACCCCATGCCAGAAGGACTCCGCTGATACCGCCGGCGGCCGCCTGGGCCACCTTTCCCAGGAAGCCGTTGATGGCGGACAGTGAACCGGCTGTGTTGACGCCGGTCTTCCATTCACCGTAGTCCACCGGGTCTGCCTGCATGGAAAAATAGATGCTTTCCTTCATGCCGTATCCCAGAGCGGTTACCACTGCTCCGGCCAGTATAGCCCCATGGTTTATACCTGCAAAGAGGATGACAACCAGCCCGGCCAGCTGTATGGCAGCACTGCCCACATACAGGTTGCGTTTTCCCATGCGTCCGGCCAGTGCGGGCACCAGGAAATTGGCTGCCATGGGTACAATGGACATGATGGTGGCAATGGTAACTGACAGCTCCTTGCTTCCTATGACAGCTGTATAGTAGTAAACAATTGCACTGGTCTGGAGAAAAAAGCCGGTCCACATGAAAATAATGTTGAGGGCAAAGATAAGCCAGGGCTTGTTTTTTCCCAGGGACATAAGGCTTTCTTTCAGGGAAACGCTCTCAGCGGCCGTATTTATCCGTTCTTTTACAGTGGAAAAGGTAAAGAAGAATAGCAGGCATCCAATGAAACCAAAGATTATCATTACGATACGAAAGCCCAGAGCTTCGCTGCCTTTGCCCAGGGAATCCACCAGCTTTAAGGCCGTGGAGCTGACCACTGTAGAGCCCAGAAAGGCGAAGAACTTGCGCGTGGTGGACAGGGCTGTCCGTTCCTGGGTATCGGTTGTCAGGCTTGGCAGGATGGAAGCCATGGGAATGTTCACCACAGTGTAGGTAAAAGACAGACCGATGTAAGTCGCATAGGCATAGATAAGCTTGCCTGACTGGGAAATGTCGGGTACACTGAAGGCTAGGACGGCAAACAATGCAAATGGTATGGCTCCGAAGAGAAAATAAGGCCTGGACTTCCCCCACCGTGTACGGGTATGGTCAATGCAATAGCCAATCAGTAAATCCGTCCCTCCGTCTATAAATCGCGTGACAACAAACATAAAAGCGATGGACTTCGCGCTCAGGGACATGACATCCGTGTAAAAATATAAGAGATACAGGGAAATCATCTGCCAAATCAGATTGCATGCAAAGTCAGAAACCCCATAGCCAATTCTTTGTTTCCATATCTGCTGCTTCACGTACCTCATGGTTGAATCTTGTTTCATTCAATACCCCCTCCTTGTATTTGATGCTGTTATTGTAAGGGATAAGGCAATAAAAAACGATTGAGTTTTATAATCAAATAAATTGATGTTTTATAACCTGTCTGTTACAATCATAACAGAGATGGGAGGGAAAAACCATGACTACCGGAGAATTAGAGAACCAGCTGATGGAATTTAACGAGGATGAGCGATTTTATCAGCAGTATTATAATGTGAAGCAGGATAAATGGATGCTGGAGGATTTCTTGGAAAGTCTGGATTTTAATGAAGTCATTCAGCGCCGTTTGATCGTGCCGGAGGTATCAGGGGGCTGGATGCCTTCTGACATGAAGGATGAAGCCTATTTTGACGCGGAGGATAAGAACCATATTGTGATTAGCAAGCACAACCGTTTCACACCCCCTTTCCGGCACCGCCATATATTTTTCGAGCTGGCCTATGTGGTAAAGGGACACTGCAGCCAGGATGTGGGGAAAGACAGGATTGAGATGGAGGAAGGGGACTTTTGCCTTTTGGCGCCGGATACCATACACAGCGTGAGCGTATTTGACAACAGCCTGCTGGTGAACATACTGGTAAGGCGGAGTACCTTTGAGGATATATTTTTTAATATGCTAAGGGACACAAACATGATAGCCACTTTTTTTAACCAGTCCCTGTATTCAGGAGTCCATAATCCCTATCTGATTATTCCGGCCAGGGGTGACCAGGTGCTTAAGGAATATGTTCTTTCCATGTTTCTGGAATACCTGGGAAAGAGCCGGTACTATGAAAAGATACTCAACAATCAGCTGATGATACTGTTTGCCAAAATACTTCAAAGCTACGAAGATCGTATTCAGCTGCCTTCCGTTATGCGCAGAGCCACAGAGGAGAGCATAAGAATCTTAAGCTATATTGAGGACAACTACCAGAGTGTCACCTTAAAGCAAACCGCTGCGCAGTTTCATTTTTCCCAGCCCTATTGTTCCAAAATCATAAAGGAATACACCGGTAAATCATTTACACAGATTGTACAGGAAATCCGATTTCAGAAAGCTGCCATCCTTTTGAAAAATACAAATATCAGCATAGCGGAGATAAGCAGCCGGGTGGGATTTGAGAATGTGGAGCATTTTAACAGGATGTTCAGGAAGCTGTATGAAATGCCGCCTGGGAAGTACAGAAAGGGGAATACAGGGAGCCGTCTTTTCACCGGGCCGGGCGGGGAGAGCCGGACAGGGCCGCAGGCACTGTAATACGCAGAGAGGATAAGATGACGGTTTTTCCAAAACATCATCTTATCCTCTCTGTTTCATGGTGGCAGCGCATATATAAAAATGTAGCTTATTTGCTCAGCATCCCTGTATAATCAGTGCTTCATAGTCAGACTGGGGCATGGGGCGGTAGAAAACATAGCCCTGTACATAGTCACAGCCAATCTGCTTCAGATATTCGACCGGGTCCATGGACTCGATTCCTTCTGCCACTGTGCGGATGTCAAATTTTTTCACCATATCAATAATACCCTCAACCAGTGCCATATCCTTGTTCTGGTCCGGTCCTTCATCAAAGAACAGGCTGTCAATTTTCAGTACATCAATAGGCAGATTTTTCAGCAGCCCCAGAGAAGAATAACCTTTTCCAAAATCATCAATTGAGCAGGAGAAGCCTGCCTTTTTAAGCCGGGCTACTGTCTGCAGCAGCAGGGCAGTGTTGTCAAATGCAATGGATTCCGTAAATTCCACTTCAAGAAGCTCTGGGGGAATGGCGTACTGGTCGCGTATACTCACATACCGGTCAACAAAATTCTGATCATAGAATTGAAGCCGGGACACATTGACAGACACGGGAAGGGGTTTTCTGCCCGAGTCAATCAGACTCCGGAGCCAACGGCAGACCTCTTCATATACATACTGGTCAAGGCGGTCTATCATATATTTTTTCTCGAATACAGGGATGAAGCGGTCCGGAGGAATGATGGCGCCGGCCTGGGACTGCCAGCGGACCAAAGCCTCTGCACAGCCGATTTTTCCTGTTGCAAGGTTGACCTTTGGCTGGTAATAGACCGTGAACTCTCTGTTTTCAAGGGCAGTCAGCATTCTGTTTTCTATGTCTTTTTCTTCTCTGAGGTGGCTGCGGATACTCTCATCATAATAAACATAATTCTGCTTGTTTCCTGTTTTAACTGTTTTTCTGGCAAAATTGGCCCGGTCCAGAAGACCGTCGATGGTCAGTGACTCTATGACATCCTCTATGCAGCAGATACCGCAGTTTGTGGGGAGCATCTGGCCGTCATGGGCCGTATGCATAAAGCGGAGAATTTCGTAATCCGCGTCAGCCTGGCGGGCCGCTATCTCGCTTTTTTCGTTGTAATGGAGAAGCAGTACAAAGTTATCTGCTGATACACGGCCGCATAATTCATATTCATGCAGCCCCTTTAGTAGGAGTTTTCCGTATTGGGACAGCAGAAGGTCGCCGTAATCATAGCCGAACACATCATTAATATACTTGAAGTCAGAGAAATCAGTATAGACAACAGCAAACTTTTCCGGCCTGGTGTCCAGAAGCTGCTGGGCTTTTTCCTTGAAAGCGCTAAACAGGTAAACCCCGGTAAGAGTGTCGCGGGATGCCAGATCATTCAGCTGTTCATTCTGGACTTCAAGCTTCAATAGATTTTTAGAGTTGGCCCACAATATAAATATCCAGGTGAGTGACATGACTCCCATCATGACCAGACAGCCGGTCAGAAGAAAACGCATCTGCCGGGCTGAGTAGGCATCGGCGGAAAACACGGTATGATTGGCCTGTTCAAAAAAGTCCTCGCTGAGGGAAAGCAGTCTGGAACTGTCAGCGGACCCGCTGCGGTAGGCAGAGATTTCGTCCTTGACCTGACTCCACATCAGCTCCAGCTTTGCCAAATCCCTCTGATAGGCCGGATCGTCAGGTGAAGGAAGACCATATGTGGCCTCTCCGCCCTGTAATTCCAGAAGAATGCTGTCCAGATAGGCAATCATATCGTCATCGGGCTGGCCGGAAAGTTCTAACTTTATGAGCCGCTGGCTGGCACCGCGGACAATTCCTACATAGTTGATGAGCCTTCCGTTTGTCTGGGTTTGGATTACTGTTTGAATGGTAATACTGCCGAACAGGAAAAGTAAAATAAACAGGGAGATCAGTCCGCCTCTAAAAAACCGCTTCATATGGGGTGCCTACAACAGCCATTGCTGCCTTTCCGGATTCATTGTGCTAACCATACAGCGGGTTTGCAATGATATCAATAGCTCAATTGTATCAAACTATGCATTTTATTTCAATATACGAGAGATAAATAATATTATTTTGTAATTTATTACAAAAATTTAAAGGAGAAGCGGGAAGCGGGGAACGGAAAAGAAAGAGTCTGTTCAGTCAGCATATAAGTGAAATAAAAGAAACTGGAAATAGGGTAGACGCGGGTGTATAATGTTCTGTATCAGGCAGACCCGTAGACGTTAACGGTAAAGCCGTGGCAGCGCGCCAGGAGAGGCTGAATCCGTCTTAAAATAGATAGTAAGAGTTGTTCCGCACAGAGAATAGAGGAGGTATCGAATGAAAAACAATAAGTTGTTTCAGACGAACCTGTTAGTCAGCAGTATACTGGTGGTAGGATTTATCCTTACAGCATTTTTCAGCTACCGCGCCAATTACCGTGCATCATTAGAGAACATAGAACAAGTATCCTCCCTGACAGCGGAGGGAATTTATTACCAGCTGAAGGCAATGCTTACAAAGCCGGTGAACATTTCGCTGACAATGTCTCATGACAGCCTTTTGGTGGACCATCTTCTTGCAGAAAACAGCCGTATGGATGCTTTGGATTTTGCGGAGACTACAAAAACGTATCTGGAGACATACCAGAAGAAATATGGCTTTGATTCCGTGTTCCTGATATCCGCAAATTCCGGCCGCTACTATAATTTTAATGGCCTTGACCGTGTAATGGAAAAAGGGGATCCGGAAAACGAATGGTATTATGAACTTCTTGGCAATGATTTGGAGTATTCCCTTAACGTGGATAATGACCAGGTAGAGGGAGCGGATAACAGGATAACTGTCTTTGTGAATTGCAAGGTTACTGCGCCGGACGGGGCGGTGATTGGCATCGTGGGAGTGGGAATTCAGATAGATTATCTGGAAGAGCTGCTGCAGGAATATGAAGACAGCTATGGCAATCAGGCCAGCCTGATTAACCAGGATGGTTTTATAGAGATATCCACCACCTATAATGGATATGAAAAGAAGGACTGGTTTGGAGTATATGGCCAGGAACATATACGGGAACAGGTACTTGATTTCCGGGAGTCGGATAACAGTATGGAATTCTGGACTGATACAGGTCCAAAGGAAGGAAAGAGAAGCTTTATTGTGGAGCGGTATATTCCGGAGCTCTCCTGGTATCTGCTTGTGGAACAGAATACCGGACCCATTGTGGAGGCCATGAACCGCCAGCTTTATCAGACTGGTTTTATACTGACTGTGGTAATTCTCACTGTTCTGATTGTCATTACTGCTGTAATCCGGAAGTACAGCAGCCAGGTGACGGAGCTGGTTGAGGAGCGGCAGGCTCTTTTTAAAAAGGCCACGGAACAGCTTTACGACAGTATTTACGAATTGAATCTGACAAAGAACAGCTATGTGGGGAAACAGACAGAGGAATACTTTAAGAGTCTGGGAGCCGGAGGGCTTCCCTTTGACCAGGGATTGTGTGTCATTGCCCGGGAACAAATTAAAGAGGAGTTCCGGGAAGGCTATGTTTCCATGTTTACCCCGGAAAATGCCATCCGGGAGTATAACGCCGGAAATAACCATCTTCAGTATGACTTTATGATTTCGCAGAACGGTGAGGATTATCATTGGATTCGTGTAGAAACCTTCCTGTTTTATTCGGAAGAAGACAGTTCCGTCCACATGTTCTCTTACCGGAGAAACATAGATGCGGAAAAGAAACGGGAGTGGCAGGCTGCTATTGATGAAATGACAAAGCTTCTTTCCAAAAAGGCAACCGAGCGTCTGATTGATAAACAGCTGTCTGAGAGTCCGGACAAAATGTATGCGTTTTTTATTTTTGATATTGATGAATTCAAGATGGTAAATGACAGGTACGGCCATTCTTTTGGAGATTTCTGCATCTGCAGTTTTTCAGATATCCTTAAGAGTCATTTCAGGGAAGGGGATATCCTTGGCAGGATTGGCGGCGATGAATTCGCGGCATTTATTCAGGTATCGGATACGGAATGTGTAGTAGAAGAAGTAAAGATTCTCTCCTCCGCCCTCCATACGGTAATTGGAAGGGGAGACATAAGATGCAGTGTCACGGCCAGCATCGGTATTGCCCTATACCCCAGGGACGGGGCAAACTTTGAGGATTTATACCAGCAGGCTGACCGTGCCCTTTATGAGACAAAGCAGCGGGGGAAGGACGGGTTTACCATTGTTTCTTAGGTCAGACATGAGAGCAGGATTGCTATAATGAAAGGGGATATCGGGACGCAGTAAGAACCCATCTGGTGAATATCAAACAATCAAATACGCAGTTTTTAAATGCTCATGTTCCTTTTAGAGGGGAATTATGGGCATTTTTAAATTTGTTAAGCTTGTTGTGGCAAACATTTTTATAAGGTAATCGGAATAAGCAGCAGTTCAGTATTTTATGAAATACTGGAAAAAATACAATCCAATGATTGATTCATATAGTTTGTGGTGATATAATTATTTTGAATATATGGTTGAGGTACCAAGATTAGAAGGCAATCTATTTGATAACTATATAAACGATACCTCTGTGTCTGAACTGCTTCGTATTGATTATCGCAAACACATTATTTAGCAAAGTGTTGCGATATCTTTTTGGGCTTATAAAGCAGTATTTAGATATTTAAGGGAGATAAAAATGAAAACAAAGCCGAAAAAAAAATCAATTGCAATGTTGGCAGTTCCGGCTGGGATTTGTGTGACTGCTTTATCAATCTCTGTATTTTTTCTTGTGCAGATTACCGGCAGAATGAACCTCAGCGCAAACCAGAATCTTCTTACTTCCAGCAAGGTTATCAGCGAGGGACTGAATAATAAAATTAGTCTCGACAGGGAGCGTTTGTTTACCCTGGCCGATATGCTCGCATCGGAGCAGGAGAGTGCAGTTGGAGAGACTTTGCTGGGATATGTAAAATCCACTGATTTTTTTCACTTTACATATATAACCATGGATGGAGAAGGTGTAGATAGTGATGGGAATTTAGTCCATGTATCTGATCTGCCCTTTGACGATCTGGCCCTTTCCAGTGGAAAGGACGGGATGTCGGCTCCTTATTATGGTGCAAGCGGACGGCTTCAGATTACATACCAGTCCCCTGTCAGAAAGGATGAAAAACAGATAGGGGCAATTTATGCGGACCGGGTTATTAATGATTATAATCTTCCAACCTTATTTACCTTTAATAACGGGGAGGGGTATGCCTATGTGGTGGATAAGAACGGAAATTACATTATCGAATCCAGAGGTACAGCAGAACAGCCGGATATTTACAGCTATCTGGCAATGCAGGGGAACAGCAGGGCTGTACAGAATACGCTTTGTGAGGTGATGCAGGAAGGAATAAGCGGTACCCTTGTCGTAATAAACGAGAACCAGAAATCCCTTCTCGGCTTTCTTCCATTAGACGCGCCGGAAGGGAGCTATCTGATTACCATGATTCCACGGGCAGTCCTTCAGCGGGAGTCAACACCTATCATCATTATGCTTTATACTATGTTTACTTTTCTTCTGATTGGTGCGGTTGCGATTGCTAATCTTGTAACTGGAAGACAGTCTATGAGGGAGGAGGCAAGGCAGAGGGAGTACAGGGAAAAGCTGTTCCGAAATCTTTCCGCCAATATAGATTTTGTGTTTCTGCTCTACACACCGTCTACACAGAAGGTGGAGCTTGTGTCTGACAACCTGCCGGTGCTTCTTGGAATTACTGCAAAGCAGGTACAGGAAAGGCCTAAGCTGGTATTTAGTGCCAGCGGAATGGCGCCGGATGATCCTGCGGGAAACAGTTTCCTGGACGGAACATTGAATAAGCAGGTGACCAGGGAAGCCATGGTGGGGGATGGCCCCAATGAAGTGAAGCGCTGGTTTGCAGTCCATATGATTCCGGCGGATTACGGCCAGTATCTTGCCGTGTTTCAGGAGACAACCAAAGAACATAATATGCGTGAGCATCTGGCAGATGCCCTCAAGCAGGCGCAGAACAGCAACCAGGCCAGGACCGCATTTTTTTCTTCCATGTCGCATGATATCAGAACTCCAATGAATGGTATCATAGGAATAACCAATGTCGCGCTGAACAGCCTGGACAATATGGAAAAAGTAGAGTCCTGTCTGAATAAAATTACAGCGGCTTCCGGTCATCTGCTGCAGCTGATTAATGAGGTGCTTGATATGTCCAGGATCGAGAGCGGGAAAATCAGCCTTAAGGAAGAAAATGTGCATTTACCCAGTATGATGGCGAACCTGATTTCATTCATCAGACCGGATATGGATAAAAAAAGGCAGTCATTTGAACTGAAATCACAGATTTTGGAACATGACACGGTTATCAGCGATGGGCTCCACCTGCAGAAAATACTGCTCAATCTTCTGTCAAATGCCATGAAATATACACAGGCGGGCGGCACAATCAGTATGCAGATTACAGAGACGAATGTTGATGCAGACACCATACGGCTGCGCTTTGTGGTTGAGGACAATGGAATCGGCATGACTCCTGAATTTCTGGAGCGCGTATTCGCGCCATTTGAGCGGGCGGAGGACAGCAGGATGAGCCAGGCAACGGGTACCGGGTTAGGACTTGCTATTACAAAGAGCATAGTGGACATGATGGAGGGTGATATATATGTTGAAAGTGAGAAAGACATGGGCTCACGGTTTACAGTGGAACTTCCACTTAAACTGCCAAAACTGCAGATGCAGGAATTACCGGATCTGGCCGGCTATTCTGTTCTGATTGTGGATGACGATCAGGATGCGTGTGAAAGCATCAGCTTAATCCTGCAGGAGACGGGTATCCGCGCGGATTGGGTTATGAATGGGATGGAGGCAGTGGAAAAAGCATGGCAGGCCCATGTAATGGAAGATGATTACTGTATCGTCATCGTGGACTGGAAGATGCCGGAGATGGATGGGGTGGAAACTGCCAGACGGATTAGAGCGCGGCTGGGCAGCGGAATGCCGATTCTTCTGTTGTCCGCGTATGATTGGGAAAATGTAAAAGAGGAAGCGATTCAGGCAGGGATTAACGGTTTTCTGACAAAGCCGATTTTTAAAGCTGACATTTTGGAACAGATGAAGCAATACACCCAGGGCGGATACCAGGAATACGAAGAACAGCAGATTCAGGAAACAGAAAAACTGGAAGGCGTCAGAAAACTGGAAGGTGTCAGGATTCTGGTGGCGGATGACAATGAACTGAATCTGGAAATCATGTTTGAGATTTTGAACAGCAGCGGGGCTGAAGTGGATTGTGTCCATAATGGCAAAGAAGCCTTAGACACCTATCTCAAGAGCAGTCAGGGATATTACCAGATCATACTGATGGATGTACATATGCCGGAAATGGATGGGCTGCAGGCTACGAAAAAAATCCGTAATTCGGGCCGGCCGGATGCCTCCATAGTTCCAATCATCGCCATGACAGCGGATGTATTTAAGGAAGATATACGCAGGTGCAAGGATGCAGGTATGGATGCTCATATAGGAAAACCTGTGGAGCTGGATAAGCTATATAGTATGGTCCGGAAGTTTATAAATTAAGACTGGGGGAGACAGAATGAAGAAGATTAGGACAAAAAGGGGATTATTGGGGACTCTTATGATAGCTGCCATTTTGGGGACTGGCTGCAATACAGAGCAGTCGGTTCCGGAGCTGTATGTAGACGATAACATCCGGGAAACACCGGTTACCGCCTTTACAGAGAATATTGAGGTTTCAAAGGCAATAGAGGAGCGCTGCAAAGCAGTGCTGAATCAAGACGGAAATACGAATATAGCGGTTTACAGCGACTCTGCAGATTATTATGCAGCGGAGGGATTATCATACCGGGAGCTTCTTTTGAAGCGCCTGGCTTCAGGAAATGCGGATGACTTATACACGATACATGCAGAAGATGTCCTGGAGTTTGATGAGAAAGGTTACATATATGATATGTCCTCTCTGGAGTTCACCGGTAACCTGTCTCATGATGCGCTGTCGCAGAGTACCTATAACGGAAAGGTATTTTCGATTCCATTATCTTATACTGGTTTCGGCTTTATATGGAATGTTGATATGCTGAAACAGTATGGTTTGAAGCTGCCGGAGAATCTGGATGAATTTCTCGATGTATGCGAAACACTGAAAGAAAATGGAATTCTTCCCTATGGAGCAAACAAGGATTTTGCCTTGACAGTTCCGGTTATGTGCGCCGGCCTTTATGATGTTTACCAGAGTGACGATTGTAATCAAAAGCTGGAAGCATTGTCAAATGGTACGGTGGCAATCAGTGAATATATGGAAAAAGGCTTTGACTTTCTTCAGATGATGATTGATAAAGGATATATGAATCCGGAGCGGGCACTTGACACGCTTCCAAAAAAAGAGGAGGAAAAGTCGTTTTTTGCCAATGGAAACTGCGCTTTTATTTGCGCAATCTACAGCGGAAAAGCGTTAGAAGGCTATCCGTTTGAAATCGCAATGACACCTATACCTGTGCTTAAAAATGGCTCTATCTGTGTTGTGGGGGCTGATCAGAGAATGGCAATCAATCCAAAGTCAAAACATTTAGACTCGGCTATTGCCATTGTAGAAGCGCTGGGGCAGGCTGAAACACTTGATTCCCTGGCCAAAAGCCAGGGAAGAATATCCTCTTCAAAAAATGCCACAGCGCCTGATATACCTCAGACAAATTCATTTATTGCCTGTATAGCAGAAGGCAGACAGATTCCTAATCAGGATTTCAGCCTGAATTTCAATGTGTGGGAAAATGTGCGGGACTTAAGCCAGCAGCTCTGCAGAGGGAAGAGTGCCGCACAAGTGGCGGCAGAATACGATTCCATACAGATGGAGGAAATTTCAAAATACGGGAATTAACGATAAAAACGAGTGTACTTTGAATGATAAAGCGCTATATCCGCCTACTGGTAAAAATCCATGAGACCCTGATATGCATAAGTGCCAATCATTTTCAGTCTTTTGTAATATCATAATAGCTGACACATGTCTGATAAGCCGGGTTTTCGTATACACCGTGGATTGCATTATTTACAGCATAGTATTGAAGCGTGTTATAAGCAAAAATCATATAACATTGGTCCAGAATTTCCTCCTGCATCTCAATATAAAGTTTTTCCGCCTCGTTTTTATTGGTCGCTGTCAGCCTGACGGCGTCGCGATTCTTTTCACCAAATATATCATCATCCAGATAACAGAAGTTGTAGCCCACTGAATCCCCGCTGCTCATCAGCAGCGGAGAGAACCAGCCAGCCGGATCCGCGTAATCCGGCCACCATTTCATTAGTAATATATCCTGGCAGTCATCCGGATTGGGACTCTTTGCAAGAGCTAACTGGGCATCCCAGTCCATGTTGAGAAGTTTCAGGGTAACACCTATTTGGGCAAGGTTTTCTTTATACAGTTGAAGAATCTCACGATATACGGCATCATTTACTATGAAGGTAACCGTAACAGTAGCATCCATTAATCCTGATTTTTCAAGGTACTCCGCTGATTTTTTCAGGTCGCAGTGATACTGCGTTAAATTATCTTGATGGCCCCAAAGGCCTTTCGGTATCATACCGCAGGATTGAGCCGCATTTCCCTGTAAAATATCATGAACCGCTTCTTCATATGGGAAAGCATATGCCAGCGCTTTTCGAAAATCTGCATTAGAACAGGGGGAGCTTTTTGTGTTCAGCATCAGGATTACATTGGTGAACGAATCAGCGGGCAGGATGGTGACTCCATCGTTCTCGCTTAATGCTGCAAGATCCTCTGCTGATAATTCAGAAGTAAGATGGGCCTCGCCGGCCTCAAGAAGTCTGCGCCGTGTACCTGAGTCGGAAATCTCCTGGATATAGACGTTCTTATACTGATTATCCTCCCAGCCGCCGCGATAGCCTTCATAGGAGGAGAGGGTAACCGCTCTTGCTGAAACCGTAGCAATGGTATAAGGTCCGCTTCCTCCGTCATTTCCTGCATTAAACCATTCGGTATCCTTATCAGCCGCATTCGGGCTCATAATATAAGCGCCATAGCCTGCTGACGCAATGAGGGGGATTGAGGCACCGTAGCGGAGATGAAAGGTCACTTCATATTCCCCGGTCACCTCGATGGAATCCACACTGTCCCAGATATAAGCAGCGCCTTTATTAAGGGCAATGGTCCGGTCAATGGATTTCTTGACGGCCTCCGCATTCATTTTTTCTCCATCATGAAATTGGACATCGTTGCGCAGTTTGAAAACCCATTCAGTGGCATCGGCATTGGATGACCACTCAACAGCAAGTTTAGGTATGACTTCTCCGGTCTTATCATCGTAATGCGTCAGGGTTTCATATACATTATACAGTATCCTGATACCATTCGACTGCTCTGCACTTGGGTCTAACGTCACGTATGGTTCTGAATAGCAGGCATGGTATAAGACGTCTGCGTCCCTGCTTTCTGTTTTCCTGATTTTTCCGCATCCGCAAAGCCAGGCCGCGGCCAGAATTGATACTGACAGAATGGTCAATGCCCTTTTCATAATCATCAGCGTTTCCTTTCATTCCCATTGGTAAGTCCTGCGTTTCTCAGCTCCTTAAACAGCTTTTTCATGTCAACCGGTTTGGCTATATGGCCATTCATTCCAGTATCCAGGCAGGCTCGGATATCTTCAGCGAAGGCATCTGCGGTCATGGCAATAATAGGAATATTCCGTATATACATGTCCGGAAATGCACGTATAGCTGCAGAAGCTTCATAGCCATTCATGACGGGCATCTGAATATCCATCAGAACTGCATCAAAAGTACCTGGTTCTGCATGCTTTAAAATGTCAATACAAACCTGTCCATTAACTGCTCTGACCGCTGTGATTCCTCTATATTTCAGCAGCTCCTGGATGATTTCCCAATTCAGATCATTATCCTCTGCGACCAGGAGATGTAATCCCTGTAATTCATCAGCGCTGCTTTCAGCCGTTTTTTCATTCTTTTCAGTGAATTGCAGGTACTCGTTTATCTTTTCATAGATGGTTGATTTAAACATGGGCTTATTAATGAAACCATTTATTCCGGCTGCCTTGGCAGCATCTTCCATCTCAACCCAATCATACGCACTGATAAGAATGATTGGAAAGTCCTCGCCAACCTTAGCGCGAATCGTTCCGGCAATTTCAATTCCATTCATATCCGGCATTTTAAGGCTCACAATCATAATGGGGTAATCTTCACCAGCATTGTGCTTTGCCTCTGCCATTTCGATCGCCGTATGTCCATTGTCTGCCGTATCGACCGCCACTCCCATGGATACCAGCATATTTTCTGCTGCATCAAGGGATGTTTTATCGTTGTCCGCCAGTAATAGATGAAGAGGCGGAAGCATTAAATCATCTGTAATTTCAGTGGCTGGAAGCGGCAGGGCGACTATGAATCTGGTACCTTTTCCAGGCTCACTCTCACAATTAATGGTGCCATTCATGAGCTCAACCATCTGCTTGGTAATCGCAAGCCCCAGGCCTGAGCCATGTACTTTATCAATACGGGAATCTACTGCACGGGTGAAGGTCTGGTACATATCCCTCATAAAATCGCTGGACATACCGATACCGGTGTCCTGCACGGTATAAGTTAAAACCACGTTACCCTTGTCACCTGGCTGCAGGGCCTCTTCAAATTCCACGATAATTTTACCGCCTGGATTTGTGTATTTTACGGCATTTGTAAGGAGGTTAATGAATATCTGGTTCATCCGGAGCTCATCTGCATATAGATATTCATATTTTAAATTGCGCACATGCACGTCAAATTGCAGTTCCTTTTCCTGGATTTGCGATTTTATTATATTAATAAGGTTTGCGCAGCATTCAGGAAGGGAGAACACAACCGGGTGTAATGCCATTTTTCCTGATTCAACCTGTGAAATATCCAATACATCGTTGACCAGAGTAAGAAGATGGTTTCCGGACAAGGTTATCTTGTCCAGACAGTACTGTACCTGTGCAGGATTATGAATCTGTTTCTTAGCTATTTCTGTCATCCCGATAATGGCATTCATGGGAGTCCGGATATCATGCGACATGGAAGAAAGGAATTTTGTCTTTGCCATATTGGCATTTTGGGTTTCCTCGATACTCCTTCTAAGCCGTTTGTTTATATGCAGGACATAGCTTCCGTCAAGCAGCAGGAGGAAGATAAATCCCATAACTATATATAAAGACATCTGCCAGTCATAGTCATAGCCCATGGCAGACAGTTTCTCGGATTGGATATAGCCCACAAATGTACAGTTTGGCGTGTTTTCTATCTGTGCGCTGACGTAATAGGCCGGTTTTCCATCCTGATCCATCAACTCAACCAGATAGTGGTCCTTTTTCTGAAAGGAACTCTGGTATTCACCTATGTCAACGTAAGACAGGTCGTTGTGTTGTTTGATGAAGGTCCAGAATGTATCACCTCCCATGGAGTCGGATTGAATGATATACTGTCCGTTGATATCCAGCAGAGAAACCTCTGCTTCACGGTATGCTCCTGGGAAAATCCATTGGGCATGCAGAATCTCCACAGGAATTGTTTTCACGAGTATGGCCTTTGCACGGCCGCCATGTTCGTCCCTGATAGTCAGAAGGCTGCAGAAACTGACACTATTGACCCCGTCCATGGGATTGATATATGCCGATGATATGTAAATGGTTCCTTCCCCCCTTGTGCCGTTTACCATTTTAGGGAGGATGTAGGAAAATGCATCTGTTAGCTGAGAATAGTCAACTTTGTTCACACTCTGTTCTAAGCCTGCGGATAACCCGGACAATGTATCATAATACAATATATGTACAGAGACATAATCGTTTATATTAACTTCCTTCAGATATTCAATGGCTTCATCCATCGAATATTCATGATTTTCCAAATAGGAGGCCCAGCTGTCACACTCATTTTGCAGACTGCTCATATAACCATAGGATAGCTGGGCTGTGGATTCCATTGCTGCGGTAAAAGATTCTTTTGCTGTTGCGGCCTTGTCACGCTGTACGTCCTGTACATAGCTTATTGAAAGAATCAATATAAAAGCAACGATAGCAATGTTTCCGAGAGCAAGCGCGATGTATCTGCCTTTTCCCTGTTTGATTTTCATGCGCACTCCTCCTCTATCAATATAAGCAAGCCTATACCATATTCCAAATGTTCCGCTTGTTTTAAGGAATACTCCCATTGTACATGATTGAGAGACAGCAGAGAAGTGCATGCGCACTGCGGCATTAAGCTTTACTTTATATACTTGCCAATGACACTGAATAATGTCTCCATATCAATTGGCTTGGACAGATGTTCATTCATACCGGCGTCCAGTGAACACGCCACGTCTTCCTGAAATGCATTCGCGCTCATTGCCAGAATAGGGATAGATTTTGCGTCTCCATTTTCACAAGACCGAATCTGACGGGCAGCATCATACCCGTTCATGACAGGCATCTGAATATCCATTAAAATGATACTGTAGGTTCCCTCCGGTGAGTCGGCAAAGGTATCAAATGCCTCCTGGCCGTTCTTCACCAAATCCACTTCAAATCCAAAGGAGCGCAGAAAGGTTTCTGCGATTTCCCCATTTATAAGATTATCCTCCGCTACCATAACACGATGCCCCTGATAACAGGAGCAGGATTTTACCGGAGTATCCGTCTCTTTTTCTTCGTCCAACAGATCCATTGTGAGAGTAAATGAGAATTCCGACCCTGCATTTTCTATACTATCGACTTTCAGCGAGCCTCCCAGCATCGCCACCAGGCTCTTACAGATGGTCAGCCCCAGGCCGCTCCCTGAATTCCCGTATAAATGGTCATGAGAACCCTGGTCAAAGGCCTCGAAAATCCGTTCCTGATCTTCTTTGCTGATTCCTTTCCCATTATCCCGTACTTGGAACGTATACAGGGATTCCCGTTCTGCAATTACAGTTTCCTCTATATTCAGCAGAACCACCCCTGAACTGTCGGTGAATTTAAGGGCATTTCCAATCAGATTTGCCAGTATTTCATGGAGCTTTACCTTATCGGTATTCACATATTTATGATGCAGTTTTCCAGTCTGGGTTAGGCCGATTCCTCTTTCCTTAGCCATCGTACCAAATTCTTCAATGACATCGGACAGCAAAAGCTGCAGATTCACCGGTCCCATATTAACGTCCATTTTCCCGCTTTCAATTTTGGACAGGTCCAGCACTTCACTGACCAGCTGCTGCAGATGGAGAGAGGAGCGTTTCAGTTTGTTCAGGCTGTCCAGCAGTTTTTCTTTATCATGGCGGTAGAGCATCGCACTGTCAATCATACCCACTATTCCATTGAGGGGTGTACGGATTTCATGGCTCATTTTGGAGAGAAAATAGGATTTGGCTTTGCTGGATTTCGTGGCAATCTCCAGCTTCGTCTCTGCCTGACGCAGAAGCTCCCGTTCCGTATTGTCTAAAAATGTAAACTGAACCACCCTGACGCTTTTGTCTTCCATGATGTAATCCACAGCGCCTTCAATGGACATATATCTGTCTTTAAAATTGAGAATATGCGAAAAGCGCTTGTGTTCATTTTCCGCTGCGGCTTGCATCATTTCACCGATACTGCTTAAATCCGGAACACCTTTTTCGGCTTCCCGGCTAAATAACTGCGTTTCAAGGCCTGCCGCGTCTGTACCGAGAAGCTGCAAGGCCTCTTTGTTGACAGCAATTATTTTGTTATGTTTGACATCTGCCTGGATGACGCCGCACACGGCCATATTGTATGAGGTTTCGTAAAGCAGATCATAACGGTCCCTTTCCTCCTTAAGCTGTTCAAGCGTCCTTTTTTCCTCAGTTGTGTCAATAAAAGTACTTTGTATCAGCAGCTTTCCTTCTGGGGATGTAATAAGCTTGGAGGCACCGGTTACCCAGCGGATTTCCCCATCACTACGGACGATGCGGTGGTCAAAGCTGACGCAGTCACCCTCCTTTTTTAGGGTTTGCAGCATTCCCACAATTCTTTCCCTATCCTCTTTATATGTTATGTCCAGCATCGTAGGCCCGCCCTGGCCCTTAAATTCTTCCAGGGATGAATAGCCCAGTATGCGGAGCGATTCAGGATTGATACCAATAAAGTCCATTGCATCTTCGTCGTATGCATACTGCGCAATCCCGCAGAGCATGTTCTGATAGAGGGTGTTATAATAATCCCGTTCTCTTTGCAGACGCTGCTCATAGTCTTTCAATTTGGAGATATCCATGATGATGCCCTGGAGTTCAGTCAGGCCGTTTACCTGAAACACTGTGGCTTGGATGGAATACCACCTGGCAGACAGAGCATCTCTGCCTCCGCGGTACTCGTATTTTAAAATACCATTTCCAGCTGCCGCCGACTCAATCTGCTGTTCCATCTGTGTCCAGTCTTCAGAAAGTATCATTTTGCTGAGACGGTTGTGAAATCTATACCTTACATCCTCAGGACTGCAGCCGGTCATGGCATAAAAGCTGTCATTGGCATAATCAATGATCAGTTCTCCGTCATAATGCATCCGCACTACACCGCCCGGCACACTGTCCGTCAGGCGCTTTAACTCAAACTTCGCTGCCTCCAGGCGCCTGGTGATGTCAAACATAGTCACCAGCAGTCCGCCGACCTGCTCCGGCTTTTCATAATAAGGGCGGATTCGGACTAACCATATGGAGTTGCGGGCATCCGTCACTTCCCGTTCTATAATTGTCCCTGTTTCAGCCACTTTTTTAATATCTGAATTAAAGCTCTCATAGGAATCAATGAAATTGATATGATACACCGGGCGCCCTAAATCTGAGTTCAGGAGATTGGTGTTTTGCAGCATGATGGGGGTAATCTTACGGATTTTCATATCCCGGTCCACATAAAGTGCGCCAACCTCTGCATTTACCAACAGATTGTCAAAGTCTGAGTATGCCGTAGTCAGCTCTGTAATTTTACTCTGGTGCTCCGCGTTGATTGTGTAGAGTTCTTCATTGATTGACTGCATCTCTTCATTGGTGCTTTGCAGCTCTTCATTGGATGCCATCAGTTCCTCATTTGTTGCCTGTAACTCCTCGTTGCGGGATTCTGACTCCTCCATGGCCAGAGACAGTCTCCAGTTGCTTTCCCCCAGCTCATATTCAAGCTGGGCAATCCTGCTGTTTGTTAATTCGCTGATATCCAGGCTTTTATCGGCTGAGTCCGGCATGGCTGTCCGGCCAATTCCTATCTGGAACAAAAAATATTCGTCATTATCCAGGTTAAAATAATTGACCTTAATATTTAGGCTTTCATCCGGATAGTCCGCCACTCCTGTCACATTTTTTTCAACACATGAACAGCTGCTTTCCTTCATTTGTTCCATAATATGGTTCAGAAGAATCGTCAGGCTGGGGGCAAAACACGCACTGATGGAATTATCAAACTGTCCGTCCTGCAAGCGAAGATACCGGCCTCCGCTTTTAATAATTTGTACAATTTTTCCGTAACCGTCCACCAGGACTGACGGTCCTGCAAAATCAAAAAAAAGCCGTTCGAAGATATTTGTAGGCCGGACTTTTGGGCGCAGATTTCCAGCAGGTTCTTGCATTGCCTTCTGAGGGTGAGACAGGTTATCCCATAGATAAAAACCATTATTTTCTGTATGGAACTCTTTATTTTTGCGGAATATTTTCCATTTCCTGTCCAGGACATCAAACGCTCCTTCCAAATCGCCCAGTGATTCGCTGTTGCCCAGGAACAGGCACCCATCGTCATTGAGAAGATGGTGAAAATTTCCAATGGTACGCTGCTGAACTTCTGGTTTTACGTAGATGAACATATTCCTGCATACAATTAAATCAAGTTTGGAAAAAGGGGCATCTCTAAATATATTGTGTTTGGTAAAAACAATCATCTTACGGATCATGTCCTTGATGATGTAGCCGTCCTCTTTCTTATCAAAATATTTTTCTATCATGAGTTCATTAATGCTGGCCAGGCTGCCTTCGATATAGAAGCCTCTTTGAGCCGCAGCAATGGCATCCGGGTCTGTATCGGAGGCAAAAATTTTAACATCCGCATTGTAATTCAGCCGCTCCATATATTCGCAGAGTAAAATTGCAATGGAATATGCTTCCTCACCAGTGGAACAGGCAATACTCCATATACGGATTGATTTTTTTTCCCGAAGCAGCGGGGCCAGTACATGCTCGCCTAGACTTTTAAAAGCGGCTTCATCCCGAAAGAAAGAAGTCACTCCAATCAGAAGATCACTGCACAAAAGCCCCTTTTCCTCCTCTGATGCAAGCAGATGGTCCATGTAATCTTCAATACAGGTATATTTATTGATTGCAATGCGGCGTTCAATCCGTCGGTAAATTGTATTGGATTTATAGGCGGAAAAATCAATATCAGAATACTTTGATATGGCATCAATGATTTGATTGTAATATCCTGACAGTTCCTGATTCTCAACCCCGTCATCATAGTGAAGGTATTGGTTATTGGGATTTTTTAAATAGTCCCGTATTGCCAGTCCGATTTTGGATACATTTTCTGTCAGATCTACCAGGCCCGTGGCAATGGCGCTCTGCGGCATCGAAGCGTACTGTGCCTCCAGGGGTTTCTGTACAATAATAGTACCGCCGTTTTCCTTGACAGAGCCGATACCAATGGTACCGTCCGATCCGCTGCCTGAGAGAATCACGGCAATGGTGTGTATGTTTTTATCCGAAGCAAGGGAATTAAGCATTTGATTGATGGGCGCATAGCGCTGTACACGGTCATGTACCGGACTGAGATGGAGGTGTCCGCTCTCTACCTCCAGTATCATGCCAGGAATGTTTAAATAGACCTCATTAGGCCGGAGCTCCATGTTCTCTTCTGCCAGACGTACCGGCATTTTAACTGATTTCTGTAGAATTTTATCCATCATACTCACGGAATCAGGAGACAAGTGCTGTACAACGATGAAAGAGGCACCTGTATCCAGCGGCATATTCCGGAAAAGCTCCTGTAAAGCCTCCACACCTCCGGCAGAAGCCCCTATTCCAACACAATATTTTAGCTGGCATTTTACAGCACCATGGTTCATCTTATCCATTGCATTGATATCCCCCTTTACAATCGTATCATTTATTCTTACTATCATTTTAATTGAATATTGTCAGTCCGCTGATTCACTTTGCTCCACAGGTTGTAAATGCATACTCAAACAGATACATGAGGTTTCTTACCGTAAAAAAATGCTAATAACCATGTCCATGCAGCCAGTTTTCAGGTAAACAAAAATATACCTTACGCTTCAGATGAAGGTAAGGAAAAGAATACTATACTGCCGGGTACTTTTAGCTGACATAAGAATCTTGGTACCTTAACCATATATTCAATAATTATATCACCGCAGTCTTTAAATATCAACAATACCTTCGTTTTTTTAGTCTTTGAGATGCAATATTTTACTTGCTATTGGAGGATGACAGTTCCGTTCCAGAAACAATTATCATCAATAAAAGGTTCCATCATATCTTCCGCACAGCAGTGCAGAATATTACAGGGATTATTACGAGTAATGGAGTATGAATTTACAGAGCCGGAAATTTACGGAATTGACTATATAGATGATAAAGATAGGATATAATGGCGGCAGCTGCTTCAGATGAAAAGGGAGCTGCTTCCGCCATGGACAGTTCCAGTTTAAAAATCGCGTGGGATGGCTGTTATTTCCACAACGCGCTACCATCATAGACAGCCATCGCAGAATCATAGTAGCCTAAGTTCTTACATTTTTCAGTTACATAATCGTAGATATACCGAAATGCTTTAGCGGTCCCGTTTGAGAAATCTTCCTGCCTTCCTGCGTAAAGCTGATTCAGTGCAGTGACACATTGCTCATACAGTTCATAGTCTTCAGCAGTTTTTTCTGTTTCGCGCAAGGCAGGAATACTTCTGCCTATCCCCAGATTTTGCCGTAAAAGTATATAGATAGCATTGAGTGAACCATCCCCGGTATGCTTAACTATAAGATTCAGAAGGAATGAAGGGGTAAGCATATATCGGTGGTCTTCATTCCAGCAGCGCTTAATTTCACTCATTGCCTCCTCAATTTCTTTCTGTGAGATATGTTCGGCAGCATAGGCGGAAACACCCTCAATCGTCAAGGCCAGCAAATCCAAAGTATCCAGATAACGGCGGACATGACATGCGATTAAGTGGGGAGGTATTTCGATTTTCTTTAGGGCCTGTATATCCATCATTACGAAGATCCCTTTACTACGGACTGCTTTTACAACACCCCACTCCTGCAAAATCTGTATTGCTTTAAGAGTAGTATCCACACTCACATTATAAAGTTTCTGCAATTCATTATGAGTTGGGAGCTTGTCTCCTGGCTGGTAACGTCCCATGGTGATAAGACCCAAAAGATCCATATAAACAGCTGAATATCTTACTTCTTCTCTTAGTAAGAGCTTTTCCAGCTGCTTTCTGCCAAGTACAGCCGCGGAGTCCACAGGAACATCGAAGGCAGGTTCGCTTCCATATGTGAGCCCGTACATTCCGGACAGGTCATCGAAATGGACACTATCAGTATCCCCTCTGTTTTCAATAACCCTCATCAGCTCCTGCATTTGTTCATAAAACCTGGTCCTGATTTCTAAATTGTCTTGCAGAGGTCTTAACTCCGCAAGCCCCAGACTATCCATTACACGCAGGCTTAAATCATTTTCATTTCGTCTGATAAAAAACCTCTGAAACTGTTTGGCTAACCGCCAGAACTCTGCGGAGTTATTAATATCCATATTTTCCACGATTTTCCGGGGAATTATAAAGTCTTCTTGTCTGCATAGAGCAATTCCATTTTCAATCAATGGATACCCCAATAAAACTCCTGTTTTTAGAACCTCATCGGTAATTGAGGTATCTACTCTCTTCAATGCAAGATTTATCATTGGACGCCTGGTTTGCTGATGGAAACTTACAACGGGACGCTTTCTTTGGTGTGTCTCAATCAATCCATTTTCCTTCAGCATGGATAACACGCGGCGGATGGTTTTAGCCGATGTTCCAAATTCCCTGCATAAATTATCCCGTGATGGAAGTTTTGTGCCAGCGGGTAACACTCCGGATTCAATCCGGTCCTTTAATATTTCATATATTCTTTCATACATCAAGCCATCGTATATCAAGCCCATTTTCGTCTCTCCTAATAATACTAAAAGTTTAATATATGATTGGGCAATCGGTGTGAATGACGCACAGTGTTCAAAAGCTTGAAACCTTTACCGCCTGATCCAGATGCGATAACCCCATAGAAACTCTATTATAAACACAAAGACAGATTACTTTCTGGTTTTTACCCCGTATTATATGACAATTATAGGACAAGATTCTGGTATTTGCAATTAAAACGGTATTTATGGTTTCGGGATTGGGGGAACTGGAGGAAAGCGCTAAGACAGCATGGTATCTGAGAGGGGAACATGTTCAGGAATGCTGAGAAATCATTATGGAGCAATTAATTGAGCCGTTCAATAGAATGAGAAATGAATTGATAGGGGGCAGATGACAAAAATGTGAAATTCTCCAATGAAAAGGCAAGGAGGAGAGGGCGGGAATCTTCCGAATATTCCCGCCCTGGGAGCTCGTTTTTATTCTCAAAGAAAACTTAGACCTGCCTGTGGTGCTGCGCCCTCTATGAAACACAGGCCAGCGTGGGATTACATTCCTGTTCCAGTATCTCAACCAGCATGTCCACATCCCTTTGCTGGGTTGCCCAATCCGTTACGAACCGCACCATGGTGTGAGTGTCATCATATTTTTCCCATAAGGTAATCTCTGCCTTCCGGGCCAGTTGGGCCGCGGCTTCATTTTCCATTACAATAAATACCTGATTTGTGGGTGAATCGAGGAACAGGCGGTATCCGCATTTTGTCAGGGTATCCCTGATTTGGTCGGCGGCCGCTATAGCGGAAGCACCGATTTTCATGTAAAGGTCATCTTCAAAAAGGGTGTCAAACTGTATGCCCAGCATTCTGCCTTTGGCGAGAAGGGCGCCGTTCTGCTTAATGACGGTGAAGAAATGGGGGATCAGGTTCTGCTGCGTTATCACAACCGCTTCTCCAAACAAGGCCCCGCATTTGGTTCCGCCGATATAGAACACATCGCAGAGCCTGGCTATATCCTTGAGGGATACCTCATTACAGGGGCAGGATAGAGCATAGGCCAGCCGCGCGCCGTCCAGGAACAGCGGAAGGCCGTTTTTGCGGCATACGCTGCTGATCTCCCGGAGTTCACTGAGCGAATACAGCGTCCCGTATTCCGTTGGGTGTGAGATGTAAACCATGCCGGGCATGACCATATGTCCGCTGTTCGCGTCCTTTCTGTAATCCGCAATCAGGCCTTCGATATCCGCAGCCCTGAGTTTTCCTGACACATGGGGCAGAGTCAGCACCTTATGTCCCCCCAGCTCAATTGCGCCGGCCTCATGGACGCTGATGTGTCCGGACCCGGCTGCAATTACACCTTCATAGGAGTGAAGGAGTCCGCGTATGACAGTGGCGTTGGTCTGTGTGCCTCCTACGAGAAAATGTATTTCGGCATCCGGACAGCCGCAGGCTGCGCGGATTTTTTCACGGGCTGATTGGGAAAAGGGGTCGCTTCCATATCCCTGGGTCTTAAGCATGTTTGTCTCCATAAGGCGGGCCAGAATAGCCGGATGGGCGCCTTCCATATAATCGGAAGCAAAAGAAGGCCTGCTGTGCATACAAAGTTCCATTTCGTTATCCTCTTTTCTTATCTCCGGTGTGTGAAGATAATGGCACTTTCCGGGAGAGAACCCTCTCAAAGAGTCATCCTTTCCCACACCGAACGTAATATGTTTTTATTGTGTTTGACATGTCATTGGCACTATTGTACAATGATTTCATGTATGACACAAAACCTGATTTATCATATTAACCATGACAAATAATCATGGATGGAGAAAGATATGGATGTTACGAAATGCGAAGCCTTTCTGGCGGCCATTGACCATGGAAGCCTGACTGCAGCCGGTGTTTTCCTGGGATATACACAGTCCGGAATCACACGGATGATTAACGCCCTGGAGGAGGAGGTCGGGTTCCCGCTTTTTATAAGAACAAAAAAAGGCGTGTCTCCCACGGAAAACGGTAAGGCGATGATTCCGGCTTTCCGGGAGATTGTCCGTGCCCATAACCATGCCCTGGAGATAGGGGCGGATATCCGCGGCATTTTAAGCGGCGCCCTGACCATTGGAAGCTACTACAGCGTTTCAGCCATGTGGCTGCCGCCTATATTGAAGCGGTTCCGGCAGTTGTATCCTAATGTCAGGATTAACATGAAGGAGGGTGGAAACCGTGAGATGACACGGTGGCTGAACGAGATGTCCGTTGACTGCTGCTTTTTTGCTGAGCCTGCCGCCGGGACAATCTGCGACTGGATTCCCATTCGCCAGGACGAGCTGCTGGCCTGGCTTCCGAAGAATCACCCCGGGGCAGGGGAGGCATCATTTCCGCTGTGCGCCCTGGAAAACGAACCGTTTATCATAACCATGCCTAACCAGGATACGGAAATCGACCGCCTTTTTGGGTCCAGACATCTGACGCCGGACATACGCTTTTCTACAGCAGATGCATATACCACCTACTGTATGGTGGAGGCCGGACTGGGCATGAGCCTGAACAACAGGCTCATTACCCTCAGCTGGTCCGGAGATGTGGTCACCCTGCCCTTTGACCCTCCCCAGTTTGTCTCTCTTGGAATCGGAGTTCCGTCATGGAAGGAGGCGTCACCTGCCATGAAAAAATTTATTGAATGCGTAAAAGACATGCTGGAGGAGCTGCCATAGCATTTGCCATAGCATTTGCCATAGCACTTGCCATAGCACTTGCCATAGTGCCTGCCCAGTGCCTGACTAGTACCTGCCTCTGCCCTTCCCACTACTGTATATCCGCTTCCTTCCCGGCATACCGTATGAACGACGCATAAAGACAGAGCATGTCATAGTAATCCATCAGGTTACGGCCGCAGATTTCATGGATGCGGCGGATGCGGTAGGGGATGCTGTTGCGGTGGATATGGAGTTTGTCGCAGATTTTCTGAATATCGCCGTTCAGCCGTATATAGGTTATGGCCGTATCGGCCAGCTGGGCGTTTCTGCCCTTTGCGACAAGAAGGGAAAAGGAGTCCTCCAGTCCGGGAATGGGGGTTTTAGACAGCGCAATTGCCAGCTTCATCTTCTCAAAGCAGTGGAGATGCTCGTCTGGAAACAGTATTTTACCCAGCTTAAGGCTTTCAAGGGCAGCCTGATAGGCTGTGTGAAGGTGGGCGCTGCCGGAACAGATGCCGGTATGGCAGTTATGTCCGGCGGCAATTACACGGTTATATTTTTTTTCAAAATGCTCATTCTCCTTCAGGATAATCAGGTTCTGGTCCTGGGAGAGGGGAAGCAGGATATCACGATCGTCTAAAAGGTTCTGAATGATGGAGGTGGACGTAAAGAGGTCGTCCTGTTTGCGCTCCATCAGGATTATGGTGTGGTTTCCTGTGATATCAATACCCAGATGCTCCCCTCGCTTTATAAAATTTTCCGTATAATCGGACTGCAGGTGCAGCCATTCATAGAGAAACTGGTCCCGCTCCTGGGTCCGGTTTTGTTTTTTCTTGGAAAGGATAAGTTCTTCATACAATAGTTCAATGGTCTTGCTCAGCAGTTCAGCCAGCTGGGAGCTGGAGGAACCTGCGCCCTGGAGAACCACGGCGCCCATCCGGCTTTTCTGAAAACGCAGAGGCATGGCCGCGCCTGCCTTTTGAATCTTGCTGTCCATGGACACGGTTACCTTGGAATTTATATTAAGGGCCTCTATGGCAAGCAGATTCATCTCGCCCATGCAGGAAGAATCCGTGGACACAATGACGCGCCCGCTTACATCGCAGATACTGATGGAAGCAGAAAAGCTTTCGTGCAGTTTTTCTATAATTTCATACATAATCTTATTATCAATCACAGGTTACCTCCTTGCAGGCCGTCCGGGGCCGTTATTCATTGCCCTCTTTTTCATTTATTATAATAAATCCTGTAAAATACGCAATATATACATGGAAATTTATGCATTTAAACAAAAAACGGAATAAAACTTACATGGTTTAAACAATAGTTTTTCACATACCTAAATGATAAAATGGTATCACTTGTAACAAGCAGCCTGTGGGGAAAATGCAGCCTGTGGGGAAAATGCAGCCTGTGGGGAAAATACAGCCTGCAGGGTAAGGAATGGAAGGAGGGAGAAACGTAGACAGGACAGTTTCGCGGTTTATACGTTATGCGGAGTGCGCAAGCGAATCCCATAATGAAAAGGCATTTTGTGAATATATGGAGCAGGAGCTTGCCGGAATGGGGATTCCGTTTGAGCGCCAGGAGCTGGGCAATGAGGTGGTGACCGACGGCTGGAATATCCTGGCCAGAATTCCGGGCAGGTCCGGTAAAAAACCTTTTCTGTTCGTATTCCATCTGGATACGGCTGCGCCCAGCAATCAAGTGGAGGTCTGTGTGGAAGGCGGGTGCATCAGGAGTAAAGGCAGCAGCGTACTGGGGGCTGACGGCAAGCTGGCCATCGCGGTGGTCATGGAGGCTGTGGAGCGGCTTATGCAGGAGGGAGAAATAAACCGCCCCATAGAGCTTTTGTTTACTGTGTGCCAGGAGCTGGGGCTCCACGGAGCAAAATATGCGGACTATTCCAGGATAGAGAGCGAGGAGGCAATTGTCATCGACCACTACGTGACAGGGGAGGTATTGACACGCACACCTGCCAGGCTTTATATGAATGTGGAACTGATTGGGCGCGCCGCCCATGTTATCCGCAATGAGGAGCCGGGGGTCAATGCCCTGCTGACAGCAGTGGAAATCATTCACCAGATACCTGTTGGCAGGCTGAACGATAACCTGAGCATCAATGTATTTGATCTGGTATCCCTCTCGCCATCCAATGCAGTGCCCAAATACGCCCGGTTTGATGTGGAAATCCGCTGCTTTGGCAATGATATCAAGCAGGAGATCCGGGATAGGATCCGCCGTAAGGCGGAGGAGACGGCTGAGCGCATGGGGTGCAAATGCAATATCAGGGAAGAGGAGGATGTTCCGGAAACAGATTTCAGTGAAAATACAGATATGCTGGAACGATTGGCTTCCATCTACAGCAGGTCCGGGCTTTCCATGATACCGGCCAGGTCATTTGGAGTCCTGGACGCCACCTGCACAAACCAGCTGGGAATCAGGACCGTGCCCATTGGCTTTAATATCTATCATTCACACAGTGCAAGAGAGTATGTTGTAATTGAGGACGTAAAGAAAATGTTGGAACTGGTGGAGAATATCATACGCTATTTTTAAATTCCTGCCAGGGAAAGGGGAAAACAATGACGAAAGATAAGCAAAAAGCAAACAAGCCTTTGAATCCGTTTGTGCCGCTTGTACTGATGGTACTTGCCTGCGCAATCGTATCTTATTTTGTGATACCGGGAGCCTATGACCGTGAAACCGTGGACGGGGTCACACGGGTCCTGGCAGACAGCTATCATGCCACGGAGCGCACGCCCGTATCGTTTTTTAACATATTCCGGTCCATTCCGGAAGGCCTGACAGCCTCGGCCAATATGATGTTCTGTGTCATGCTGATTGGCGGTATTGTGGAGATTTACAAAAGGACCAATACGGTAGGCGCTGCAATCAACAGTGTTTTAAAGGCTTCCGAGAGGATGAGCAGCCAGGTAATCATAGCAATTGTAATGATTGTGTTTTTCATTTTCGGAGGTATCCTGGGATGGAGTGAGCACATCATTCCCTTTGTACCCATTATCGTATCCCTGGCCCTCTCCCTTGGGTATGACTCACTGGTCGGAATGGCCATATCCGGATTTGCCTGTCTGATCAGCTTTGCGGTTGCGCCTTTTAATGTGTACACAGTAGGAATTTCCCATACCATTGCCGAGCTGCCCATGTTCTCCGGATGGGAGCTGAGGATTGCGGCACTGGTCTGCGTGTGGATACTTAGCTTGGTATGGGTTATGCGGTATGCAAAAAAGGTGAAGGCAGATCCGTCCAAGAGCCTTGTGAAGGATGTGGACACGTCCTCCCTGCGCATTCCGGTTGATCCGGGCCTTAAGTTTGACCTTCCCAAAAAGGTTTCAGTTATTTCCCTGACCATCTCCATCCTTGTAACGATTTACGGTATCCTGAATCTGAGCTGGTCATATACGGAAATGGCAGCCACCTTCATGATTGGCGGTATTGTGTCTGCTGCAATCAACCGGGTGAATCTGGACGATGGCATTAATATGGTACTTGACGGCGCAAGAGGAGCCTTCAGCGGCGCCCTGATCATTGGTGTGGCCAGAGCGGTCCAGTGGACCATGACAAACGGCGGTCTGGTGGACCCTCTGGTACACGGGCTTTCCAATCTGATGCGCAGCGCCTCCGCTTATGTGAGCACGGTGGGCATGTTCATTGTAAATTTCTTTGTCAATGCCCTGATTCCATCAGGCTCAGGACAGGCCACCGCGGTCATGCCAATTATGGTTCCATTGGCTGATATGCTGCATATTACAAGGCAGACAGCCGTACTGGCGTTCCAGTTTGGCGACGGTATATCCAATACCTTCTGGTTTACCAACGGAACGCTGCTTATCTACCTGTCGCTTGGCAAGGTACCGTTAAAGAGCTGGTATAAGTTTATCCTGCCTTTACATGGACTTTTCCTGATTCTGCAGTTAATCTTTCTGTTTGTGGCCGTTCAGATTGGTTATGGTCCATTTTAACCGGCGTACCTGTGAAGCAGGTAAAATAAAAAGGTATAAATAAGGCATATAAAAGGGCATATAAAAGGGCATATAAAAGGGGATATAAAAAGGTATATAAAAAAGGGCAATCCTGTAAGAAGAAATTTAGTAAGAAAGGATTTTGACTGTGAACGTAATAGAAGAAGTTGGGAAATATCATGATTATGCCGTCAGTATGCGGCGGGAATTCCATAAGCATCCGGAGCTGAGCTGGAAGGAGGTGGAGACAGCAGGACGGATCCGGGATGAACTTGCCGGGATGGGGATTCCTTATGAGGAGGTGGCGGGAACCGGCACCATTGCCACCCTGAAAGGAAAAGAGGACCAGCCGGTGATTGGCCTGCGCTGCGATATCGACGCGCTTCCCATCCGGGAGGTTAAGAATCTTCCCTACTGTTCCCAGAACCAGGGCGTCATGCACGCCTGCGGACATGACGCACATATCAGCATGCTTCTGACAGCGGCCAGGGTTCTGGCAGAACATCAGGATGAGCTTAAGTGCACGGTAAAACTTATCTTCCAGCCGGCGGAGGAACTGACCAACGGCGCGGTAAAGGTGCTGGAGTCCGGAAAGGTGGGAAAGCTGGATACGGTGGCGGGCATGCACATATTCCCGTACCTGGAGAGCGGCACCATCTCCGTGGATCCAGGTCCCCGCTATACATCGGCTTCCTTCATGAATATTAAGATTATCGGGAAAAGCGGACACGGCGCCATGCCCCAGTACGCGGTGGATCCCATTTATGTGGGGGCAAAGGTAGTGGATGCCCTTCAGAGTATTGCCAGCCGGGAGACCAGCCCCATGGATACGGTGGTGGTCAGCATCTGTACCTTCCATTCCGGTACCATGGCCAATGTTTTTGCCGAGACGGCTGAGCTCAGCGGTACGGTGCGCACCTTCAATCCCAAGCTCCAGAAGGAACTGCCGGGTATGATTGAGCGTATCATAAAGAGCACCTGTGAAGCTTACAGGGCTGAATATGAGTTTGACTATTATTCTGATATCCCGGCAACGATCAATGACGAGTACTGCAGCGGGATTGCGGCGGAGTCCGTCAGGAAAATCCTGGGCGACAAGGGACTGGTAAAATATGCAGGCACGCCGGGCGGTGAGGATTTTTCCTACTTTCTGGAAAAATTTCCAGGGGTTTACGCTTTTGTAGGATGCCGCAACGAGTCAAAGGATTGCTGCTATTCCCTTCATAATGAACGCTTTGATCTGGATGAGGATGCTCTGGTGAACGGAGCTGCCTTCTATGTGCAGTATGTGCTGGATGCTCAGGAGAAGTTTGGGGCCGTGTAGAGGCGTGATACATATAATTTTATAACAGGCTGTCCTGAAAATGCCGGTTTGAGATTTTGGCAATTTCGGGACGGCCTTTTTGAACAATAAAATAGTTCAATATAAAATATCCCCCCCCACAGCAGGGAAATTCTTGACAGTTTAAGAAACAAATGGTAGTGTTTAATTATAAACGTTTACAATTTGGGGGATGGAAGATGGCAACGATTAAGGATGTTGCAAAACTGGCTGGGGTATCTATCTGTACGGTGTCCCGTGCCCTTGCAAATAAAGAAAATATCACACCGAAGACCATGGAAAAGGTATTGTCCGCGGTCAGGGAGCTGGATTATAAGCCAAATTATTCGGCCAGAAGCCTTAAGATAGGAAGTACAGATACATTGGGGTTAATTGTACCGGATATTACCAACCCATATTATCCAAAGGTAGCTAAGAGCATTGAGGAATATGCAGAAAAAAAGGGATATATGATTTTGCTCTGTAATTCCAATGAAGATTTAAATAAGGAGAAGCGTCTGGTTGATACCCTTAAAAAGCGGAATGTGGATGGTGTGATTATATTGCCCTGTTCAAGGCATATAGAGCATTTTCGTGGGTTTGATAATGCCGGTATTCCGTATGTATTCCTGAATAGAAGCTTTAAAGGAATTGCAAATTGTATTCCCAGTGATAATTTTTATGGAGCATATACAGTGACGAAATATGTAATCGGAAGGGGCCATAAAAATATCTGCGCTGCTTACCTGGGCTTTGAGAATCAGATTTATCAGGAGCGGTTTGAGGGTACCATGGAGGCATTGAGAGAACATGGGTTGGAACAATGCGCCAAGCAGTTTATTTTTGATATAAAGGACATACAGGATTCCTATATGAGGATACGGAAGGTGCTTGAAGGCAGGGAAAGACCTACTGCTTTAATAGCAGCCAATGATATGCTGTGTTTTGGCGCATATAGTGCGGCTAGTGATTGCGGACTTTCGATTCCCGGAGATTTTTCGGTTACCGGCTATGATGATATTTCAATGGCCTCACTTATGATGCCGCCTCTCACCAGTTTTCGTCAGCCGGAGGATGTGATGGCTAAGGGAGGTGTGGATTATCTCCTTGAATGTATAGCTGGCAACAGCCCTGCTCCTCCCGCCCGTCTAAGAGGAGAGCTTGTTGTTCGGCAGTCAGTATGCGATATAAGAGGGGATACCTGTTTGTGAAACTTAGACAAAAACAGATAACCAAATATTATAAAAATAAAAAATCTGACAAAGAACTATTGACAACACAATCTATGTGTGTTATTTTAAAAACATAAAATTATAAACGTTTATAATTTTAAATGTTTGATTCGAAGCGTAGTGTTTATTCTTCGGATTTTTTTAAGAAAGAAATTATAAACGTTTATAATCTGTAAAAATATTAAAAGGAGGGGAATGTTCAGAATGTTAGAAGGAGTAAAGGTTCTTAGTTTTACCCATTATCTGCAGGGGCCGTCAGCAGCACAGGCATTGGCGGATTTGGGAGCCGATGTGGTAAAGGTAGAGTCTTGCAGGGGTGCTTATGAGAGGGGCTGGTCCGGTTGCAATACGTACAAAAATGGGGTCAGCGTTTTCTACCTCATGGCGAACCGCAATCAAAGAGGGGTTGCTTTGGATTTAAAGTCTGACGAGGGACGGGAGACCATCTACAGGCTGGTCCGTGATAAGGGGTATGATGTGATTTTGGAAAACTTCCGGCCTGGAGTTATGGATAAACTGGGTTTGGGATATGAAGAATTGAAAAAATTAAACCCTGGAGTCATCTATTGCTCCTGTACGGGTTATGGTTCCAGTGGACCCAAGGTGAGAAAGCCGGGGCAGGATCTTCTCATACAGGGAATGAGCGGACTGGCGGCATTGGCAGGACCGGGAGATCATCCTCCCATGCCTACAGGGACAGCGCTGGTGGATCAACACGGGGCTATATTGGCAGCCCTGGGCATTACCGCTGCCGTGTATGACCGTGATAAGACCGGGAAGGGACACCGCATTGAGGCAAGCCTGCTGGGGTCAGCGCTGGATCTTCAGATTGAACCTATTGGATATTATCTGAATGGTGGGACGCTTACACCGAGAGCAGATACCGGTTTATCGACCAGGATTCATCAGTCACCCTATGGAATCTATAAGACAGCAGATAAATACATTACACTCTCCCTTACCTCCTTTGAGAATTTGGAACAGGCATTTACACCAGGCGCGCTGGAAGGTTTTTCGGCAAAGGATCAGATGGATAACCGCATTGAATTTGACAAGGTGGTATGCCGGGAATTGTTAAAGAGAACTACAAATGAGTGGGAGTTAATATTTGAGGAGTTAGGAATATGGTATGCGCCGGTTAATGAATATGAGGACGTTGTAAAGGATGAGCAGGTTGTTTATAACCAGTGTTTTATGACCATGAATCATCCGGTAGCAGGCGAGGTGAAAGTTCTCGGACATGCCAACCGCTATGATGGGCAACCAGTGCCTTTAAGACGGCTGCCGCCTGAGCTTGGTGAGAACACGATAGAGCTGCTAAAGGAGGCAGGATATTCAGATTCACAGATTCAGGAGATGATGAAGCAGGGAAAGGCTGTGTCACCCGAAAAAAAGCAGGACAAATAAAACAGGATAAAGCAGAAGGAGAATTTGATTATGAAGAAGATTGCAGTATTGTTGACAACAGTATTAACAGCCGGAATGCTGGCAGCCTGCGGGCAGGGTAAGAATGCAGAAACCACTTCAGCAGGAGTTTCAGATGTGAAAACAGAAGCAGATTCGGTCCCGGAGGCAAAGCCTGAGAAAGACGCCATTACGTTTAAACTGGGAATGGTGGACCCGGATGGAAGCAATTTCCATAAGGGAGCCCTGGCCATTGCGGAAGAAGTGAATAAGGCTACCGGCGGAAGAATAACCATACAGGTATTTGCAGGCGGGCAGCTGGGTAATGAAAGAGACATGTACGAGGGTGCGCAAATGGGTACCATTGACATGTTTACGGCCTCCAACGCAGTACTCACCTCTTTCATTCCTGAAATGGCGGTGCTTGACCAGCCATTTCTATTTGAGACAGCAGATGAAGCCCATCGTGTCATTGATGGAACAGTCGGAACACTGATTGCTGAAAAAACAGAAGAACAGAAAATACATACATTGGGTTGGATGGATGTAGGTTTCCGCAATATCTTCTCCACCCGTCCGGTCACATCCCTGGAAGATATGAAAAATCTTAAAATACGCACCATGGAGAATGATTTACATATTGCGGCGTTTAATGCCATGGGGGCAATTGCCACACCAATGGCATCCGGAGATGTTTTTACCGGTTTACAGCAGGGCACCATTGACGCGGCAGAGAACGCCATCGCCAATCTGATTGCCAATCGCTACTATGAGATAACCAAAAACGTAACATGGACCAATCATGTTTTTGGTTATATGGGCGTGTTTATGTCGGACAAGGCATGGAATCAGATACCGGATGACTTGAGGGAAGACTTTGTGGAAGGTGTAAAAGCAGGAGCACAGAGACAGAGGGATTATCTGGTGGAGGCAAATGAGGCGGCAGTAAAGGAACTGACAGAGCTGGGCGTGGAATTTTATGAGATACCTATTGATGATATGCGAAAGTTGGTAGAACCGGCAATGGAACAGTTTGCAGACCGAATGGATCCGGCCTGGGTGGAAGCGATTGAAGCTGAAAAATAGGAGGGATAAGGATGAAAAGGCTGTTTGCCAATTTACAGAAGATAGAGGATTTTATTCTGGTGGCCACATTTACGGTTATGGTGCTGGCGTCCTTTGCCCAGGTAGTTAACCGAAATATAATCCATGCAGGTGTTTCATGGCTGGAGGAATTAGCACGCTATTGCATGGTTTATATGGCACTGCTGGCAACAGAGGCAGGATTAAGGGACAATACACAAATTTCCATCACGGCTATTACGGATAAAATACACGGAATGACAGGAAGGGTAGTGCGGATTATTTCAAAGGCCGTGGTGGCGATTTTTTCCGGAGTCTGCTTTTTTTCATCCTTTACCATTCTTAAAACACAGCTGTCTTCCGGGCAGGTATCACCTGGTTTACATCTGCCCATGGCCATACCTTACTTTGCATTGACCCTCAGCTTTGGAATCATTACCGTAATACAGGCAGCAGCGCTGGTTTGCCTGGTTATGGAAAAAGCGGCGGAAGACCAAGGAAAGGAGGATGCGTCATGACTGCAATAATTTTGTTCGGAACCATGATTGTGTTACTGATAATCGGTGTGCCTATTTCGGTTTCTTTGGGAGCGGCGACCATGGCGTCTCTGCTGTGCTTTGACGTTCCTATGGCTGTGGTGCCCCAGCGAATGTTTACTGCCCTGGATTCAGTATCCATTATGGCGATTCCCCTTTTTGTACTGGCGGGAAATCTTATGACAGAAGGTGGAATATCCCGCCGTCTGGTGGATTTCTGCAACAGTATTATAGGTAATATACGAGGGGGAATGGGGTACGCAATGGTACTGGCCTGCGCTTTTTTTGCCGCTCTGTCAGGTTCGGCGCCGGCCACGGTGCTGGCAATCGGCGGAATGCTTTATCCTGATATGGTGCGTCTGGGCTATCCAAAAGAACGGTGTGCAGGATTGCTGACAGTGTCCGGGGGGCTGGGTCCCATTATTCCTCCTTCCATTATTATGGTGGTTTACTGTACCATTACCAACAGTTCGGTAGGGGATATGTTTAAGGGGGGAATTGTAGCAGGACTTATGATTTCCATTGTACTGGTGGTAATCTGCATCTACTATTCCAATAAGGAGAAGTGGCCTAAAAATACGGAGAGGACAAGCGTCAGCCAGCTTGCAAAACATTTTATCCATGCACTGCCTGCCCTTTTTCTTCCGTTTGTTATTTTGGGAGGTATATATTCCGGGCTTATGACGCCCTCTTTTATTGTAAGTGTTTTTGTTTACCGGGAACTGCATCCCCGGGATATTTACCGTATACTTCTGGCCTCAGGAAAGAGCAGTGCCATGATTTTATTCATCATTGCAACCTCCACAGCATTTTCATGGCTGTTTACATTCTCGGGGATATCAGGACAGCTGGTGGATGCAATTGTGGCCATGAATCTGGCTCCATGGATGTTCTGTCTGATTGTTGCCCTGGTATTGCTTGTGTTCGGCACATTCCTGGAGGGGATAGCTACCTGTGTGCTTCTGGTACCGGTTCTCTGGCCCATAGCACAGACCCTGGGAATTGGCGTCATTCATTTTGGAATGATTATG
>ERZ827490.170-NODE-170-length-110592-cov-7.798520_pt1 | contig 110592 bp, 89 predicted proteins | sample MGYA00519770_ERZ827490 | MGnify/ENA primary metagenome ERZ827490 (study PRJEB31778, sample SAMEA3449324) | human gut metagenome | biome: human gut; feature: human-associated habitat; material: faeces | place: United Kingdom | collected 2010/2012 ... | reverse complement strand
CCCACACAAGCAGCTTGAACATATCGTCACATACGATGTGGTCATACTTGTCCGTTCTCAGAACTTCATAGGGGGAGCGGGGCAGATCGTAGGCTGGCTTCCACTTTTCCGCAAGTTCCCTCGGTAGGCTGTAAAACAGGGTCAGCCATGACTTGTCGCTGTCCTGCGGTATCTCGATGATCTCACCGGGCAGCACCACAAGAAAATCGTTCGGGCTTGTCTGCTTGTCCATCAGTGTCACCTCCAATCGCGTTTGTATTCAGCCCTCTACTATATATGGCATGAGAAGGGTTGAATTGTTCCAATGCTTCTAAACTTTTTCGAGATTTTTTGAAAAAATCTTGGAATGGATGGGATAGGATTGATTTAAGGAGATTATACCTGAAAGCTGTGAATAAATCTATTGCTTTTCGTGACGGCAAAAAAATAACGGGTATCCGGCGCTCACCGGATACCCGTTATTTTTTTGCCAACCCTGCATGACAGATGCCCCAGTCGTAATTTTTAGAATTACTGTCTTATGAGCACCCGTGTAGAAGCCGAGGAGCTTTTTCATAGTTCTTTCACCGCCGGATCCAATATAGCAAAGCCGGCGGAATAAAGCAAGCCGCTGCCCGCCGCTAAACCGGATACAGAAAATCGCAGCCTGACGGCGCACTTTTTTCATTTAAATTGACAATTGACTGGTTCGTGAAGTGCGGCTATAATGACGCCAACAAGAAAATACCAGCGAAACCTTTGAGAAAGAAGAGTACCCTTGCAAAACCGGGCCTTCAGAGAGCTGCCGATGGTGTGAGTGCAGCGGAACGGCGTAAGGGGAATGGCCTTTTGAGGGCGGTCTGAACGCATTCGTATGAATGCAAGTAGGAACCGACGGGTGCCCACCCGTTATCCACCGGGATGCGTATGATGGTGCGCATGAGCGAGCGGACGCGAAAGCGTCAATTTGGGTGGTATCGCAGGAGTACAGCTCTTGTCCCATAGTGGGATAAGGGGCTGTTTTTTTATACTCCAAATTCAGCCGTTGGCAGCGGCTCCTCCATCCGCCACCCGAAAATACCATGGCAAAATGCCAAAAATGGAGGAAATCACCATGAAAAACCTGAACCTGAAAAACCTTGCCGTCCTCGTCCTGGTCTTCGCCCTGCTGCTGATGACAACGGCTTGCGGCGCCGGACAAACCGTATCGGACGCCTCGTCCGATACACAGCCTGCACAGACTGCGGACGGCGCCTCCGGACCGGCGGCGGAGCCGCAGTCCTTCCGCATCGGCATCTGCAACTATGTAGACGATGCCTCCCTGAACCAGATCGTGGAAAACATTCAGGCGCGGCTGGAGGAGATCAGCGCGGAGAAGGGCGTGCAGTTTGTGATCGACTATGATAACTGCAACGCGGACGCCACCGTGATGGAGCAGATCATCGCAAACTTCCAGAGCAGCGGCACCGATCTTCTCGTCGGCGTTGCCACGCCTGTCGCCATGCGCATGCAGACGGCCACGGAGGACAGCCAAACGCCCGTCGTTTTTGCCGCCGTTTCCGATCCGATCGGCGCGGGTCTTGTGGAGTCGCTGGAAGCGCCGGGCAGCAACGTGACCGGGACATCGGACTATCTGGATACTGCCGCCGTCATGAAACTGATTTTCGCGGCTGACCCGGATGCATCGAAAATCGGCCTTTTGTATGACGCGGGACAGGATTCCTCGACGGCTGCCATTGCCAGCGCCAAGGCCTATCTGGACGAGAACGGGATCGAATACGTTGAACACACCGGCAGCACGGCGGACGAAGTCATGCTGGCTGCGCAGGCCATGGTTGCCGACGGCGTTGACGCCGTGTTTACTCCGACCGACAACTCCATCATGAAAGCCGAGCTCGCCATTTACGAGACGTTCGTCGATGCGGGCATCCCGCAGTATACCGGCGCCGACTCCTTCGCGCTCAACGGCGCGTTCCTCGGTTATGGTGTGGACTACGCAAACCTCGGCCGCGAGACGGCGGACATGATCGCGGACATTCTTTTGAACGGCGCTGATCCGGCCTCCACGCCGGTACGGACCTTTGATAACGGCACCGCCACCATCAACACGGAAACCTGCGCGGGGCTGGGTCTCGACTTTGACGCGCTCTCCCAGGTGTTTGCGCCGTACTGCACCAAGATCGCCACGCTGACGACGGCGGAGAGCTTCTCGTGATCCTGATCTGAAGCCGGATCCGGCAAAACAAACCGATCGCCCGGAGCCGGTCGTATATCCGGCTCCGGGCAAATTTCAAAAAAGCAGAAAGAGGAAAACCACCATGGATCTATCGAGTGTTTTCGGTCTGATACAGACGGCGCTGGAGCTGGGGCTGATCTGCTCCGTGACCGTATTGGCGCTGTATCTGAGCTATTCGATGCTGAACGTCTGTGATCTTTCCACGGACGGCTGCTTCACGCTGGGAGCGGTGACCGGCGCAGTCACCGCGATGGCCGGGCATCCGATACTGGCGATTTTCGCGGCAATGGCCGCGGGGCTGCTGTCCGGGCTGATCGTTTCCGTTTTGCAGACGCGCATGGGCATCAACAGCCTGTTGGCCGGCATCATCGTAAATACGGCGCTGTATTCCATCAACATTGCCATTATGGGCGGCGCGTCGCTGCTGAGTCTCAACAAAACGCAGACGGTGTTCTCTCTGATGAAATCCGCGCTGGCCGGCACTCCGCTGGCCGGGCAGTATAAGCTTCTGACCGCTCTCGCTGCGGCGGCGCTGATCGTCCTGTTTCTGACGCTGTTTCTCCGCACCCGAATGGGGCTTGCGATCCGCGCTACCGGCAACAATCCGGACATGGTGCGCTCGTCGTCCATCAACCCGGCGATAACCACAACGGTCGGGCTGTGCATTGCGGGCAGTTTCACGGCTTTGTCCGGCTGTCTGCTCGCGCAGTATCAAAAGGCGGCGGATATCAATATCGGGCAGGGCATGGTGACCATTGCGCTGGCCTCGCTCCTGATCGGCAGCACCGTCCTCGGCCGCGGCGGGATCTTCCTGCGCGCGGTGGGCGCGGTTCTGGGCGCGATAATTTTCCGGCTGGTCTATACCGTCGCGCTGCGGCTGGATATGCCGGCATTCATGCTGAAGCTCGTTTCGGCTGTCATCGTCGTGCTCGCCATTTCCGTTCCCTACCTTAAAACGCAGCTGCCGGTCATCCGGCGCCGGATGCAGAGAAAGGTGGACTGAGACGCATGCTGGAGCTGAAGAATATTTCCAAAACTTTCAATCCCGGAACGGTCAATGAGAAATGCGCTCTGCACGATCTGTCGCTCAGCGTGCCGGACGGAGATTTTATCACCATCATCGGCGCGAACGGCGCCGGAAAGTCCACGCTGTTCGGAGCGATCGGCGGAAACTTTCTGACGGACAGCGGAGAGATCCTGCTCGACGGCCAAAACGTAACGTTCTGGCCGGAGCACCGGCGCTCCAAAGTCATCGGCCGTCTGTTTCAGGATCCGATGCGCGGCAGCGCGCCGGGCATGACGATCGAAGAAAATCTGGCGCTTGCCGCCGGGCGCGGCGGCTGGCTGGGGCAGATCCGCCGCCGTGACCGCGAATATTTCCGCGAACAGCTGCGCGAGCTGGATATGGGGCTGGAAGACCGCCTGGGGCAGCCGGTGGGGCTTCTGTCCGGCGGTCAGCGTCAGGCGCTGACGCTCCTGATGGCAACGATAGCAAAGCCCAAGCTCCTTCTGCTCGACGAGCACACGGCAGCGCTCGATCCAGGTGCGGCAGAGAAAATTCTGGCCATGACTACGCGCATCGCGGCCGAGCAGAAGCTGACATGCCTGATGGTAACGCATAATATGCGCGCCGCGCTCGCTCTCGGCAATCGGACGCTGATGATGAATAACGGCCAAATCGTTCTGGATGTCAGCGGGGCGGAGCGCGCTCATATGGAGGTAAACGATCTGCTCGAGCGTTTCAAATCCGGCACGGGCGCCGCGCTCGATAACGACCGCATTCTTCTTTCCTGATGACGACATTCTCTTTGCCGCGAAAAAACCATAGAAAGAAATAAACCCGCATCGTAAGATGCGGGTTTATTTCTTGGTGGGGCGGGTGGATTCGCCCGCACGGCGGCGCGGGCCGCCTCGCGGCTCTGGAGCGCCCCCGGCGCTCCATTCACTCCCGCTCGGATCGAATCCCCCGCCGGGACAATACTAGAAAAAGCCCGCATCTTGCGATGCGGGCTTTTGGTGGGGGCGGGTGGATTCGAACCACCGTAGGCATTGCCAGCAGATTTACAGTCTGTCCCCTTTGGCCACTCGGGAACACCCCCATATGCACTTGACCCACCGAGAAAAAGTGGAGCTGGTAGACGGATTCGAACCCCCGACCTGCTGATTACAAATCAGCTGCTCTACCGGCTGAGCTATACCAGCAGGAAATCCAGCGAGGGATATAATAGCAAATCCGAGCGCATTTGTCAACACGAAAATAAAAGTTTTCCGGCGGCAGAGAAATTCTCTGCCGCCGGAAGCGTTTTTACTCTTCGGTGTGCTCTTCCGGCTGCTCTTCCACAGTCTCCGCAGCGGGCGCTTCGGGTTCTTCCTCGACGGTGATCTCCACGGAAATGTCCTCGTCGCCGTCGTCCTCGTCCTGTGCGACGACGTTCTCAAAGCTCGCGTCCTCGCTCACGTGGAACGAACCCTTGAGCGCGTCAATCTCCGCCTGCATCTCTTCGATGCGCGCGTTGACCGCATCCACTTCCTCAACGAGCTGCGCATACAGGCCCTCGGCATCGTTGTGATGCTCTTCGTAGTACGCTTTGCCGAGCTCAATGTACGCCTTCTTCAGCGCGTCCTTCTCCCCCGTCAGCGAAACGGTAAGCTTGGCGAGACGGGCGGCGTCTTTCGTTTTGTCCATGGCAGCGTTGGCGTATTCCGCGCCGCGCTCGCGCAGGTTGGAAATGGTGTCCATAAGAGAATCGAAATTGAAGTTCATATTCTGTTTCCTCCTTTAAGATTTTATTTCCCGGTTATCAGACGGTTTTATCCTCCGATCCGTTCGGTGTTTTTTCCTTTTCTTTCGCCGCGGCGCTCTGCGCGCGGACGCGGTTCACATAGAGATCCTCCGGTCTGTGCGCTCTCCGGCTCTGCACGACGAGGATCACGAGCGCGACGAGGCACATGCCGCCGCCGATCACCTGCGAGGCGCGCAGCGCCGTGCCGGGAATGAGCAGGGGCGAGGTGCGCAGCGGCTCGAGCAGGAAGCGGATGAGGCCGTACCAGACAAAGTACAGAAGCGTCGCCTGACCGTCGTACTGCCGTTTTCCCTTCCGCGTCCATATGGCAAGGAAAATAAAGCCCACGAGATTCCAGAGCGATTCATACAGGAACAGCGGGTGGACATAGTACGTCGTGCCGCCGGTCGTGAGTCCCATGCGGCAGAAGACGTCCGTCACCTCGCCGATGTACTCGCGGTTCATAAAGTTGGACCAGCGCCCGATGATCTGCCCGATGAGCAGTCCGAGCACGACGCAGTCCATGATCGCGCCGAAGGGGATCTTCTTTTTTCGCGCGTACAGCCACACGCAGAACGTTGCGAGCAGCAGTCCGCCGGGGATGGCCGTGCCGCCCTCCCAGATCTTGCACCAGTTCCAGAGCGTCTGCCATACGGTGTCGCCGACATAGTTCGACCAGTGGCAGAAAACGTAATACAGCCGCGCGCCGATGATCGCCGTGGGAAGGCCGATGAGCACAACGTCGGTCAGCGTGTCCTTGGAAATGCCGAAATCCTTCGGCGCGCGCCGCATGCAGTAGAGCGCGGCGAGGATAAAGCCGAGACCGATGATCGCGCCGTACCAGTAAAACGTATGGCCGAAGAGCGTGTATGTACCGCTCGGGTTGAGAGAAAAGCTCTCACCGAGCATGGGAAACGTGATGATCGCGCCGGGAAATGCTTCGGGCATGGGAAAAACTCCTTTCGCTGCGGGAAAATCAGGCGTTGGGACGGATCACGGAGAGCGCCAGACGCTCACGCGTGAGATTTTCGCAGAGGAACGCCTCGCACTCCGCGAGAGTGATGGATTCAAGCACGGCGAACGCGTCGGGCGCATCCCAGCCGTCGAGCTTGCTCTCGGCGAGCGAGACGGCATAGTCAGCGAAGGAATCGAGCGAGCCGAGAAGCTGGCCGTACTTCGCGCGGCGGCAGCGTTCGAGCGCTTCCTTATCCAGTCCGCGCATCGCAACGCCGGACACGGCCGCGTGCACCGCCTCCGCCACGGCGTCCGGATCGCGGCCCTGCGCGCCGAGGACCAGCATGGCTGTCCCGGCGGAGGAATCGTATTCAACAGTGCAGTCGCCGTTCAGAAGTCCGCCGGCATACAGATCGTTGAAAAAGGCCGAGGCCTTGCCGAACAGACACTCGCCGGCAAGCTCCGCAAGAAGCTTCTGCCGCGCTCTCGCCGCGCCGGACGCGGGATACGGCAGCTTCACGCCGAGCAGAAACTGCGGCGCGGAAACGCTCATCGTTTTCTCGGCGCGCATCCGGGCAGGCAGAAGCGTTTCGGGCGCGCCGTAGTCGCGCTCCGGCTTCTCGCCGGGGGTGTCCGGCAGTATCTCGCGCGCCGCCGCCGCGATCGCCTCGGGGTCAACGTCGCCGACGCAGCAGAGCACCATGTTTGAGGGATGGTAAAAGACGCTGTGGCAGTGGTAGAGCGTTTCGGGCGTGATCTGCGCGATGCTCTCCACGGAACCGGCGATGTTCTCGCGGATGGGGTGGTGGTCGTAGAGCGCGCTCAAAAGCTGGAAATATCCGGCATAGCTGGGGCTGTCCTCGCCCATGCAGATCTCCTGGCCGATGATGCCCTGCTCCTTGGCGACGCTCTCCTCGGTATAGTACGGCGTGGAAACGTAGGCGAGCAGCAGCCGGAGATTTTCCATGAAGTTTTCCGACCCCGTGAAATAATACGCCGTGTGGCCGGTGCCGGTGAAGGCGTTGGGGCTCGCGCCGAGGGCGGCGAAGTCCGAAAGGACGTTGCGTCCGTCCGGCATGTCAAACATCTTGTGCTCGAGAAAGTGGGCTACGCCCGCGGGCGTATCGATCCACTCGCCGTTCACCTTGAAGCGGCGGTCCGCCCCGCCGTAGCGCGTGGCGAAAAAGGCCGCGTTTTTGCGAAAGCCCGGCTTGACCGCGACGAGAACGGAAAGCCCGTTCGGAAGAACTTCCTCATACAGCGTTTCGCCGAGATTGGGATATTCGTGCTTGTTCATTCGGTCTCGGCCTCCTCTCCGCGGAGAAAGTATACGGCGTCCAGCTCCACGCCGCGCGCGATGGCGGCAACATCCTCCGCCGTGACGGTCTCGGCAAGCGCCGCGATATCGTCGGGCGTGGCGTCCGTCCCCTGCACGGTCTCGCGCAGATAGAAGTCGGCAAGATAGTACGGACTGTCCGCGCCGGTGCGGAGATCGTTCGCCACGCTGCGCCGCGCCGCGGCGAGCTCGGCCTCCGAGATATCGCCCGCGCGCACCGCGTCGAGCTGAGCGAGGATCTCGCTTAAGGCTTCGTCGTACTTATCGACCTCGATGCCGGAGAGCACTGCCATAATGCCCTTGAGCGTATCGATGCTCGAAAAGGCGTAATAGCAGAGCGAGAGCTTTTCGCGGACATTCTGAAAGAGCTTCGAGGTAACACCCGCGCCGTACACGGCGTTGAACACGGCGAGCTTCGCCGGGTCGGGATTGTCCATGCACTCGCCGAGCCGGAAGCCGACGGCGAGCACGCCCTGCGAGATCTCGTCCTCCTCGGTAAAGTACCGGGGCTTTTCCTCCACGGCGTTCATACGGATATCGGTACCGAGATCCAGGTCGATCTCGCCGCGCGGCAGCAGCGCGAACGCCTCGCGCAGCATCGCCGCCACTTCCTTTCCCGGACGGCTGCCGCAGTAGAAGATCTCCATGGGGGAGACGGCCAGAAGCTCCTTATAGTGCTTCGTGAGCTTCACATAGTGGATGCTCCCGGCCTCGTCCGCAGTGCCGTAAGCGCCGGTCGCATAGTCCTCATAGGCGCACATATTCTCCCGCAGGCGCCGGAAGGCCCAGCTGCGCTTGTCATTTTTCACGCGCTCGATGCGCTCGACGAGCTGTTCGCGCTCGGAATCGACGTACGCGGGCAGAAACAGCCCGCCGCGCGTCGCGGGAGATAGCCACAGCTCGCTGAGCAGGGATATGACCTCGCCGAGCACGTCCGTCTCGCCGGGGAGAAAGGCATCCTCGGCAAAGCCCGCATAGAAGCCGACGGCCTGGATCTCGCCGAGCTTCCGCACCGATGGCTCGATCTCCGCGCCGTAAAGCGCGTCGAGCCGCTCGGAAATGCGGCGCATGTCCGGCAGCGACTTTGTGCCGCGGCGCAGCACATACGGCAGCACGGCGTTTTCCGCCGCCGTTTCGCGGTGCAGCTGTGTGAGAAGATAGGCGGTCATACAGCCGGTTTTGAATTTGTCGGTCTGCACCGCCGTCAGCGATACGCAGGGGAACAGCTCTTCGCGGAAGTATTCCATACGGTCACGCCTCTTTTCCTTTGAATATACAAAGATAGTATAGCACGTTTTTCCCCTCGTTCATAGCGCAAATGTGAATTTTTTCCTCAAGGCTCCGTGCCGTACAGCTCACGCAGCAGCCGGAGATACCACCCTGCCGCGCCCGTATACCAGCTCCACCCCGCGCGCCCTTCCTTTCCGGGCGCGTACGCGATATCCGCCGGAAGGACGAACGGCTCCGCGCCGTACTCCGGCGCGGTGAGCGAGAGCGCCATGTCCTCCGCGAGTGCGGCCGCTTCCTCCCGCCGTCCGGCGCGATGCAGCGCCAGCGCGAGCCACACCGCCGCGTGGGTGTACTGCCCGCCGTTTTCCCGAAAGCCCGGCCCGTAGGTCGAAACATACCCCGGCGCGCGCTCCTCCGGCAAAAACGCCGGAGCGTAGATGCGGATAAGCCGTCTCTCCCCGTCCCGAAGCCCGGCGAGCGCCGCGGTGAGCGCCGTCTGCACACGGTCTCTGTCGGCATAGGGCGAAAAGGCGGCGAAGCTCTGCGCCACGGAGTCGATGCGGCACGCCGCCGCGCCGGACGCGCCGAGCGGCGTGCCGTCGGCATAATACCCGCGCAGATAGTGATCGGTGTCCCACGCCTCGTTCGCCGCCGCGCCGAGCGCGGCCGCGGCGGTCTTGTAGCGATCCGCGCCCGATTCTCCAAGTTTCGTGAGCAGAGCGGAAAAATCGTGGAACACGCCGGAGGCGAACCACGTGAGCCACACGCTCTCCGCGCTCTCGCCCATGGCGTCAAAGCCGTCGTTCCAGTCGCCGCCGCCCATCCGCAGCAGGCGGTGCTCTCCGATACCGCGCCGGAGCACGAGCGCCGCGGCGCGGTGGCAGTGGTCGAGCACCGTGCCGGTCTCGCCGGAGAGCGACGGCGTTTCGTATCGGCTGTGCTCGCCTCGCGCGAGCGGCGGCGAAGTAAGATACGGCGCGGTTTCCGCGCAGAGGCTCTCGTCGGCGGTCGCGCGCACATATTCGCACACTGCCCACGGCAGCCAGAGAAGATCGTCGCTGCAGTCGGTGCGCACGCCCTTGTCGATCTCGCCGCCGGTCGGATGGTACCAGTGCTGCACGTCGCCCTCCGCGTACTGGTGGGCGCAGCACGCGAGAATGTGCGCTCTCGCGCCCGCGGCGTCGACGGGCAGGAGGTTGATGCGGTCCTGCAGCTGATCCCGGAAGCCGACCGCGCCGCCGCTCTGGTAGAGGCTTCCTCTGCCCAGCACGCGGCAGCAGAGCGCGGCATACGCGCTCCACGGCGCGAGACGGCGCACGCTCTCCGGCATAGCGGCAGAATACTTTTCGCCCCGCACGCGCTGCGCCCACCACGCCTTTGTCTTTGCCAGCGCTTCTCTGGCCCGCGCGATGTCGAGCAGCGCGGGGATATCCGCCGTGCCGAGCAGCATTACCGCCTCTTTTTCCAGCCGGAACGCCCCGGCCAGCGCCGGGAAGCCGCGGCGGAGAGCGCCGGAGTCTTCGCCGCAGAGGAAGCGCGCGTCCGTTCCGGCAGAGACCCACGGCGCGCTGCACCGCAGCGTCACGCGCACATCCTTGTACGGGCAGCGCGGGTTTTCCGCGCGAAGGGCGCTCCCGTCGCGCCAAACGGACGCGGAAGCCGCGTCCTCTTTCTCCGGCGCAAGCTGCACGGGTGCAAAATACGCCATATTGCACGGCACGCCGCTCTCGAGCAGGAGCACACGCACCGGCGTATCCGGTACGATGAACGCCGTGACCGAAATGCGGTTCCCGCCGATAGTTCTCTCCCAGCGGGCATAGCCGAAGCCGAACGTTACGCTGCACGCGCCGCCATCCGAAAAGAGACTCTCCGCGCCGTGCTCCGTTTCGATCCACAGCCGTTCCGCGCCCGCCGCGGCGAGCGCGTCGCCCGACCACGGGACGATGGGGCACTCCCGGGCGTTTTCGTACCAGAGCGCCGCCGGGCCGCAGTCCGCCGCGGCGCAGCCGAGACCGCCGCCATAGAGCATATTTGCCCACGCGCACGGCGGCAGCGGCGGCGTTTGAAAGCTCACCTCCCCGGTGTCGGTATGGGATACCGGCGGCGTGCCGGTCTCTTTCTCCGCCGCCGGGGGAAGGCGGAGAGCACGCGCCCGCACCGCCGGGAGGGACGTCCCCGCGGCGTCGCCGAAAAGAGCAGCGGCAGCAAGAAGCGCCTCGCTCTCACCGCGAAAGGCGAAGTACACTCCGCCCGGCAGAGAGAGCGTTTCGGAAAGGCGCATTGCCTCAAGCGCCGTTTCGATCGCCGCGCGCTGCTCGTTCCGGTAATCCCCGGCGGGCGCGGTGAGAAACACGAGATCGTACTCCACGCCGCACGCGCCGAGCAGCGCGTGCCGCCGGAGCTCACGGAGCGCGGCTTCCGTGCCGTTTTCCCCGCCGTCGAACACCATGACGGGGAGATCGCCGGAAATGCCGAGCCGCCAGAGGGCATCCCGCGTCCCACCCGGCAGGGCGCGCCCCTCGGCGCAGAGCTGCGGAAAGGTGAGCGCGCGGAGATATTCCATGGCCGCGGCGCTCTCACCGCTCTCCATGCCCCAGACCGCGGCGGCGGCGTCTGCCATGGCAAAGCCGGAGCTCTCCCGGAGCATCTCCCGCGCGCCGCGCGCGGCGGTGTCCGCGTCTCCGGCGACGCAGAGCGCGAGCGCAATTTCGCATGCGCTCCCCTCCGGCAGAGGTATACGCGCGGCGATATACGGCTCATTCTGCCAGCCCGTATTTTCCCGGAACTCCCCCGCGCCGCCGCGGGCGGGAAACTGCCGGAAGTCGGAGGAAAATCCCGCCTCTCCCGAGCAGGCAAGCGCAAGATACTGCGCGCTTTGGTTTCCCCGCGGCGCGCGGTACACGATGAGCACGCCGGAGCGCACCGATGTGCAAAGCCCCAGCCGGGCAAACGCCGGGTGCGCGGCATAGTCCCGCGTATCCAGCAGCACCGGCTCAAAGCCGAAGATGACCGCGTCCGGCGCGGCCTTCCCGGAGCGCAGGCGCAGCCGCCGCAGTTCGCCCGGATATGCGCGCGAAACGGTGCAGCGCATCTCCCAGAGAAGATCCCCGCTCTGCCCTGCGAGGAGCGCTTCCCCGGCGGTGAAGCGCCGGCGCAGCGCGCCCTTCTCGCCCGGCTTTGGCAGCAGCGGCTGCCGGACGCCGCCGCTCTCGGCCCAGAGCGCGATGCCGGGCGCGTCCTCCCACGGCGTGCGGGCGCTCCGGTACGGGATGAGCGTGCCGCACGAGGCGCGGGACATGCCGTTCGCCGTCACGAGCAGCCGGTACGCGCCGTTCGAGATCGCCGCGCCGTTCGGGAAGAAGGGATCCGCCCCCTCGCCGGTCCGGGGCGCGGCACTCCCGGCGCGCTCCGCTCTTCCCGCGCTCCCCGGCACGCGGCGGAAGAGTTTTCCGCCGGCGGGGATCTTCTCCTGCAAAAGCCCCGTGTAGGCGGCCATGGCCGGGTCGCTGAAAAACCACCGGCGCAGCACGCCGCCGCACAGCGCGTTTGCGATCGCGCAAAGGCTCATGCCGAGATGGTGCGCCATCACGCACCGGACGCAGACCGGCCCGCCGCCGGTACGCGAGGAAGTGAAATCGACCGCCTCCCACAGCCCGTAGGGGCCGGAGAGTCCGGTCTCCGCCATGCGCCGGAGGTTTTCCACCGCCGCGTGCGGCGCGGCGCAGAGCGCAAGATAGCTGCTGTAGGGCGAGACGACGCACTCATCGCCCCGATCACGGCAGAGTGCGAGCGGGGCGCAGCCGTGCGCCTTGTAGCGGTAATGGTCCGTGGCGTCAAAGGCGTAAAAGGCGCTCTCGGAAATGCCCCAGAGCCTTTTCGCGCCGAACGTGCGCCGCCGCTGGACATATACGGCAAAGCGGGCGCTCTCCCAGAGATGCGAGCCGCGGTACAGCGGCAGGAAAAGCTCCGGCATCAGATATTCAAAAAGGCTGCCCGACCAGCTTACCATGCCGCGCCGCCTCCGATAGCCCACCTGCGCGCGGCTGAGCTGCCGCCAGTGGCGGTGCTCGATCTGCCCGGAGGCGACGGTGAAATACGCCGTCAGGCGCTCTTCGCTCTCTAAAAGATCGTACCAGCTCTGCGCCGGGGCGCTCTCGCCGGGCAGAAGGCCGATGCGGAAAAGCCGCCTTTTCTCATCATAGAGCGCGCGAAAATCCATCGCCGCGGCGATCTCTCCCGCCCGCTTCGCAAGAGCGGGCGCGCCGTGCGCGGCAAAGCCCGCGGCGCAGGCGGTGAGCGCGGCGGCCAGATTGCCGCTGTCCACGGTCGAAACATACGCCGGATCGAGCGGCGCGAGCGTTTTCGTATCGTACCAGTTATAAAGATGGCCTTTCCACTTGGGCAGACGCCCGACCGTATCGAGGATGTTTCCGCAGAGCGTGAGCGCCTCGGTCTCCGACGCGATGCCGAGCTCGAGCGCCGAGAGAGCGCCCGCGAGCGCCATGGCGATGTTCGTCGGGCTCGTCCGGTCCGCGCCCGACGCCGGGGGCGAGAGCTGCACGTTGTCCGGCGGCAGATGGTGCGATGCCGCCGTGCAGTTTTCGCGGAAGTACCGCCAGATCTCCGCGGCGCGCCGCAGAAGAAACTCCCGCTCTCCGCCGTCGAGCGGCTTCTCCTTCTTCTCTCTTTTGAGCCGGTGGGCGATGAGCGGCGTAAAGATCCAGCAGACCGCCGCGGCGCGTCCGGCGAACGTCTGCGAAAAGGCGAGCAGCAGCCCGGAGAAATATACGACCGGCCACATTGCGGCGAACGTTCCGGCGAGATCGGCGCTGCGGCGCTCGCTCTGCTCGGCGGTCTGCCACTGGAGCAGCCGCCGGTGCGAGACCCCCATCCGCCAGAGCGCGAGCACGATCGCGGAAACGCTCGTCCACGCCTCCGCCGCGAGAAAGAGCGCCCGCGCGAAAACGCGCGTCAGCTCGCCGCCGAGACCGTGCAGCGCGGCGCTTTTGAAGCGCACCTCCCGCCCGTCGCGAAAGAGGATGCTAAGGCCGTACCGGAGCACCGGCAGGAAGAGGACGAGCAGCGCGCAGAGCGCGGGCAGGCGCGTCACGGCGTTCGGAAAGAGAAACCACACGCCGAGCGCCGCGAAAAGGCCGACCGGCAGCAGCGCGCGCCGGAGGGAATCGAAAAGCCGCCAGCGCTCGATGGGCGGGAGCGCTTTGCCCCGCCGGAAGAGCCACGGCAGATTCTGCACGTCCCCGCGCATCCAGCGGTGCGCGCGGGCAAAATAGCTCACCGCGCCGGTGGGGAAGCCGTCGGTCAGCTCCACGTCGCTCACATACCCGCCGCGGAGAAACGCCCCCTCAAGCGCGTCGTGGCTCAACACGCGCCCTTCGGGAATGCGTTCCCCCAAACACGCGAGATATGCCCCCACATGGATGAGCCCCTTCCCGGCAAAGCCGCCGCTTTGAAAGGCGTCCATATACACTTCCCCGGCGTCCGAGCCGTAGGGATCGCCGCCGGGCGTGGGGGCAAAGAGGCGCGTGAAGTCGTTCCGGTACGCGCTCTCGAGTGACACGGCGATGCGCGGATGCAGCACGCCGTGGCCGCGAAAAACGATCCCGCGTTTGGGATCGACCGCCGGGCGGTTCAGCGGGTGGAGCGCCGCGCCGATGAGCTCTCCGGCGCTCTCCGGCTCGAGGCGCGTATCGGCGTCGAGCGTGAGGATATAGCGCGTGGAGCGCAGCTTCTCCGCATCTCCGGCACGGACACAAAGAGCCGTGCTCTCCCCGGCGAGCAGACGGCAAAGCTCCAGCAGCGCGCCGCGCTTTCGCTCCCAGGGAGCAAATTTCCCGCTGTCACGGCTGTAGAGCCGGTCGCGGGTGAAAAGATAAAAGCCCCCGCCGCAGCGCGCGTTGAGCGCGTCGGTCTTCGCGGCGGCATGATCGAGCAGGGCGCGGTCGGCGTGCGAAAGCGTTTCGCCGCTCTCCGGAAGATCGCACAAAAGACCGAAGAGAAGGTTTTCCCCGCAGCCGCGGGAGGCAGCGCGAAATTCCTCAAGCCGCCGGAGCGCGCCGTTTGCGGCCTTCTCCCCCGTGAGCAATACCGACAGCACGCAGACCGTCTTTCCCTCGGGCGGGACGCCGTCTTTCAGAGAGAGCCGCGGCAGATGGCGCGGCGGCACGGCGCGGAGCAGCACGCGGTCCAAAAGTCCCTTCACGACTTCCGAGACCGGCAGCAGCGCCAGCACTCCCGTGAGGACGCTTTTTGTCCACAGCGCGCTCGCCGCGGAGAGCGCAAGCGTAAAAAGGACGTTTGCGAGAATGTACGCCGCGCCGCCTCTCCGCGGTACGCCCGCGCCGAGGGGATTTTCATAGAGCCAGTAGCCGATGTGACGCCGCCGGACGCCCTCGGCGCGCTCGGCAAGGCGCAGCGCCTTCTCCGCGACGCGCGCCTCGCTTTTATTTTTCCGCCGCGAAAGCGTTTCGACGCGCGCGCGGTAGTCCCGGCGGCTGCGCTCGTCCATGCGCTGGTACACCCCCGCCGGGTCGCGCCGGAGGATGTGCTCCACGGCGTCGGCCTCTTCCAGCACCGCGTCCAGATCGAGCGAGGCGATGTGCCGCAGCGCTGTAAAATACACGGCGGCCGCCGCGCCGGAGGGCGTCTCACCCCGGTAGAGCTGCGCGAGCCGGACGAGGACCGCCGCGCGCAGCGACGCGCCGAGAAGGGCCAGCTCGCGCCCGGTGAGCGGCGTTTTCCGCTGAAAGCCTTCCAGAAATACGGCGATCCTTTCCTCGTCCACACGCCCGCCACCGGAGGCGAGCAGCACCCGGCAGAGCGCGGGGACGAGCGCCCCCTCGCACGTGGTGCGAAGCCGTCCGGCGGCATGGAACGCGGCGAGCGCGGAGGCTCCCTCCCGCTCGCACAGCCAGAGATTGTCGAGCAGCCACCGCGCTCCGCCGTCGGGTGCCAACGCATCCAGCCGCCGGCGCTTTTCGCGCAGAGCGCGCAGCGCGTGCCGGATCTGATCCTCCGCCACGGCGCGCGGCACCACGCCCGTCACGGGCATCGTGCGCGCCGTGCTCTCGGCATAATGCGCCAGCTCTTCAAGCGCTATCACGACCGTTTCCATAGTTTCCGCCTCCAAAGCATGACATTTACGGAACATTTTTCCCCGAAGCGGCATGCGATATGCGTTTTCTCCCCGCTGTCAGTGAAAAAACCTTGACAAGCTCGCTTTGGGCGGGTATAATGTGCCGGTGACAGGGAAAAATCCTTGACAGAGGGAGGCAGAGAGTATGGAAGAAGCGCTCTTTCGCACGATGCTCTTTGACTCTTACGGCGAGCTGCTCACCGAAAAGCAGCGCGAGTACTTTGACCTGCATTACAACGAAGACCTCTCTCTTGCCGAGATCGCGCAGAGCGAGGGCGTTTCCCGGCAGAGCGTGTGGGACATCATCCGCCGCGCCGAGGAGACGATGCGCCGATTTGAAGAGAAAACCGGGCTGGTCGCGCGCTTCGCCGCCGAGCGGGACATTCTCGCCGCGGCGCAGGAAAAGCTCGCGCGGCTCGAAACCATGACCGATGGCGCTGCGCAGAGCTTAGCGCGCGAGATCGCCGCCGCATTACAGGAGCTGGGACATGGCATTTGAAAATCTTTCCGACAAACTCAATAACGTTTTCAAAAAGCTCCGCGGCAAGGGCCGCCTGTCGGAGTCGGACGTAAAGGAAGCGATGCGCGAGGTGCGTCTCGCGCTGCTCGAGGCCGACGTGAGTTACAAGGTCGTCAAGGACTTTGTCAAATCCGTCAGCGAGCGTGCCGTCGGCGCGGACGTGCTCGAGAGCCTCTCCCCCGCGCAGATGGTCATCAAGATCGTCAACGAGGAGCTGTGCGCGCTCATGGGCGGCCAGAGTCAGAAGCTCAACATCGGCTCGAAGTCCCCGAGCGTCGTGATGCTCGTCGGTCTGCAGGGCGCCGGTAAAACCACGAACGGCGCGAAGCTCGCCGCGCTCATGCGCAAGAGCCAGAACAAGCGCCCCCTGCTCGTCGCGTGCGACGTGTACCGTCCCGCCGCGATCGATCAGCTCAAGACCGTCGGCAAAAAGCTCGATCTTCCTGTATACGAGGAAGGCCAGGGCGACCCGGTGGAGATCGCAAAGCACGCGATCGATCACGCCCGCCGCCACGGAAACGATCTCGTATTCCTCGATACCGCCGGACGCCTCCACATCGACGAGGCGCTCATGGACGAGCTGCGCCGCATCAAAGCCGAAACCGAACCGGCGGAGATCCTGCTTGTCGTGGACGCGATGACCGGCCAGGACGCCGTGAACGCCGCCGCCGCCTTTGACGAAGCGCTCGGCATCACCGGCGTGATGCTCACCAAGCTCGACGGCGACGCCCGCGGCGGCGCGGCGCTCTCCGTCAAGGCCGTGACGGGCAAGCCCATCAAGTTCGCCGGCGTCGGCGAAAAGCTCGACGCCATCGAGGTCTTTCACCCCGACCGCATGGCGAGCCGCATTCTCGGCATGGGCGACGTGCTCACGCTCATCGAAAAGGCGGAGGCCGCCGTCGATGAGAAGAAAGCGCAGGAGCTCGCCGAAAAGCTCAAAAAGAACCGCTTCACGCTGACCGACTATCTCGACCAGCTCAACTCCATGAAGAACATGGGCTCGCTGCAGGAGCTCGCCGGGATGGTGCCGGGGCTGGACGCCAAGGCGCTCGCCGGTGCGAAGATCGACGAGAAGGCCATGGCGCACACCGAGGCGATCATCCTCTCCATGACTCCCGCCGAGCGCGAGAACCCCTCGATTTTGAACTCCAGCCGCAAGCGGCGCATCGCCGCGGGCGCGGGCGTCGGCGTGGTGGACATCAACCGTCTGCTCAAGCAGTTTGAAATGATGCAGACGATGGCGCGCCAGCTTTCCGGCAAAAAAATGAAGCGCTTCCAGCGCGGCGGCGGCAAAATGCCGTTCGGCTTCTGACAGCTTTTTGTTGCAAGCGCCGATTAACAAGGGCACACACGTCGGACAGCCAGTCTTTTCGGTGCTTTTTGCCCTTTTCTCCTTGGCGGGCGACAGCCCGCCTGCGTCCAAAAGAACAAAAATCCCTCGAAAATCCAAGGCTGTCCGATGCGAAGCAGTTCTGCCGGAGCAGAAATGCTCGCAGACAAGGAAAAGGCCGCAGAGAATACTTTGTGTATTCTCAAGGGCTTTGACGCAGTATGAGGGCATTTCCGCCCGGCAGAACCGCGTGTGCCCTTGTCAATCGACGCGAGGCAATGAAAATATAAAAATTTTATTTATCTTTGGAGGAAACACATCATGGTCAAAATCCGTCTGCGCCGCGTCGGCGCCAAGAAAGCCCCGTTCTACCGCGTCGTCGTGGCCGACAGCCACTTCGCCCGCGACGGCCGCTTCATCGAAGAGATCGGCACCTACGATCCTCTGACCGAGCCTGCCACCATCAAGATCGACATGGAGCGCGCCAAGTACTGGATCTCCAACGGTGCCCAGCCCACCGACACGGTCCGCGGCCTGCTGAAGAAAGCCGAAGCCTGATTCCGAGGGCTGCCGGAATGAAAGAACTGCTGACCTACATCGTGCAAAGTCTCGTGGAGAAACCGGACGAGGTCTCCGTGACAGAGCACGAGACCGGCGGCGAAACCGTTTTTGAAGTGCGGGTCGCCCCCGGCGACATGGGCAAGGTCATCGGCCGTCAGGGCCGCGTGGTCAAGGAGATCCGCGTGCTGATGAAGGCCGTCGCCCAGCGACAGGGAAAAAAGGTCTCGGTCGAGATCCTCGACTGAGTCTCAAACCCAAAACCCAAACCGCAGGGGTGGGGCGCTGCCCCGTCCCTGCGGTTTCCATATCTGGAGGTTTACCTATGGCAAAGGAGCCGTATCTCGAAGCGGGAAAGATCATCAACACGTTCGGCGTGCGCGGCGAGGTCAAGCTCGACCCGTGGTGCGACAGCGCCGAGTTTTTAAAGCCGCTCAAAACGCTCTACATTGACGGCGCGCCGCGCGCCGTCGCCTCGTCGCGCGTCCACAAGGGCATGCTCATCGTCCGCTTTGCGGATGTGGAGGACGTGAACGGCGCGATGCTTCTCAAAAACAAGATCGTGTACTTCGCCCGCAGCGACGTGCGTCTGCCGAAGGGACGGCACTTTGTCGCCGATCTTCTCGGCGCGGCGGTCGTGGACGAGCAGGGCACGGAGATCGGCAAGCTCACCGAGGTGCTCGATATGCCCGCCGGGCAGGTCTACGTCGTGCAGGGCGAGACCGAGCACACGATCCCCGCCGTGCCGGAATTTATTCTTGACATCGATGCGGACGAAAAGGTCATCCGCGTTCATCTGATAGAAGGGATGTGACGCCATGCGCATCGACATTCTGACGCTCTTCCCCGACGCGGTGGAGGCGTCGCTCAAGATCAGCATTCTCGGCCGCGCCGAGAAGAAGGGCATTCTGGACATCCACGCCGTCCAGATCCGCGACTATACCGAAAACAAACAGCAGCAGGTGGACGATTACCCCTACGGCGGCGGCTGGGGCTGCGTGATGATGGCGCAGCCGCTCAAGTCGTGCCTTGACGACGTGTGCGCCAAGGCGGGCGAAAAGCGTCGCCGCGTCATTTACATGTCCCCGCAGGGCAAGACGTTCGACCAGAGCTGCGCGCGCCGTCTCGCCGCGGACTACGACCATCTCGTGCTCGTGTGCGGCCACTACGAGGGCGTGGACGAGCGCTTCATCGAAGAGTGCGTGGACGAGGAGATCTCCCTCGGCGACTTTGTTCTGACCGGCGGCGAGATCGCCGCCATGGCGGTGACGGACGCCGTGTGCCGCCTTATCCCCGGCGTGCTCGCGGATGAGGAGTGCTTCACCGGCGAGAGCCACTGGGACGGCCTGCTCGAATACCCGCAGTACACCCGCCCGGACGTGTGGGAGGGGCGTGAGGTGCCGCCCATTCTGCGCAGCGGCGTAGACCGCGAGATCGCCCGCTGGCGGCGGAAAAAGATGCTCGAGCGCACGATGGACAAGCGCCCGGAGCTCTTTGCCAAATTCGTGCCGCAGACGGACGAGGACAAGGCTCTGCTCGACGAGATCGACGCCGAGCGCCACCCGCGCCCCGTGCCGCCGAAGATCGACTGCCGCCGCGCGGAGGAAGCCGACCTGCCCGCTATTCTCGCCATTGCGGACGAGGCGAAGGCGTTTCTCGCTGCGCAGGGGCTGGACCAGTGGCAGCACGGCTACCCCGCGGAGGAGGACTTCCGGCGGGACATCGAGCGCGGCGACGGCTGGCTCTTCACCGCGGACGGAAATCCGGCCGGTTATCTCTGCATCAGCCGCCGGAGCGAGGCGGCGTACACCGCCATTGAGGGCGAATGGCTCTCGTGCGCGGGGCCGTATCTCACGATCCACCGCATCATGGTTTCGGACGCCTACCGCGGAAAAGGCATCGCTTCCGAAATGATCTCGCTCGCGGACGACTTTGCCCACGCCTACTGCTGCGCGGGCGTGCGCATCGACACCGCCCCCGGCAATGAGCCCATGCGCGCCATGCTGCGCAAAAACGGCTTTGAGACCTGCGGCACGATCCGGCTCGTCGGCGGCGTGGACGACGGCGCGCTGCGCATTGCGCTCGAAAAGCTGGTGGAACGATGAATCTGACCGACTACCGCGACATAACGGCGCTTTTGCAGCGCCACGGCTTCCGCTTTTCCAAATCCATGGGGCAGAACTTTCTGACCGCCGCGTGGGTGCCGCAGCAGATCGCCGCGGAAAGCGGCATCACGGCAGCCGACGGCGCGCTTGAGATCGGTCCCGGCGTCGGCTGTCTCACGGCGGAGCTTGCGAAAACCGCGGGCCGCGTCACGGCCGTTGAGCTGGACGAGCGGCTGCGGGGCGTGCTCGGCGAAACGCTCGCGGATTTTGATAATGTGTCGGTCGTTTTTGCCGACGCGCTCAAGGCGGATCTGCCGGCCATCTGCGCCGAAACGCTCGGCGAAAGACCGTGGAAGGTGTGCGCCAATCTGCCGTACAACGTGACGACGCCGCTCATCACCGCGTTTCTCGAGGCAGGCTGCTTTGAGAGCGTCACCGTGATGATCCAGAAGGAAGTCGCGCAGCGGCTGTGCGCCGCGCCCGGCACGGGTGAGTACGGAGCCTTCTCCGTGCTCGTGCAGTGGTACGCCGAGCCGAAGCTTCTCTTTGACGTGCCGCCGCACTGCTTCGTGCCGCAGCCGAAGGTGACGAGCGCCGTTGTGCGCATGGACCGGCGCGCTGCGCCTCCCGCGAGCGTGGACGACGAAAAGCTCTTCTTCCGCACCGTGCGCGCCGCGTTCGCCCAGCGGCGGAAAACGCTTTCGAACGCACTGCGTTCTGCCTTCTCCGAGCTGGGCCGCGCCGCCATCGAGTCTGCCATGGAGGAAACCGGCCTTCCGCCCGCCGTGCGCGGCGAAACGCTCTCCATCGCGCAGTTTGCCGCGCTCTCAAATGCGCTTTTACGCAAGTTCGACAAATGAAAATTGCAAATTTCCTCACTTTTTTCGATATACGCCATTGCCAAACGGAACTTTTCCGTCTATTATGAATAATATAATGTAAAAGCAATGGGAGGCTCCGGGACATGGCATATACGATCAACCATTATATCACCGACTGGGTCGAGGAGAGCCGCGCGCTGATGCAGCCGGACAAGGTCCTCTGGATCGACGGCACGGAGACGCAGCTCGAGGAGCTGCGCCGCGAGGCGTATATCACCGGCGAGCTCATCAAGCTCAACCAGGAAAAGCTGCCGGGCTGCGTATACCACCGCAGCGCGCTCAACGACGTTGCCCGCGTCGAGGGACGCACGTTCATCTGCTGCAAAAAGGAAGAGGACGCCGGCCCCACGAACAACTGGATGGCGCCGGACGAGATGAAGGCGAAGCTGCACGATATCTATGCCGGGTGCATGCGCGGCCGGACAATGTATGTTATTCCCTATTCGATGGGCGCGATCGGCTCGCCGTTTGCCAAGTACGGCATTGAGATCACCGACTCGATCTATGTTGTCTGCTGCATGGCGATCATGACGCGCGTCGGCACGAAGGTCTATGAAGCGCTCGGCGATTCGCCGGACTTTGTCAAGGGTCTCCACTCCAAGGCTGAGCTCGACGCCGACAAGCGCTATATCGCGCACTTCCCGGAGGAAAACCTCATCATGTCCGTCAACTCCGGCTACGGCGGCAACGCGCTGCTCGGCAAGAAGTGCTTCGCGCTGCGCATCGCCTCCACGCTGGGCCGTGAGGAGGGCTGGCTCGCCGAGCACATGCTCATTCTCGGCGTGCAGAACCCCAAGGGCGAGATCCGCTATGTCTGCGGCGCGTTCCCGTCCGCCTGCGGCAAGACCAACCTCGCCATGCTCATTCCCCCGGCGGCGTGGCGTGAGAAGGGCTGGAAGTGCTGGTGCGTCGGCGACGATATCGCCTGGCTGCGCCCCGGCCCGGACGGACGGCTCTGGGCCGTCAACCCGGAAAACGGCTTCTTCGGCGTCGCCCCCGGCACGAGCGAAAAGACGAACCCCAACGCTCTCGCCGCGACGCGCAAGAACACCATCTTCACGAACGTCGTCCTCAAGCCGGACGGCACCGTCTGGTGGGAAGGGCTCGACAAAAACCCGCCGACGGACGCGCTCAACTGGAAGGGCGAGCCGTGGGATCCCGCCTCCGGCGTGCCCGGCGCGCATCCGAACTCCCGCTTCACCTCTCCGGCGGTCAACTGTCCGTGCATTTCCAGCGAATTTGAAAATCCGCAGGGCGTGCCCATCTCCGCGATCGTGTTCGGCGGCCGCCGCGCCAAGACCGCGCCGCTCGTCTACCAGAGCCGCGACTGGGGTCACGGCGTATTCGTCGGCAGCATCATGGCCTCCGAAAAGACCGCCGCGGCCGAGGGAAAGGTCGGCGAGACCCGCCGCGACCCGATGGCGATGCTCCCCTTCTGCGGCTACAACATGGGCGACTACTGGCAGCACTGGCTGGATATGGAAAAGCTCGTCACCAAGCCGCCGGTCATCGCAAACGTCAACTGGTTCCGCACCGACGACGAGGGCCATTTCCTCTGGCCGGGCTTCGGCGACAACCTGCGCGTGATCGAGTGGGTGCTGCGCCGCGCCTTCGGCGAGGTGGACGCGCGCGAGACCACGCTCGGCTATGAGCCGTACCCCGAGGATATCGATCTTGAGGGCAGCGGCGTAACGAAGGAAACGCTTGCCGATCTTCTCTCCGTCGATCCCGAGCTCTGGAAGGCCGAGTGCAAGGGCATCCATGAGTTTTACGCCAAGTTCGGCGACAAGCTCCCGCAGCGTCTCGCCGACGAGCTCTCCGCTCTCGAAGCGCGGCTCGGATAAAAAATATACCAAACCGGGGCATGACCGCATCACCGCGTGTCATGCCCCGGTTTTTCATTGCTCCGATGTACCGGAGCTTTTTTCTATTTCATCGAGCACCCATTGCGCCATCTCACGCACTTCCGGCGATTCATCCCCGCACGCCTTCCGAATGACCGGCAGGTATCGGAGATCGCCGCTGTTCCGCATGGCGTTGAGCGCGTTCGTTTTGTACCGCCACTCCTTCCCCTTGGGGATGTACCACAGCTTCGGCTGAACAGCAGAGCGCAGCCAGTCGTAATCGGCAAGAACGATCTCCTCCAGCGCAGACTGTCCGGCCCACGCCTCCAGCCCCGGAAACTTCTCCGTATCCTTCCACGCATTCGTATTGTGCGGGCAGGCATCCTGACAGACGTCGCAGCCGAATATCCACGGTCCGATCTCGCCGCGCCGCGGCTCTGTCCGCATATCCCAGGCGTCCCACGTCGTCAGGCAGGAAACGCAGGTATTCCGGTTCATCGTATACGGTGCTTCGAGCGAGTGCGTAGGACAGGCGCGTATACACAGATCGCAGGACTCCGCGCAGGGCCGAAGCGTGCTCTCCGCCGTGAGCTGCAGCGGCTCATCGATAAGGAACGCTTCCAAATACTGATACGAGCCCTTTTCCGTATAGAAGAAATTGTTTTTGCGCACGATCCCGATCCCCGCCTGCATTGCCGCCCAGCGCAGCGCGGTAAGCGCAAAATCGCGGTTGAACGCCACGCGCAGCCCGCTGTCCCGAAGAAACTTCTCCAATGCCGCGCCGGCTTTGTAGCCCTGCGAGTCCGGGTTTCGTCTCCCGTCCGTCAGATAGTACTTGGCAATATGCCCGCGCACGGCGGCAGGAATGCGGTACTTCCCATACCAGAACGACACGATCACAATGGCTTTTGCCCACGGAAATTCCTTTTCCGGGTATGCAAATTTTCGGAAGCCTTCGTACTTCCTTCTCGTCTCGGGAAAATGCTCCATGCGCTCTTCGAGCTTAGCTTCATACCCGCGCATCATCTCCACGGGAATAATGCCGCATTTGTCATAGCCGAGCTCAATGGCCTTTTCTGCGATCTCTGCTGCACTTACCGCCATAAGGACATTCTCCTCCTGCGTTTCGATTCACCGGGCTTTTTCCGGGTAACTATAGCACACTTTACGGCACATCACAAGGAGCCAAGAGCAAACAGAACCTTTTCATAGTCCTTTACATAGTACCGGATGTTTTTACGGCCTTTGGAGAGGATGGCATGTCCCTCCGCCTCCAGCTTTTCCTTCTGTGACTCGATTCCTCCCGGATATTTTTCGTTGAGCTCCCCGTTCGCCTTCAGCGTCCTCCAATACGGCGTTTCATCCCCGGAGCGCTGATGGCTCGCCCACGCCGCGATAGAGACAAAGATCCCCGCTGTGATCGGCTCGGTAAAGTCCGCGCCGCTCTGCTTTGCGAAATATTCTCGTATCTCCCCCACGGTGGTCACCCTGCCGTAGGGGACTCTTTTCATCACGCGGTCATAGTCGAGCGGCGGAGCGAAGTACATTTTGTTCCCGCCATATTTCTCAATGCTTTTCCGGTCGGTAATAATTTGTATCTTGGGCATGTCCTTGCTGTCATGCAGCATGGCGTTAAAATTCTTGTTGTCCTCGTTGGCCATTTCGCCACCTCCCGATGCAAGGATATCGTGTTTCGAAGCGCAATGCAATGAGACGGTTTAAAAAGTATTCTTTTTCGACTCCACGGTATTCAGGCACAGCCCCGCGTGCAAAGCGCAAAAAGCTGCTGTTGCTATCGCAACAGCAGCTTTTCGGTAACGTATCTTATTTCGCGTAATCGACGGCCTTGGTCTCGCGCAGGACGTGAACCTTAATCTGGCCGGGGTACGTAAGCTCGGCTTCGATCTTCTTGGCGATGTCGCGCGCGAGCAGGACGATCTGGTCCTCGCTGACCTCTTCGGGCTTGACCATGACGCGGATCTCGCGGCCGGCCTGAATGGCATAGCAGCTCGCAATGCCGGGGAACGAGCGGGAGACTTCCTCGAGCTTTTCGAGACGCTTGACATAGTTCTCGATGTTCTCGCGGCGCGCGCCGGGACGGGCGGCGGAGATCGTGTCGGCGGCCTGCACGATGCAGGCGATGACCGTGTGCGGCTCCACGTCGCCGTGGTGCGCTTCGATCGCGTGGATGACCTCTTCGGACTCCTTGTACTTGCGGGCAAGGTCCACGCCGATGGTCACATGGCTGCCCTCGACCTCGTGGTCGATGGACTTGCCGAGATCGTGCAGGAGACCAGCGCGCTTGGCCAGGGCAATGTCCACGCCGAGCTCAGCGGCGAGCAGACCGGAGATCTGGGCGACCTCGATGGAGTGGTTGAGCACGTTCTGGCCGTAGCTCGTGCGGTAGCGCTGGCGGCCGAGGAGCTTGACGAGATCGGGGTGCAGGCCGTGGACGTTCGTCTCAAACACGGCGCGCTCGCCCTCTTCCTTGATGGTCTGGTTGACCTCGCGCTGGGCCTTGGCGACCATTTCCTCGATGCGGGCGGGGTGGATGCGGCCGTCCTGAATGAGCTTTTCGAGCGCAAGGCGCGCGACTTCGCGGCGGACGGGATCAAAGCTTGAGACCGTGATGGCCTCCGGCGTATCGTCGATGATGAGATCGCAGCCGGTGAGCGTTTCGATGGAACGGATGTTGCGTCCCTCGCGGCCGATGATGCGGCCCTTCATTTCGTCGTTGGGGAGAGGAACGACGGAAACGGTGATCTCGCTCGTGTGGTCGGCGGCGCAGCGCTGGATGGCCGTGGCGATGACCTCGCGGGCCTTCTGCTCGGCCTCGTCCTTGAACTGGGCTTCAACTTCCTTGACCTTGGCGGCCATTTCGTGCGTGCAGTCGGCCTCAACGCTCTTGATGAGATACTGCTTGGCTTCCTCCACGGAGTAGCCGGAGATCTTTTCGAGCATGTCGAGCTGGCTCTTCTTGATGAGCTTGATCTCCTCCTGCTGGGCGTCGGCTTCCTGGAGCTTGCGGTTGAGAGTCTCGGTCTTCTTTTCGAGCGCTTCGGTCTTGCGGTCGAGATTTTCTTCCTTCTGCTGGAGACGGCGCTCCTGCTTGGAAACTTCGTTGCGGCGCTCTTTTACTTCGCGGTCGCACTCGGTGCGGGTGCGATGGATCTCTTCCTTCGCCTCGAGCAGCGCCTCGCGCTTTTTGTTTTCAGCGGCTTTAATGCCTTCGTTGATGATGCGCTTCGCTTCATCCTCGGCGCTGGCGATCTCGCGCTCGGAAACCTTTTTCCGGTACATGACGCCCAGCACAAAGCCGATCAGCAAAAACACCAGCACGGCAATGATGCTGGCGACGATCATCCATACGGACATTTGCGGCATAAGTCGGTCTACCTCCTTCTTCCTTAGTCTTCTTATGATAAAGGGTCATTTTGAAATTAAAGGAGTTCCCCATCTCTCCCATAATATCATAAGGTACATTTTATCGATTCTTTAACGTTATGTCAAGCGGTTTCTGCTGTGCAGGGAACAAAATATTACAATTTGTAATATGCAGGGCAAAACTGCACGCCGCAGCCTTTCCCATGGGGAAATTTTTGTATGTCAAGACCGAATTTTGCCAAAAATCCCGGCCCGATTTTCTACGCTTTTTCGCATTGACTTTCCATAATTTCCGCCGCCGGAGCCGGCGGAACGTGCCTCTTCCGGGAAAACGCAACCGGGATTTCAAAGAGTTATCAACATTTCCCACAGACTTTTCAACATCGATTTTTTCTTTGTATTTCAATGCTTATCCGAATAATATCCAGAAAATGTCAATCCCGCAAACGGCATTTTGTTTGTTTCCGGCTGCCGTTATCCGGTTTCCATAACGAACCGTCCCGCGCGATATGCAGGGAAAAATGCACGGCACTGCAAAACCGGCGGAGGCCGAAGCCCCCGCCGGTATCAAATCTGAAGTAAGGTCTGTGTGATTTATCTCATAAATCCGCCCTCGCGCATGGAGACGTAGTCGTTTCCGGCGACGATGATGTGGTCGGAAAGCTCCACGCCGAGCAGATCGAGCGCGCGGGCGAGCCGCGCCGTGGAGGTCTCGTCCTCCACGGAAGGCAGCGCCACGCCGCTGCGGTGGTTGTGCGCGAGGATGACGGCGCTCGCGCGGTACTGCAGCGCAAGCTCGGCGAGCCTGCGGGCGTTCACTTCGGCGGCATCCACCGTGCCGCGGCTTATCGCCGCGCAGTGAATGGGACGCTTCCGCGCATCGAGCAGCAGCGCATAGACGGTCTCCTCCGTCTCGTACATGAACCGCGGGATGAAATAGTGTCCCGCAGCCTCGGCGGAATCGATCGGCTCGTTCGACGGCGTCTTGTCGAGCAGGTACCGGCGGCTGACCTCCGGGATGAGCCGGAGAAGCGTCACGGCGTTCTCGCCGATGCCCGGCACCGCGAGCAGCTCCTGCTCGTTTGCCTCCAGCACGGCGGAAAACGAGCCGAACCGCTCGAGAAGCGCGTGAGCCATGCCGTTCGTATCGCGCCGGGGTGCGGCATAAAAGAGCAGCAGCTCCAAGGCGTTTATGTCGTTGAAGTTTTCGAGACCGTGGCCGCGGAAGCGTTCCTTCATCCGCGAGCGGTGGCCGTCGTGGACGCCCATTTCCCTCGCCCCTTATTTTTTCTTATCCTATCTTATCCGATCTGCTTTTCGAGCGGCATCGTTGCGTAAGCGTTGAGCTCCGGCCCGGCGGTATGCCCGGCGAGGAACTCATAATAGCCCTGGCAGCCGATCATCGCGGCGTTGTCGCCGCAGAGACGGAGCGGCGGGACGAAGAGCTGCGCGCCCGCCTTTTCCGCGGCGGCAGCAAAATCGGCGCGGATGCGCGAATTGGCCGCGACGCCGCCCGCCACGGCGATTTTTTTGTACCCGAGCTCCGCGGCCGCCGCCATCGTGCGCGGCACGAGCGATTCGCTCACCGCGCGGCAGAGCGACGCCGCGAGCCCCGCGCGGTCGAGCGCCTCGCCGGTCTGCTCGCAGTGGTGGGCAAGATTGATTACGGCGGTCTTGAGACCGGAAAAGCTCATGTCATAGGGATTCTCGCCGACGAACGGGTGCGGCAGCGTGTAGGCGTCGTCGCGCCCCTCCTTCGCCAGCCGGTCGATCGGCGCGCCGCCGGGATACGGCAGGCCGAGCACACGCGCGGATTTATCAAAGCACTCGCCCGCGGCGTCGTCGCGCGTCTGGCCGAGAATGCGAAGATCGGTATAGTCGCGCACGTCCACGAGCATCGTGTTGCCGCCGGAGATGGCAAGACAGAGGAACGGCGGCTCAAGCTCCGGATAGGCAATGTAGTTTGCGGCGATGTGGCCGCGGATGTGGTGCACCGGGATGAGCGGGATGCCAAGCGCCGCCGCGGCGCTCTTGGCAAAGTTCACGCCCACGAGCACCGCGCCGATGAGTCCCGGCGCATACGACACCGCCACGGCGTCAAGCTCGGACTTTTTCACGCCCGCCGCCGCGATCGCGCGGTCAGCCAGCCGCGAGATGACCTCCACATGGCTGCGCGAGGCGATCTCCGGCACGACGCCGCCGTATACGGCGTGCAGGTCGGCCTGCGAGAAGATCTGGTCGGTGAGCACCTTTCGTCCATTTTCGGTCACGGCGACGGCGGTCTCGTCGCACGTAGATTCCACGGATAATATCAGCATTGCGTTACTCCGCCTCTTTTTGGAAGAATTTCGACATCAGAATAGCATCTTCCGCCGGTTTTTCATAGTAGTTTTTTCGTTTTCCCACGATTTCAAAGCCGTTTTTTTCATAGAGCCGCCGCGCGGCGAGATTGCTCTCGCGCACCTCGAGCTGTAAAACGGCGGCGCCGCGCCGCTCGCTTTCGGCAAAAAGCGCTTTCAGGAGCGCCGCGCCGATCCCGCGGCGGCGAGAGTCCGGCGCCACGGCCACGTTGCCGATATCGCCCTCGTCGAACACGAAGCGCGCCCAGACGTAGCCGAGAAGGTCATTCCCTTCTTCGGCGGCGAGAATGACGCCGCCGTCCGTTTCCCAAAGGCGCGCGAGCATTCCTTCGTCCGCGCCGTCCGGAAATTCGGCGCGCTCGAGCGCGGCAACGGCGGGAATGTCGGAAAGCTCCGCTCTGCGAACGATCATGTCCCGTGCGCCTCCGCCCAGTTTCTGCCCCAGCCGGCGTCTGCGGTGAGCGGCACGGTGTAAGCTACGGCATGTTCCATTTCCTCGCACAGCACCTGCACGGCCTTTTCCCGCTCCGCTTCCGGGCATTCGACGATCAGCTCGTCGTGCACCTGCAATATGAGCTTTGCCTTCATGCCCTCGGCGCGGAGCCGCTTGTCCACATGCACCATGGCGAGCTTTATAACGTCCGCCGCCGTGCCCTGGATGGGCATGTTGAGCGCGACGCGCTCGCCGAACGCGCGCAGCGCCGGAACGTTCAGCTCCGGCAGATAGCGCCGCCGGTGAAAGAGCGTTTCGGCATAGCCGAGCGCCTTGGCGCGCCGGACGGCTTCCTTCTGGTAATCGCGCACGCCGCGGAAGCGCGCGAAATAGGCGTCCATATACTCCTTCGCCTCGCCGTAGCTGACGCCGATGTCCTGCGCGAGCGAGAAGGCGGAAATGCCGTACACGATGCCGAAGTTCACGGCCTTCGCTCTCCGGCGCTCCTCGGCGGTGACGTCCTCAAGCGGCACGCCGAACACCTGTGAGGCCGTGACGCGGTGGACGTCCTCGCCGGAGAGAAACGCCGCGCGCATCGCCTCGTCGCCCGAGATGTGCGCGAGCAGGCGCAGCTCGATCTGCGAATAGTCCGCGTCCACGAGCACGTTGCCGGGCGCGGCGACAAACATTTTGCGCAGTCCCGCCCCCAGCTCGCGCCGGACGGGGATGTTCTGCAAATTCGGCTCGGTGGACGAAAGACGTCCCGTCGCCGTGACGGTCATCTGGAAATTGGTATGGATGCGTCCGTCCGCGCCGATGACCTTCAAAAGGCCGTCCGCGTAGGTGGATTTGAGCTTGGTGAGCTCACGGTATTCGAGCACATGGCGCACGACGGGTTCATAGCGGAGCTTATCGAGCACATCGGCATTGGTGCTCCAGCCGGTCTTGGTCTTTTTCCCGCCGGGGAGACCGAGCTTTTCAAAAAGCACGGCGCCGAGCTGCTTCGGGGACTGGATGTTGAATTCCTCCCCCGCCTCCGCCCAAACCGCTTCGCGCAGCGCGTCGATGCTGCCCGTAAGACTCTCGCCGAAGGCGCGCAGCGCCTCCGCGTCGGCAAGAAAGCCCTCGTTTTCCATTTTGGCAAGCACCGCGCAGAGCGGCAGCTCGATCTTTGTAAAAAGCTCCTCCATCTGCGTCTCGCGCAGCTTCGGGAGCATAACTTCCTCGAGCGCCGCGACGCTCGCCGCACGCGAGGCCATCTCGCCGAGCCGGTCGGCGAGCGTTTTTCCCTCCCCGCCGGAGAGGTCAAGCATGAGCTGATCGCCGCTGTCCGCCGCGCCGGACGAGGTATGCGGCGTGAAGCCGCAGTAGGCGAGCGTGAGCTTTTCGATCTCGTATCCGGCGGCGGTCGCGTCGAGAAGATACCCGGCGAGCGCGCTGTCAAACACCCAGTTTTCGAGCGCGTCCACGCCTCGCGCGAGCAGCGCGCGCTGCAGATTCTTCACGTCGTGCCCCGCTTTGCGGCGCTCGGGCGCAAAGAGCAGCGCGAGCGCCGCGGTATAGCCGTCCCGGTATGCCTCCGGCGTCAGAAATACCGCGAGCGCGTCATGTTCGGAAACGCTGAAATGTGCGAGCGTCTCGCCGCTTTCGGCATCAAACCAGTAATAGGCGACGGCGTCCCCCGCCCGCTCCAGCGCGGCGCGGAGGTCTTTTTCCGTTTGCGGCGTCACGCTCTCGCATGTGCCCTCGAATACGGTCTCTTCCTTTTTCTCCTCCGCGGCCGGCTTCAGGCCCCACTTTTCAATGAACTTCTGGAAGCCGAGCCGCCGGAAAATTTCATATGCCGCGCCGCCGTAGTCTGCCGGGCGGCGAAGCTCGTCGGGGGAAATATCGATGGGCGCCTTGCGGTCGATCGTGGCGAGATAGTACGAGTCCTCGGCGCTCTCTTTGCCGTTTTCGAGCTTTGTGCGCAGCGAGGCGCGGATGTCGGGATCGCTGATATGCTCGTACACGCCCGCGAGCGAGCCGTATTTCCGCACAAGCTCGAGCGCCGTCTTCTCCCCCACGCCGGGGACGCCGGGGATGTTGTCGCTCGTGTCGCCCATGAGGGCCTTGAGATCGACCATGTGCGGCGCGTCAAAGCCGTATTCCTCGCGGAAGCGCTCGGGCGTATAGTTGACGGTCTCGGTCTGGCCCATACGCGTTTTGACGTTGAGCACGCGCACATGCTCACCCACGAGCTGCAAAGCGTCCTTATCGCCGGTGACGACGACGCACTCCCAGCCCTGCTCCGCTCCGATGCGGCTCACGGTGCCGAGAAGATCGTCCGCCTCCCAGCCGGAAAGCTCGCGCCGCTCGATGCCGAGCGCGTCGAGCACATCCTTCAAAACCGGCATCTGCGCGGCGAGATCGTCCGGCATGGGCTTGCGCGTCGCCTTATACGCCTCGCTGTGCTTGTGGCGGAACGTCGGCTCGCGGCGGTCGAACATGACGCAGAGCGCGTCGGGCTTTTCGTCGTCGAGCAGGCGCTGCAATATATTCAGAAAGCCGAAAACGGCGTTCGTCGGCGTGCCGTCGGGCGCGGAGAGCGGGCGCACGCCGTAATACGCGCGGTTCACGAGGCTGTTGCCGTCGATGAGCATCAGTTTTGGCATAGAGTTTCCTCCTTAAGTTCCTTGGCGAGCGGGCGGTACACGGTGAGCATAAGCGTTGTGAACGCCGCGCCCCCGCCGAGCAGATCGCTGATCGGCTCGCTCCAGTACACGCCGTCCGCCCCGAGACCGAATACGCCCGGGAGCAGCAGCATCAGCGGCACGACGAGCACGATCTTGCGCAGCAGCGAAAAGAAGATCGCCTGCCGCGCCTTGCCGAGCGAGCGGAACGAGTTTTGCGCAACAAATTGGAGCGACATGAACACGAACCCGCAGAAATAAATGCGCACGGCGCGCACCGCCACGGCGATGAGCTCCTCATCCGGCGTAAAGATGCGGATGAGCGGTTCGGGGAAGAGCATGAACACCGCCCACACGAGCAGCGAAAACACCGCCGCGCCGAGCGTGCTGAACCGGATCGTCTCCAGCACACGCTTTTTCTGCCCCGCGCCGTAGTTAAAAGCGAGCACCGGCTGGATGCCGGAGCCGAAGCCGTGGATGATCTCGGTGAAGATCGTCCGCAGCGAGTTTACGACCGTGATCGCGCCGACATAAAGATCGCCGCCGTACAGCCCGAGCTGGCGGTTCGCCACGGTCTGAATGGCGGAGTTCGTCGCGCCCATCACGAAATCGGCTACGCCGAGAGACATGATGCGTCCCATGATCTTCTTCCGCGGCGCCATCGTGCGCCACGAAAGCTCGAGCGGCGTTTTATCGCTGCGCAGAAAGAGGAAGCACCACGCGGCGCTCAGCGCCTGTGAGAGCACCGTGGCAGCCGCCGCACCGCGCACGCCCATGCGGAAAGCAAAAATGAACAGCGGGTCGAGCACGATGTTCGCCGCCGCGCCGAGCAGCACCGTGAGCATGCCGCGCGTGGCGAAGCCCTGGGCGTTGATATACACGTTCATGCCGAGGGATACGAACGAGAACGTCGTCCCGATGAGATACACCGCGAGATACTCGCGCGCATAGGAGCTTGCCTCCTTGCCCGCGGCGAACACCGTTATCACCGGATCGAGAAACGCCCATGTGAGCAGCCCGAGCGCAACGGACGAAACGAGCAGCATGGAAAAGGCGTTGCCCATCACGCGGGAGGCCTCGTCGTTATCCCCGCGGCCGCGCGCCATGGAGCAAAGCGGCGCGCCGCCCTGTCCGAACAGGCCCGCGAACGCCGAGAGGATCGAAATGACCGGCAGCGCGATGCCGACGCCCGTGAGCGCCATGCTGCCGACATTCGGAATATGGCCGATGTAGATACGATCCACCACGTTGTAGAGCACGTTCACGAGCTGCGCGGCGATGAGCGGCAGCGCCATGCGCATGACGACCGCGGGGATATTCCCCTTGGAAAAATCGTTTTGTACGTTCTTTTCCGCCATGGTCACTTCTCCCCGCGCAGCCGGATGATCTGGTCGCGCAGCACGGCGGCATATTCGTATTCGAGCATCTGCGCGGCTTTGCGCATTTCTTTTTCCAGCCGGTCGATCTCGGCCTTCCGCTCGCGCTCGGTCATGCGCATGCCGCGCTCGTCCTTTGCCGCGGGGCCGGTGATCTCGAGAAGGTCGCGGATGCTCTTTTTGATGGTTTTCGGCACGATGCCGTGCGCCTCGTTATACGCCGTCTGGATGGCGCGGCGGCGCTCGGTCTCATCGATGGCGGCGCGCATGGAGGGCGTGACCGTGTCGGCATACATGATGACGGTGCCCTCGGCGTTTCGCGCCGCGCGGCCAATCGTCTGGATGAGCGATGTTTCGCTCCGGAGAAAGCCCTCCTTATCCGCGTCGAGGATCGCAATGAGCGATACCTCGGGAAGGTCAAGGCCCTCGCGCAGAAGGTTGATGCCGACGAGCACGTCAAATTCGCCCCGGCGCAGATCGCGGATGATCTCCATGCGCTCCATCGCGCCGACGTCGTGGTGCATATAGCGCGTTTTGATGCCGGCGTTGCCGAGATACGCCGTTAAGTCCTCCGCCATGCGCTTGGTGAGCGTCGTGACGAGCGTGCGCTCGCCGCGCTCGATGCGCGCGTGGATCTCGGCGATGAGATCGTCGATCTGTCCCTCGATGGGGCGCACGTCGATCTTCGGGTCGGTAAGCCCCGTCGGGCGGATGATCTGCTCGGCGATCTGGCCCGAGCGCGTGCGCTCGTACTCGCCGGGTGTGGCGGAAACGTATATGACCTGATTTACCCGCTGCTGGAATTCCTCAAACTTCAGCGGGCGGTTATCGAACGCCGACGGCAGCCGGAAGCCGTATTCAACGAGCGCCTCCTTGCGCGCGCGGTCGCCGTGGTACATGGCGCGCACCTGCGGCAGCGTGACGTGCGATTCGTCGATGAACAGGAGAAAGTCCTTCGGGAAATAGTCGAGCAGCGTCATCGGCGCGCTCCCGACCGGGCGGCCGGAGATGATGCGCGAATAGTTCTCCACGCCGGAGCAGTAGCCCAGTTCCTGGATCATCTCGATATCAAAATTCGTGCGCTGCGCGATGCGCTCGGCCTCGAGCGGCTTTTCGTGGTCTTTGAAAAACTTCACCCGCTCGTCGCACTCGCGGCGGATCTCCTGCACGGCGCGCGCCATTTTCTCCGGCGGCGTCACGTAGTGGCTCGCAGGGTAAATGGCCGTGTGGCTGAGCGTGTGCACCGCAGCGCCCGTGAGAGGGTTGATCTCGCTGATGCGCTCGATCTCGTCGCCGAAGTATTCCACGCGGATGGCCTTATCGCGCCAGTAGGCCGGGAAGATCTCCACCGTGTCGCCGCGCACGCGGAACATGTTGCGCTCGAAGGCGATGTCGTTTCGCTCATACCGGCAGTCGATGAGTTTTTTTAAAAGCTCCTCCTGCGGCAGACTGCTGCCGGGGCGGAGCGAGATAGCCATGCGCGCAAAATCGTCCGGCTCGCCGAGACCGTAAATGCAGCTTACCGATGCCACGACGATCACGTCCCGCCGCTCCAGCAGCGAAAACGTCGCCGAAAGGCGCAGCCGGTCGATCTCCTCGTTCGTGGAGGCGTCCTTTTCGATGTAGGTATCCGTGTGCGGGATGTACGCCTCCGGCTGGTAGTAGTCGTAATACGATACAAAATACTCCACGGCGTTGTCCGGAAAGAACTCCTTGAACTCGCTGCAAAGCTGCGCGGCGAGCGTTTTGTTGTGTGCGAGCACGAGCGTCGGCTTCTGCACGCGCTCGATGACCTTCGCCATCGTGTACGTTTTGCCGGAGCCCGTGACGCCGAGCAGCGTCTGCTCGTCCAGCCCCGCGGCCACGCCCTCGGCGAGCTTTTCGATCGCCTGCGGCTGATCGCCCGCGGGCGAATATTCGCTTACCACATGAAACTCCGGCATAACGCGCTCCTTCTAAAATAATTTCTATAACTGATTATTATACCACGCCGCGCCGCGCCGCACAAGCAATTCGCCCGCCCCGTGCGTAAAAACTCCCTGCCCGGTGGATTTCCGCCGCGGGATATGCTATACTGACAATATAATGTTTTTAAGGGGGTGCTTCCCTATGAATAAAATTCTGATCGCGTATTTCTCCGCCAGCGGTGAAACGGCAAAGCTTGCGAAAACGCTCTCCGCCGTGACCGGCGGCGACCTTTTTGAGATCCGTCCCGAGACGGCGTACACCTCCGCCGATCTGAACTGGATGGATAAGAAGAGCCGCAGCACGCTCGAGATGAAGGATGAGCGCAGCCGCCCGGCCATTGCAGGCCGCGTGGAGGATATGGCGCAGTACGGCACCGTGTTCGTCGGCTTCCCGATCTGGTGGTATCAGGCGCCGCGCATCATCGAAACATTTCTTGAAAGCTACGATTTCACCGGCAAGACCGTGATCCCGTTCGCCACCTCCGGCGGCAGCGGCATGGGAAAGACGGCCGATATTCTGCGCGCTGTCTGCCCCGCGGCCGACATTCTGCCCGGCAAGCGCATGAGCGCGCGGGAGAGCGCCGAGGCCGTGCGCGCGTGGCTCGAAACGCTCGGCAAGTGATCCGTCCCGGCGCGCCGCAGAATATCCATTCCATAAAAAATCTCCGTATAACCCGTTTGACCGGTTATACGGAGATTTTTTATATGCCGCTCTCTTCCTTCTGTATTGGAGCGCTTCGGCAGGTTTTCACGCCGAAAACAAAATAGATCACATGCCCGACCCAGACGCAGGCGAGAATGATGCACAGGATATAGAGCTCCTTTCGCATCATCAGCGCGAAGCCGACGGCCATGAGCGCCGTAACGGTAAGCATGATGCGCCGTTTCGCCGCAGCGGTCATGCCCTCGCCGCGCACATAGCTTTCGAGATTGTTTTTATAAAGCTTCGTGCCGGTGAACCACGTGTGCAGCCGCTCGGAGCTTTTGGCAAAGCCGAGCGCGGCCAGCAGCAGGAACGGGACCGTCGGCAGCAGCGGCAGCACCGCGCCGAGAGCGCCAAGCGCAAGGCCGATGCAGCCGAGGCAGAGCCATAAGATTCTCTTTATCTTCATTTACATTCTCTCCTCTCTCCCCGCGCGCGGCAGGGGGAACATCCGGCCGTTTTTCACGCCGTATACCCGATCGGCGATCGCCATCGTGGACTCGCGGTGCGACACGAGGATGATGCCATTCTTATTGCGCAGCCGGCGCAGCGCCTGCAATATGATGCCCTCGTTGATGCTGTCAACGTTGCTCGTCGGCTCATCGAGCAATATGAGAGCGCTGCCGCGCAGCAGCGCCCGCGCCAGACCGAGCCGCTGCTTCTCGCCCGTGGAGAGATTGTCGCCGAGCGCGCCGACGCGCGTTTCGTACCCCTCCGGTAGCGAGAGGATGAAGTCATGGATCGACGCGAGCCGGCACGCCTCTTCGATCTCGGCGCGCGCCGCGCCGGGCCGGGCAATGCGGAGATTTTCCTCGATCGTCTCATCAAAGAGATACGTTGTCTGGCTCACCATCGTCACATTGTCGAGAAGGCTGGCCGTTTCGATTGCATCAATGTCCGCGCCGTTATAAAGAATTTCGCCGCCCTGCTTCTGCCAGAAACGGAGAAGCAGCTTGAGGAACGTGGACTTGCCGCAGCCGGATTCGCCGACGATACCGACGATCTCGCCTCTTTCGGCGTACATCCATACATCGCTCAACACATTCGTCACGCCGTCGTAGGAGAATGTGACGCCGTCTGCCGAGAGATGGGCAAAGCCGTCGATCTTCTCTCCCTCTCCCTCTTCCACCTCGCGCACGGCGCTCTCCTCTTCCAGAAGGTCGAGCACCCGCTCGCCCGAGGCGAGTGTCTGCGTGAGATTGCCCGGCAGCGCCGAAATGGCAATGACCGGCCCGAACGATCCGAAGAGCGCCGCGACGCCAAGGAGCATCGCGCCGGGCGTAAGCGCGCCCGTCACGGTGAGCGCCGTCCCCACGGCGAGCCCCGCAAGGATAAAGAGCGACACGCAAAGCTCCGTACCCGCGGCGGCGCGAGCCGTTTCGTGCTTCATTTTCTTCGTCTCAGCGAGAAGCACCTCCGAACGCCGGCCAACTTCCGCGGCGCGCTGCGCGCCCGCATTATGGAGTACAATGTCCCGAATGCCGCGGATACTGTCGAGGAAATACGCACTGAACGAAGAAAACTCCGCGCGGTAGGCCTGTCCCGCGACGCGCACACGCCGGGAGAATACGAGCGGGACAAGAACGCCGATGGTAACATACCCCGCTGCCGCCGCAGCGAGCGCCAGATACCAGCTCGATACGCAGCCGATGAACACCGTCATTCCCACGCTCAGCAGCACCGCAATGCAGATCGGCGAGATGGTGTGTGCATAGAACACCTCCAGCGTTTCAATGTCCGAGGTGATCATCGCAATAATGGCGCCCTTCTGCCGGGTTTCCAGCTTGGCCGGGCAGAGACGGCGCAGCGCCGTGAAGATCTTGTCGCGCAGCACCGCCAGCAGACGGAAGGCAATGTAGTGGTTGCCGTACTGCTCGGCAAACCGGAGCAGGCCGCGCAGCACGCCGCAACCGACGGCCAGCGCGATGAGCGCGCCGTAGGAAAGGGAGATTTCCTCGCCGAGCGCCTTGGCGATGGCCGCAGCGCCCGAGAGCGTCACGCCCATGGCGCACAGAAAGCCCGCCGTGCCGTTAATTACGGCGAGCAGCATAATGTACACGAGCGAACCGAGCAGAACGATGAGCTGCGCCATGATCTTCGCGCCGCTGCGGCGCGGTTTCGTTGTCGTATTCATTCCTCGTCCCCCTCTTCGAGCGCCTTCTGCGCCGCATAGAGCTTTGCATAACCGCCGCCGGAGGCCATGAGCGCGGCGTGCGTGCCGCATTCGGCAACCCCGCCAGATTCCATGGCATAAATTTTCTCCGCCGGAACAACGTTTGCAAGCCGGTGCGAGATGAGAATGACCGCCTTTTCTTTTGCAAGAGCGGCAACGGCCTTCATAATAATCTCTTCGCTTTCGATATCGATGTTGCTCGTTGCCTCGTCCAGAATATAAATGTCCCGCTCCGCCGTGAGATTCACCGCGAGCGCGAGCCGCTGCTTCTGTCCGCCGGAGAGATTGGCGGCTTCCTCGGCAATTACCTTGTCCAGCCCGCCGTTTTCCCGGACGAACGACGCGAGATTTACCGTTTCGAGCGCCGCCCAGATCGCCTCGTCCGTTACGGCGGCGTTGGCAAGACGGAAGTTGGCGCGGACGGTGTCGTTAAAAATGTGACTGCCGCAGCTCACCACCGCGAGATGGGCATAGTAGCTCTCTCGGGAAAGGCTCTCCATGCTCGCTCCGCCGAGCGTAACACGCCCGCTCTGCGGCCGGAGTGCGCCGGTCAGAAGATTCACGACCGTGGACTTTCCGCACCCGGACGGCCCGACGATCGCCGTCATACCGGTGCGGGGAAAGGCCATGGATACGTCGTGCAGCACATCGCGCTGTCCGTCGTAGGAAAACGAGACGTTCTCCAGCCGCAGTTCGCCCGGCTGTGCCTCCGCTCTGCCCCAGACCGGCTCCGGCTCATCGAGCAGGGAGAGGATCTTTCCGCCCGCGCTCACGCCGTTCATCGCCACATGAAACGCTGCGCCGAACGCGCGCAGCGGCAGGAAAAACTCCACCGCCGTCAAAATCAGAAAGAGCACGGCGAACGGCGAAAGCCCCCGGCGCAGCACGCCCGTCACCGCCACGGCAATGCCGGCGCCCGCGCCGCCGTAGGCCACAAGATCCATGATCGTTGTGCTCGCAAGCTGCATGGTGAGCACCTTCATCGTGATGCGGCGAAATTCTTCGCTCGTTTCGTTCATCTTTTTCTGCCGCGCGGCGTCGGCGCGGAAAATTTTGAGCTCCCGCATCCCCTGCACGCTGTCGAGAAAGGCGTCGCCCATGGAGGTATATTTGCCCCAGTGCTTTGCAAAGATCTTCTTTGCATATTTTGAGACCGCGATGATCGAAAGCGGAATGAGCGGCACGCACGCGAGCAGCACGAGCGCCGTGCGCCAATCCATCGGCGACGTAACGCAGAAGAGGATGACCGGTGCGGCCATCGCATAGAAAAACTGCGGGATATACGAGGAATAATAGAGATCCAGCTGCTCCACGCCCTCCATAGCCACCTGCGTGAGCCCGGCCATGCTCATGCCGTCCGCCGAGCGGACGCCGAGACGGGCGATCTTGCCGTACACACGCTCGCGCAGCTCCTTCTTTGCCCGGCGGCCGAGCGTATCGTGCAGTTCCCCCGCGCCGCGGGATGCGGCATACCGCACCGCCGCGCCCGCCGCAGCAATCGCCGCCGGAAGCAGAAAGACGCGCGCAGTTTCGTATTGTTGGAAATTTACCGCCAGCTCAATCGTGCGGCAGATGGCCGCTGTGATGCTGAGATTGGCAAAAAGGCCGAGGATCATCAGCGCGACTGTATAATAGATGTACTTCTTGTTTGCGCCCAGAAGGGCGAGGAGCTTTTTGTCGATCATGCGTTTTCTCCGTTTGTTTATTGGTTAGCACGCGCTAACGCTTTAGCAGAAAAGAGCAGCGGCACGCTTTGCGTTACCCGCTGCTTACTATCATATTTATATACCCATTTTTCGCCGCATTGTCAATCCGGTGAAGAGGAAGAAGAAAGAAAACGTCGTCTTTTGGCAGCGGCGGGCACACCTGTACGCTGCGCGCCGCACATTTTTTCGCGCCGCTCTTTCGCGTCGGGAAAAACTGTGATAAGATTGACCCGTGAAAAATCATCGGGGAGGATCATCCCATGGGAAGAAAAGAAGCGCCGCGCCGTGTCGCCGTGATCGGCGGCGGCGCGGGCGGGCTCTGCGCGGCGATCGCCGCCGGGCAAGCCGGAGCGGACGTTCAGATTTTTGAACAGGCGAACCGCGTCGGCAAAAAACTGCTCAAGACTGGCAACGGGCGGTGCAATCTCTCGAATACGCACGTTTCGCCGGAGCACTATAACCAGTCGGATTTCGTCGCGCCCGTTCTTGCGGACATGCCGTGCGACGCTCTGCGCTCTTTCTTTGGCTCGCTCGGGCTCTGGACGGTCACGGATGAAGAAGGCCGCGTCTATCCGCGCAGCGACACCGCCGCCTCCGTGCTCGACGTACTGCGTCTCGGCTGCGAGGCGCTGGGCGTTGCGGAGCGCTGCTCGGCGGAGATCGCCGCCATCGCCCCGCAGGGCCGCGGCTTTACCCTCACCGCCCGCACGGGCGAGAAGTTTTTTGCCGACCGCGTGATCGTTGCGGCCGGCGGCGGAACGAGCCTTCTCCGTCCGCTGGGACACAAGATGATCCCCTTCTCTCCCGTTCTCTGCCCGCTCAAGACCGACACGGAATCCATCCGCGGTCTCACGGGGCTGCGCTGTGCCTGCCGCGCGGAGCTTATCCGCCGCGGGAAGAGTGTTTACACCGAAGAGGGCGAAATTCTCTTCCGGGATTTTGGCGTGAGCGGCATTCTCGCGCTGAATCTCTCGCGGCATGCCCTTCCGGGCGACATGCTCTCGCTCGATCTGCTGCCGGAGCTTACTTTGGAAGCGCTCACCGCGAAGCTCTCGGCGCAGAAGGCGCTGCGCGGAGCTGACGCCGATCTCTTCACCGGCATTTTCCACCGGCGGCTCGGCGAGGCGGTAGCGCGCCGCGCCAAAAGCGGCGAGATATCCGAGCTTGCCCGCATTATCAAAAATTACCGTCTTTCGGTCCTCGGTCCGGGCGACACGCAGCACGCGCAGGTGACGCGCGGCGGCGCGGACGTCTCCGAGTTTGACAGCGAAACGATGGAGAGCCGCCGCGTGCCGGGGCTCTATGCCGTGGGTGAGGCGCTCGACATTGACGGCGCGTGCGGTGGGTACAACCTGCACTGGGCGTTTGCCTCCGGGCTGCGCGCGGGAAGGAGCGCCGCGCGTGATTGAGGTCCGTGATGTAAGGCTCGCTCTTGACGGCGATCTCAAGACCGCGTGCGCCAAAAAGCTGCGCGTTCCGGTTGGCGACGTACTGGAAGCAGCGCTCCTGCGCCGCAGCGTGGACGCGCGGCGCAAGGACGACGTGCATTTCACCGTAACCGCCGCGGTATCGCTCCGGCGGGGTGAGGAAAAGTTTTCGCCCTATACGCCGTGGACGCCGCCGCGCGTCGAAGTTTTGAAAAAGAAGCCTGCCCTTCGCCCCGTCGTGTGCGGGGCAGGCCCGGCGGGGCTTTTCGCCGCGCTCACGCTCGCGCGCGCGGGCGCGGAGCCGATATTGCTCGAGCGCGGCAGCGCCGTGGACGAGCGAAAGGCCGACGTGGAAAAATTCTATCAGACCCGCGCGCTGGACACCGAATCGAACATCCAGTTCGGCGAGGGCGGCGCGGGCGCGTTCTCAGACGGCAAGCTCAACACCGGCACGCACGATAAGCGCGGCCGGCAGGTGCTGCACGATCTCGTACAGGCCGGAGCGCCGGACGAAATTCTCTGGCAGGCCAAGCCGCACATCGGCACCGACCGTCTGCCGGACGCCGTGAAGGGGCTTCGTGAAATGATCCTCTCCCACGGCGGCGATGTGCGCTTCCGCACAAAGCTCACGGATATCGAGCTTTCCGGTGAGGCGCTGCGCGCGGTGCGTCTCGCGCACGGCGGCGCGGAGGAAGCGCTTGAGGCCGATTCGCTCATCCTTGCCGCGGGCCACAGCGCCCGCGAGCTGTTCGCGCTCTTGAAAGAGCGCGGCGCGCAGCTCGAACAGAAGGCGTTTTCCATGGGCGTCCGGTGCGAGCATCCGCAGGAGGTCATCTCCCGCGCGCAGTACGGCGCTTTTGCCGCTCACCCGGCGCTGGGCGCTGCCGACTACCGGCTGGCGGTGCATCTGCCGGACGGGCGGGGCGTATATACGTTCTGCATGTGTCCGGGCGGGTACGTCGTCGGCGCGGCGAGCGAAGAGGGACTTCTCTGCGTGAACGGCATGAGTCCCTTCGCGCGCGACGGGCAGAACGCCAACGCCGCCGTGCTCTGTGAGGTGCGTCCCTCAGACTTTGGCTCCGCCGACCCGCTCGCCGGTGTGGAGCTGCAAAGAAGATGGGAGCGCGCCGCGTTTCTCGCCGGAGGCGGCGATTACCGCGCCCCGGCGCAGCGGCTCGGCGATTTTCTCGCGGGAAAGCCGTCGGAGGGCGCGGGCAGCGTTGCGCCGACGTATCCGCTCGGCGTGCGCTTCGGCACGCTCGACGGCTGTTTGCCGGAGTTCGTGCTCGCCGCGCTGCGCGAGGCGTTCCCGCTCTTTGACAAAAAGCTGCGCGGCTACGCCATGCCGGACGCGGTCCTCACAGGCGTGGAGACGCGCTCGTCCTCGCCGGTGCGCATCGTGCGCGGCGAAACGGGGCAGTCGAATCTCCGCGGGGTCTATCCCTGCGGCGAGGGCGCGGGCTACGCCGGCGGCATTCTCTCCGCCGCCGTGGACGGCATCCGTCAGGCGGAAAACTGGCTTTCGCAGCACATGGAATAAAATAACAGACACCGCCGCGCATACGAGGCTTTTGATAAGCCAAGCTATGCGCGGCGGAACCTTTTCCGGCAGAGCCGGAATCGGCTCTGCTTCAATATAGATGGGCGGGACGGCGATAGCCGTCCTGCTTCCTCTTTTCAGGGCCGATCCTTCATTCTCGTTTTCATGGCAAAAAGCCCCGCGGCGGCAAGGAAACACGGAACGCCAAAGATCAGCAGCAGCCTTACGGCGGAATCAAACACAGGCATTTTATAGATCGCAACGTCCTCCGGCTCTTCCATGCGAACTATGCACGGCCGCAGAAACCGGTTTTTCATCCGGTACGCCGTGCCGTCCGCCGAAACATACTCATACAGCACCGACACGCTCAATCCGTCGCCGTGGATCTCTCTGCTTTCTATCCGCGCGCCGAACCGATCCGTCCGGTATAAATACCCGCCGGTGTCAATCCAAAGCGTTTGATCCGCATCCATCGTGAATCGGTAGCCTCTGGAGGTGCAGGGGTCGATCCGCCGCAGCACATCGCCGTTCGGTTTCAGGACCTCGATCACCCGAGTCTTCCCTATATACAGATTCCCGTCGCCGTCCACGGCAAACCCTTGATAGGATGCGCAGGCTTTGCCCGTGATCACCGAGAAGACAGAAAATACCACTGCACTCCCTGCGATCACCATGCACAGGATCATCCATCGGAATTTTTCTTTATGTATCATTACCGTTCGACCTCAGGCTTTATTCTGCATGAATGACTCGTTCTCGCTGGTCTCATTATATTTTCCGCAACGGGAGATTGCAATACCGTACCTGCGCAAAAAGCCGCTTCTCTCCCGAATGGGAAAGAAGCGGCTTTTTGCTTATGCCTTCCTCAAAGAGGGAGCCCTATATCAGAACTTGACGCGCTCGGCGATATAGATGGGCAGGACGGCGATAGCCGTCCTGCTTTGCCTTAACAAGTGCTCCCCTCGCGGTTTTCTTTCTGTCCTTCATCGGGGGCAAGAATTTCTGACGCAATGCACCGAATCTCCTCGGGATTATTTTTTCCCGGGTCAAAGCATATCATGAAGTCACCACTGTCAAGGTAGCAAAACAGCATTCCGGCAAGGTTGTCCAATATATAATTCTCCAACCTGTGATCCAGATAATGCCGGTAATACTGTTGAAACGTCGCCCAATCCGTCTTAGGTTTAAACATGATGGTTTCAAGATAATAATCGAAGATTTGTGGAAGCAAATCAAGTCCCTGATCATTCAAAGTGATTCTTGCAACACTTAAGTACTCGCTCAGATTTTGTATATCGCCATCTCCGCGAAAAAAGTCAGGAATCCTTTTTTCAAGTCTCTTACACTGCGCCTTAGTTAAATTCACACCATCTGTTCTATAAAAGCCGAAAAAGACCTCATCGCCAATCAAAAAGTATTCCATTATTTTCCTAACAAACGAGTAAAAACCTTTTTGATATCGAGCGTTGTTTATCAGTATAGTGCATACGCCTGAGGCGTTTTTGCTTTCCTTGATCAGCACTTGTCTTTTCTTCAAAACATGTCCCCCCCCAATTTTATTATATTTTCCGCAACGGGAGATTGCAATACCGTACCTGCGCAAAAAGCCGCTTCTCTCCCGAATGGGAAAGAAGCGGCTTTTTGCTTATGCCTCCCTCAAAGAGGGAGCCCTATATCAGAACTTGACACGCTCGGCGATGTAGTCCTTCACTTCCGCGATGGGGATGCGGACCTGCTCCATGCTGTCACGCTCGCGTACCGTGACGCAGCCGTCGGCGGGCGTTTTCTCGTCGCCCACGGTCTGGAAGTCCACGGTGATGCAGTAGGGCGTGCCGATCTCGTCCTCACGGCGGTAGCGCTTGCCGATGGAACCGGCGTCGTCATAGTCCACCATGAATTCCTTCTGCAGCTCGTGGTAAAGCTCGGTCGCGGCGGGGGCGAGCTTCTTCGAGAGCGGCAGCACCGCGCACTTGAACGGTGCGAGCGCCGGGTGCAGGTGAAGAACGGTACGCACGTCGTTTTTCGCCTCGTCCACGACCTCTTCGTCGTAAGCGTCGCAGAGGAACGCGAGCGCCACGCGGTCGCAGCCGAGCGACGGCTCGATGACGTACGGCACATAGTGCTCGTTCGCTTCCTGGTCGAAGTACGTAAGATCCTTGCCGGACGCCTCCTGATGGCGCTTGAGATCGTAGTCCGTGCGGTCGGCAATGCCCCACAGCTCGCCCCAGTCGGTGAACGGGAAGGCATATTCGATGTCGGTTGTGGCGCGGGAGTAGAACGCAAGCTCCGCCGGCTCGTGGTCGCGCAGCCGGAGATGCTCTTCCTTGATGCCGAGACTCAGCAGCCAGTTCTTGCAGTAGTCTTTCCAGTAGGCAAACCATTCGAGGTCCGTGCCGGGCTTGCAGAAGAATTCGCACTCCATCTGCTCAAACTCGCGCGTGCGGAACGTGAAGTTGCCCGGCGTGATCTCGTTGCGGAACGCCTTGCCGACCTGGCAGACGCCGAACGGGAGCTTCCGGCGCGTCGTGCGCTGGATGTTCGAGAAGTTGACGAAAATGCCCTGCGCGGTCTCCGGGCGGAGATAGCAGGTCGAGGAGGAGTCCTCGGTAACGCCGATGGCGGTTTTGAACATGAGGTTGAACTTGCGGATGGGCGTAAAGTTGTGCTTGCCGCACACCGGGCAGACGATGTCCTCGTGCTCGGCGATAAAAGCGTCCATCTCCTCAAACGTCATGGCGTCCACGTTGACCTCGTGGTGCTCCTCGCCGATGAGTTTGTCGGCGCGGTGACGCGCGCGGCAGGACTTGCAGTCGAGCAGAGGGTCGGAAAAGCTCGAAACGTGGCCGGTCGTGACCCACGTCTGCGGGTTCATGATGATGGCGGCGTCGAGACCGACGTTGTACGGGCTCTCCTGCACGAACTTCTTGAGCCACGCCTTCTTGACGTTGTTCTTGAACTCCACGCCGAGCGGACCGTAGTCCCAGGAGTTGGCAAGGCCGCCGTAAATTTCGCTTCCGGCGTAGACAAAGCCGCGGTTCTTGCAGAACGCTACGATCTTGTCCATGGTTTTCTCGTTATGATCCATATTTCTTTCCTTTCTCCCGCGGCCGGCTGCCGCAGGATAAAAATTATAGCCCAGATAGTGTACCACGCCGCGGCCCGATGTACAAGCCGCGGCGTGGATTTTTCTTTATCGGATAAACCGGTCGTTGCGCGAAACGATCTTCACGCGGCGGCTTGCCACGAGGAACACAACGATGATGAACACGATAAAGATGAGGCCGCTGTAGTCAAAGTCGAGCGAGGCGAGAAAGTCGTACATGCCGTGGATCAGCACGGGCAGCCACAGCGCCCGGCGGCGGCACACGCGCTCGCCGATAAAATCGCCCTCGTTCGCGTAGCGCCGCGCCGCGCCGTACCAGATGCCCATGAAAACGCCGAAGCAGGCGTGGCCCGGCACCGCCGTCACCGCGCGCACGAGCGCCGTGCCGAAGCCGTACATGGCGACATACCCGATGTTTTCCCACAGCGCGAAGCCGAGCGAGACAAACACCGCGTACACCACGCCGTCAAACTGGCAGTTGAAATTCGGGCTGCGCCACGTACGCCAGCGGAGCAGCAGCAGCTTGAAGCCCTCCTCCGAGAGCGCCACAACGATGAAGTTCGATAAGATCAGATAGCCGAGGTCGGTCTCGTCAAAGAACGAGAGCAGGATGTCCTCGCCGATCGTCTCGGTCACGATGGCGAGCGCCGTGGCGATCACGCCGAAAAGGAGCAGCGAGATCAAAAGCCCCGTCGGTTCCTTTTCCAGCCGGTCGGCACGGTAGACCTGGAGCAGCAATATCACCGCCGGGATCACCGCCGCGGCGATCAGCACGGGATCCATTTCGCTTATGGTAGACAGCATAGCGTTTCCCTCTCTCTTACTTCCTGCTTTTTCTTTTTTACTCTTTTTCATTTTTATAGCATACGCCGGGGCGGATTGCAAGACGGGCGGCATCGGTGCTATAATAAAAATATATCTTACATTTCAAAGGAGGGAGCGCCATGCTGCGGCTGATTTTGGGCCGTGCCGGAACGGGCAAAACCGCGCTTCTGTTTTCCGAGATCGCGGCGCGCTGCGCCCGGAGGCAGTCCGGCAGCTTTCTCATCGTACCCGAGCAGTACAGCCACGAGGCCGAGCGCGAGCTCGCGCAGCGCTGCGGCGATACGGCGAGCCTCTATGCCGAGGTGCTTTCGTTCTCGCGCCTTGCCCACCGCGTCGCCATCGGCTGCGGCGGCAGCGCGCGCGTTTACATCGATAAGCCCGGACGGTTTCTGCAGCTCTCGCTCGCGCTCGAGCAGGTGGGCGGCGCGCTCAGCGTATACGGCGGCAGCGCCCGCTCGCCCGAGCGCATGGTACAGCTCCTCTCGGCTCTCGATGAGCTTCGCTTCGGCTGCGCCGCGCCCGACGCGCTGCGCAAAGCCGCCGAAAGCGCCACGCCCTCGCTCGCGGGCAAGCTGCGCGATCTCGCGCTTTTGCAGGAGGCGCTCGACGCGCTCTCCGCGCAGTCCGGCGCCGATCCCGCCGGGCGGCTCGACGTGCTGGCCGAGCAGCTTCCCGGCTGCGCATGGCTCCGCAGCGCAAAGTTTTATATTGACGGCTTCACGGACTTCACCGCGCAGGAGCGCCGCGTCATCCGCGCGCTGCTGCCGCTCGCGGACGTGACGGTCTGCCTCACCTGCGACGATCTCGCCTCCGGCAGCGAGGTGTTCTCCCTCGCCCGCCGCACGATGCGCGCGCTGCGCGACGCCGCCGAGGAGGACGGCGTGGCCGTAGAGATCGTCTCCGTGCCGCGCGGCGAAGATCGCACGCCCTTTGCGTTTCTTGAGGAGAATCTCTTCGGCTGGACGGACGAGACGCGCGACGCCGCAGGGAGCATCCGGCTCGTGCGCGCGCCCGGTGTCGCGGCGGAGTGCGAGCTGGCTGCAGCGGAGATGCGGCGGCTCGTGCGCGAAACGTCCTGCCGCTGGCGGGACATTGCCGTTGCGGTGCGCGGCTTCGGGGATTACCGCGCCGCGCTCGAGGAGGCGTGCCGCCGCGCCGGTGTGCCGCTCTACGCGAGCGAACGAACCGACATTTTCACCCGTCCCCTTCCGGCGCTCATCGCCGCGGCATTCGATATTCTTGCCGACGGCTGGAGCTACGAGAGCGTTTTTACCTATCTGAAAACCGGTCTGACCGGCATTTCCCGCGCCGATTGCGACGCACTGGAAAACTACGTTCTGCTCTGGTCGCTGCGCGGCACGGCATGGACGCGCGCCGAGCCCTGGCGGCAGCACCCGGACGGCTTCGGCGGCAAAGTCACGCCGGAGAGCGACGCGCTCCTTGCAAAGATCGACACGCTGCGCCGGAGCGTCGCCGCGCCGCTCGCGGCGTTCGAGCGCCGCGGAAAGGAAGTGACCGACGCTCGCGGACAGTGCGCCGCGCTCGCGGCGTTCTGGGAGGATATTTCCCTGCCGGAGCATCTGGAGGAGCGCTCTCTCGCGCTTGAGGAGGCCGGAGAACTTCAGGCCGCGGCGGAATACCGTCAGCTTTGGGAGCTGATCGTTTCCGCGCTCGAGCAGTGCGAGGCCATTCTCGGCGACATGCTGCTCTCGCTGGAGGATTTCGGGCGGCTCTTCCGCCGGATGCTCTCGCAGTACGACGTCGGCACGATCCCCGTGGCGCTCGACCGCGTGACCGCCGGAGACTTTGACCGCATGCGGCGTCGCAGCATCCGCCATCTGCTCGTGCTGGGCGCGTCCGACGAGCGTCTGCCGCGTGTTTCCGACGGGGGCGGCGTGTTCACCGACACCGAGCGCAGTGAGCTGCGCGCGCTCGACATCGAGCTCTCCGGCGGCGACGACGAGCTCGACCGCGAATTCAATCTCATTTATAACGTATTCACGCTTCCCAAATCGTCGCTCTACGTCAGCCGCAGCGCGTTTGCCTCCGGCGAGAGCGAGACGCGCCCCTCCTTCGTCACCGACCGGATCGCAAAGCTGTTCGCGCTTTGCGAGGAGAACGGCGACGTGCATGCCGCGAGAGCGCAGTCGCTCTCCGGCGCGCTGGAGCTGGCCTGTGCCGGAGACGCCGCGGCCCGCGAGTTTTTCGCCGCGCGCGGCGAGAGCGGGCGCATCGCCGCCATCGAAAAGGCCGCCGCGGAGGAACGCGGGCGGCTCTCCCGCGAGGGCGTGCGCGCGATCTACGGGCAGAAGCTCTATCTCACGGCCTCGCGCATCGATAACTTTGCCTCCTGCCGGTTCCAGTTCTTCCTGCGTTACGGCCTGTGCGCCAAGCCGCGCCAGAGCGCGCAGTTTGCCCCGCCGGAGCGCGGAACGTTTCTGCACTTCCTATTGGAAAACGTGGCGCGCGAGGTGTCGGAGCGCGGCGGCTTTGCCGAAACGGACGACAGGGCCGTCGCCGCGCTGACGGACAAATACGTCCGCGAATATGTGCGCACGCAGCTGGAGGATTTTCGGGAAAAGAGCCCCCGGTTCGTCTATCTCTTCCGCCGTCTGGCGGAGACATCGCGGCGCATCGTGCTCGACACGGCGCAGGAGCTGCGCCGCTCCGACTTCCGCCCGCTCGACTTTGAGCTGAATTTCTCCAACAAGGACGATGCCGATCTGCCGCCGGTCAGCGTCGGCAGCGGCGAGGACGAATTTGTTCTCACCGGCACGGCCGACCGCGTGGACGGCTGGGAGCACGGCGGCAAGCTCTACATCCGGATCGTGGACTACAAGTCCGGAAAGAAAAAATTCGCGCTCTCCGACGTGTGGCAGGGCATGGGGCTGCAGATGCTGCTCTATCTCTTCACGCTGGAGAAGCACGGCGCCGAGCGCTACGGCAAGGAGATCGTCCCCGCGGGCGTGCTGTATGTACCGGCGCACGATATCCTTGTGCGCGCGGACAAGCGCCTCTCGGACGAGGAGATCGTGGCGGAGAAGGCCAGAAAGCTGCACCGCAGCGGTCTGATCCTGTCGGAAACCGAGGTCGTCGAGGCCATGGAGCACGGCGAAGCGCTGCAGTTCCTTCCGCTGTACCGCGGCAAGCTCGCCGCGGAATCGCTCGCCACAGCCGAGCAGCTCGGCAAGCTCTCGCGGTTTCTCGAGGAAACGCTCTCGAACATGGCCGGAGAGCTCCGCGGCGGCAGCATCGCCGCCGACCCGTGGTATGAAAACGACAGAGCCAACACCTGCCGTACCTGCGATTACTGCGACGCCTGCCGCTTCAGCGAAACGGCCGACGGCTGGCGGTTCAAAACAAAATTCAAAGCGCCCGAATTTTGGGAAAAGCTCGAAAACGGAGAGGAGGAGACAGCATGCCCCTGACCGACCATCAGGAACTCGCCGCCGAAAGCCGCGGCGGAGCGCGGCTCGTTTCCGCCGCTGCGGGCTCCGGCAAAACAAAGGTCCTCGTCGAGCGGCTCATGCGCTATGTAGACCGCGGCGCGGACATCGATCAGTTTCTTGTCATCACCTATACGCGCGCCGCGGCCGCCGAGCTGCGCAGCCGCATTCTCTCCGCGCTCGGCGAGCGCATTGCCGCCGACCCGATGAACCGCCGTCTCCGGCGGCAGACGGAGCTGTGCTGCCGCGCCTCCATCGGTACAATCGACAGCATCTGCGGTCGTTTTCTGCGCGAGAACACACACCTCGCCGGCATCTCGCCGGACTACCGTGTCATCGAGCCGGACCGCTCCGACGAGATCTGCGCCCGTGTGCTCGATAAGCTCCTCGAAGAGCTGTATGAGACCATCGAAGAAGATGCGGGCGTACGCGCGCTCGTGGATTCGTTCGGCTCGGGAGACAACGACGATAAGCTCTCGGCGCTTGTTTTGCGGCTGTACAAATCGCTGCAGAGCCACGCCGACCCCGATGCGTGGCTCGCCGAGCAGCGCGAACGGCTCACCGACGCGTGGAACGACGCCGGCGATACGCCGTGGGGGCAGTATCTTCTCTCCCGCACGCGCTCCCAGGCGCAGTACTGGGCGGAGCGGATCGAGGAGCTCCGCCTCCGGCTGGACGAGCCGGATCGGGACGCGAAGATCAAAAAGGCGTACTCCAAAAATCTTGATTTCGCCGGTGACGCCGCGCGGGACATGGCGCGCGCCGCCGCGCTCGGCTGGGATAAGGCGCGTCTCGCCTGCCCCGGCTCTTTCCCTCGCCGCGGTATCTATAAGGGCGACGACCCGCTCGCGCAGCGTATCATCGCCGTTTGGACCGGCTTCAAGGACACCGCCGCAAAATGGCAGGAGCTTTTCGCCAACGATTCCGACGCGCTCCTGCGCGATCTGGCCGTCAACACCCCCGCCGTTGACGCGCTGCTCGCGCTGACGCAAAAGCTCGGCGCGGCCTTCGCCGCCGAAAAAAAACGGCAGGGCGTGTGCGACTTCTCCGACCAGGAGCATCTGGTGCTCAAGCTGCTTATGGACTCGTCCAACGGCCTCGCCGCCGCGCTTTCGAGCCGCTATACGGAGGTGCTCGTCGATGAGTATCAGGACGTGAACGCCTGTCAGGACGCGCTCTTCCGGCTGCTTTCCGACAACGGGCGCAAGCTCTTCATGGTCGGCGACGTGAAGCAGTCGATCTACCGCTTCCGTCTGGCCGACCCGACGATCTTCCTGAAAAAATACGAGACCTGGCCGGACATCGAAACGGCGGAGCCACGCGAAGAGCCGGGGCGCATCCTGCTGCGGGAGAACTTCCGTTCGCGTCCCGAGGTGCTCGATAGCGCGAACCATGTTTTCCGCAACATCATGTCCCGCGAGCTCGGCGAGCTCGAATACGACGAGGCAGCGGCGCTCCGGCCCGGCCCGGGGCGGGATTTCCCGGAGGGCGGCGGCGCGCCGACGGAGTTCTGCATTCTCACGCCGCCGGACAGCGGTGACGACGAGGATGAAGCCGAGAACGACGAGCGCCCCGATAAGGTGCTGCATGAGGCGCGGTACATCGCCTCGCGCATCCGGCGCATGGTGGACGAGCGCACCCCCGTCACCGAGGATAAGACGCTGCGGCCGTGCACCTACGGCGATTTTGCCATCCTTCTCCGCTCGAACAAGGCGGTCACGCCGCGCTACCGCGCCGCGCTCGCCGAACAGGGCATCCCGTCCGTGTCCCAGCAGGGCGGCGGGTTTTTCCGCTCCACGGAGATCACCTCGCTCCTCGCGCTGCTCGGCGTGATCGACAATCCCCATCAGGACGTGCCGCTCATCGCGGTGCTTCGCTCGCCTCTTTTCGGCTTCACGCCGGACGAGCTTTCCTCCATCCGCGCCGCGGACCGAAACAGCGACTATTACACCGCGCTCTGTCTCCGCGCAAAGGAGGATGAACACTGCGCGGCCTTCCTCGCGGAGCTGGAGAGCTACCGGGAGATCGCGCCGGACCTTTCCATTGAGGCGCTGCTCGCGCGCATCTGCGACAAGGCCGGTGTCTTCGCCCTGCTCGCAGCGATGCCCGACGGCGCGGCGCGGCGCGAGAACGTCTGCCAGCTCATCGAGTTCGCCCGCCAGTTTGAGCAGGACGGCTATCGCGGCGTGTTCCGCTTCATCCGCTGGATGAAGCAGCTGGATGAGCACGGCAAAGAGCCGCGCACCGGTGCGCTGGAAAGCCGCAACGCCGTGCAGATCATCAGCATCCACCACTCGAAGGGGCTGGAGTACCCGATCGTATTTCTCGCCGACACTGCCCACAAGATCAACCTGCAGGACAGGAACAGCGATGTTCTCATCCACCCGTCGCTCGGCATCGGCGGCCGCGTCATCGACAGTTCACGCGGCATATCGTATCCCACGATCGCACTGCGCGCGATCTCGGCCAAGCTCACGCAGGAATCACTGTCCGAGGAGATGCGCGTGCTCTATGTCGCCATGACGCGCCCCAAGGACCGGCTCATCATCACGGCGACATGGAAAACTCCCGAAAAGACGCTCGACGCGCTGCGCGACGATCTCACCGCCCCCATCGCGCCGCAGCTTCTCGAAAAGAGCGCCTCGCTTTCGCGCTGGATCGCGCTCGCGGCGCTTCTGCCGGGCAGCCCGATCAAAATGCGCATCATTCCCGCCTCCGGAGAGAGCGCATCCGAGACCGCACCGCCTGAGATCGAACCGGCTGAGCCGGGCGAGTGCGCGGCGCTCTCCGAGGCGCTGACGTGGGAATACCCGTACCGCTGGGCGGAGGAGCTGCCGTCGAAGATCACCGCGAGCGCGCTCGAGGGCACCGACGCCGACCCGGACGCGCAGAGCATCGCGCCGGAAGCGCAGCGCCGGCGGCTCTTCCGTCGCCCGGTCTTCGGCGCGAAGGACGCCCCGCTCACCGGCACCGCGCGCGGCATCGCCGTACACACGGTTCTGCAGTTTATCGACTATTCGTGCGTATCCACGCCGGAGCAGGTGCGCGGCGAGATCGAACGGCTGAAAAACGCCGAACACATCACCCCCGCGCAGGCCGCCGCAGTGGAGCCAAAGGCCATCTGCAAGCTGTTCGCCTCCCCCGTCGGGCAGAGGATCCTGCACGCGGACGAGGTCTGGCGCGAGCTGCGCTTCTCGCTGCTCACTGGCGCGGAGACCGTGTTCGACGCGCCCGCCGGCGAGGAGGTGCTGCTGCAGGGCGTCGCCGACTGCTGCATCCGCGAGGGGGATGCGCTCACCGTCGTGGATTATAAGACGGACTATGTGACGGCGGAAACGCTCGCGGCGCGTGCCTCGGAATACGCGCCGCAAGTCCGCGCCTACGCCGCCGCGCTCACGCGGCTGCTCGGAAAGCCGGTGCGGGAGGGCGTTTTGTTCTTCCTGCGCACCGGGGAGAGCGTCTCCATCGACTGCCGCGCGGAAAAATAAAAGAAATTCAAAGAAAACTTGCCGATTCCGCTTGACATTCGCCAGAAATTGGGTATAATAACCCTTGCGTTTGCGATATAGCGGGATTGTGTAAAGGTAGCACAGCGGACTCTGACTCCGTATGTGAGGGTTCGAATCCTTCTCCCGCTGCCAGAAAGCTCCTGCCCTTAAGGGCGGGAGCTTTTTGCATATTGCCGCGCATTTCCGCCGCCTGTACTTGAGCATTATCGGGAAAAGTGATAAAATTTATTTACTGGAAATGGTTGCAATTTGGCCGTCTGCTTGGCATATATGGCAGAAAGGAAGTGTTCGATTTGAGTTTCAAAGAATTTCTTCTCGACGTATTGGATCGAACGGTCAACGCCTCGTGGTATCGATCCGTCGGGTGTTCCCCGGACGAAGCGTCTTTTTTGGCCGACATGGAAGCCAACACAGCGTTCTTTAAACAAAGCGAGAAAAGAAATCCTTCCTCTGCGCTTACTGAACGCCACTGCAATTTGTCAGAAGAAAAACGTAATACGGAACGCCCCGAAACCCTTGAGAACATCTGCGCAGCATCAGGCGACGTTGATGCGTATATTGCCGAAAAAGCCAAAACCGATGCGAGATATTCCGCAGTTCAAAAGGAATTTCAGCGGATCGACGCTTCCAAAACCGCGCTGGAAGAGCGCCGCCGCAAACTGCGCGAGGAAAACCCATGGATATATGAAGAAGCCGAAAAATTCCGGCAGGAAGCGATTCGGATCCGAGAAGAAGCAAAAAACAGAGACAATGATCAATCTTACTCGCGCGGCTGCGCGCTGTCTCTTTGTCCGCAGTTTTCACCGTTCACCGCGGGTAACGGCATTATAAAAGAGGGTATGTGTGATGAGTCTGAAGGGTTTTCTGATAGAGCTTCTTGAGCTCAACACGGAATACAACATCTATAAGTCCGCGGGGTTGTCGGACAGCGCCGCCTTTGATTGCGCTCTTTCCGACTGCGAAAAAAACGGTCGTGCTTCTGGTCTCGATCTGGATGCCGAGTATGCAAAAATTGAAGAGCGAAAGCGGCGCTTGGAAAAAACAAACGCAGAAATTGATGAGCGTCGCCGTAAACTGTACGAGGAACACCCCTGGCTGGTGGAATGGGAGAAGCAAAACGAAAAGGAGAACTCGGAGTAACGCAGGCGCTGAAATACGCCCTTTTCATAACGCAGCAAAAACGGGAGGACGATCTGTCCTCCCGTTTTCAGCATATTGAATTGCTTATTTCATCTTATATTTCCCGCGTCCCGCGCTGGAAAGGCCCATCTCCGTGCCGTTCCAGATGCGGACAAAGTTTTCGCGGTGCTTGATGAGTATGGCAAGCGTCGCCACACACAGAATGACGAGCGGCAGCCAGCCGCTGCGGATGGCGGTATAGATTGGGAACGAGACAACGCTCGTCACGGTGCCGACGACGATGTAGTCCGTCAGCACAGTGAGGATAACGACCGCCGCGAGAATGCACAGCGCAACCTTCCAGTTGATGGCGAGGATCATGCCGAGATACGAGGCAAAGCCCTTGCCGCCCTTGAATTTGAGATAGAACGGGAACATATGCCCCAGCACGCACGCCACGCCCGCAATGAAGCCGAGCAGCGGCACCGCCGGGAAGATCAACTTGGAGAGCTCGACCGCGAGCACGGCCTTGCCGATGTCATGGACGGCGACGAGCAGCCCCGCCTTCCATCCCATGAGCGCAAAGGCGTTGGAAGCGCCGAGATTTTTCGACCCGCCGGCGCGAAGGTTCACGCCCTTCCACCGGGAGAGATACAGTGCCATGTTGGAACAGCCGATGAGGTATGCGCCGAGAATGGTGACGATGTAGGGAAGCATAGCCGCCCCCTTTCTGCGGAAGACCCGCGGGAAAATTTGGTTTTTCTATCGAATCAAGAAATCCTTAACCTTTTTTATATTACGCGCAAGCGGCGCAGGTGTCAAGCGTTGGTTTTCCGCCGGACATCCTGCGCCGCTTGCGCGTAATATTCTATTCTCCCGGAAATGTTCAGATCACGCGAAAATCGCTTTGCATCGCCGGGATATTGCCCTTAAATTCTTTGAAACAATCCAAGATCAGATCCGCCATCTCCGTGCCGATCTCGCGCACGACAGGGCAGCCGACATAAAAGTCGTACCCGCCCGTGCCGCTGGCGCGGTAACTGTTGAGGCAGATGGTAAAGGTGTCCTCTTCGCGCACGTCCTGCCCGTTCACGCGCATGGACGTCACCCGCTCGCCCACGGGCCGGGAGATATCGTACACATACGAGACGCCGGCATAGTAGTCGTAATTATAATGCTCCACCTTCGGCCGGAGGAAAACGTCCGAAACGCAGAGCCTCCCGTCCTCGCCACGGGAGAAATACTCCGCGCTGCGCTCGAGCGCCGCTTTGAGAACCTTTCCGGTGATCTCCAGCACCGCAAGCGTGTTCGTGTACGGATACGCGATGAGAAGATCGCGGCGGCGCACGGTTCTGGGCAGTCCAGCCACATCGTTTGCAAGGCTCGTCGCCGAGAGCTGCGCTCCGCTCGCCCAGAGCTGCACCGCATTGAAGAGATCGGCGAGCGCATTCCCCTCCGACGCCATACGCAGCGGCGTGTCCGGCGTGAGAGCGTGCGGCAGCGTGCCGATCACTTCATCGAGCCAGTTCTGCGCGCCATGCTCCATCTCGGAAAACTCCTCGAGCCATTCGCGGCGGCACGCGCCGTGCGCGGGGACGGTCTCGCTCGTGATGCGCTTTTCTTCCCCGGAGAGCACCGCTTCGACGCGGATGAACTCCTGCCCGCGGTCGGACGGCTGCACGACGAACGTGCCGAAAAGCGTCTGCCCCGGCACGGACATGTGCTGGTGGCCGGTCAGCAGGATATCAAAATCCAGTTCCTGACAGATGCGGTAGGCGACATTTTCGTGCGTGGCGGAGAGGACGCGCCCCGTGGCAAGATCGCGCTCAAAGCCGCCGTGGTAGACGCAGAGCGTAACGTCCGAAATGCTTTTGAGCTTTTCGAGCGCCGCAGCCGCCGCCGGGATCGGGTCGGAAATGCGGATGGAGGCGATATGCTCCGGCCGCTCCCAGATGTTCACATAGTCCGTCACGATGCCGACGATACCGACGCGAAGGCCGTTTTCGAGCGTGTGGACGCGCGCCGGGTAGAGCGGCGCGCAGCCGTTTTTCGCGCTCACATTTTCGCACACGCACCGCGCGTTCAGATTTCCGAGATACGAGTCGAGATAGTCCGTGCCGAAGTTGAAATCGTGGTTGCCGAGCGTCACATAGTCGTAGCCGCAGCGGTTCATGATCCCGGCAAAGGCGCGGCCGTCGCCGATCGTGTCGTGGCAGAAGGCGCCCAGCGGCGAGCCCTGCAGCAGGTCGCCGCCGTCGATGACGAGCGTATTCCCGTCCTTTTCAAAGCGGCTCGCGCATTTGAAAAGGCCGATGTCCCGCTCGTCGCGGCTGCGGTAGTCCGTGGGGTAAATGTATCCGTGCAGGTCGGAAGTGAAGTAAACAGTCAGCTTCTTATCTGCCATAGCGTCTTATCCCCTTGCAAGTTTCGTGCGGATCTTCGCGGAGATCCACTCGATGATGAGCACGAGCACGATGAGTCCGAGCAGTATCGCGCCCACCTCGTTCCAGCGGTAGGAGCTCATCGCAAAGATGAGCGGCGCGCCGATGCCGCCCGCGCCGACAAGACCGAGAACGGTGGCGTCGCGCAGGTTCATGTCAAAGCGGTAGATGATCGTGGAGGTGAAGTCCGCGGTGAGCTGCGGCAGGATACCGTAGCGGATCTTCTGGAACGTGGTGCATCCGGCGGCGTCGAGCGATTCGAGAATGCGCTTGTCGAGATCCTCGATGCTCTCGATGAACATCTTCGTCACCATGCCGATCGAGCAGAGCGACATCGTGAGAAGCCCCGCGAACGGCCCGGGGCCGGTGACGCGGATAAACATAAGGCCATACACAAACGCCGGGATCGTGCGGATGGCCGCGATCACGGTGCGCCCGATGAGCGCGATCGGCTTCGGCACGAGATTGCTCGCTGAAAGGAACGCCAGCGGCAGCGAGATGACCGCGCCGACGATCGTGCCGAGAAACGCGATGCAGAACGTCTCCAGCAGCAGATACGGCACGCCGTTCGTGCCGAGCGTGAAAAGGAGCTTTCCCGACGGGTGGAAAATACCGGAGAGGATGTTCCCCGCCACGGCGAGGCCGTTGCCGGTGGGGTTGCTCACGCGCACGGCGCTGCCCGACCACGCGAGCAGGCACGCGACGATGAACGCCGCAAGGAGCTGCCGGATCCACGTTTTCGGCGCGGATTCGTAGGCCCTGAGAATTTTCTTGTCCATAGCTTCCCCCCTCAGGTCAGGCGCTTACGCAGCCAGTGGCTGAGCGCCTCGATGACGATGACGGTCACGAAAAGAACGATGAGGATCATGCCGAGACTGTCGTACTCGCGCCAGCCGATCTTCTCATTCATAATGAGACCGAGACCGCCCGCGCCCACGTAGCCGAGGATGGACGCATAGCGCACGTTGCCCTCCAGACAGAAGAGCGAAACGGAAAGATACGTCGGCAGCACCTGCGGGAACACGGCGGTCGTGAAGGCCTGCAGGCGCGTTGCGCCGAGCGCCTCCATCGCCTCATACGGCCCCATATCGACCGTTTCGATGATCTCAAAGAGCTGCTTGCCGACATAGGCGAACGTGAAAACGGCGATGGCGCACGTACCTGCCATCGTGCCGAGACCGAAGATGTAGGTAGCGATCAGCGCGCACACGAGCGTCGGCAGCGTGCGGACAAGGCTCAGAAAGAGCCGCACGATAAACACGACAACGCGGTTCGTAACGATATTGCTTGCCGCGGCGATAGCGAACGGGATGGCCAGCACCGCGCCGATGAACGAGCCGAGAAACGACATTTTGATCGTGTCCCACAGCGGCGTCCAGATTTTGGAGAGATAGGCGGTGTTCGGCGGGAACATGGCCTTGAGAATGTCGAAAAACTTGCTGCCGCGCTTTACGAGCACGGCGAAATCAAACCCCGTCACGCGCACGGAGACCGCCGCGAGCGCCACCACGATGAGAATAACGATCGGCGCTCGGCTGCGTTTTTCCTTCACGACCGTTCCGTCAGAGAGCGTGTAGGTGCGGGGCTTGAACACGCGGTCATAGAGACTCATGCGGGTTCCTCCGTTTCATCCTCGCCGTAGATCGCGGCGAGAACGTCCTTATCAACGTTGGCGGACGGCCCGTCATAGACGATCTTTCCCGCGCGGATGCCGATGATACGGTCGGCATATTCCAGCGCCAGCTCGACATGGTGAATGTTCAGAAGGATCGTGATGCCCATGTCCTTGTTGATATGCACGAAGTCCTGCATGACCTGTTTGGCCGTGACAGGGTCGAGCGCCGCGACCGGCTCGTCGGCAAGGATGATCTTCGGGTCCTGCGTGAGCGTGCGCGCGAGCGCCACGCGCTGCTGCTGGCCGCCGGAGAGCTGGTCGGCGCGCATATACGCCTTATCGAGAATGCCGACCTTGTCGAGCGATTCGAGCGCCTTGATCTTGTCCGATTTCCGGAACGCGCCGAGCAGCACGCGCCAGAACGGCATATCCGGCACGCACGCGGCCAGAACGTTCTGGATAACGCTCGTGCGTGTCACGAGATTGAACGACTGGAACACCATGCCGATGCCGCGGCGGAAACGCCGCAGGCTCTTGCCGGAGAGCGAGCTCACATCCGTGCCGTTCACCGTCAGCGTGCCGGAGGTGATCCGGTGCATCCGGTTCACCGAGCGCAGCAGCGTGGACTTGCCCGCACCGGAGCGGCCGATGATCGCAACGAATTCGCCGTCGGCGATCGTGAGATCTACATCGTCCAGCCCGACTGTGCCGTTGGGATATACCTTGGAAACGTGGTCAAATACAATCATACGGACTCCTCTTTCTTATATAGCGCGCGGGGAGGACGGCACAGCGGAAGGTTTGATGCTGTACCGTCCTCCCCGCAGTTGGGAAAGTGTCTCAGTTGGCGGCGGAGAGCTCCTGGATGAGCTTCTGCGCGGCGCGCTCGTTGTCATAGTCGGAGGACTGCGCGATCTGGTAGCCGTTGTGGCTGTAGATGGCGATGACCTGCTTGCCGGCATCGGTATTGCCGATGTTGATGAACGCCTGCTGCAGCGCGGCGATCAGATCGGCATCCATGATGGGCGAGTTCTTGCTCACGGAGATGGTGTCGTTGTAGATGGGCGCGGTGACGCCGATGACGCCGGTCTCCTCCCAGATGGAGCCTTCACGGCCGAACTCGCTGTTCCAGCGCTCGGCATAGTCGCGGCGGGCGTCGGCATAGGTCACGAGAACATCGACCTGGCCGGAGGCGAGACGCGCGAATGCGCTGGCGTAGGAGTCAGACTGCACAGCGCTGGAGAGATCCGAGATGCCCTTGCCGTAGTGGTCCTGCAGCCAGAGAGCGGGGTAAATGTAGCCCGCGGGAGAGGATGTGCCCATGACGCTCCAGTTGGCGCCGTCGAGGTCTTCCCAGGTGAGCTCTTCCCCGGCGTTGACCTTGTCCTGCAGCTCCTTGCCCTTTTCGGACGGGCCGGCGATGAACAGAGCGCGGTAGGAAACCGCCTGACGGTCGGAAGCCTCGGTGGGCTGGCCGTCGTTCCAGTCCTTCGCGTTGTCGGAATCCTTGCTCAAACCGTCGCGGGTAGCGGTGAGAATGACCTCGGCGCCGTCGTCATAGAGAACGTAGGTGCCGCCGGGGATGAGGCCGACGTCGATCGTGCCGGCTTCAAGACCTTCGCCGACCGCTTCATACGTCGTGCCGACGGTGATCTCCACCTCGCCGACTTCGTAGCCGAGCGCGGCGAGCTCGTTCTTGAGCATCTCCTTGAGAGGCTCGGTGACGGTGATGATCTCCTGCGGCTCGCGGGACGGGACGAACGCGACCTTCAGGGTGTCGATCTTCTTCGCGGTGGGTTCGGCGGCGGGCTCTTCCGCAGCGGGAGCCTCGGTAGCCGGGGCTTCGGTGTCCGGGGTCTCGGCGGCGGTGCCGCAGCCGGCCAGCAGGCCGAGCGTCATGACGACCGCGAGCAGGAGCGCAAAAATCTTTTTCATCCTTTTTCCTCCGATAATACTCTTCTTATTTTTTTCCGGCGCATACGCAAAAAGCAAGGTGCGCCGTTCCTCAAAGCGAGTATAGCACACCCCGATAAAGAAAAAATTTCCGATTCAGTAAAAATGTTAGTTCTTTGTGTCCCGCTCGAAATAGTAGGCCACGAGCTCTTCAAACGCAAGGATCACATGGCCGAAAAAGGGGTTCGGCAGGCTCCCGGCGAGCGTCTGCTTCGAGCCGTCCACCACGATGACGAGATCCGCGAGCCGCGCGAGCGCGGAATCGGCGCGCTTGGTGAACGTCACGATCTTGTGGCCGTTCTGGCGGGCGTGGCGCACGTCGTTGAGCACCGGCTCGGTCTCCCCGCTCTGGCTCACGGCGAACATGACGCTCGGCGCGGCCTCCTCGTCGGTGAGATCGTGCGCCGAGCAGAAGAGCATGTGGTCATAGAAATGGACGTTATTATAGACCATAAAGCCGCAGATGGAGAGCCGCTGCGCGATATACTCGCCCACGATGCTGGAAAAGCCCTCGCCGGTCGTGAACATCTTCGCCTGGCGCGAAGCGTCGAGCAGCGCGCAGAAGCCGTTCACCAGTTCGTCCGAATAGTTGTCCACGAGCGTTTTGAGATTTTCCGCGCTGCGCTCGCCGCGCCGGTCCATCTGGCGGCTGAGATAGTAATAGAGCTCGCTGTAGCCGTCAAAGCCGAGACGCTTGCACATTTTCACGATCGACGCGGCGGAGAGGAAATTCTCGCTCGCGATCTGCTGGATGCCGACGCGCTTCTCGCCGCGCTCGATGTGCGCGGCAATGCCCGTGATGACGCGTTTTTCGTCCTCGGACAGGAGGTTGGTCAAAAGAAAATAACTGCCGTTCATAGCGTATCAAGAAATCCTTCCCCACACCGTTTTATCCACTATACCAGACCCGCCGCCAAAGCGCAACGCCCCTCTTCGTAGAGCGAAACGGCCCTCTCGCAAAAGTCTCTCTATGCCGGCAGGGAGGGGCACTGCCCCTCCCCTGCTTTTTATCCGCCGCTCTTCACCGCCTCGCGGATCTCGCCCATGAGATAGAGCGAGCCGCAGGCGACGACGGGCGTTTCCCCGCCGCTTTCCTCCAGCGCGCGGCGCACGCCCTCCGCTGCCGTATCGCACGAAACCGCGGGCGCGCCCTTCGCGCGAAGATACGCGCAAAGCTCGTCCGCACCCAGCGCGCGGGGCGAATCCGGCGTCAGGCAGATAAACTCCTTCCCGTACGGCAGCAGCCGGGCAAGCATCGTCTCATAGTCCTTGTCCGCGAGCACGCCGAGCAGAAAGACGACCTTCTGCCCCGGCAGATACACGTCCAGACTGCGCGCGAGTGCTTCAACACACTGCGGGTTGTGCGCGCCGTCGGCGATGACGGGCGGATCGGAGCGCAGCAGCTCGAACCGCGCTTCCCAGCGCGCCGCGGAAAGTCCCTCGCGCAGCGCGCTCTCCGGGATGCTCCACCCCTTTTCGCGCAGCACGTTCACCGTTTCAATGGCGAGCGCCGCGTTGCGGAGCTGATGCTCTCCGAGCAGATGCAGCGTCAGGTCTTTTTCGTCCTTATAGTCGAACCGCTGCCCGGCGAGCGAGTGGGCGCGCTCCTGCAGCGCGTCAAACGCCGCGCCGCGCCACACCGCGCCGCGTTCGGCGCATATCTCCCGGTACACCGCGTCCACGGCGGCGTTTACCGGGTACGTCACGGCCGTCGTGCCGGGCTTGATGATCCCGGCCTTCTCGCGCGCGATCTCCGGAAGCGTATGGCCGAGAATGGCGGTGTGCTCCAGGCCGATGTTCGTGATAACGGCGGCCTCGGGCGAGGGTATCACGTTCGTTGCGTCGAGCCGCCCGCCGAGACCGACCTCGAGCACCACGGCATCGCATTTCTCCGCCGCGAAATACCGGAAGCCCATCGCGGTGAGGATCTCAAACTCCGTGGGCGCGTCGGACATGCCGTCGGCGGCCTCCTTCACGGCTTCGGCGGCGCGGCAGAGCGCCGCGTCGGGGATGTCCGCGCCGTTGATGCGGAACCGTTCGTTCACGCGCACAAGGTGCGGGGAGGTGTAAAGCCCCGTCTTATACCCCGCCGCCGTCAGGATCGAGGCAAGCATCGTGCTCGTCGAGCCCTTGCCGTTCGTCCCGGCGACGTGAATAAACTTCAGGCTGTCCTGCGGGTTTCCCAGACGGTGCATCAGCTCGCGCATCCGCTCCAGACCGAGGCGGCTTCCCTTCCAGTCGGTGGCGTGGATAAAAGCGAGCGCTTCGTTAAGCTCCATGTGTTTTCTCTCCCTCTCCGGGCAGCGCGCGGCGCACGCGCGCGCACAACTTCGGCAGTATAAGGCCGAACACAACGGCTTTCACAATGCACACCGCGCCGCGCGGCAGCAGCATGGCCGAGATGAAGCCCGGAAACCAGTAGCCGTAGAGCTTTGCGTCGATGTACATGACGAGCGTGTTGAGCGCCGTGACGAGCACCTCGGCGGCCACGACGATGCCGACCGTCTGTCCGGTCGTGAGCGAAAAGCCGCGGCGCTTGGCGTAAAAGCCGGTCACGAGCCCCGTAAGCGCGTAGGGCAATATCCAAAGCGGCGTCGTGACCGAAACGCCGTAGCGCAGAAGCTGGTACAAAAGCGTCCCCACGAACCCGACGGCAAGGCCGTCCAGCGGGCCGAAGAGCAGCGCGCCGAGCAGGATGGGGAAGCTCTCAAAGGTGATCTTGATGCTGTTGAGATCGAGTGCGAGTGCGCCGAGCGCGGCGCACATTGCCGCCAGCACGGCGTTCAGGGCAAGTTTTCTTGTTTTCATGGCGTAAAAAGACTCCTTTCGTGACAGTTGCCACGGAAGGAGCGGTATCCTCGGGTGGCAGCGGATGCGGAGCAAAACCGCGCGGCTCCCGCCGCTTCGTCCACGGACAACATCCCATCCCGCGGCACTTTACGCTTTGCACCTACTCTGTCATGTGTTTTCTGAAGCGTCGATTAACAAGAGCACACACGTCGGACAGCCAGTCTTTTCGGTGCTTTTTGCCCTTTTGTCCTTGGCGGGCGACAGCCCGCCTGCGTCCAAAAGAACAAAAATCCCTCGAAAATCCAAGGCTGTCCGATGCGAAGCAGTTCTGCCGGAGCAGAAATGCTCGCAGACAAGGAAAAGGCCGCAGAGAATACTTTGTGTATTCTCAAGGGCTTTGACGCAGTATGAGGGCATTTCCGCCCGGCAGAACCGCGTGTGCCCTTGTCAATCGACGCAATTGAATTTATTTTATCCGGCGCGCCGCGGCTTTTGCCGTGTGCGCGGCCAGTACCGCCGTGGTGAGCGCGCCGACGCCGCCCGGCACGGGCGTAACGGCGCGAACGACGCCATCCGCTTCGGCGAGAGCAACGTCGCCGCAGAGCTTCTGCGTCTCTTCGTTATAGTGTATGCCGACGTCGATGACCGTCTGTCCGGCGCGGAAATACGCCGCGCCGACGCTCTCGCGCCGCCCGGCCGCGGCGATGAGGATATCCGCTTCGCGCGCAAGGCCCGCCGCGTTTTCGGTCTTTGAGTGGCAGAGCGTCACCGTTGCGCCGCGGTGCAGCAGCAGCATTGCCGCCGGACGTCCGACGACGAGGCTCCGCCCGAGCACGACGGCGCGCTTCCCCTCGATGGGGATTTCATAATAGTCCAGCAGCTCCAGCACCGCCTGCGCCGTGCAGGGGGCAAAGCCTTCGTCCGTCCCGGCGTACACCGCGGCGAGAGAGCCCTCCGCCGCGCCGTCCACATCCTTTTCCGGCGCGATGGCGCGCAGTATGCGCGCCTCGTCCAGCGCCGCAGGCAGCGGGCGCAGCAGCAGTATGCCGTGTACCGATGCATCGGTGCTCAGGGAGCGCAGCGTTTCTTCGAGCGCTTTGCCGGAAACATTTTCCGGCAGAGAGACGCACCGCGTTTCGATGTCCACGGCGGCGCAGCGCTTCACCGCCGCCCGCTCGTAGGAGAGATCGTCCTCGCGCGCTCCAAGGCGCACAATGGCGAGCGTCGGGACGACGCCCTTTTCGCGCAGGCCGGATACGAGCTGCGCCGTTTTTTCGTTGAGCGCGGCAGCAGCGGGCGCGCCGCGGAGAAGCATGCTCATCGCGCGAGCCTCCCGTATACATCGTTATAGATCTTTTCGGCCTGCCGCGCGTATTTATCCACGAGCGCGTGAGCCTTCGCGTCGAGCGCCGCGGCGCGCTCCCGATCCTGCATCAGCCGCGTATTGACGCGCACGTTGATCTCCGCGCCGCGAAGCGCCGCGAGAGCGAGAGCCGCGCCGACCGCGGCGTCCGAGACCGCGATGGGGCTTCCCATGTCGGCAAAGCCGCGCAGCAGCTCCACCGTCCGCCCGGTAAGCTCCAGCACCTCCATCGGCGGCGCGGCGGCGGCGGCGAGGCACGCCTCGAGCGTTTCGGCCCGCTGCGGATCGTCCTTCGGTATCGCATAGGCCTTTGCGAGCGGCGCGAGCGCCGCGGCGTCCTTTTCCACGCAGTCCAGAAGCCGGCCCCGGAGCGCTTCCGCCTCGTCGAGCAGCTCACGCAGTATTGGCTCGACGGCGGCGTATTTTTTCTTTCCGACGGTGAGCTCCCCCACCATGCCGCCGAGCGCGGCGGCGAGCGATCCGGCGAGCGCGCTTGCGCTGCCGCCGCCCGGCACAGACGCCTTGGACGCGAGCGAGGCGATAAAATCATTCACGCTTTTGCGGAGCATTTCCATTCTTAAAACATCCCCGTAATGACGCCGTTTTCGTCCACGTCGATCCGCTCGGCGGCAGGTGACTTCGGCAGACCCGGCATCGTCATAATATTGCCCGTGAGCGCGACGAGAAAGCCCGCGCCCGCCGAGACGCGGATCTCCCGCACCGTCACAGTGAAGCCCTCCGGCGCGCCGCGTTTTGCCGCGTCGTCCGAGAAGCTGTACTGCGTTTTGGCAACGCACACCGGCAGAGCCCCGAAGCCGAGCGCCGTGAGCCGCGCGGCCTGCTTTTTTGCCTCCGGCGTGAGAACAGCGCCGTCCGCGCGGTACACGTTCCGGCAGAGAGCGTCCAGCCGCTCCTCGATCGTGCCGTCAAGATCATAGGCAAAGCGGAACTCGTTTTTCTCCTCGCAGAGCCGCACGACCTCGGCCGCGAGCGCTTCGCCGCCCGCGCCGCCGCGCGCCCACACATCGCTCCGCACGGCTTTGACGCCGAGCGCGGCACATTTTTCCGCCACGAGCGCAAGCTCCGCTTCCGTGTCCGTCGGGAAAGCGTTCACCGCCACAACGCACGGGAGGCCGAATACATTCTTAATATTGTCCGCATGGCGCAGGAGATTCGGAAGGCCCTTTTCAAGCGCTTCGAGATTCTCCTCGCCGAGTGCGTCCTTCTCCGCGCCGCCGTGGTATTTGAGCGCGCGCACCGTCGCCACGATCACGACGGCGTGGGGGCGCAGATCTGCCAGACGGCACTTGATGTCAAAGAACTTTTCCGCGCCGAGATCGGCGGCGAAGCCCGCCTCGGTGACGGTATAGTCCGCGAGCTTTTGCGCCATGCGCGTGGCGAGCACGCTGTTGCAGCCGTGGGCGATATTCGCAAACGGGCCGCCGTGGACGAGCACGGGCGTTCCCTCGAGCGTCTGGACAAGGTTGGGGCAGAGCGCATCGCGCAGCAGCGCGGTCATCGCGCCCTCGGCCCTGAGATCGTGCGCCGTAACGGGCGCGCCGTCATAGGTATACCCCACGATGATGCGGCCGAGCCGCGCCCTGAGATCCGAAAGGCTCTCCGCGAGACAGAACACCGCCATGATCTCGCTTGCCACGGTGATGTCGAACCCGTCCTCGCGCGGGCAGCCGTTCGCTCTGCCGCCGAGCCCGTCCACAACGTGCCGCAGCTGCCGGTCGTTCATGTCGACGCAGCGCTTCCACGTGATCTGCTTCGGATCGATCCCGAGGGCGTTGCCCTGCTGGATGTGGTTATCGAGCAGCGCCGCGAGCAGGTTGTTGGCAGCGCCGATGGCGTGAAAATCGCCGGTAAAATGAAGGTTTATGTCCTCCATCGGGACGATCTGGGCATAGCCGCCGCCGGTCGCACCGCCCTTGATGCCGAACACCGGCCCCAGCGACGGCTCGCGCAGCGCGGCGAGCGCGTTTTTTCCGCAGCGGCGGAGCGCATCGGTAAGGCCGATGGAGGTCGTAGTCTTTCCCTCGCCCGCGGGTGTCGGCGTGATGGCCGTGACGAGAATGAGCTTTCCGTCCGGCGCGGCGGCCTTTTCGCGCAGCAGGTCGAGAGAAATTTTCGCCTTGTGTCTGCCGTAAGGCTCAACGTATGCTTCGCCGATGCCCGCAGCCGCGGCGATCTCGGAAATATTTTTCAGCGCGCACTTATGCGCGATCTCGATATCGGTCATCCGGATCCCTCCCCATATACAAACAGAGTCAGTATACAGTATTCCCGTCCTTTTTTCAAATGTTTTCCGCGCAGGAGGCGGGGCTGTCATGCATTTGCATCCGGCAAAAAATCTGTTATAATGCCGTCGGGTGATAGTATGGACACAAAGGCAAAGAATAAGAAGCCATCAGCCATTCAGCCGGGGATGATCCTCTCGCTCGTTCTCTGCGTGGGGCTCGGCGCGGGCGTCGCCTATGCGCTTCCTGAAAACGAGAGCTTTTTCGCCGTGTTCCTCTTCGGGCTTGCCGGGCTCTGCGTCTCCTTCGCCTTGCAGACCATCCTGCACGAGACCGGCCATCTGATCGGCGGGCTGCTGACAGGGTATAAATTCTGCTCGTTCCGCATCGGGAATCTCCAATTGCAGCGCGAAAACGGCGCGCTTCGCTTTCGCCGCCTAAAGCTCGCCGGGACGGGCGGGCAGTGCCTGATGACGCCGCCGGAGCCCGTGGACGGGAAAATTCCGGTGATGCTTTATAATCTCGCGGGGCCGCTTATGAATCTGCTCACCGCGCTTCTCGCGCTCGGCGGGTACTTCCTCTCCGGCGGCGGCAGCGTGGGCGCGTCTCTGCTCTTTCTATTTGCGTTCGTGGGGCTTTATCTCGCGCTCACGAACGGCATCCCGCTCCGGCTCGGGCCGATCGACAACGACGGCAAAAACGCCTTCTCCCTGCGCCGCGATCCGGAGGCCATGCGCGCCTTTTATCTGCAGATGGCCGTCAACAGCCGCCAGACGGAGGGCGAGCGCCTGCGCGATATGCCGGACGAATGGTTTGTCATGCCGTCGGACGAGGCAATGCAAAACGCCCTCGTCGCCGCGACCGGCGTTTTCTGCTGCAGCCGCCTCATGGACGAGCACCGCTTCGCCGAGGCGCACGAGGCGATGTCGCGCCTGCTCTCCGGCGGGGCGAACCTCGTCGGGCTCTACCGCGCGCTTTTGCTGTGCGACGAGATGTATCTGGAGCTCCTCGGCGAAAACCGCCGCGGCACGGTCGATGCGATGCTCACAAAGCCGCAGCGCCGCTTCATGCGCCAGATGAAGGATTTCCCGAGCGTGCTGCGCACGGAGTACGCCCTCGCCCTGCTGCACGACGGCGACAAAGAGCGCGCCGCCCTGCTGCGCGGCCGGTTTGAAAAGATCGCCGAAGCCTACCCGTATCAGGGTGATATCGAGCAGGAACGCTCGCTTCTCGCGCTTGCGGACGGGAAAATTCAAAATATCGGATAAGGAGAACGCCATGTCACAGGTAACAAAGCGGGCGCTCGAGCAGTCGCTCAAAAATCTGCTGCTCAAAAAGCCGCTCACGAAGATCACTATCAACGACATTGCCGAGGACTGCGGCATCAACCGCATGACGTTTTACTACCACTTCAAGGACATTTACGATCTCGTGGAGTGGTCGTGTCTGGAGGACGCGCGCCGCGCGCTCGAGGAGAAGAAAACGCACGACACCTGGCAGCAGGGCCTCCTGCAGATCTTCGAGGCCGTGCGGCAGAATAAGCCGTTTATTCTGAACGTCTACCGCTGTGTGGACCGCGAGCAGGTCGAGCGGTATCTCCGCCCGCCCGTGGACCATCTCATTCTCGGCGTGATCGACGAGCAGTCCGCCGGCATGACTGTCCGTGATGAGGACAAGGCGTTCATCGCGCAGGTCTACGGCTACATTTTCATCGGCATCATGCTCGACTGGATCCGCGACGGCCTGACCGAGGAGCCGGAGAAGATCGTTGACCGGCTCGCGCTTCTCATCCACGATTCGATCCGCGAAGCGCTCGCGCGCTTTAAAATTTAAACAAAATCTCCGATTTGATCAAAAACTTTACACTTCGCGCCCCCGTGATAAAACCCTTATCACGGGGGCACTTCTGTTTATGGTAAATAAAATTCTTTGGGGTAATATAAGGCCATCAAAAGAAAAACAAATCTCACAGGAGGTCAATATTATGTATTACTCTGCCGGAACGTATGAATCCTTCGCCCACCCCGAAAAGCCGGAGGGCGTCGACAGCAAATCCGCCTATATCATCGGCACCGGTCTCGCCGGTCTGACCGCGGCCTTCTATCTCGTCCGCGACGGCCAGATGAAGGGCGAGCACATCCATCTTCTCGAAAAGCACGAGCTTGCCGGCGGCAGCTGCGACGGCTACCGCGACATCACCAAGGGCTTTTACATGCGCGGCGGCCGCGAGATGGACAACCATTTCGAGGTCATGTGGGACGTGTTCCGCGATGTGCCGAGCATCGAGACGCCGAACGTAACGGTGCTCGACGAATACTACTGGCTCAACAAGCACGACCCCAACTACTCGCTCTGCCGCGCGAGCGTCAACCGCGGCGAGGACGCCCACACCGACAAGAAATTCGCTCTCGACAAGGCCTCCGCCATGGCGCTCTCCAAGCTCTTTCTGACGCCGGAGAAGGATCTTGAGGACAAGAAGATCTCCGAGGTGCTGCCCGAGAGCTTCTGGAGCACGAACTTCTGGCTGTACTGGCAGACGATGTTCGCCTTCCAGCGCTGGTCGAGCGCGCTGGAGATGAAGCGCTATCTCTGCCGCTACGTCCACCACATCGACGGTCTGCCTGACTTCAGCGCACTGCGCTTCACGAAGTACAACCAGTACGAGAGCATGATCCTCCCGCTCGTGAAGTATCTTGAATCCCACGGCGTGCGCATCGAGTACGGCATGGACGTGAAAAACGTCGTCATCGAAAAGCACGGCGATAAGAGAGTCGCCAAGGCCATTGTTTATGTGAAGGACGGCCAGGAGCAGACGCTCGATCTCATTGAGGACGATCTCGTGTTCATCACGAACGGCTGCTGCACCGATACCTCCTGCTACGGCGACCAGACCCACGCGCCCGACCTTTCCGGCATCGAGAACGGCAAGGGCGAGAGCTGGGATATGTGGAAGAACATCGCTGCGCAGGCCGAGAACGGCGAATACGGCAACCCGGACAAGTTCTGCTCCGACGTGAACGCCACCAACTGGATGAGCGCGACCGTCGCCACGGCGAACGAGGAGATCATCCGGCACATCATCAACGTCTGCCACCGCGACCCGCGCGAGGGCAAGGTCACGACCGGCGGCATCGTCACGGTCAAGGACAGCACCGAGAACTGGTACCTTTCCTGGACGATCAACCGTCAGCCGCAGTTCCATGCGCAGAACAAGGACACGGTGCTCGTGTGGCTGTACGCGCTCAACACCGACCGCCCGGGCAACTACGTCCGCAAGCCCATGCGCGAGTGCACCGGCGAAGAGATCTGCCGCGAGTGGCTCTATCACATCGGCGTGCCCATCGACCGGATCGACACGCTCGCGAGCGCAGCGTGCAACACGACGACGTGTTTCATGCCGTATATCAACGCCTTCTTCCAGCCGAGAAAGGAATCCGACCGGCCGCGCGTCGTGCCGGAGGGCGCGGTGAACTTTGCCTTCATCGGCCAGTTTGCCGAAACGCCGCGCGACACCATCTTCACCACCGAGTATTCGATGCGCACCGGCATGGAGTCGGTGTACACGCTGCTGAACGTAGACCGCGGCGTGCCCGAGGTCTGGGGCAGCAAGTACGACGTGCGTGAGCTGCTGCGCGCGTGCTACTATGCCATCGATAAAAAGCCTCTCTCCGAGGCCGAGCTGAACTTCGGCGAGCGTGAGCTCATGAAGATCGTGCTCAAGAAGATCCGCGGCACGGACGTCGAGCTGCTGCTCAAAGAGAGCGGCCTCATCGAATAATTCCGAAAAAATCCGCAAAACAGCTGCCGCCGGTCAGAAAATCTGACCGGCGGCTTTTTGCCTTGACACAGGCGTTTGCCGTGTGTTATATAGAAAGTATATCTGATTTTAAAGGAGGGACTACCATGGACAGCGGCAGTAACGGACGAATATGGGGCATGGCGAGACGCATCCCAGGGACTTCGTATGGCCGCGCAGGCCGGTGAAGTCTCTCTTTTCCGCTGCTCACCATTGCCCGGATCGACGTGCGCCGCACGCCGGGCAGCGGTGATATTTTTTTGCCCTGCTCCGGCGCGGTTATCAAAAAATCGTTGAAACGGAGGGCAGAAACATGGAAAACAAAACCGAACTCATGCAGCTCCGCCACCCGGATTACGACCGGGAGCTGACGGAGCTCGTCCGCAGCAATCTCTCGCCGAAGGCGTTCCGCGAGAAGCTGCTCGACTATCACGAAAACGACATCGCCGCCGCGCTCGAGGCGCTCACGCTCTCTGAGCGGCAGCGGATCTATCACGCGCTCGACGCCGCGGAGCTCTCGGCCGTGCTCGAATACGCCGAGCCGATGACGGCGTATCTCAATGAATTGAGCCTCCGGCGGCGGGTGAACGTGCTCTCGCGCATGGACGCCGACGCTGCGGTGGACTATCTCAAAACACTCGAAAGCGGCGAGAAAAACACGCTCGTCGAGCTCATGGACGAGCCAAAGCGCCGCGAGATCGCGCGGCTCTGGGTCTACGGCGAGGACGAGATCGGCAGCATTATGACGACGAACTGCATCGTCATCCCCGAGGGGCTGAGCGTCAAGGCCGCAATGCACCAGCTCGTCGAGCAGGCCGCCGAGCACGACAACATCTCCACGATCTATGTTGTGGATTCCGACAACGCTTTCTACGGCGCGATCGATCTCAAAGACCTCATCATCGCGCGCGAGGGCGATCCGCTCGCAGAGCTGATCGCGACCTCCTACCCCTACGTTTACGCGCACGAGCGCATTGAAGACGCGCTGCCGCGCATCCAGGACTATTCCGAGGACTCCATCCCCGTGCTGGACGAGGAAAACCGGATGCTCGGCGTCGTAACGGCGCAAAGCCTCATCCAGACGGTGGACGACGCGCTGAGCGAGGACTACGCCCGGCTCGCCGGTCTCTCCGCGGAGGAGGATCTCAACGAAACGCTCGTGCAGAGCGTGCGCAAGCGTCTGCCGTGGCTGCTCGTGCTGCTGGGGCTCGGGATGGTCGTATCGAGCGTCGTCGGCCTTTTCGAGAGCGTCGTGGCGCAGCTCACGCTCATCGTGTGCTTCCAGTCGCTCGTGCTGGATATGGCGGGCAACGTCGGCACGCAGTCGCTTGCCGTCACGATCCGCGTCCTTATGGACAGCGAAACGACCGGCGCACAGAAGCGGAAGCTCGTCTGGAAGGAGGCGCGCGTCGGACTTATGAACGGCGCGATCCTCGGCGCGGCCTCGTTCGCGCTCATCGGGGTATATCTTCTGCTGCGCGGCGAAGCGGCGCTCATGGCGTTTGGCGTTTCGGGCTGCATCGGCATCGCGCTCATCGCGGCGATGCTGCTCTCGAGCATTTCCGGCACGGTGATCCCGATCTTCTTCAAAAAGATCGGCGTCGATCCCGCCGTCGCCTCCGGCCCGCTCATCACGACCGTCAACGACCTCGTCGCAGTCGTATCGTACTACGGCCTCACCTGGCTGCTGCTCATCGAATGGCTCCATCTGGCATAAAAAACGCTCCCCCACCTCGGATGTCTTTTCCCGAGGCGGGAGAGCTTTTTTGCTTTGGCCGGTTGGTTTGATTATACTGCGCGGTAGATCGGCTCCCCATGCAGGAAGGTCTCCACAACATTCTGCGCCGTTTTTTTCTGCAATTCGGCAAGCGCCGCTTCCGAGCACCAGCTTATATGCGGCGTCAGAATGACATTCTCGCGATGCAAAAGCGGGGACTCGCTGAAATTTTCGGTGCCAAGCACGTCCAGCGCACAGTAGGAAATGCGGCCACTGTCGAGCGCTCGCATGAGCGCCGCTTCGTCCACAAGCCCCCCTCTTGCCGTATTGACAAATATCACACCCGGCTTCATGCTTTGGAATTCCTGTTCACCGATGATGCCTCTCGTCGCCGGAGTTAGCTGCAAATGCATCGTGACAACATCGGCGCGGGAAAGCGCTTCATGCAGTTCCAGAAATTCAACGTCGGGATACATCGACCGGTCAGTGATATAGGGGTCTACGGCGACCACATGCCCGAAAAACGCCCGCATTTTACGGTACAGATTCCGGGCAATGTTTCCAAAACCAACAAAGCAGATCGTGCTGTTTTCCAGCCGCAGCATTGGGCGCAATCCGTTCATCTCGAAATTCCCGTCCATTAGACGGTCACGCGAAACGGATATGCGCCGTGCTGCATTAAGAATATGCGCCGCCGTGGAATCTGCCACCTCGTCCAAGCAGTAATCCGTACAGTTTGCCACCATAATGCCGCGCTTTTTCGCCGCGGCGAGATCCACCGTGTCCAGTCCGATCGCATACCGGGCAATCACCCGGCATTTTTCCAGCCCATCCATAAACGCCGCATCGATCGGAGCGGCAAACTGCGTGATCAGCGCATCGCAGTCGTGCGCATACGTAAGAAGCTCCGTGGGATCCTTGATCCCGCCCGGGCGGATCTTTGTGCAGTCAACAACTTCCACGTCATCACCCAAACGCCGGAATTCTTCCAGCTCTTCATGTATGTCCGGATAGTAGTAATCCGAAATAACAATCTTATATTTTGCCATTGGCTCAGCCTCGACTTTCCTGCTACATCAATGATTTCGGAATCAGCGTAATCATCCCGGGGAACGCCACGCACAGCAGGACGGTGATCACCAGTATTGCTATGAATGGCCAGATTTTCCTGCATATGTCAGTAAAGGAGCATTCGGCGATACCAGATGTGACGTACAGCAGTACGCCGACCGGCGGCGTGATCTGCCCGATCAGGAGGGAAATCACCATGACGACCGCAAAGAATATCGGGTTGAATCCATAGGAGGTGCACACCGCCGAAAGAACCGGTGCAACAAGGATCATCGCCGCCAGAACCTCCACAAAACAGGTAAGCACTAGCAGGAAGAGGATAAGGAGGAGAAGCACGATATACGGGTTGCTCGTCAGCTGTGCGAGCCACGCAACGGTGTGCTGCGGGAACATCGCCACGCCCATAAGCCACGCAAACGGACCGGCCATTGCCGCGATAAGCAGCACACTTGCCGAGGTCAGTGCCGACTTGATCAGGATCTTGGGGATGTCACGGATTGTTAGCGTCCGGTACACAAAGAGACCGATGATCATGGCATAGAGAGAAGCAACGATGCCCGCCTCCGTAGCCGTAAACAAGCCGGAGATGATACCGCCAATGATGATGACCGGCGTAAGAAGAGCAAGGACCGCATTCAAAAAGGCCTTTCCGAGAGCCTTCCATCCGATGAACTTTCCGTCCGGTGTTAGGTACGGAAACTTGTCCTTTCTTTTCGTCGCCAGAAAGGCAACATACAACATGCACAAAACGCCGATGCACACACCGGGAATGATGCCGCCCATAAACATCGCGCCAACGGAAATGCCTGTCAGCGAACCATACACGATCATGTTCATGCTCGGCGGAATGATGGGTCCCATGGTAGAGACCGCCGCTTGCAGCGCCGCCGTCCAGCCCTTATCGTAGCCTTTTTCCTTCATGGCGGGGATCATTACGCCGCCGATCGCCGCAGCATCGGCGACCGAGGAGCCGGATACTCCGGCGAAGATCATGCCGGAGAGGATTGAGACCTGCGCCACGTTGCCAGGCAGATGGCCGACCGCCGCCGTAGCAAACTTAATGAGGCGCTTGGATATACCGCCCGCCGACATCAGATCACCGGCGAGAATGAAAAACGGGATAGCAAGAAGCGAATAGCTGTTCAGCATGCTGAACGTCCGCTGCACCACGACCTCCAGCGGGAACGTGCTGCCGCTGAGTATCAGCGCAAGCAGCGAGGAAAAGCCCATGCTGTATGCGATCGGAGCGCCGATCAGGAGAAGAATGACAAAAGAAACAAAAAGAATGATCAGCATGGCTCGTCACCTCCCAACGGATGTTTCAGGATGTATTTTTCATAAATGTCCACAATGGTATAAAACAGCATAAGGATCGGCCCGATCAGCATGGCGTAATATACGTAGCCCATCGGGATCCCCAGCGTGGGGCTGATCGTGGCGATGTTCACACGAATCATTCGGGGAGCAAGGACGATAAACAGAATGAACAGTGCCAGTGAAACGAGCTCGATCAAAACCTCCATCACCGCCTTTACGCGGGGGCCAACATTGCCGAGAACAACGTCTGCGGCAACATGCTTCTTTTTGCGGATGCCATACGCCGCAGCGATCATGACCATCCATATGAAGAGATACTTCTGCGCCTCATCTGCCCAGACAATGGGCAGGGAAAAAGCATATCTGGATATGATCTGCATCAGTCCGATAATAATGATGGCGCTGAAAAAAAGAACGATCAGAATTCTTACGATCTTGTCTACGATGGACACAAAAGTTTTCACGTTTTAACCCACTCCTCTCCGGGAGAGAGCCTCCCTGCGCAGGGCAGGAAGGCTCCCCTGGTAATACTGCAGCCCTCACTCAGCCGACGATCTTGTTATAAACGTCCGTCCAGCCCTTTTCCTCGCAGTACTTTATATTAAACTCATTGACGGCTTTGGCAAAGCTGTCCACATCGACTTCCACGATATCGACGCCGGAGCTTTCCATTTCGGCAAGCGAAACTGCTTCCTTCTCCGGAGCCATCGCTGTGTGGGCTGCAGAGGCTTCCGCAGCCGCAGCCAGAAGATTCTTCTGCTGTTCTTCTGTCAGCTTCTGGAAGGAGATCTCCGACATAAAGAGACCCATGGGGCCGCACATATGCTTTGTGAGCATGTAATGATCGATTACTTCGTCAAACGCATTGGCAAGAGAGGTATTGCAGTCGTGCTCATAGCCGTCGATAACATGGGTCTGCAGAGAGGTGTAAACCTCGCCGAAGCCCATCGGCGTCGGGTTCAACCCCATAGCCTGCATGGTATTGATGTAAACGTCCGATTCGATGGTGCGGATCTTCAGATTCAGCGCTTTTGCCTCGTCGAGATTGGTGAAAGCATTCTTCTCGCCGACCGTGCCCACGCAGCGATAGCCAAAGGAGACGCTATAGGCAAGAATGCGCACGCCGGCAGCATCCAGAAGGCCCTTGGCAAGCTCTGTACCGACTTCACCGTTCAGAACGCCGGCCATCTGGTCGTAGTCCTTCCAGATATATGCCAGATCTAGTACGCCAAGCGGCGCATACAGCTTGCCGTAATCCGCCGTGCCGGTAATGTTGATATCGATGGTGCCCATCTGAACGCCTTCCACCAGCGCCGCACTGTCGCCGAGCTGCGCACCGGGGAATATCTCGATTTTGATGCCGTATTTCTTGCAGGCTTCCTTCAAGGCAAGCGCATACGCCTGCGCAACGTTGTCGCCGTCGGACTGCACATGCGCAACGTTCAGCGTAACTTCATATTCGGGTTCCGCTTCTGTCTCCGCGGGTTCGGCGGTTTGGGAGGTCTTGGTTTCTTCCGGCTTGGTTTCAAAGGCGGAGCTGCTTCCGCATCCGGCAAAGAGCGTAATGATCAAGGCGGCGGCGCAGAGGAGCGCGAGAAACCTGATTTTTTTCATGGTCTTTTTCCTTTCTTTTGTCTTTTTCTCTTTTACCGGCGATTACTCGCCGGATATTTCTTCACGAAGTTGCTTTGCCGCGGCTTCAAGATCCTTTTCCTCGGGGTACTTCGCATTGGCGTTCATCTGGAAAATACCGTTCCAATCCAACCCATCGGCATATTTGGGGACAATATGGATATGGAAATGGCGCACGGTATCTCCAAACACACCGAGGTTGATCTTTCCCGGTTGATACAGCTTTTTCAGCGCTGCCGTGACGCGCGCAAGATCCTCCTGCAGCGCTGCGCGTTCTTCTTTCGTCAGCTCGCAGAATTCCTCCGCATGGCGGCGAAGCACAAGTATGCAGCGTCCGGGATAGCTCTGCTCGCGGTTCAGATAAAGATCCGATGTGGAGAGCTCGCATACGGGATAAGTGAAGCTCTGCATTTTTTCGTTCTTTTCGCAGTAGAGACAGCCCACGGTGTTTCCTCCTTTACTCCACTTCGGTCATGGGGATGACATCCATATCGGGGAAGTCCTTGTTCTCGCCGCCCATCGCCCAGATAAAATCGTAATGCGTTGTTCCGACGCCGAAATGCATCTGCCACGCCGCAGAAACGATCGCCTGCTCATTGCGGAGGATTACATGGCGGCTTTCCTTCGCCTCGCCGATGACTTCGATATAAAACGCATCCTCCGGCATACCGTAATACATGAAGCACTCCACGCGGCGCTTGTGCGAATGCGTCGGGATGGTGTTCCATACATTGCCCGGCTGAACCGAATTGATGCCCATCTGGAGCTGGTCGCTTTCCACAGGGCCGCCCTTGTAAATGTACTTCTTCACAATGCGCGTGCTCGCCGTCGTCTGATTGCCGCAGGGGTTGAACTGGGCTTTCTTCGCCGGGATATGAACTGTGGGATGCTTTTCAAAGGAAAGAAGGCTCGTCACATAGAACTTTGCCGGTTTTTCCGGGTCTTCGCTGGAAAAGACCACGTCCTTTGTGCGGCAGCCAATGTATGCGCCGTCCTCAAAGTCCATTTCCATAACCTGACCATCGGCAACGATCTTTCCTTTTCCGCCAATGTTGATGACGCCCATTTCGCGTGTCTGAAGGAAGTATTCCTGCCGGATCTCATCCTGCGGCTCCAGACGGATCTCGTTGCGGACAGGCATGATACCGCCGAGAATAAATCGTTCGTCAAAGCTGTACGTCAGCACGGCCTCGTCGGGAGCAAACACCGTCTTAATCAGGATCCGGTCGCGGATCTGCTTCGTTGTCAGGGTTTTCAGTTCAAACGGGGAAATACTGTACTTGATCTCCATGGTTTTGTCCTCCTGCTTCTCTTTATTTTTCTGAACTCATTTCAGAATTATGGTTTTTCACATAAGTCCCAGCTCAACCAGTCTCCCGCGGATATGCTTCTTTTCCTCCTCGGAGGCCGGGATAAACGGCGATCTCGGGTAGGTCTTCAAAATGCCGCGGATCTCCAGCATAGCATAGATCGCCAGCTGCGTAGAACGCGCGAGATACATGATGTCTCGCATTTCATTGACGCGGAATTGTGTCTCGCGGCAGGAGGTGAAATCGCCCTCCATGCCTTGGCGGAACATGGTTTCGCAGATCTCTGGGAATGCGTTGCCGATGCCGGGGATAAAAGCACGGCAGCCCAGCACGCACGCGGAAAGCCACATGGCCTCTGTACCAAGAGCAACGTCAAATGTATCGCTTTTCAACGTGCGCATGTAATTGGCCATCGCCATAATGTCGAAAGTGGCATCCTTAATGCCGTTTACACCGACTTCCTCCTTCAGCCGGCGGATCGTTTTCAGATCCATGGTATACCCCTGGAAGGAAACGTTGTTGTAAACATATACCGGCACACGCCCATCTACGGCTTCTACGATTTTCCGGTAATATTCGCAGATTTGATCCGGATTGTGCTTGAAATAGAACGGCCCAACCGATGCAACCGCCGCAGCGCCGACTTCTGCGGCATGTTTTGCCAGCCGCGCAGCGGAATAGCTGTCCGCCGTGCCGATGTGCGCCACAACAGGCACTCTGCCCGCCGCCGTTTCGATCGTCTTTTCCGTGACGGCGCGGCGTTCTTCCTCGGTCATCATGACACCGGCGCCATAAGAGCCGTTGATGAACAGGCCGTCCACCTCGCCGCTGAGATAGTCGACCAGCGTATGCAGCCCCTCAAAGTCCACCTCCCCGGTCTCGCGGAACGGCGTAATCATGGGAGGAACTACACCATACATCTGAAACATTTTTCTTCTCCTTTCCAGCCTCTTATGTAAAGTTTTTGGATGAACCCTTATGCAGTGCGATCGCTATATCGCCGTTGACTGTCAGCCGGTCCTGCGCCTCTGCGCCAGGGATACATTCGATCCGCAGATCCGCGCCGAACTCCTGCCGAAGCATGTATTCGTACATCCGGCACCTCTCGGCGTGGCCGTAGAAAATATACCGTCCGCCGACCATCCCCCAATTTCGCATCTCCCGAAAGGCGTACATATCATCCGCCGCCAGAGCGGCATCGGTAAAGATGCGCCGCTCATCGCTGTTCGTGCGCATCAGCACCTGCATAAAGCGCGGCATCAGAAGCGTGCGGCTCAGACCAGCGTTCTTTACACAATCTGCAGCAACACTGACCAACGCCTCCCACGAGTACCCGCCGGAGGGCTCAGCTTCGCATGGCTGGAGGCTTTTCCCTATACTCGTCGCCGAGCAGATGGCCTCATACAGCTGACCGCTCAGCGTTGTGTTCGACGCCGCGATGCGGTTGTTCTCATCCACATAGATTAACTTCGTATGCGAGCTGAGAGCCACAATCGTGCACGGCCCCCGATTCTCCGTTTCCGTAAGAATGCCCATGACCTGCGCTTCTTCGCCGCGCATAAAGTCTACAGTGCGGAGCTTTCCCGCGCGTACATCTGCTCCATAGTCGTTGCGGATCCCGCGGATGAAGTATACAGGGCAGGCAATCGGCAGCACCTCGCCGGATTTTGCCTCATAAATGGACTCGGCCAATTCGTGAAGCCCCGCAGGCGCAATAAGATGCGGGATCTCCATCAGCCCAAGCTCAGAGGTGATCATACCGGAGGCGATCACATAGGAAATATCCGTTTCTTCCAGCCCCAGCGTGGAAAGCGTTTCGCGGAAAAGCTTCGTTATCCCGCTGCGTAGCGTATCGCGACTGCCGGTGATCGCCGTATCTCTTACTCCCACCTTTTCCCGGCCGGAAGCAAGGATTGAACGGTTTTCATCTACAATATAGACGCGCGTTGTGGTCGTTCCACAATCCAGTACTGCGAACATTTTCACCCTCCATAGTTTTATTAGATAAAACTTGGTTTTAATTTATTCTGTCAAAAACCGAGGTGTCTATGCCACCTCAGATTTTGATTTGGGCTTATCTCTTCATATAGCCCAGCTGTTCAGAGATCTTTGCCGCCGTCTGCCGAACCATCCGTTCATATTCCGAACGGTTTGCTCCGTTTATCTGCTCCTTTATGCCGCAGAGGCTGATCCCCGCCACCATGCGTCCGTTTACATCATAGATTGGAGCGCAGAGACTAGCGATATACAGGTCACTCTCTCCCTGGTTGACGTCAAATTCTTCCGCTCTCGCGCAACGAACCATCGCAAGGATCTTCTGCTTATCCGTTACCGTCTCCGGGGTGATCTGCTTCGGAGCGGTCCGATCCAGATACGCCGCGACCTCCTCGTCGGTATCCTGCGCAAGGAAGAGCCTTCCGATACCGGTAGCATACAGGTTCGTTTCCCCGCCGGTTCGAACCATAAGCTGTGCCCACACAGGAACGCTGCTTGGCACGACCTGCTCGACCATGATCAGCATATCCTCCTGCCGCACACCGAGATAGCAGATCATATCGGTTTCGCGGCTGAGCGGGCGCAGATACCGCAGCGCGATCCGCCGGAAATCCAGCGTGTTCATCTTTGCCATGCCAAGCCGGAACACGCACACGCCGAGCGAGTAGCGGCGGGTATTCTCGTCAAAGGTCAGAAAGCCGTTTTCGCAGAAGGTGTAGGCAATGCGCAGCATCGTGCTTTTTCCGATCCCGGAAAGCTGGCTCAGCTCCGTGAGGGTATAGCTGCTCTTCTCACCGTCAAACAGCATCAGCACTTTCAGGCCGCGTTCCAATGCGGTAATTGTATAATCTCTGGGCTCTTTTTTCATTGTTCCGATTCCTTATTGCCTGTATAGATCACATGATCCGTTTCTTGCTTTCTATACTATGGTTTTGTGGGCGCCCCGTCAATCCTTTATTTTGTCAGGTATCCGCCGTCCACCGGAATGATTGCACCGTTGATATAGTCGGACGCGCTGCTGGCCAGCAGAACCGCGACGCCCTTAAAAACGTCCGGCTCGCCCCAGTCCCCCATCGGAATGCGGGCTTTGACCGATTCATACCTCGCCGTATCTGCCACCAGTGCCGCAGAAAGACCCGTTTTGATCCAGCCGGGAGCTAGCGCATTCACGTTGATCCCCAGGGCGCCCCACTCACTCGCACACACTTTGGTCAGACCCGCAACAGCGGACTTGCTCGCCGTATATGCAGCCGTATTGAATCCGCCGAGGAATGACATCATGGAAGCCAGATTGATGATCTTGCCGCGGCTCTTCTGCTTTACAAACTGCCGCGCCGCAAGCTGCGAAAGGAAAAACACTGATTTCTGATTGAGCTGGATGATCTGATCCCACATCTCCTCCGTATATTCCAGTGCGGAACAGCGCGGACATATCCCAGCGTTATTGACCAGTATATCCAACCGGCCATAGTGCTCCAGTGTTTTTTCCATGATCACCGGAAGTGCCTTCATGTCGCTGACATCGGCATGGATCGCCAGAAACTCGCCGCCGATGCTTTCAATATATTGCCGCATCTCCGTCGGCTCATGATGACCGTAGACACAGGCGATTGAGGCTCCCGCCTCGGCCAATCCCCGGGTGATCCCTCCGCCGATGCCCGACCCGCCGCCTGTGATCAGTGCAACTTTCCCTTTCAGGCTCAAATCGTCCAGAATCATACCGCTTGCCTCCTGTTGTTTTATTCTTTAAAACTCTGTTTTATATTTATATGATATCACACTCTAATTGTTATTGTAAATGCGTAAAACTGGCCGAATATTCCTCCAGTAGATTGTTAACCTATCCAATTTGCCTTTAAAAAATAAAACTGTCACGCAATCGAGCCAAATGCCCGTCTCATGGTTTCTGTATTTGCAAAAACCGGGTGCAGCCATTTCAAAAAGCTGCACCCGGTTTTATCTTATTTATGCCGCACGGAATCTGCACTTTGCCACGCTATAGAGCAGGACGAACGGCAGAAGGTCGGGGCGCTCTTCACATACGCCTGATACCCCGGATCTGCGCCGTAGCTTTTGTTCTGGCGCAGATCCAGCCGCCGCACGCCGGAAAACATCACGAACACGATGCCGATGTATCCGAGCGTGGCGGGCAGCCACTGCCCGCCACGCAGGATGTTCGCGGCAGAACGATCTGCCGCGACTGGTCATTTTGATACGCCCTGCACCTCTGCAGAGCCTTTCAGCGGGACTCCGCAGGCATTCCTCCTCGTCCTCGAGTAAGAGCGGGAGCGTGACTTCATTCTTGGTTTTGGGGGCGCTCTTTTCCTCCGCCTGTGCGGTGTAATTGCGCACAATGACCGCCGCCTTCTCGATCGGCAGGAGTGAAAAACGTCAGCCGGCAAATGGATCGCTCTGCGCATCGAGCACATAATGCTTCGCTTTAAGGTTCGGCGTTTACGGCGAAACGAGGATGCGCTGAGATCAAAAAACGCTTCCTGCCCGGCTCCGGTGAGCATTCACCAGGGCCGGGCAGGAAGCGATCGTTATTTAAAGCCATTTATTTTGCGGAGAGAAGTGCATGTATATTTTTCCCGCGGTGAACCGGTCTGCGGTCGATCCGCTGCAGATGCCGTCCGGTTTTCCGGGAGGATTCCGTATTTTTTATTTGCCGATCTGCTGCAGAACAAGCTCGGCGATCGTGGCGATGAATTCGCCGTTTGTGGGTCTGCCCGTGCTGCCGGAGAAGGCACCGCAGAAGATCTTTTCCTGCACGTCCTCGTCGCCGCGGTTCCATGCAATGTCGATCGCATGGCGCATCGAGCGTTCTACGCAGGACGGCGTGGAGGAGAACTTTTTCGCCACCGTCGGATAAAGCACTTTCGTTATCCCGGCGGTGGGGTCCGCGTCGCGGATCGTGAAGAGAATCCCTTCACGCAGATATTGATAACCCTTGACATGCGCCGGTACGCCGATCTCGTGGAGAACGTCGGTGACGGCGCTTTCCAGATGTGCGGGCACCGGAGCCGGCGCGGCGACAGCCGCGGGAGATTTTCCGCCCGCTTTTGCGCACTGCCGCAGGCACTGCATGAGCGCCGCGGTGTCGCAGGGCTTGGGGATAAAATATGCCGCGCCGAGCTTTGCGCACTCGGCAACGACGGCGGCATTGACAAATCCGGTGAGAACGAGCACCGGCGGCGCATCCTCCCGTCCGGCAAGCCGGCGGAGAATAGCGAGCCCATCAAGCCGCTGCTGGATGAGGTCCAGCAGCACAACATCCGGGCGTGCCGTCTGGATCAGGGAAAGGGTCTCCAACCCGTCAGATGAAACACCGGCCGCTTCCATGTCCCCCTCCCGAGAAAGCGCCTGCGTCATTGTTCGTTGGAAATCCGGGTCTGCGTCGGCGATCAGCACTTGAAGTTTCATAATATCGCCTCCATATCGATTTTTTCTTCAGCTGATCAATTACCCGATAAAAATAGCACATTTTCTGTCCTGTTTCAACAAAACCGCCATAAAGATGCCGTTAATTCGTTCGACAGAATTCGACAGAGTAAGCGAATCCGGAACCCGACCGAGGGTGAATCCCCGTCCTGGATCTCAAATGAAGCTGTCGGGATCCGTCAGACGTCGGACAGTGAATACTTGAAAATCAGTTTGTCTTTCGTCTTATTCGATCTCCCACACTACGGTGACGGTATCAGAAACATCGATATCGTCAGGTTCAATATCCAGATCATAGGCTTTTTCGGTCATCGGCTGTTCACAGCAGTCCATCACCAAGTCGCCCATCGGTTTGTACTCAAAATTGATCTCGCCCCAGGAGTAGTCGATGCTCTGGATATCTTTCAGCTTGACGCCGCCGGCCTGGGTCAGAACCGCAGCCTTTTTCTTGGCATCGGTGACGGCCTTCCCGAGCAGCAGGTTCTTTGCGGCTTCCGGGTCTTTCACAGTATAGCTGATACGAAACTCCGGCCGGACTTTGCCGTTGGCAAGGGCATACAGGATCTTTCCCAGACGGTCGTTGTCGGACTCGAACTCCACCTTCAGGGCGTGGTTGAACTGGTATCCGACGAAACGCCGCTTGTAGTCGTTGTTCTTGTCCCGGTAGCTCTCATACTCCGTGTCCACATGGAAGCTGAGCGTTTTCAAATCAGACCGCTCAAATCCGAAGGCAGAAAGGACATCCTTCAGCGCCTCCGTGTCCTCCGATGAGTGGCGCAGGGTCTCACTGTACTCCTTGAAGACACCGGTGAGGGTCATGGTGATACGGGTGATGTCGGGCTTGACTTTGATCTGCCCCTTGCCGGTTACACGAATCGTTCTCATTGTGCTTGACCTCCTTTGTCAGCGTTCAAAATCATATTGATCCGGTCTTTGTCAACAGGAAGGGCTGTCCCCGGGGATCGATAATGATCCCTCCCGGCATCTCCGAGCATCCCATCGGAAACGCCAATCCGATTCTCTTTGCTGCCGGTCTGGCAGCCGCGGTCGATCGCCTCATCGATGATACCGCTGCCGGAGAGGGTATCGCCGGGAAAATCGTCGTGACCGTGTTTCCGGGAAATATCAAAGCGGCCGAGGACATACGCCATGTCCTCCGGGAGCCGGCGCCTGCACTCTGCCTTCAGGATGGCGGGCACGCCGTAAAAGGCCTCCGCGATGCTCCCTGCGATGCAGGTCAGTGTATCACAATCGCCGCCGAGGGAAACGGCAGTCCGGATGACATCTTCAAAATCCGTCCCCTCCAGAAAGGCAGTGATCGCTTCCGGCACCGTCTTCTGGCAGCTCTCATTGTGATAATAGCTCGGCCGGATCTGGTCACAGGTGCGGGAGAGATCATAACCGAACTCCTGCACAATGTAATCCCGGATCTCCTCCTTGCTGCGGCCGGTCCTGGCGAGGAAGATCGCGCCGGAAGTTGCCTCCGCGCCCTTGATCCCCTCGGGATGATCATGCGTGACCTCAGCCGTCAGCCTGGCTTTTTCCCGCGTCTCTTTGAGCGTATCGAACAGCCAGCCTGCCGCAGAAACGCGCATGGCCGAGCCGTTGCCGCAGCTGCCGTAGGGCTTTGGATCTTTCTCCCTGAGCCAACAGAGGAACTTCCTGCCGTAGCCGGCATCAGGATACTTTTTGCCCCATTTCCGCATCGACTTGATCAGTGCAGCCCGGATGCTGTCATCGTCCAAAAACCGGCTGTCCAGCAGGGCCTCCGCCACCGCTATCGTCATGACGGAATCATCCGTGAAACGGGAACTCTCGCAAAAGAGCGGAAACTCCTTGCTCTTGTTCCCCCTGTCAAATTCGTAGGGCGCTCCGATCATGTCGCCCAGAAGTGCTCCGTACATTTTCTCTCCTCCTTCTCATGCAGAAAACACGTCAACAAGCTTTTCGTTTTTGTGACGCGCGCCCCCATATCCGGTTCTATTCAGCCAAGCAAGTTTATTATAGTACTTTTGGCTTTTTCCAGCAAATTATATTAGTAGTGGTGTCCAATAAAACGGACTCCATCTTGAGATGCCTTCTGTCAAGTGAAAAAGCTATTCCCCACGACCGGAAAACCTCCGGTGGCGGGGAATAGCAAAAAGCTGGTGGGAGAAGTTGGATTTGAACCAACGCAGCCTTTCGGCAACGGATTTACAGTCCGCCCCATTTGACCAGACTCTGGCATTCTCCCTTATTTGGTGGACTCTCCAGGGATTGAACCCGGGACGCGCAGATCTTCAGTCTGCCGCTCTACCAACTGAGCTAAGAGTCCGTGTGGGGTGTGAGAGCGGACTCGAACCGCCGACATCCGGTGCCACAAACCGGCGCTCTGACCAACTGAGCTACTCACACTATGAATGGTTGCAGGGGCGGGAGTTGAACCCGCTTGGGGCAGCTTATGAAGCTGTTGCATTACCGGTCTGCCACCCTGCAGTATGGTGCACGAAGTGAGACTCGGCCTTGCGATCTCCTGACAGACACTCAGGCGCGCTATCCATCTGCACTACGGGCTGTATTGTGGCACCGAACCGTGGATTTGAACCACGTCCTCCTGAGTCAGAGTCAGGTGTGCTGCCGTTACACCAGTCCGGTATTTGGAACGCTCTGCGGGATTTGAACCCACGACCCCCAGATTCGTAGTCTGGTGCTCTGTCCTGCTGAGCTAAGAGCGTGTATGGTGATCCCTGCGGGATTTGAACCCGGCATTTCCGCCTTGAAAAGGCGACGACCTGTCCTGTTAGTCGAAGGGGCCCTGTCAGCCCTGCTGCCAGAGCTGATGTATTTTATGCGGAGATTTGGATCACTCCGCAGTCTTGAAATATCAGGATGTCATCGATCTTCACACCGAAAATCGCGGCGAGGACAACGAGGTTGTCCACGGTCGGCAAAGCCGTTCCGCGCTGCCACTTGTAAATGGCCTGGGGCGTGGAGAATCCGAAAACATCCTGCACGTCCTTTACGGTCAAACCCGCTGCGATCCGCATACGGGTGATGTTGATTCCGGTGGCGGTCATGTCGATGACCGGTATCCGATTCATTTCATTTACTCTCCTATTCCGGCCGTATGGCCTGTGACACATATGGTTTGAAATACAAAAAGGCCGCTTGCCTCATACAAGACAAGCGGCCCGTGAAGTATCGGATCAGCCTATTCCGGCTGTCCTTTCCCCGTTCTGTTCTCTGTCTTATATGGGCATGCCAAAGGACCATGCATCTTGTGGGTAAAGCTGCACAGTGAACGATCCTGATATTCGGCTTTGAGTAAATCGGAGAATTGTCTGAGGATCATTTCTTTTTTCTTTCCGGGCACAGCCCTTGTTTCTGATATTACTATAGCATCCGGGTTTCAAGAAGTAAAGAAACCCGAAGTATAAAATGCTTCGTCTCTTATCGGAGTTGGGAGAAGAAGAGACGGTTCAGGTCTTCCCAGCCGTGGTTTGTGTCTTCGGGCAACGGAACGATGCGGGATCGTAATTCTTCGATGCTGCTGTCGAGGTAACGGTTGATGCTCTCGATTCTGGGAATGGTCTTAATTTCAGGTGCGTTCATCTTCAATTCGAGGAGCCTGTCAACGTCCGGAAGAAGGGCGGGATCAAGTTCCGCTTCCACCAGCTCCGAAAAGAGCATGGGCGGAGGAGTCCCTTTATCCAGAATCCATCTGCAGGCCAGGATGGGGCGCAGCACATAAAAGTACTTTTTGGCCTTAACCATGTCGCCCTTCAGATATTCGCGGTAGTTGCCGCCGGCCATGCTGAGGTAGTGGCTCAGCCCACGCTTGGAGGAGAAATACTTCAGCATCACAGAACGGAACTCGTCTGCAAATGCAGTCTCGCGGTACACGATCGGTGAGGAGAACCACTCGAACAGCGTTGGGTTCGATGCCCGCAGAAGGCGCAGTGTTTTATCCAAATCCCAGCCGTTGATATCCAGCTCGCCCTCGATAGGCAGATCGATCACGTCCCTGACTTTTTCCAGACGCAGATACTCCGCCTTCGGTCGGACATAGATAAAACGCACATCGAAGTCGCTGTCCGGGGAAGCAAAGCCCCAGGCACGGCTGCCGGATTCGACCGCCAACAGGATCCTTACGCTTTCCTTCTTTTCAATTTCATTCAGCTTTTTCAAGATCGTTTCCCTCATAGGGCATTACCTCCTCCCTTAAGTATTCGCTGATCATGTCTTTCGCCTTTCCCGTTGCCCGTTTGTCCCGGACGGCGGGATCGTCATAGCTTTTTCTCCGGCACATAGGGCACGAACCGGGAGAAGCCGAAATGAGCATAATGCGCCTCGTCTTATGTTCGGGCTTTGCACGACTCTTCAAAACCGTTACTCGCGTACATTTGTCCTATCCTCTGAACAACGACGGCTGCTTGAGTAAACAATTCGGGAAAGTCATCGTCAGTCTTTTCCATCATTTCCATGAAGGCAAAGACGTCTTTCCCAAACTGCCGCGCCTGTTCCATTGCATTTTCAAGAGCGGCGTGCTGATCCGGGGGCAGCGTAGAGCGCAGCACGCCCCGGAAAGCATCATGCGGACTATACGACGCCGTCAGTCTGGTTTCAAACGCAGGGTTCTCTTTGGCCTCGTTGACAGTCATTTCCACCGATTTGGCAAACAGGTATCCTAAGATATTGCCGATCGATTTCTCGGCGTCTGACTGAGGTTCAGCCTGCAGCGCCTCCAGCATTCTTTCGGCGTTGTTTTTGTGCTGAGTATAATCCTCATCCTCCAAAACCAGCTTATCTTCCAGATCGTACGCAAGAAACCCGTGGTATTTCGCCCGCCAGATGATTGGCTGGACTACGCTCTCCGGAATCACCATATCATCGAGAGGGGTTTTGACGCGTTCCGGTTTTTCGATCCTGAAGCGATAGCGGCTGTCTGTACTGACGTGAATGCGGCTGATATTCCCATCCTCGTCAACACTTACGAAAACAATGGATTCGTAGTTGTCTTCTTCCTTGTCGGCCAGAACGATGCATTTAGTGCCAACCGGGTACTCCAGACTGGATCCTGCAAGTCCTGTGATCTCCGCCAGATGGGCAATATATTTACCCTCGTGGTTTTCACAGACGTAAGTGAGACGGTCAATGATCTCATCTGCACCGTAGCAGCTGTTTCCGGAAGTATCGGTCTCATATACCGAATCGGCGGTCAGCACACTGCGCAGCCGTTCCGTCTCCCCCTTGGCAAGGGTGAATCGCACCAGCCGGAGATCGTGATCAAAGTCTTTTACTATCCCGTTTTCGTACTCGCCGATGGCTGCATCCGCGGAGATTATGCAGACCCCGCTGATGATCGAACCGACTTTAATGTTGTCCCTGAGTTCCTCGGGAACCTGATCAAACGAGTGGTCGAACTCCAGTTCGCCATACACAGTATCCGCAAAACAGCGGATAAAAGTATTCTCTTTCTGATCGCCGATCTCAACTGTCCCAACGTAGAGACGTGTGACCTTCGCCTTGAAGGTTATGTACGCATCGTTATCATACTCTTTGCCATCCTCATAATTGCCGACCAGGTGGTTTGCCAGAAAGGACAGCGGTATCAGCGCGCCGTCGGCTACGCCCCATTTCTTTCCCTGCTTATCGGCGGGGACAGTTTTGTCATACTCTTCTTCCGTGGCGTAGTAGTTTACTTCAAGGCAGGGCGCGACAAGCTGAAGCGTGAGCCTGTCGTCTTTGAGAAAACTGGGCAGCACGTCCGCTGTGATGATATCAACAGGAAGCATGCCGCCGTTATCCGTGCTGCGGCTCATCATCAGGATGCGTTCCGTTTTAGGCCAGTCTTTCGGTGAAATGTCAACGTCTGTGCAGATCATTTCCCAAATCGTCTTCCCACCGCAATGCGTATGGAATCCGGATATGGCAAGCTTACCGTCTTCGCTCTTTTCGGAGCTGGCCCAGAATTCAGCAGAACCGATCGGTAAATAGAAGTACGGAGTGTCATAGTAGCCTTTGATGGCTTTTCCTTCCTGGACCGTATATCTTACAGCGCCCATCAGCGTGTCTTCGTCTTTCCCCAGAAAATCCAGGCCGTAGCTGTCAAGAAGATTCGCCATATTCTCTCACCTCAAATCAAATAATGCAGATTCTTCATCGCCCGCTTTTTGAACGTCATGTACAGCGGCTTCCGCTTGAGGTATTCATTGCCGTTGCTGTTTTCGCCGCCATCATCGTCATCGGCCGGGGCTTTCTTGATCTTAATGCCGGAAGACGGGATCAGAATCGCGTTGCTGCTCATATCATACCTTGCCATATTCCGGTCAAAGTAGGCGCAGAGGACATAATGACCGTCATCGTCATACAGATGGATCCGCTCCATCAGACCGTCATTATCATAAAGATTTGTCCGGTACCGATGCTGGTGAAGGCTCAACCCACCCTCGAAATACAGATAAACATCGTATTCCTCATTTTCGGTGGTCATGATGTTCAGATCGATTATGGCAGAAGCAAAATCGATGCCGTTATTCAGTTCAAAGGCAATCGATCTTAGACAGTCGTAGTTGAGGCTGATTTTTCGGGAAAAATCAACGACCTTATCGATCTCCCCATAACATTCTTCCTCCAGCTTGTCATGCAGGTATTCGCGGATGTCTTCCGGGGAAGGGTAATCAAAGCGGAAGTGATAATGAAAGCGGCCAGGCCTGTTTACGATATAGCTGTTAAGACTGTACAGTTCGTTGCAAGTCACGATAAACAGCTTTTTCCCGCCCGTGGTACCGTCGAACAGGCTCAGCAGCGCTGCCTGATCGTCATTATCGTTGCTGGAACGGAAAGTCTTATCGAATTCATCGAAAAGAACCACACATTCCTGATGGATGGATTCCAGAAATCTCGCAAGGCCCGGGCAGCAGGCATCCACCAGGATCACCGGATAACCCTCGCGAATGGAGGCTTCACAAATCATTTTTGCGAATAACGATTTGCCGATACCTTTATCACCGCTGAGGATTACACCCATGCTTCTGGAAAAACGCTTGAAGGACGACAGGACCTTTTCCAGTTTTTCCGTATGAACGCCATAGGCTTTTTCCGTTACGCGGATATTGCCCCTGCGGAGGAGGAAACAGCCTTCCTGTTGGTTATATCCGATATCAAAAGTCGCGGCCGGCAGTTGATCATAGCTTCTGATGCTATCATCAAAAATGGTGAACTTGCTTCCTCTCTGAATTGCTTTCATTTTTCATCACCTGCTTTTCTCAAGCAAAATGGAATTGACAATAAATGGTGCGCTCTGCAGGACTTGAACCTGCGGCCTGCGGATTATCGATCCGTTGCTCTGCCAACTGAGCCAAGAGCGCGAGTTTCAAAATCTCCCGCCGAATTTCCCGCTGCTGTTGAACCGCGGGGCGTACGTCCGAAACCGAAGTATCGGCGGGAGACCGGTATCTGCCGGCAGACGCGCTTGCGAGCTATGTCGTAGCGGCGGCTCCGCAACGGCAGGGATACGGCGGTATTATTCTGCGGCCTTAAAGTTATAGACCGGGCGGATACGCTCGAGGATGTCCGCGGTGGGGCCGATCTCGGAAACGATCTCATCCATGGGCTTGTATGCCATAGGAGATTCGTCCAGCGTATCGCTCACAACACAGGAGGACCAGATCCCCTCCATCTCGGCGGCATACTCGTCCATCGAGAGCTGAGCGAACGCCTGCTTACGGCTCATGAGACGGCCGGCACCGTGGGGAGCCGAGCAGTTCCATTCCTCGTTGCCCTTGCCCATGCAGATCAGGCTGCCGTCGCGCATGTTGATGGGAATCAGCAGCTTTTCCCCGGCTTCGGCGGAAACAGCGCCCTTACGGAGGATCATCTTCTCCGTGTCGATATAGTTGTGGATGGTAGTAAACTCTTCGACCTTAGTCAGCCCCATACCGCGCAGGATCACATCGGTCATGGCCTTGCGGTTGAGCACGGCAAAGCGCTGTGTGATGCGCATGTCGTGGATATAATCCTCAAACAGCTTTCCTTCTACATAAGCGAGATCCTTGGGGATTCGGATGGGATGCTCCCTGCGCAGTTCATTGATGGTGCTTTGGATCTCCTTCCAGCGGCCTGCGGCACGGTATTCGGCAATCAGCGCATCGATCTGGTGACGGGCACCGCCCCACATAGCAAAGCGGCCCTGATCCTGATAGTACTTGCAGACCTGGGTGCCGAGATGCCGGCTGCCGGAGTGGACTACGAGATACAGTTCACCATTCTCGCCGCGGTCGACTTCTATAAAATGGTTGCCGCCGCCCAGCGTACCGATGCTGCGCTTCGCGCGCTCAACGGAAACACAGGGGGAGCAGCGCAGCCGGTGAAGGTCGATCTCACCGTTGAGCGGGTGCTCGTCCTTGCGGATATTCTGCCCGCAGGGGATCTCTTTACGGATAAGCGCATCGAGAGCGGCAAAGTCGATCTCCTTTTCGGCCAGCCTCACAGTCTCCATGCCGCAGCCGATGTCTACGCCAACCATGCCGGGAACGATTTTATCCCGGATCGTCATGGTCGTGCCGATGGTGCAGCCCTTTCCGGCGTGGACGTCAGGCATGATACGGATCTTGCAGCCGGCAAAAGCCTCCTGGTCGCAGACGGTCTTGATCTGGAGTTCAGCCGTCGGCTCGAGTGCGGGCGTATAACAAAGGGCTGAGTTGTACAGTCCTTGTATTTCTATCATTTCAAAAAATCATTCCTTTCAAAAAACGGACGCACGGCGATTCCGCAGCCCAATCGGAGACCGTGCGCCCGTTCTTTTACTCCGGAGAGCAGCCAGACTTACGCAGCGATGGGAGCATACCTCTCCGTATCGATCACGCTCAGCATGAAGTCATACGGATTCAGCTCGCCATCCATGACCATAGAGAAGATCCGGGGGCTGTTGCCGGAAACCAGCGCAACACCGCGGTCATTCTCTTTTACAGGCTGCTGCTCATGACGGCTGTCAACGTTCCAGAACACGAGGTTCGGGAGTATGTAGCCGGCCGCCGCATAGCTTGCCTTTGCGTTTTCGAAGTTCGTCATGGACGAGTTCTTCACGCAATGATCAAATTCCATGTCGGAGATGATGTACAGCTTTGCGGGCATTTCCGCCCGGGGCACATGGTTCTCTGCCGCCGCCTGCAGGATCAGATCGAATACCGCCTCCAGGTTGGTGTTGGCGCATTCGTCGAAGGTTCTGCAGTAGCGCACCTTCTCCACAAAATCTTCTCCCTTGATCTCTACAAGCTGAGGGGTCATGGAGAAGGTCAGGAAATAATTGTGGAATTTGCCTTTATTGTGTTCCGCGAAATAAATCGCGAGGGATTGCGCGACCGCAGCCGGCATCGGTTTGCTGCCCCAGTACATGGAGCCGGAGCCGTCCGCTGCGACAAGCGCGTTCTCATCGGTCGTGAAGTCCTCCAGCGTACGCCAGGTGACGTCCAGAGAGCGGCGCTCTTCCTCAGAGCAGTCATAAGCGCGCTCGACGAGTTCATAGGGCATCAGCGTACCGGTGTGAAGCTTCGCCTCGCCGCGATCCACCTTGTCCATGAAAGCCGCGTACCGCTCGCCGTCGTTGCGCAGGAAGGCCTTGCGGTATTTGAACATGGCCTTGGACGGCTGCTTGGAGTAATCGAACGTGTAGTCCTTCTCACGGAGATTGTTCTCGATGATCCGGATGCGCGCACGAAGCCCGGTCAGTGCCTTGCGGTAGTCACGGTCGGACAGGCCGAAGGACTTGGCGATCATCTTAGCCATGATGACCGTTTCCTGATTGGATGCGTTGACCGAGGGGAGCCACTTGCCAAGCAGGGAAATGTCGCCGCCGGCTTCCAGCGCGGCAAGATCCTCCCGGAACTGCTCTTCAAGCAGGGCCAGGGCTTCCTTGCGGCAGGGAGTCTTCAGCAGTACAAGGACATCATCCCAGCGGCCGTACTCCGCGATATAGGGCAGGTTTCTCACAACGGAGCTCTTCTCATCGGAAGCAAGCCAGGCAAGGATGCTCCGAAACACACGGCGCTCGCCAAGGCCGCCGCGTACGTCACGGGCATAGAACAGGATCTTCATTGCCAGGTCAGGGTTCTCCGCATACGCCTTCAGGAAGCGGCTGCAGATATTCTGGTCGTCGGCACGGCGCAGGGCGCCGATGGCGGCGAAAAGATCCAGGCAGTCTTTCCCACTGGTGCGGTGCGTGACGGCGCCGTTCTCGGTATACGTTTTGTTTGCAGTTTTCTTCAGGACTTCCAGCACGGGAAAGACCTCCTTTACGATCGGAATGAAAAACAAGGCACAGTTTGCTGTTTACAGCTTCTTTTTGACCAATACATCTTTCTCTTTGTCTTGATAGGTTGAAAAGTAAAAGTGTTGCTGTCTATGCCTTTATTAACTTAGTGTGCCCCTTGGCAGGCTGTGTCCGGCGCGAGTCAGGAAGGGCTTTGCCGGGTTTCCTTTGCCCGGGGCCTATCAATATAAAACAAGGCACCATCGAAACGGGATTCGAACCCGCGATCGCCGGTTATGAGCCAACTGCTAACCATTCAGCTATTCGTAATTGCTGTTAGTGCCTTTGCAAGCATAAAATACCATCCCGGAAAGGCTTTTTCATGGAAAAAAAGTTGCGAACTCTCCTTTTTCAAGAAAAGTCCGCAATTTTTTGGATTTATTCCTGTGCCAGCATCGCCATTTGCCGATCAAGCCGCTCCCTGATTTGAGAGACCATGCTCTCCGGCGCCGTGACCTTCAGCACCGGGCCGAAGGAGAGGACCCGGATCAGGATCTCCGTTTCATCCCCCTGCTTGTAATTCAGGGTGATGCGGTAGTGCTTGTCATCGATTCGCTCCGTTTCCTTTTCCAGATCCGTAAAGTGGAGCATCGCGCGCTCAAGGGCATTGCGGGAGTCGTACAGATCCATGACCAGGGTTTTCTCCCGTTCATTCGGCCGCTGGTACTCGTTTTCGTCCCAAGGCTCGAGAATGTGCACCGAATCCATGCGGGAGAGATTGATCGTCCGCGGTTTGCCCCCGAATCCCGTAATCAGCCGGAACTTATCATCCTTGGAAGAGTACTCCAGCTTATAGGGGATGCAGATATAGCTTTGTCTGGTGCCGTGATGACCGTGAAAACGCACACGCAGCTTTCGCTTCTCATGCATCGCCCGGAGGATCATACGGAAATGCTCGATATAACGCAGATCGGAATAATCGTCCCCGTTTGAATAGCGGTCGTAGTAGACGAACTGATCCGGAGTGAAGAGGGGCTCCACATCTTCCAGGCCTTCTTCGGACGGCGCGAACAGCCGGATCCGCGGGTCGAGCAGGAGCGCCTTCAGCCACTGCTTTTCCAGGGCCGTAAGCGGGGAATGCGGTTCCCGATGCAGCGGAGTGCCGAAGTCCTGCGTCAGCAGAGGCCAGCTGCCGTCCGTTAGCTTGGCAGGGATCGTGAACAGGCTTTCACCGAAAGCGTTCTGAAGAACGGTGCGGGTCAGTTCCCGTTCGGTCAGCGTGCCCTCCACAGCTTTGGCCAGGATGGCGGAGACAGCCTTGAAGTAAGAGCCATAGACTTCCGAGAAGATCATTGCGGGTCACCCCCTCCGTACATCTCGGCCATGCGCCGGATGTCATCATAAAACCGGTCGACAACATACCGGTTGTCGCTTTCGAAGCGGACAATGCGGCCGATGAACGTGCGCGCCCAGGTGACAAGCTCGCCGGCATCATAGACGTCTGCAACAAACCTGTAGGTGTGCTCATCGACTGCCTCAATGCGGCCGTGACGCTTTTCGCGCTCCAGCCGGTCAATGATGTAGCTCTCTTCATCCCCTACACGCAGGGTGAGCTCGACATGGTCAACGCTATAGTCGCCGCCGGTGGAAACGCCCCAGAGGTTTTCATCAAACTTATCTGCAAAGCCCTCGTATTTTTCATATCGCGATTCGACCGGTCCGGGCGTAATGGAGCGGATGTTGTCGAGCCGGAAAAACATCGGCTTGCGGAACTTGTAATGATACGCCAGCAGATACTCCCGCCCGTTCTGCGTGCTGATATAGAAGCGCAGCGGATAGACCCTGTGCTCGTGCTCTGCATCTTTGCGGACACTGAAGTTAACGATATCGATGCATCGTTTTTCCTTCATGGCGCAGAGCGCGTCAAACAGGATCTGCGTATCCAGCGTATGGAGCAGGTAGTGGTGTTTGTAGCTGAAATGCTCCGGGGCTTCGGACTGCCGGTCGAGCAGATAAGACCCGACCACGCCGAACGGCGCTTCTTCAGAAAAGAAAGCCGCGGCATCTTCCCAGGCGGAAATGTCGACATTGTCCTCCGCAAGGCGGAAGTACAGAAACCGGCCGTGCTTCTCGTCCCGGAGGATTCCCATCTCCGTGTATTCTTTCAGCTTTTTGCGCACGGTGGATTCATCGATTTCGAATGGGGTATCCGTGTGGGACAGATAGTCTGCAACACCATCGGTGATCTCGCCGACACGGAGGGCAGCACCGTCAGCAAGAATATCCAGGACGCAGAAATGCAGTACGATATCCTTGTCAGTAAAGCTCTTTGCCTTCCAGGCGTTGTGCAGCGGGTTGAAAGTTACGCTGCGGTTATCCACAGAGATGAAGACGTTTTTGCCCTCGGCCGTGTGCCGGAAAGCCATGTAGCCGCCAAGCCAGCTCTCGATACGGCGGCGCTCATCGTCATAGCTGCGCGCGCTCTTTTTCGTATAGTCCTCGCGGCTTTTGAAGCCATAGACGTAGAAGTCCCGCATATAATCGCGGATCTTTTCGAAGCTCTTGATAAGTTCGCTGTAGGCCATGTCTTCACCTCCTCTTTGTTTCTATTCCGAATCCAATGACAACTCTGCGATCCGACTTACCGTTTGTCTGATCCCTTCCATTGTCCCGGCGTCCGGGATGCCGCGCTCATTACAATAGACACGCTTGTTCCACTCAAGCATGATCGATGCGCAGTCGCAGCTGACTTCTTTGCCCAGGACGGCATTGGGAACCAGGCTGCCGGAATAGGGAAAGTTCCGTGCCGTAACGAACCCCTCTGCCCGAAGGCAGAACTCCGCGATAGAAACGATCCCCGGGGGCGTGTATTTCTCGTCGATCCCCAGACAGACGTCGGGCGTCCTCTCTCCGCTGCACAACCGATCCCGGGGCACGATATCATCCGAGAAGCTATGCATATCCAGCAGCAGAAGGCGCGGATGCTCAACGCACGCCCGGTTCAACTTCTCATGATGCCCATGATACCAGACCAGCGTCTCCCGGCGCAGTTCGGCAGAAACCGTCTTGATCCGTGTCCCGTCATAGGCCCGCTCATAGCAGAAACCCATCCCGAGCCGCTCCATCGGCTCCTCCGGGCCAGGAAAACGCTCCACATCGCAGAGCAGGCGGCTGACAGGGAAATACAGGGTGTTCCCGCTGTTTCGCCATGCAGTGGGCACCATCTCCAATACTCCTGTGTCCCTCATCCGTTCATGATAGGACAAAAACTGTTCTTTGGGGATGCAGACGGATTCCATGAGTTCTTCCGGGAACGTTGTTCCGTCATGGGGCACATGGAATAGGGGAAAACGCTTTTTGTTATTGCTCATCACAGCCTCCTTATAATGCACCATAAAGAGGCTGTGGATATCCATCGTCCGCCGCTTATACGGCTGTCAAGCTTTGGCACCTTACCTTCCGGCAGGTTGCCGTGCGGTCAACGGGCTTGTCCCTCGCGCACTCTCTATGGTCGAATATGAAATTGTTTAGGGTATTTATGAAGAAAAATAGGATGCAGCTATGTTATTCGCTTTACAGTATTCATACAGGCCGAAGACGCCTTTGTCGGGGCTGAATCTTACACATACAGCTTCCAGCTTTTCCTCATCTGTTTTGCCTGCTATTCCCATCAAGGCAAAGAGCCTGCCGGTATTTTCTTCATCAAGCGAGAGCGTATAATCAAAATCTTCCGTCCCTCTGAACTCTTCTACATATTTACCGTAGTCGAACCCATCCAGACTAAGCTTCCCGTTTTCCAGAATGGCAGTAATTGAGACATGGACTCGTTCAGAATCCATTTTGTAAAATGGCATCTTCATCTTTCGGCGCTCCTTCTGATTACCGGTCATCGTCCGGCAGGGCGGACAGCCCCTCGGCCTCATCCACTCAGGATGGATCATGCTTGGCTCTGCCCATCACCGGCTGGCATTTGGGGCAAACCTCATACGGCTTGCTGTATGCCGCACCGCGCCGGGAGCAGATATACTCATCCGCCCTGAACAGATGCGTCTCTTGGATCCGGCGTACACGCTTCATTCTTTTTCACCCATTTTCTCTATAAGGTCGTGCAGGCTTTTGTCGTGCTGTGCCCGGGAGATCGCACCGTGTGCCAGAAACCCCGCGAGGAGCTCCTTCTCCCGCAGAAACAGCTGATGGTTTTTCTCCGCATAAGTCAGCTTTTCCCAGGTCTGGTTGTCGATTTTCGTGTCCATAAAGTCATTCACGCCTTCCGGATTGCAAAAATGAAGATCCGCTATTTCCCGGCCTCCGATGTAATACTAACGCACAAGGTGTCCAATAAAACGGACTCTGTTCGATCCGGAGGCCTGTGCATGAGAGAAATTATAGCATAAAAGCGCAAAAATATCGAGATACTATTGGTATAACTGGTATAATGCCCTGACCTCCCCACCGGAGACAGCAGCACGGCCGCAACCGCAGTATTTGAAATCATGCCGATACGTGCTCTCTATGGAAATGATCCTCAGGCTGAGGACCGCTGCTGTGTTCTTTCGCGGGAATATTCCGATGAGCCGGTGTTAAGCGAGCTGATCGACCACATTGGTGTGTACGAGACGCAGGGAACGGGCAAAAATAAAAACCCAACGCCTTGTCATTTACTGCAAGTTCGTCGGGTATTTGGATATTGACCCCGTGCAGTGCCATTCAAACTGCACCGCCGACCTCCGCGAGGGCGTTGCCGTGGAGTATGTTTCCTGCGAGCCGCAGGGTGGTTTGGAAGAGCTGTTTCCGAAGGGATACGGCGTGGATGAGGATTCTTTTGAGGAAGAAGAAACGGAGCAGGCGTAAACCTGCTCCGAACAAAAGAACCTATTCATCACAATTTTCATTATAACAAGCATTGACCGCTTCGGCGAATAATGAGCGGGAATGCTTATTGGGATCATCATTGTTATTTTTCTTGCGGATATATAGTGCGTACAGCTTGTCTTTCAACCCGTTATCTTTTATCCATTGAAAGCGTTCCGGAAGCATATAGAATACTTGAGACTGTTCTGACCATGAATAAGCATTTTGCTTCTTGTTATAGTGAATGTACTCCTGACAATCGTATCCATCGTCGTCTTCATAGTCATTTACAAAAGCAAAATCAACGCTGTGAAGTATACGGGAATTTTTTCGGTCCTTAACTTTGATGGTTAAGACGCGAGTTGAGTCTTCGGCAAAGTCGTAGCCATACCGATGCGCAAATTTATCCAATGATTGCTTGAACAGTAATTTAATCTGTTTTGCAGTGAAGCGATTTTCTTCATCGTTGGGATAAATATTGATGTCAAAATCGAAACCGATATTTGATTTTGCATCATAGGTTATCATATTTCGAGAGTAACTGCCAACAGGCTCATGCTGAAAAGTGTATCGCTTCCGCAAGTCATCATGAACTAGACTGAGAATTTCCATAAGGTCAGAATAGGCAGACTTAACCTGTGGGGAATGTTTGGATATGAACTTAAAATCGTGTTTCATATTATGAATCCTTTCTTTTCCCATGCCGCCCATTCAGCTTTTCCCGCTAAATCATAAGAGCATACTCACAAATGATGCTCCTGTCAATACTTTCAGATAAAAAAGAAGCGGATGTAACTGAAATCAGTTACATCCGCTCGAAATGGTTGCGGGGAATGGACTTGAACCAATGACCTCCGGGTTATGAGCCCGACGAGCTACCAACTGCTCTACCCCGCGATATTGCAAGAGTTATATTACCACAGTTTGTGCCGCCCGTCAACACCCAAACGAAAAAATATTTTGACGGTCTTCGCCGTCAGCCCTCCATCTGCCGCCCGAGGAATCCCGCCACCGTCTGCGCGAGCTTGAATTCCAGATCCGTCGCCGCCGGAGAGCCGGGGTGCGAGAGGAACATCACACAGCCGAGCACGTCGCCCTCGGCCAGGATCGGCGCGGCCACCGCGATGGCGTGATCCTCCGCCGACTCGACCGGCCGGGGCGCGCGGCTGCCCGATTCCGTGCGCACGGCGCGGCGGTTTTCCATGATCTCCTCCAGCGCCTTGCTGACAGGTTTTTCCAGCAGCTCCTTTTTCCCGCCGCCGGATACGGCGATCATGCTGTCGCGGTCACATACGGCGACCGTCCCGCCTGTGGACTTATAGAGCGATTCGCAGATCTCTGCGGCATAGCTGCTCAGCTCGCCCATGGGCGAATATTTTTTGAAAATGACCTCGCCGTCCTTCTCCGTGTAGATCTCCAGCGGGTCACCCTCGCGGATGCGCAGGGTGCGGCGGATCTCCTTGGGGATGACGACGCGGCCGAGATCGTCGATGCGGCGAACAATTCCGGTTGCTTTCATATTTATCTTCTCCCTTGTGTTTTTAATGTCCGGCAAACCTATTGTTTACCAACCGCGGGAGATTATGCGCATTTCGCGCCGCCGTGACGAATTCTGACGAGCGAGGGAAAAACAAACCAATAGTTTATTTGCGTTCCTGCGTGAATCAAAGTATAATATAAACGCATATATCGCCTGATAATTGACAATACAGAACGCAAGGGAGAAAAAGAAATGATCACCGGTGAGCTGAAAACCAAAATCGACAGTCTTTGGGACATTTTCGCGGCGGGCGGCCTTGTCAACCCGCTGGATGTGATCGAGCAGATCACCTATCTGATGTTCATTCACGACCTTGACGATTCCGACAACCGCCGGGCAAAGGAGGCGGCCATGCTGGGTCTGCCGTATCAGAGCATCTTCGCCGATGAGGTACAGATCGGCGAGCGCACCGTGGATGGCCGCCAGCTCAAGTGGAGCGTGTTCCACGACTTCCCTGCCGCGCAAATGTATACCGTTGTGCAGGAATCGGTATTCCCCTTCATCAAGAATCTGCACGGCGATAAAAACAGCGCCTATTCCAAGTACATGGACGATGCCATTTTCAAGCTGCCGACGCCGCTGCTGCTCTCCAAGGTCGTGGACGCGCTGGACGAAATTTACCGTCTGATGAGCGGATCGCAGGCGGCGGACGTGCGCGGCGATACTTACGAATACCTGCTCAGCAAGATCAGCCAGTCCGGCCTGAACGGCCAGTTCCGCACGCCGCGCCACATCATCCGCATGATGGTGGAGCTGATGGACCCCAAAGCCGACGACGTGATCTGCGACCCGGCCTGCGGCACCTCCGGCTTCCTTGTTTCGGCGGGCGAATATCTGAAAGAGCGCCGCAAGGAAGAGATCTTCTTCAATCGCCAGAAAAAGGATCATTATATGAACCACATGTTCTTCGGTTACGACATGGACCGGACCATGCTCCGCATCGGCGCGATGAACATGATGACCCACGGCATCGATAACCCGTTTATCGAGTACCGTGACAGTCTCAGCGACCAGAACCCGGACAAGGGCAGGTATTCCCTGATTCTCGCCAATCCGCCGTTCAAGGGCAGCCTGGACGCGGATACCGTGTCGGCGGACCTGCTGAAGGTCTGCAAAACGAAGAAGACCGAGCTTCTATTTCTCGCGCTCTTCCTGCGGATGCTTCGCATCGGCGGGCGCTGCGCGTGCATCGTGCCGGACGGCGTGCTGTTCGGCTCCTCCGCGGCGCACAAGGCCATCCGGCAGGAGCTTGTGGACGTCAACCGGCTGGAGGCCGTGATCTCCATGCCCTCCGGCGTGTTCAAGCCGTATGCGGGCGTATCCACTGCCGTGCTGATTTTCACCAAAACCGGCCACGGCGGCACGGACAACGTATGGTTCTACGACATGACTGCCGACGGCTTCTCGCTGGACGATAAGCGCAGCCCTGTGGCGGAGAACGATATTCCGGATATCGTTGCAAGATTCCATAATCCGGAAGAGGAAAAACACCGTCCGCGCACGGAAAAATCGTTCCTTGTGCCAAAGGCGGAGATCGTGGAAAACGGGTACGATCTGTCCATCAACAAGTACAAGAAAACCGAATATAAGCCCGTGGAATATCCGCCGACGAGCGAGATCATGGCGGAGCTGCGGGAGCTGGAAATGCAGATCGGCGAGGAAATGTGCAGGCTCGAAGAGCTGCTGGGGCTGTGAGAACGGATTTGTGGGGATGAATGGATGAAAGTAAAACTTGAGGATGTCTGTGAGTGTGGCTCGTCAAATCTGCGGCAATCAGATGCCGCAGGAAAGAGCGGGGACTATCCAATTTATGGCGCATCTGGCTATATTGGAAATGTTGATTTTTATTACCAAGAGCGCCCCTATGTGGCAGTTGTAAAAGATGGCGCTGGAGTAGGCAGAGCGATGCTGCTTCCTGCAAAATCATCTGTCATCGGTACCATGCAATATCTTCTGCCCAAGGGAAATGTTTTGCCTGAATACCTTTACTATGTAATCCGACATATGCACTTGGAAAAATACTTTTCAGGAGCAACAATTCCACATATCTACTTTAGAGATTATAAGACCGAAACATTCAATTTAGAACCAATAACTTGTCAAGCCGAAATTGTTACTGTACTCCACTGTGCAGAAGCAATCATTTCCGCCCGCCAGCAGCAGCTCCAAAAGCTGGACGAGCTTGTCAAAGCCCGATTTATCGAACTCTTTGGTGATCCCAAGTACAATAAAAGTAACCTTGTTAAAATCGGAGAAATCGGCGCTCTAACAAGCGGTGGAACACCATCCAGAGCAAGGCCGGAATATTTTAAAGGTGATATCCGTTGGTATAGCGCAGGCGAGCTAAATTCGTTGTATCTGCCTGATTCCGTCGAGCATATTTCCAAAACAGCACTCCAAGAATCGTCTGCCAAGCTGTTCAACAAAGGAACTTTGATGATTGGAATGTACGATACAGCTGCATTTAAGCTTGGTATTCTGACAGAAGATTCGAGTTCTAATCAAGCGTGTGCAAATTTGAATCCACAGAATGATTATAATGTTGTTTGGCTGTATTACCTTTTTGATATTATGAAGTCCATTTTTTTGCAGGAACGGCAGGGCGTCCGTCAAAAGAATCTTAGCTTATCAAAAATCAAAGAATTTGAAGTACCCAATGCCCCAATAGGAATTCAAAATCAATTCGTGGCCTTTGTCACCCAAGTCGACAAATCAAAAACTGCCGTACAGAAGACGCTGGATGAAGCACAGATGCTGTTTGACAGCCTAATGCAGAAGTATTTCGGCTAACAATTGCGCAAAAATGCAACTCGATATGGCGTTTTGACGATAAGACGATAACCTGTTCCCTTTTCGCTGCAAGGCTTGTATAATTGATTATAAACGTTTCAGGTGAAATAGATGAGATATTTGTTTTGGAATACACATAGAAACAAGAATATCAATTCCATTATCTGTGATTTGATTATTGAAAACGATATTTCTGTTGTTGCTTTAGCAGAATATACCGCGGAAGCAAGCGATTTAATTGAATTGCTAAATATGTATGGAGTCTTGATGGAACGAATCCCGACCATAGGATGTGAACGAATTCACATTTTAGGACGGCAAGGAATAAGTATATCCCCAGGGCCTCAAACAGATCGCACCTCTATCCAAGTAATTGAACAAGATACGATTCTTTGCTGTGTACACTTGAACAGCCAAATCTATTCAGGTAGTGAAGATCGGCGCCAAATAGATATAGCGCAGATTATATATGATTTAAATGATCTTGAAGGGAAGTTGGATACAACAAATACAATTGTCGTTGGTGATTTTAACATTAATCCGTACGACATAAGTTGCATCAGCGCACGTTATTTTCATGGAATCCCTGTTTATGAAGAAGCCATAAGAGGTTCCAGAACTGTTGCCGGAAGATCGTACCAGACGTTTTATAATCCTATGTGGAATTTCCTTGGAGATTTTGCCGAGCCATATGGAACATATTATTATGATTCTGGGAATGCAGTAAATCCATATTGGAATGTGTTCGATCAAGTTATTATTCGTCCAACGCTTAGGAAACGGTTTGTCGATAATAATCTAAAAATACTAACGGAGACAAAAGCGCGATCCTTATTAGATTCTAGGAAACATCCGAACCGTAATATAAGTGATCATTTACCAATTACATTTGAAATCAAGGAGGATTATCATGAGTAAAAAGTTAGACATCACAAAAATGTTAGATTTTAGCGAAATGGACATGACCCCGCCAAACGAAGTTGTTGAGGGAATTCTCGAGCAACTGCCGGAAAATACGAACCAAATTATTGAGGGAAAAATTAACGAATATTATGGACATGTTACATCATACACAAAAATGCCCCCTTTGGCGGACGCTTTCGGATCCGTGGCTATAGAGAATCGTGTGAACATTCAAGATAGTCTGGGTAAGCAAGGCGAAAAGAACCATAAATATGAGTGCTGCATTTATACATCCGCATATGAAGCGTATAAATACAGGGTATTTTTTATGAAATATGGAATTGCACAATATCCTGTTCAATTCACTTTAGAAGAAAGCATAGCACGCAGTATTCCAGATTTTAAGGCTAACTACATCATTGATTGCAATAATCGAGAAGAGGTTGAAGATTTAACGCTTAAGATTCTTACGTCAAAAAAAGTTTTGAGCGTTATGCAGGAACTAATTCATGTTTATCAGGCGAAAAAACAAGAAGCATCCGCGAAACCAATAAATTTAGGAGAAGTGGAATAAAACTTATAACTAACCGAACGATTCCGGGCCATGCTGTAGTAGATTTCTCTTAGTTGAGCATATTTTACATATCGATTTCTCTTCTTAATTCATCGGCTTATCTGCCAGCTAAGCAAATTTCCCCCAGCTATCACCCTCTCCGTCACGGCGCTGCGCGCCGCGCCACCTCCCCCGGAGGGAGAGGCAAGAGAGGGACGCGCACTCTCTTCGATAATCCGCAACCCCCTTGGCTCCCCCTATGGGGGAGCTGTCAGCCGCAGGCTGACTGAGAGGGCGTATTCACAAGGAAGTGAAACCGTGATACCAAAGAACAACAGCCTCCTCCCCAACGCGCGCCGGCTGCGCCGCGAAATGACGCCGCAGGAGCGAAAGCTGTGGTATCTTTTTCTGCGCACCTATCCGGTGAAATATTATAAACAGCGGATCGTTGACAACTATATCGTAGATTTTTACTGCGCCGCAGCAAAGCTTGTCATCGAGCTTGACGGCTCACAGCATTTCCAAGAGCAGGAGATCGCTTATGATGCCGAACGCAGCAAAGTTTTAGCATCGCACGGGCTGCTTGTGCTTCGCTTTTCCAACGCCGACATAAACGAGCGATTCGATCTTGTCTGCGAGCGCATAGACGAAATCACAAAGGAGCGGTTACCATGACCAACTTTGACAAATTCCTCTCCGCCGCGGAATTTGAATCCTTTGCTTCCGTGGCGGTCGCCGCCGAGCGGATCTTACATATCGATCCCTCCGCCTGTGTGCTCAACTGCCGGCGGGCGATGGAATTTGCCGTGAAGTGGATGTACTCCGTGGACAAAGCGCTGGTCATGCCGTATCAGGATACGCTCGTCAGCCTTATGAACGCCGAGGATTTCCGCGACATCGTCGGCGCGGATATCTGGCGCCGGATGGACTTTATCCGCCGCGCGGGCAACAACGCCGCCCACACCGGCAAAGAGATCACCGAGGAGCAGGCGGCGCTGTGTCTGGAAAATCTCTATCTGTTTCTGGACTTCGTGGCTTATTGCTACGGCAAAAACTATACCGAGGGCCATTTTGACCGCTCGCTGCTGACGCAGCCCGCCGAGACTCCCGCTGCCCCGGCGCCGGAAGTGCCGGAGGCCGACCTTGCATCGCTCATGGCGGAGAACGCCGCGCTCAAGGAGGAGCTCACCGCCCGCCGCGCCGCGCAGCAGCCGAACTATGTGCCGAAGCCGCTCGATCTTTCCGAATACAAGACCCGCAAGCTCTACATCGACACCATGCTCGCCGACGCCGGATGGACGGAGGGGCAGGACTGGCTCAACGAAGTGGAGTTGTCCGGCATGCCGAACAAAAGCGACGTCGGCTACGCGGACTATGTGCTCTACGGCGACGACGGCCGCCCGCTGGCGGTGATCGAAGCGAAACGCACCTGCGTGGATGTGGCGAAAGGCCGTCAACAGGCCAAGCTCTACGCCGATCTGCTGGAAAAGAAATACCACCGCCGCCCGGTCATTTTTCTGACCAACGGCTTTGAAACGCGCATTACGGACAATCTATACCCCGAGCGCCGGTGCGCCGCCATTTACTCCAAGCGCGATCTGGAAAAGCTGTTCAATCTCCAGACCATGCGGACGAGCCTGAAAAACGCCATGGTGGATCGCGCCATTGCCGGACGGTACTATCAGGAGGGCGCGATCAAAGCGGTCTGCGATGCCTTTGCCCGAAACCGCCGCAAGGCTCTTCTGGTCATGGCGACCGGCTCCGGAAAGACGCGGACGGTCATTGCGCTGTGCGATGTGCTGCTCCGGCACGGGTGGGTAAAGAACATTCTGTTTCTCGCCGACCGCAGCAGTCTTGTCACGCAGGCCAAACGCAGCTTTGTAAATCTGCTGCCCAACCTTTCCGTCACAAATCTCTGTGAGGAGAAGGATAACTATACCGCGCACTGCGTCTTTTCTACCTACCAGACCATGTACAACGTCATCGACAGCGCGCAGGACGAGGAGGGAAAGCTCTTTACCTGCGGGCATTTCGATCTCGTGATCTGCGACGAGGCGCACCGCTCGGTCTACAATAAATACCGCGATATTTTCAATTATTTCGATGCGCCGCTGGTGGGTCTGACGGCCACGCCCAAGGACGAGATCGACAAGAATACCTACGAGATCTTTGAGCTGGAAAACGGCGTGCCGACCTACGGCTACGAGCTGGCGCAGGCCGTCCGTGACGGGTATCTGGTGGATTTTCTGTCCGTGGAGACCCGGCTGAAATTCATCGAGCAGGGCATCGTCTACGACGAGCTCTCCGACGCGGACAAGCAGGCCTACGAGGACACCTTTGAGGATGAAAACGGAGAGCTGCCGGAGAGCATCGCATCCTCGGCGCTGAATGAGTGGATCTTCAACGAGGATACGATCCGGCAGGTGCTGCACACCCTGATGACCCACGGGCTGACCATCGACTACGGCAGCAGGCTCGGCAAAACGATCCTCTTTGCAAAGAACCACACCCACGCGGAAAAGATCCTTGCGGTTTTCAACAGGGAGTATCCCCACCTGCCCGGCTTTGCCAAGGTCATCGACAACTACATGACCTATGCCCAGAGCGCCATCGACGAATTCTCCGACCCGAAGAAGCTGCCGCAGATCGCCATTTCCGTAGACATGCTGGACACCGGCATCGACGTGCCGGAGGTGCTGAATCTGGTGTTTTTCAAGAAGGTCATGAGCAAGGCGAAGTTCTGGCAGATGATCGGGCGCGGCACGCGCCTGTGTCCGGGACTGCTGGACGGCAGGGACAAGGATAAATTTTACATCTTCGACTTCTGCGGAAATTTCGAGTTTTTCCGCATGAGCAAAGGAAAACCTACGGCGAATACGATCGCCCTGCAGGGCGCGATCTTCCATTTGAAAGCGCAGATCGTTTATAAGCTGCAGGATCTGGCGTATCAGACGGAGGAGCTGGTCGCTTTCCGCAAGACGCTTGTGGACGATATGGTGCGGAAAGTCCGGGAGCTGAACCGCGAGAATTTCGCCGTCCGGCAGCACTTGAAGTATGTGGAGCTGTATGCCGATCCGAAAAGCTACAACGCCCTGACCTACGAGGATACGCTGCTCATCGGACAGGAGCTCGCCCCGCTCATCACGCCGGAGGAGGACGATGCCAAGGCGCTGCGGTTCGATGCACTCTTGTACGGCATTGAGCTGGCGTACCTCGCCGGAAAGACGTACGGAAAAGCGCGGAGCGACCTTTTCAAAAAAGTCTCTGCCGTTGCATCGGTGGCGAATATTCCGGAGATCGCGGCACAGTCTGAGCTGATCGATAAGATCCTGCACACGGACTATGTCGAGCGCGCGGGGATCAACGAGTTTGAGCACATCCGGAAAAGTCTGCGTGATCTCATCAAGTACATTCCCTTTGACGGAGCCATCTATACTACCAACTTCGCTGACGAGATCCTTTCCGTGGACTGGAAGGGATCGGAGCTGGAAAACGACGATCTGAAAAACTACAAGGCGAAAGCCGAGTTTTATGTACGGCAGCACGCGAACGACACCGCGATCGCCAAGCTCCGCGGCAACATCCCGCTGACGTCCGGCGATGTGGAGGCGCTTGAGCGAATCCTCTGGAGCGAGGTAGGCACGAAGCAGGACTACGAGGCGGAATACGGGCAGAAGCCGCTGGGCGAATTCGTCCGCGAGATCGTGGGGCTGGACATGAACGCCGCCAAGGAGGCGTTCGCGCGGTATCTGAACGATGCGAGTCTCGACAGCCGCCAGATCTATTTTGTCAATCAGATCGTGGAGTACATCGTCCGCAACGGCATGATGAAAGATCTGTCCGTTTTGCAGGAAGCGCCGTTCACCGACTACGGCAGCATCGTGGAGGTGTTTACGGATCTGTCCGTCTGGGCAGGTATCCGGCAGACGATAGAAAAGATCAACGCCAACGCCGCGGCGGCGTAAGTGCGCCGGTTCGCGGCTGTCCCGTGCCGAATATTGTCGAACGAATTAACGGCATCTTTATGGGGGATTTGTTGAAATAAGACATAAAATATGCTATTTTATCCGTGTAGTAGATCAGCTGAAGGAAAAAATCGATATGGAGGCGATATTATGAAACTTCGCGTGCTGATCGCCGACCCGGATCCGGATCTCCAACGAACGATAACGGCTGCGCTTTCTCAGGAGAGAGATATGGAAGCGGCAGGCTTTTCGTCCGGCGGGACGGAGACCCTTTCTCAAATCCAGTCGCTGCGGCCGGATGTGGTGCTGCTGGAGCTCGTTCAGCCGCGGCTCGACGGGCTGAGCGTACTGCGCCGGCTCGCCGAAGCGGAGAGCGCGCCGCCGGTAGTCGTTCTCACCGGATTTGTCAACGCCGCCATTGTTGCCGAGTGCGCAAGGCTCGGCGCGGCATATTTTATCCCCAAGCCCTGCGACCCCGGAGCGCTTCTGCAGTGCCTGCGGCAGTACGCGAAGGCGGAAAAGGGACCGCCCGCCGCCGTCCCCGGACTGGCCCCCGCGCCGAAGGTGCCGGCTCCCGCGCCCGCACATCTGGAAAGCGCCGTCACCAACCTTCTCCACGAGATGGGCGTACCGGCGCATATTAAAGGCTTTCAATACCTGCGTGCAGGGATCCTTTTTACGATCCGCGGTACGGGCTCCGTCGCCGGAATAACGAAGGTGCTGTATCCGGAGATCGCCAAAAGGTTTTCTGCGACGCCTGCCTGCGTAGAGCGGGCAATGCGCCATGCGATCGAGATCGCATGGAACCGCGGTGACTTCGAGATGCAGCAGAAAATCTTCCGCGGCACCATCTCCGGAGCCAAAGGAAAACCGACAAACGGCGAATTCATCGCCCTGCTTGCCGAGCATATAGCGCTTCGTTTTAAGAGCGCAAATCTATAATCCTCCAAAACGCCTCCCGTTCGGTTTCCGGTGGACATGTGCCGGCGTCGGACGGGAGGCTTTTTTATCCTGTTTCTTGCCCGTTCTTACGGAATGTGCTATCATAAAAACCCAAACACAGAAATGGAGCGAAAGACTATGGTATTTATCTGTTACCCCAAGTGTACGACCTGCCAGAAGGCGCGAAAGTGGCTGGACGAGCACAAAATTGCCTACGAGCTCCGCGACATCAAGACGGAGAATCCCGCCTGTGACGAGCTGGCAGCGTGGCACGAGCGCAGCGGCCTGCCGCTGAAGAAATTTTTCAATACCAGCGGTCTGCTCTACAAGTCCATGGAACTCAAGGACAAGCTGCCCGGCATGAGCGAGGAGGAGATGCTGCGGCTTCTTGCTGCGGACGGGATGCTGGTCAAACGCCCGCTTCTGGTCGGGGACGATCTTGTCCTCGTCGGATTTAAAGAGACCGAGTGGGAGCGTGCGCTGAAAGCGCAGTAAAAAAACCGAACCCCTGCCAACCCTTTTTAAGAGAAGCCCCTTGAGATCATGGATCCCAAGGGGCTTTTGGTCCGAGTAGCGCGGCTCGAACGCGCGGTCTCCTGCTCCCAAACTTATCGAGAACACTTTTTCTACTCGTTTATAGCGGTTTTTAGCTATTTCCTATTTGTTTTACTTACTCTTTGACGCTCTTATTTCCGTTGTTTCCGGGTGTTCCGGAGCCGTATGTGGTAATCTATGTGGTCAAAAACGCTTCCCGCCCGGTTTCCGGTGAAGATTCACCGGTGCCGGATGGGAAGCGTTTTGTGTTTCAGGGCGTCTGCATTGTAACTCTGAGGAGGCTGTTATGCAAGAGGTTTCTGCGAGGGTGGCAGCTCAGCAGTTGCAGCGCTATAGACAAAGAATACTATCACGCATTTGCTCTCTAAAGGTGAAACTCGCTTTCCCTCAATAACTATCGCATTCCCGTAATTTGAGGGACATTTTAAGGGAAAGTATATTGAAATACGAGAATGCGCTTGTTCATGTGAGCGTCGGTTTTACACTGCCTTACCCAAAAAAATACTGTTTCACATCTGAGACACCGCCATCCTTATCGCAGAACCATTCGTAATCGGTGAGACAGTTCCGGCAGTGAGCAATCACATCGAACCCGCCGGGTGAATGCTGGTTATCGGCAATGCTCATGACCTCCAAGGGCTTCCCGCAGGCTGGGCAGGGTCTAATCTTCCTCGCCTTACGAGTGGCACGCTCTCTCTGCTCTGTTTCAAGTGCATCTAAAAGACCCTGCCAAAGATTTGGATTCAGTTCATGCTCTGCATAGTCTTCAAGGTGCCGCCGGATATCGTCGGCAGCCAGTACGAGAAACTTATCATCCAGAATCCGGATGTGATGCTTAATATAATTGGAAATCACCACAGGCATACAAGTATTCCTGCCCATCGCATACCGCATTGCCGACAGCAGGATCAAGCGAAAGTCAGAGTCGC
>ERZ827490.169-NODE-169-length-110628-cov-10.947184_pt1 | contig 110628 bp, 99 predicted proteins | sample MGYA00519770_ERZ827490 | MGnify/ENA primary metagenome ERZ827490 (study PRJEB31778, sample SAMEA3449324) | human gut metagenome | biome: human gut; feature: human-associated habitat; material: faeces | place: United Kingdom | collected 2010/2012 ... | reverse complement strand
CTTGTGAAATGGTCAATAAGAGTAGTAAAAGTAATCTTTGCTATATAGACTCTCAAGACACAACATCCTGTTGGGAACGGTGCGCACGGGCCGAGGACGGCCGCTGCGCGCCCAATGGCATATGTTTGTTCACAAGCGCCGCTGCTGATCTGCAGCGGCGTTTTTTGTGCACAAGGGGGAAACACAGCCATGAAAAAAGTTATTGAGCTCCGCAACGTCAGCAAACAGTTTGACGGCGAGACCGTTCTCGACAGCATCAACCTCGACATTTACGACAACGAATTTCTGACGCTGCTCGGCCCGTCCGGCTGCGGCAAGACCACGACCCTGCGCATGATCGGCGGCTTTGAAACGCCGGATCAGGGCGACATCCTCTTTCTCGGTGAGCGCATCAACGACATCCCGCCGCACAAGCGCAACATCAACACCGTTTTCCAGCGCTACGCACTCTTCCCCCACCTGAACGTGTTCGAAAACGTGGCGTTTCCGCTGCGCGAGCAGAAGCTGCCGCGCGACGAGATCGAGCAGAAGGTCAACGAGATGCTCGCGCTCGTCAAGCTCACGGGCTTCGAGCGCCGCAACGTCACGCGCCTGTCCGGCGGACAGCAGCAGCGCGTCGCCATTGCGCGCGCGCTCGTGAGCCGGCCGCGCGTGCTGCTGCTCGACGAGCCGCTCGCCGCGCTCGACCTGAAGCTGCGCAAGGACATGCAGCAGGAGCTCAAAAACATCCAGAAGGCCACTGGCATCACGTTCGTGTTCGTCACGCACGACCAGGAGGAGGCCCTGAGCATGTCTGACACGATCGTCGTCATGTCCGAGGGCAAGATCCAGCAGATCGGCACGCCACTTGATATTTATAATGAGCCGCAGAATGCTTTCGTGGCGGATTTCATCGGCGAGAGCAACATTGTCGACGGCATCATGCGCCAGGACTTCCGCGTGACGTTCTCGGGCCACACGTTCACGTGCGTGGACAAGGGCTTTGCCAAAAACGAGAACGTGGACGTCGTCATCCGCCCCGAGGATGTGGACATCGTGCCCATCGAAAAGGGCATGCTGCGCGGCACGGTCACGTCCGTCACGTTCATGGGCGTGCACTATGAGATCATCATCGACATCAACGGCTTCAAGTGGATGATCCAGACGACGGACTACGTCGACGAGGGCGCGGAGGTCGGCCTGTATATCGAGCCGGACGCCATCCACATCATGAAAAAGTCCGAGTATTCGGGCATGTACGGCGACTACTCCTCGTTCAGCAACGAGCTGGACGAGCTCTCGGACGCGGAAAGCGAGCCGGACGAATGAACAATCGCATCCATTCCGAAAACCGCCGCGCCTCGCTGGCGCATCGTCTGGCGCTCGCACCGTATTCCGTGTGGGCGGTCATCTTCGTGGCCGTGCCGCTCGTGTTCGTGGCCTACTATGCGTTCACGGACGAGAGCTTCCGGTTCACGACCGAAAACCTGACGAAGTTTTTCACCGCCGTGAGCGCGATCACCGACGACAGCGGCGCCACGCGCGAGGTGCATACGTACCTGCTCATCTTCTGGCGCTCGGTGAAGCTGGCCGTCATCTCCACAGCGATCTGCCTGCTCATGGGCTACCCCATCGCGTATATCATCGCCCGCGCCGCGCCGCACACGCAGAAAACGATCATCACGCTCATCATGATCCCGATGTGGATGAACTTCCTCATCCGCACCTATGCGTGGATGACCATCCTGCAGGACTCTGGCCTGCTCAACATGCTCTTTTCCGCGCTGCACCTCGGCCAGGCGCACATCATCGGCACCGAGGGCGCCGTCGTCGTCGGCATGGTGTACGACTACTTCCCGTATATGATCCTGCCGATCTACTCGGTCATGGCCAAGATGGACACGCGCCTGATCGAGGCTGCGCGCGACCTTGGCTGCAACAGTCTCGGCGTGCTGCGGCGGGTCATCTTCCCGCTGAGCCTGCCGGGCGTCATGTCCGGCATCACGATGGTACTCATCCCGTCGATCAGCACCTTTTATATCTCGCAGAAACTCGGCAACGGCAAGTTCTTCCTCATCGGCGACGCGATCGAGGGGCAGTACGTGGCCAATAACCTGCACTTTGCCGCCGCCATCGCCTTCATCCTCATGCTGATCCTGCTGGCCGCCATGGCTCTGATGAAGCGCGGCACGAACAAGCGCGTCTACGGAGGTGTGTGACATGAAACGAGCTGCTAAGATCTATACCGCCCTCATCTTCGTGTTCCTGTTCGCGCCGATCGTGATCCTGCTGGTATTCTCGTTCAACGAGGCCAAGAGCCTGTCGGTGTTCTCCGGCTTCTCATTAAAATGGTATCAGGAGCTGTTCCGCGACGGGGAAACGCTCAACGCGCTCAAAAACACGCTCATCCTCGCCGTGGTCGCATCGCTCGTGTCGACCGCGATGGGCACGGCTGCCGCCGTGGGCATGAACCGGATGCGCAACAAATATCTGCGCGCCGCGCTCGACACGGCGACCGACATCCCCATGATGAATCCGGACATCATCACCGGCATTTCGCTGATGCTCATGTTCGTGTTCTTCGGTCGGCTGCTCGGCGTGTCCACGAGTCTCGGCTTCTGGTCGATGCTCGCGGCGCACATCACGTTCTGCCTGCCGTATGTCATCATGCAGGTGCTGCCGAAGCTGCAGCAGATGGACCGCTCGCTGCCCGAGGCCGCGATGGATCTCGGCTGCACGCCGGTGCGTGCGTTTTTCCGCGTGGAAGTGCCGGAGATCCTACCCGGCATCATCACCGGCATGATCATGGCCTTCACGCTCTCGCTCGATGACTTCGTCATCAGCTACTTCACGCAGGGCAGCGGCTTCCAGACGCTCCCGATCCGCATCTACAACATGACGAAAAAGACCGTCACGCCGAAAATGTACGCCCTGGCGACGATCATCTTCTTCGTCATTCTCGCGCTGCTGCTGCTGACGAACCTCGTCGACGAGGACGACACGCAGCGCATCCGCGACGCCCGCCGTGCCAAGCGCGCGGGCAAGCCCGCCCGCGCCAAGCGCAGCGGCAGCGGCCGCCGCCCCGTGCGGGCCGCCGTGGGCATCCTTACCGCCGCCGCGCTGCTCATCGCCGGCATCAGCATCTACAGCAGCCGGCAGGAGACGCGCGTGCTCAACGTCTACAACTGGGGCGAATATATCTCCGACGGCTCGGACGATTCGCTCGACACCATTGCCGCGTTCGAGGACTGGTACAAGGCGACCTACGGCGTGCCCGTCAAGGTCAACTATGACACCTACGCCAGCAACGAGGACATGTACGCCAAGCTCAAGAGCGGCGCCGTGAGCTACGACGTGGTCATCCCGTCGGACTACATGATCGCGCGCATGGAAGCCGAGGACATGCTCCTGCCGCTCAACTACGACAACATCCCGAACTATCAGTATATCTCCGAGGACTTCCGCGGCCTGTACTATGACCCCGACGACACCTACACCGTGCCGTACACCTACGGCATCGTGGGCGTGATCTACAACGCCAATGTCGTGGACGAGGCCGACACCGGCGGCTGGGATCTGATGTGGAACCCGAAATACGCCGGCAACATCCTGCAGTTCAACAACGCGCGCGACGCGCTCGGCACGGCCATGTACCGCGCCGGCATCGACGTCAACACGACCGACCACGCCGACTGGCAGCAGGCACTGCAGGCGCTCGTCGACCAGCGCCCGCTCGTCAAGAGCTACGTCATGGATGAGATCTACAACATGATGGAGTCCGGCGAGGCCGCCGTGGCCGCCTACTACGCAGGCGACTACTTCACGATGTGCGACGCACAGGCCGACAGCGTAGATCTGCAGTTTTACTACCCCGAGAACACGAACTACTTCATTGACGCCATGTGCATCCCGACAAGCTGCCGGGATCAGGAGCTGGCCGAGTGCTTCATCAACTTCATGCTCAGCCGCGAGGCCGCCGTGGCCAACGCCGAGTATATCTACTACGCCTCGCCGAACCGGCTCGTGTATGACGACCCAGAGTATATCGACGACATGGGCGAGGACACGATGGCCATCCTCTACCCCGACATCGGCTCGTTCCGCGATGCATACAACCGCAGCGCCTACCGCAACCTCGACCAGGACACGCTGACCTATGTCAACAGTCTCTGGGAGACGCTCAAGATCAACTGACCCCTCCGTCATGGGCAGACACCGGGCACGGTGCCTGCCCATTTTTCTGCCATTTTGGGGCTTGCCATCCGCGGGCGGATATGCTATACTCTTTCACCGGTTAGTTTGCTCTAACCATAAACATTGGTTAGATGTATCTAACGAAATACCACATGCCAACACGCCGCTTCCCTCCGCATCCCGGCGCGCTTGCATAGAAAGAGGATGTCATGGCAGAAGAAAACAAATTTCTGGAGATCGTGGACCTGAAAAAGGGCTACGGCAGCGGTGAGACCCGGCAGGAGGTCCTGCGTGGGATGACGTTTTCGGTCGCGCGCGGCGAAATCTGCGTCCTGCTCGGCCCTTCCGGCTCGGGCAAGTCCACCCTGCTGAACATCATCGGCGGGATCGACAGCGCCGACGCGGGCTTCATCTCCATCGGCGGCGACAAGCTCGAGGACATGGGCGAGAAAGCGCTCACGCAGTACCGCCGCAAGCACCTGGGCTACGTCTTTCAGCTCTATAACCTGATTGCCAACCTGAACGTCAAGGAGAACATCGAGGTCGGCGCCTATCTCTCGGACGCGCCGCTGGATATTGACGAGCTGCTGCACACGCTCGGGCTCTACGAGCACCGGCACAAGCTGCCCAACCAGCTCTCCGGCGGCCAGCAGCAGCGCGTGTCCATCGGCCGCGCCATCGTGAAGAATCCGGACATCCTCCTCTGCGACGAGCCGACCGGCGCGCTGGACTATGCCACGTCCAAGGAGATCCTGCAGCTGATCGAAAACGTCAACAAAAAGTACGGCAACACCGTCATCATGGTCACGCACAACGAGGCCATCCGCAACATGGCCGACCACGTCATCAAGCTGCGCGACGGCACCGTGCGCAGCAACGAGAGCAACAGCCGCAGGATTCCGGCCGCCGAGCTCGAATGGTAAGGGGCGTGACAGGATGAAAAAGAGGACCAATCCCCTGACCCGGCGCATCCCGCGCGAGCTCGCCGGAGACTGGCGCAAGTATCTGGTCGTGTTCCTGTTTCTGGTGCTGACGATCGGCTTCGTGTCCGGCATGTACGTTGCCAACGAGAGCATGATGCGCGCATCCGTCGACGGTGTGACGACCTACAAGCTCGAGTACGGCCACTTCGAGCTCAGCCGCGCCGCGGACGATACGCTGCTCGCCGCGATCGAGACCGGCGACAAGGCGGACGTCCGGCAGTTTTACACCGACAAGGCGCGCCGGGAGCTCGACGAAAAATTCCCCGGGGAATTCCGCGGCCAGTTCGACAGCGAATTCCGCACGAAGTTTGACGCGGAGTTTCAAAACCAGGTGAAGCAGACGCTGCTCGCCGGCGGGCTTGACGCCGACACGGCCGCCGCCATGCTCGACACCGCCGTCGCGCAGGCGAAGGCGGACGGGACATACCAGAGCGCCTATTCCTCCGCCTACCAGAGCGCGTATACTTCCGCCTACAATGAGGCTTATAACGAGGCGTGGGCAAAGATCGCCGACGAGATCGACGAAAAGTATGCCGACGCGGAGGAAAAATACGACCTCAACGACCCGGATTTTCAGGCCGTGCCGGTGACGCTGTATGAAAACTTCTACCGCAACGAGGACGAGGATCACGACAACGACGGCACGTCGGACGGGACCATCCGCGTCTATACCCAGACGGACGATGTGAACCTCGCCTGCCTCATCGACGGCGCGTTCCCGGTGCGCGACGATGAGATCGCCATCGACCGCATGCACGCCGACAACGTCGGTCTGCGCACCGGCGACACGATCACCGTCGGCGGCAAGACCTACCGCATCTCCGGCCTGATCGCCTACGTCAACTACGCCACTCTGCACGAAAAGGCGACGGATCTCATGTTCGACGCGCTGAAGTTTGACGTCGCCATGGTCACGCCCGGCGGCTTTGCCCGCCTGCAGAAGCCGGTGCACTATGTCTACGCCTGGCAGTATGCCGACGCGCCCGCGGACGAGACGGCCGAGAAGGCACTGTCGGACGATTTTCTGCGCGCGCTGCTGACGCAAACGGTCGTGGCGGAAAATGATCTCGAGGACTACACGCCGCGCTACGCCAACCCCGCCATCAACTTCGCGCCCGACGACATGGGCTCGGACGAGGCGATGGGCGGCGTGCTGCTCGACATCCTCATCGTGATCATCGCCTTCATCTTCGCCGTCACGATCAACAACACCATCACGAAGGAAGCCTCCGCCATCGGCACGCTGCGCGCCTCCGGCTATACGCGCGGCGAGCTGGTGCGGCACTATCTGGCCATGCCCGTCATCGTGACGCTGGCCGCCGCCTGCGTCGGCAACGCGCTGGGCTACACGGTGTTCAAAAACGTCGTCGTGTCCATGTACTACAACAGCTACAGCCTGCCGACGTACAAGACCGTCTGGAATCCGGACGCTTTCCTGCGCACGACGCTGATCCCGGTCGTGCTGATGTTCGTGGTGAACCTCCTCATCATCACGCGCATGATGCGTCACACGCCGCTGCAGTTTCTGCGCCACGACCTGAAAAAGACCTGGCGCAAGAAGGCGCTCCGCCTGCCGAACTGGAGCTTCTTCGCCCGCTTCCGGCTGCGCATCATCTACCAGAACATCGCAAACTACCTCATTTTGTTCGCCGGCGTGTTCTTCATCATGGTCATGCTGGCCATGGCCATCGGTATGCCCAGCACGCTCAAGTATTACCAGAGCCGGACGGCCGACATGATGTTTACAAACTACCAGTACGTGCTCAAATCCTGCGAGGACGAAAATGGCGACGCCGTCACGACGCAAAACCCGGACGCGGAAGCCTTCTGCATGACCTCCCTCGTGCGCAAGAGCGACGTGCTCGACGAGGAAGTCAGCGTCTACGGCATCGCGGACGGCAGCCGCTACGTGCAGATCGATAACCTCTCCGGGCTGGAAGGCAATAAGGTCTACATCTCCGCGCCCTATGCCGACAAATACCGTCTGGCCGTCGGCGACACGTTCACGCTGGACGAAAAGTACGAGAGCAAGCAGTACACCTTCACAGTCGCCGGCATCTATGACCGCTGCCAGAGCATTGCCGTGTTCCTGCCGATGGATCATTACCGCGACATCTTCGACCTCGACGCGGACGCTTTCTCGGGCTTCCTGTCCGACACGGAGATCACGGATATCGACGAGGACAACGTTGCGACCGTCATCACCGAGCGCGACATCACGAAGATGGCCGATCAGCTCGACCACTCGATGGGCTCCTACATGACCTATTTCCAGTACCTGTGCGTGCTGCTGTCGGCCGTACTGATCTACCTGCTGACCAAGCTCATCATTGAAAAGAACGAAAACGCCATCTCTATGGTGAAGATCCTCGGCTATGAAAACCGGGAGATCGCGCGGCTGTACCTGCTGTCGACGACAATCGTGCTCGTGCTCATCGACGCCGTCAGCGTCTGGCTCGGCGCCGTCGCCATGAAGCTGGCCTGGCGGGAGATCATGTTCTCCTACAGCGGCTGGTTCGCCTTCCACATGGAGCCGGCCGGATATGTCAAGATGTTCGTGTTCGTGCTCCTCGGCTACGCCATCGTGACGATCTTCGATTTCCGCCGCATCCGGAAGATCCCCATGGACGAAGCGCTCAAGAGCGCGGAATAAGCGGCGGATACCGTCCGCAGTCCTCCTTCGGGAAATATGCAGTGCCCGGACAAACACAGCCGCGTTTGTCCGGGCACTTTCCTGCTGTATCCGAGCGAAAGAGGCCGCTAAGAAATTGTATATTTTTGCTCTTGCATCCACGCCGCCTTTGGCATATCATAGGGCCTTGGAACTTTACCCATTTGTAAGAAAAGGTGAGAAGATTTATGCAGACAGCGACCAAGCCGCAGCATCTGGACATGCTCAACGGCCCGATCTGGAATAAACTCCCGCGCTATGCCCTGCCCGTCGCCGCGACCGGCATCCTCGGGCAGCTGTTCAACGCGGCCGACATCGCCGTCGTCGGCAACTTCACGGGCGATATGCGCACGACCGCCGTGGCCGCCGTCGGCGCGAACAGCCCGGTCATCGGCCTGATCCTGAATCTGTTCATCGGCATCGCGCTCGGCGCGAACGTCGTCATCGCCAACGCCATCGGCCGCGGCGACCGCGAGACCGTGCACCGTGCCGTGCATACCTCCATCGTCACGGCCCTCATCGGCGGCGTGCTCGTGGCGGTCTTCGGCCAGTTCATCGCGGCCGGACTCATGGGCCTGCTCAACGTGCCGGACGATGTGTACCCGCTCGCGCTCGCGTATCTGCGCATCTACCTGCTGGGCATGCCGGTCATTCTGCTCTATAACTTCGAGGCCGCCATCTTCCGCAGCGTCGGCGACACGAAGGTGCCGCTCATCGCGCTGACGGTCTCCGGCGTCCTGAACGTGATCCTCAACCTGTTTTTCGTCATCGTGCTCAAGATGAACGTCAACGGCGTCGCCATTGCGACGGTGATCTCCAACGCGGTCAGTTCCGTGCTGCTGCTGCGCCGCCTGCTGCACGGCGATCTGGTGCGCGTGGAGCTGAAGCAGCTGCGCATTGACCCCGCCATCTTCCGCAAGATCATGCGCATCGGTCTGCCGGCCGGTATTCAGAGCGCGATCTTCTCGGTGTCGAACATCATCATCCAGTCGGCCATCAACAGTCTCGGCACTGTCGTCATGGCCGCCTCGAGCGCCGCGTTCAACATCGAGATCATCGCCTATGACGTGCTCAACTCCTTCAGCCAGGCGTGCACGACCTTTGTCGGCCAGAACTACGGCGCCGGAAAGATCGACCGCTGCAAAAAAACCATGCTTCTGTCCCTCGGCGAGGACATCATCGCCTCGGCCATCGCCATCGTGATCGTGCTGCTGACGGGCAAGTATCTGCTGGCCATTTTCAACAACGACCCGCAGGTCATCGAGATCGGCTACAGCCGCCTGCTCATTCTCTTCGGATCGTATATCTTCAGCCTGACGTATGAGATTCTGTCCGGCTACCTGCGCGGCTTCGGCATCTCGCTCGTTCCGGCGATCCTGACGCTCTTCGGCGTGTGCGGCGTGCGCATTGTGTGGATCAACACCGTGTTTCCGCTGCACCACACGTTCCGGTCGATCATGCTCGTGTACCCAATCAGCCTTGCGACCACGGCCGTGCTGATCTTCATCGCGCTGCTTGTCTACCGGCCGGCGCGCCGGTTCGCGGCGGCGCACAGCAAAATAAATCCGCAGGCATGATCCATGCAGCCGGCGCGCCCCGCACGGGGCGCGCCGGCCGCATTTGCAATGGCGATGTAAAGAAATTTACATCGCCGGCATGAAGTGATATAATAAAATTCAATATTTTGCATTTTCCCCCATCCGGGGCTCATCCTGCATGACCGGAGGATCACTGCCATGCACAACAGATTGTATCGTCTTAGCCACGGCATCATGACGGCGCTGGCCTGCCTGTTCACGGTACTGGTCTTTTTGCTCAACGTGCTGTACCAATCTGAAGTAAGCTATAACGAATATGAGGTAACGACCATTTCCGGCAGTCTGAAATTCAGCCTGCTTGTGCTCGTCGTCTGGGCCGTCCTGATCGTCGCGGCCGCTTTTGTGCGCGGCCGGTTTCCGGTGCGCAGCATCGAGGAAAAAAAGCTGTTTTGCCTGCTGACGGCGCTCTATGCGCTCGCCGCCCTCTACCTGATCCTGAACGTAGATACCACGCTGCGCGCAGACGCCAAATCAGTCTTCAATGCCGCAAAGGCGTTCCGGCTCGGCGACTGCTCCATGTTGCAAAAAGGCGGATATATATACCGCTATCCGCATCAGCTCGGTCTGATGCTGTATGACTGCATCCTGATGCTCTTTCGTGCGGATCCGGCGTTCAATTTCGTCATGAACTTTGTGTTTGTCATCGGCATCAACCATCTGAGCTGCAAAATTTCGGACGCGCTCTTTCACGACAAAGCCGTCAACCTCCTCACGATCGTCTGCACCTTTGCATTTTTGCCGCAGTTGTTTTTTATCCTGTTCGCCTATGGCCTGACGCCGGGCTTTTTCTTTCTCATGCTCGCGTTTTACAAAGCGCTTCTATTTACAGAGCGCCTGCGCGTGCGCGATTTGGTGGTGCTGGCGCTCAGCGCCGCCGCAGCCGTCCTCCTGAAGCGAAACTTCATGATCGGCGTGATGGCGCTGGCCATCTTCTTCCTGCTGAAACTGCTGGAACGGAAAAACTGGCGGTATCTTCTAGCGGCCTGCGTGCTGGCTGTGTGCATGGTGGTACCGTCGCAGCTGCTGATCTCCGGCTTTGAGGCCGTTTCCGGCACGCAGCTCAATGAGGGCACCCCCTCCGTGCTGTGGCTTGCCATGGGGACGGATCTGGACAACACAAAGCGCGCGCCGGGCTGGTATGATTCGTCCAATTACGACATTTACACCGACTGCGACAGCAGCCGGGCCGCCTCCGCTGCGATCGGGAAGGAAAAGCTTGCGAAAAACTTTGCGGACATGCGGCAGGATCCCGCGCGCGCCTACCGCTTTTTCCGCGACAAGACCATTTCTCAGTGGTGCGAGCCCATGTATCAGTCCGTCTGGACCGGCCCACTGGAAACCTGCGGGCAGTATACGCACACAAGGATCCTGGCGTCGCTGTACAACGGCGGTACGGTCGAAAACATGGCCGAATCCTTCAGCAAGTTCCTGACCCTGACGCTGTGGGGATGCGCGGCCGCATTTCTGTTCTTCTGCAGGAAAAAGCATTCCGGCTGGGAGATCTTCTTTCTCTTTTTCATGGGCGGTCTGCTGTTTCACACGGCGTGGGAGGGCAAAAGCCAGTACATTTATCCGTATGTGTTCTGCCTGATCCCGTGCGCCATGTATGCCCTGCACCGCGGCGTCGGCAAGATCGTCAGGCGGATCCGCCCCGGCGTATTTGTGCAGCCGGGGCATGAAGCACCCGAACCGTAACGCGCCCGGCGCATCTGCCGCAGAGCAGGGCGATCTCGCCGCCGCTGACCTTCAGGCGGATGGAACGTGTGAGCAGCATCCGGTTTTCTTTCCGTTCGGCCTTATGTTGAAATGGCGGAAGATGCTTGCGCGCAGCCGCCCATGTTTGTGAAAAGCGGAAAAGTGCGTTTGCCCGCTTGACAAACCGCCTGTCCGGGGCGTACGCTTGCGCCAAGTTCAAAGCAGCAAACCACAGATGCAGAGGAATAAGCGAGGGTTTGCGTCTTTCCCAGAGAGCTGCCGGTTGGTGTGATGGCAGCAGAGACGGTCTCGCTGAATGGACTGCGGAGGGCGGACGAGACGCCAGGAGGCGGTAAAGTCCGACGGGCTTTTCCCCCGTTACCAGGGAAAGACGTGTGATGGCACGTCGCCGAGCGGGCGCATTTGCGCCAATTTGGGTGGCATCGCAGAAGTTTTCCGGCTTTTGTCCCAAGGATCAAATTCACTTTTGGTCTTTCCGTGGACAGGGGCCGTTTTTTCTTGCCCGGAAAGGCCCCGGCCGAAAGGAGCTAACACCATGGCAAACGAAAACATTCCCTACAAGATCTACCTGTCCGAAGACGAAATGCCGCGCACGTGGTATAATGTCCGCGCCGACATGAAGGTCAAGCCCGCCCCGCTGCGCAATCCCGCCACCGGCGCGCCGATGGCGTTCGACGATCTGCGCCCCGTGTTCTGCGATGAGCTGATCCGTCAGGAGCTCGACAACGACGACCGCGAGATCCCCATCCCGGACGAGATCCTCGATTTTTATAAGATGTACCGCCCCTCGCCGCTCGTGCGCGCCTACTGCCTGGAAAAGCGGCTGCAAACCCCGGCGAAGAAAAGACCCTCGTCTTCGGTCTGGCCGGCACTGGCTACTTCGACATGGTCGCCTATGAGAAGTTCCACAACGGCGAGATGAGCGACTTCATCCCCACCGACGCACAGCTCGCCGAGAGCTTTGCGACGCTGCCGCAGGTGCCGGGCCTCGACGACTGAACCAATGCATACGACCGCCGCACGGCGGGTAAAATTTCAACAGTCAAGAACAAAGGAGATCGGATCATGGGTCTGAAAAACATCGAAAAAGCACAGGTGCTGCGCCTCGGCGACGAGGTCGAATACCAGCAGGGGCAGATCGTGAGCAAGACGCTTGCGCAAAACCGCGCCCTGAGCATGACGCTCTTTGCCTTCGAGCAGGACGAGGAGATCAGCACGCACACTGCCGACGGCGACGCGCTTGTCACCGTGCTCGACGGCACGGGCCGCTTCACCATCGACGGCGAGGCACACCTCGTCTCCGCCGGCGAGAGCATCATCATGCCGGCGCACGTGCCGCACGCGGTCTACGGGCAGACGCGCTTTAAGATGCTGCTGACCGTGATCGTATAACGCGGGACATCCCCGCATATAAGACCCCCCGCACTGTTCGGTTTCCGAACGGTGCGGGGGGGTTTGTTAATCAAGATAAAAGTCAAAGCTGACTGCTGCTCCCACGGACGCCCAAAATGCGACGCTGCCGTCCGGAAGGACCAGCTCCGGCAGATCGTTGGATGCCGCAAACACCCGCACAGTCAGATCGGCATACAAATTGTATTCCTCACATAAGCGACGAACTTCCGCCTCTTTCCCGCACAGCATTTGCTCAAGCTGCTGCAGCGGCTCATCCAAAGCTCGGCAGTCCATTTTCGGCAGTTCTGCGCTCCAGTATGCGTGCCGCAGCGTCGGGTAAGGCGGCGCTTCCGCCGGGAGAACTGTAAAGCCGGGCAGCACTTGCTCATCCGGCTCACGAATCTCCTTACCGCAGTACTGCACCTTCCCTTTCCCGGGCGTCGGCGGGCATGACCTCGTGGGCGAAATGCCAAGGCCACGCGTGACCGCGTCCCGCTCAAAATCTGTACCGTCACGCTTTGTGAGCGTAAAAACCAGCCGGATCTGTGGTGTTTGTTTCATGTTCACCTCCGTACATACGCTTTATACGCTTTGCGTGCGTTTCGCAGCATAAGAACGCTCACAAGATAATACAGCGCAGCCGCAAGGAAAACAGACGTGAGGAATACAAACATCGCCGTGTCAACAGCTTCAAGCACAAAATAGAGCAGAAATTCGACCGCTGCCAAAAACAGCGTCACGATCAGCATCTGCACATGGAAGTGCTGGAAGAAGGCATTGCGCTCATCCTTTACGCGCGCATATGCAGCATCCATTTTCTCAGGGGCAGCTTCAAAGGCCGAAATACTCTTTGACACGATCTTCGAGCCCGACTTGCGATATTGCTGCTCTGCGTGGAAATAATCATTGAAGGCATAGTCATAGCGACGTCCGTCCACACTCCAAAACAGGAAAAATTTCTTGTGCGCGGGGGCTGATTTTCGAAAAATGAACTGCCACCGGCGCAGCTCGCAAAGCGTCCACCCCTGCTCCGCCATGGCAGAAAGCCAGCGCTCGACCTGATTGACCGTGGCCCGCGTATATGGATGAAAACATGTCTTTTTCGTCACGGGCATATCCGCTTCCCCCTGTCGCGCAATTGATTATGCTACGTGCAATCAATTTAGAATCATTATACGCAGCCAGACATGGTCTGTCAAACATATGGAAATGCAAACCCCGGGCACACAGCTGAAAATCTGTGTGCCCGGGGTTTGTCATTGAGCGATCATCCCACGCACGGCTGCGCCGGGGATCAGGTCTCCTCGCGGATGGCAGCCTGCGCGGCGGCGAGGCGGGCGATGGGCACGCGGAACGGCGAGCAGGACACGTAGTCCAGGCCAACCTTGTGGCAGAACGCGATGGACGACGGATCGCCGCCGTGCTCGCCGCAGATGCCGAGCTCGAGCCCCGGATTCGTCTGGCGGCCGAGCTTGCAGGCCATCTCCACGAGCTTGCCGACACCATTGACGTCGAGATGCTGGAACGGGTCGTTCTCGTAGATCTTCGTGTCGTAATACGCGCCGAGGAACTTCGCGGCGTCGTCGCGGCTGAAGCCGAAGGTCATCTGCGTCAGGTCGTTCGTGCCGAAGCTGAAGAAGTCCGCTTCCTTGGCGATCTCGTCGGCCGTGAGCGCGGCGCGCGGGATCTCGATCATCGTGCCGACGTGGTACTTCATGTCCACGCCAGCATCTTTAATCAGCGCGTCCGCCGTGCGGACAACGATGTCCTTGATGAACTTGAGCTCCTTGCGCTCGCCGACCAGCGGGATCATGATGTACGGCGTGATCATCGCGCCGGTCTCGGCGCTGACCTTGAGTGCCGCTTTGATGACGGCGTTGGTCTGCATCTCGGCGATCTCCGGATAGGTGACGCACAGGCGGCAGCCGCGGTGGCCCATCATGGGGTTGAACTCGTGCAAGGACACGACGACGTCCTGCAACTCGTCAAACGTCATGCCCATCTCCTGCGCCAGCTCCTCAATGTCCGCCTTCTGGGTGGGCAGGAACTCGTGCAGCGGGGGATCGAGATAGCGGATGGTCATCGGGCGCGTGCCCATGATGCGGTACATGGCTTCAAAGTCACCCTGCTGGAACGGCTCGACCTTCGCCAGCGCGACCTTGCGTTCCTCGACGGTGCGGGCACAGATCATCTCGCGGACGGCCTTGATGCGGTCTTCGGCGAAGAACATATGCTCGGTGCGGCACAGACCGATGCCCTCGGCACCGAGATCGACCGCCTGCTGCGCGTCGCGCGGGTTGTCGGCGTTGGCCTCAACGTTCAGGCGGCGGGCCGCGTCGGCCCAGCCCATGAGGCGGTTGAAGTTCTTGTTGCCGGTGGCGGCGACGGTCGGGATCTGGCCGGCGTAGATGTTGCCGGTGCTGCCGTCGAGGGAGATCCAGTCGCCCTCCGTGAAGCGGTGGCCGTTGATCTCAAAAACTTTATCCGCATAGCTGATGTGGACGGTGTTGTCGTTGCCGCAGCCGGAGACGCAGCACGTGCCCATGCCGCGGGCGACGACGGCCGCGTGGCTGGTCATGCCGCCGCGCACGGTCAGGATGCCCTGCGAGACCTGCATGCCCACGATGTCCTCGGGGCTGGTCTCGAGGCGGACGAGCACGACCTTCGGCATGGTCTTGTTTCTGACGGCTTCCTCGGCCTCCTCGGCGGAGAATACGATCTGGCCGCAGGCAGAGCCGGGGGACGCGGCAAGGCCCTTGCCGATGGCGTCGGCTTTTTTGAGCGCCTCGGCGTCAAACTGCGGGTGCAGGAGCGTATCGAGCTGCTTGGGCTCGACGCGCAGCACGGCCTCGCGCTCGGTGATCATGCCCTCGTCGACGAGGTCGCACGCGATCTGCAGCGCCGCCTGCGCGGTGCGCTTGCCGTTGCGGGTCTGGAGCATGTAGAGCTTACCGTCCTCGATGGTGAACTCCATGTCCTGCATATCCTGAAAATAGTGCTCGAGCCGGTTGGCGATGGCGACAAACTCGTCGTACACCTCCGGCATCTGATCCTGCAGGTGGCTGATCGGGCTCGGCGTGCGCACGCCGGCGACGACGTCCTCGCCCTGCGCGTTGATGAGGTACTCGCCCATGAGCTTCTTCGCGCCCGTGGCCGGGTCGCGCGTGAAGGCCACGCCCGTGCCGGAGCGGTCGCCGGAGTTGCCGAACGCCATCTGCTGGACGTTGACGGCGGTGCCCCACTCATAAGGGATCTCGTTCATCTTGCGGTAGACGTTCGCGCGCGGGTTATCCCAGCTGCGGAACACGGCCTTGACCGCCTCGATGAGCTGCTCGTTCGGGTCCTGCGGGAAGGGCTTGTGCTCGTTGTCCTCATAGATCTTCTTGAAGATGACGACGAGCTGCTTGAGATCATCGGCATCCAGATCGACGTCGTTCGTGACGCCCTTGGCGGCCTTCATCTTGTCGATCTCTTCCTCAAACAGGCTCTTGGACACGCCCATGACGACGTCCGCAAACATCTGCACGAAGCGGCGGTAGCTGTCGTAGGCGAAGCGGGGGTTGCCGGTCTTTTTGGCCAGGCCCTCGACGGATGCGTCGTTCAGGCCGAGGTTGAGGATGGTGTCCATCATGCCGGGCATGGACTGGCGCGCGCCGGAGCGCACGGACACCAGCAGCGGGTTTTCCACGTCGCCGAGCTTTTTGCCGGTCAGCTCCTCCAGACCCTTAACGTGCGCGAAAATGTCCGCCTGGATCTCCGCATTGATCTGGCGGCCGTCCGCGTAGTACTGCGTGCAGGCCTCGGTCGTGATCGTGAAGCCCTGCGGCACCGGCATACCGGCCGCGGTCATCTCCGCAAGGCCGGAGCCCTTGCCGCCGAGAATGTTGCGCATCGCGGTCTTGTCGCCGCCGAATGCCTGGCTGCCTTCGCTGAAATAATACAGATACTTTTTGCTCATTCCATTACCTCCATCTGTTCTGGTTTTTGGCGATTTCTTTTCGTTATTATTATAGCAAAACCGGGGCGACCCCGCCAGAATGAATGTGCGCAAAGTCGTCCAAATCTTCACAATGTCAGGAGCCGGTTTTTATGCAGTTTGCAAGATTGTGCCCATATTCGTAGAATTTTCCGAAACCAAATACAGAATTTATGAATTTTTGTGAATGATGACAGACAAAAATGCAAAAATATCCTTCCCTGCTTTTTCTCACACACGCCTGTCGAGTGACACAGTTTGGAAATTTTCGCAGTCCCAATGCATTATAACTGCGTTGTAAAACATTAGAGTAATATACAGCAACTGTGCGCGAAGCACAAAAACAGGATTTCCTTTGGATTATGTGCTATAACATACGCAACCGCAATTCCACGACTTTCGTCCGTTTTACGTCATTTGGCGGAGTTTATGATGATAAGAAAGCATGAAAACTGATATACTTTGGAGGGAAAACATGATGAAACACAGCAAACGTTTTCTGTGCCTGCTGCTGACGCTCATTCTGGCCGCGAGCCTGTGCGTCTTTCCGGCAGCAGCCGCAGACCAGACCTGCCCGAGCAGCAAGGACGACCCGGTCGTGTTCGTGCACGGCCTGATGGGCTGGGGCCAGCGCGCCGGCATCAACGCCGTGCTGCCCTACTGGGGCATGACCACCGGCAGCCTGACAAGCTACCTCAACTCGCTCGGCTATGAGACGTACTCGGCCACCGTCGGCCCGATCTCCAGCGCGTGGGACCGCGCGTGCGAGCTCTATGCCCAACTGACCGGCACGACGGTCGACTACGGCGCGGCCCACGCTGCGGCGCACGACCACGCGCGCTACGGCATCACCTATGACCGGCCGCTCTTTGCCGGCTGGGGCACGAAGCGCGCCGTCAACCTCGTCGGCCACAGCTTCGGCGGCGCGACCACGCGCCAGTTCCTCGAGCTGATGGCCAACGGCAGCGCCGAGGAAGTTGCCGCGGCCAAGGCGGCCGGCACTGCGCCGAGCCCGCTGTTCACCGGCGGCAAGCGCAGCTGGGTGCACTCCATGACCGAGATCGCCGCGCCGCACAACGGCACGACCTTCATCGAGTCCAACGGCACGATCATGGACGTGGCAACAAATCTGGCCGAGACGCTCGCCAAGGGCTTCGGCATCACGGAGATCAAGAATCTCTATGACTTCCAGCTTGAGCAGTTCGGCATCTACAAGGATCCGAACGAGACCGTGCTTGAGACGCTGCAGCGCGTGTTCAGCACCGACTTCATGTCGCACAACGACAACGCTTTTCTCGACTTGACGATCGACCGATCGCTCGAGATCAACGACGGCATCGGCATCGAGCCGAACGTCTACTACTTCTCCTACGCCGGCAACCAGACCGTGCAGGACCCGGTCTCCGGCAACTACATCCCGTCGGCCAGGATGTGGACGCTGTTTTACCCCGGCGCGATCAACATGGGCAAATACTATGACAAGTACACCGCCGGCGGCTTCTACATCGACAAGAGCTGGCGGCCGAACGACGGCATGGTCAACACCGTGTCCGCCTTCTACCCCATCCACAGCGACGGCACCTGCCTGACGCGCGACGGCAGGCAGGGCTGGACGAATTACGACGGCTACTCCAACATCCATTTTAAGCCCGGCATCTGGTACGTTATGCCCGTGCAGTCGTTTGACCACATCCAGTTCGTCGGCGGCATGCTCAACGGCAGCCTCGTCAAGACGCACGCGCTCTACCGCGGCGTCATGGAGGATATCTACGACACCTATACCACCGTGCCGAGCGGCGGCAGCTTCCCGTTCACGGACGTGGCCGAGAGCCGCTGGAGCTATCCGTACATCCGGGAGATGTATGAAGCCGGCGTGATCGACGGCATGACGCCGACGACCTTCGAGCCGGCCGGCAATGTCACGCGCGCGCAGTTTGTGAAGATGCTTGCCCTGCTGCAGAGCGCGAACGTGTCCGCCTATGCGTCCGGCCCATTCACCGACGTGCCGGGCGACGCCTGGTATGCGCGCTACGTCAACTGGGCGGCCGCGAACGGCATCGTCAACGGCACGAGCGCCACGACGTTTGATCCGAATACGACGATCTCGCGGCAGGATATGGCCGTCATGCTCTACCGTTATGCGCAGCAGTACGGCATCGCGCTTTCGGAGCAGACCGCAGCCCCGTTCACGGACGAGGGCAGCATCGCCGCCTACGCCCTGCCCGCCGTGCAGGCGCTGCACCGCGCCGGCGTCATCAACGGTATGCCGGACGGCAGCTTCCGCCCCTACGACACCGCGACGCGCGAGCAGGCCTGCGCCGTGCTGTGCACGCTCTGAGCACCAGAACGCAAACGTCTCCCGGCTTCGGCCGGGGGACGTTTTTTGCATTTGTGCACAGCTGTCCGCGCGGTTGTGCGACAGATGCGGCCGTGTGTCCAAAAACCTCACACGTAGCCGAATCTGATACAAAATCTTCTGCGTTCCCCGGATTGCAAACTGGTACGGTTGGAATTATAATACTCAAAAAATAAATGCGCGCTGCGGCGCGCCGGAAAGGAATGTATGCAATACCATGAAAAAGAGCAAGAAGTTTCTGTGTCTGCTGCTCGCGCTGGTGATGGCCGGAAGCCTGCTGCTTCTACCGGCCGCCGCCGCAAACACGCAGCAGTCCGGTGCCGAACGCTACCCGACCGTTTACGTCCACGGCCTGATGGGTTGGGGCGCACGCGACCAGATCTACGCCGTGACTCCGTACTGGGGCCTGACGAGCGACCTGATGCCGTACCTGACGAACAAGGGCTATGAGAGCTATGCCGCCTCCGTCGGCCCGCTCTCGAGCGCGTGGGATCGCGCGTGCGAGCTCTATGCCCAGCTCACCGGCACGACCGTTGACTACGGCGCGGCCCACGCGGCCGAATACGGCCACGCGCGCTACGGCGTGACGTATGACAAGCCGCTGTTTGAAGGCTGGAGCGCGGACAAGAAGATCAACCTCGTCGGCCACAGCTTCGGCGGCGCGACGATCCGCCTGTTTCTGGACATTCTGGCCGACGGCTCTGCGCAGGAGCAGGCTGCGGCCAAGGCCGACGGCACGGAGGTCTCCCCGTTTTTCCAGGGCGGCAAGGCCGACTGGGTCTATTCGCTGACGACGCTGGCAGCCCCGCACAACGGCACGACCTTCCTCGAATGCTGCGGCGACATGACGCAGTTCGCCGCCGAGGTATCGACCACCATGGCAAAGCTGCTCGGCATCTCGGACTTCAAGGGCGTGTACGACTTCCAGCTCGAGCAGTTCGGCTTCTACCGCAAGGACGGCGAGACCGTGCTCGAGGCGCTCGACCGCGTGCTGCACTCGGACTTTTTGTCGCACAACGACAACGTGTTCCGTGACCTGACGATCGACCGCGCGCTGGAGCTCAACGACGACATTGAGATCCAGCCGAATGTGTACTACTTCTCCTACGCCGGCGACAAGACGCGCCAGAGCGCCCTCACCGGCGAGCGCACGTCGGCCGCCGATATGACACCGCTGTTCGTGCCGTTTGCAAACCAGATGTGCAGCTATTATAACCAGACGACTGCCGGCGGTTTCCAGATCGACAAGAGCTGGGCGCCGAACGACGGCCTTGTGAACACCGTCTCGGCCCTGTACCCGACCAACAGCGCCGGAAAGTGCCTGACCAAGAGCGGCCAGACCGGCTATATCCAGCGCGACGGCTACTCCAACGTCAGCTATCAGCCCGGCGTGTGGAATGTGATGCCCGTGCGCCACTATGACCACGGCAACTTCATCGCCGGTATGCCGGTGCCCAACCTGTCCTCGCAGAGCACAACGGCCCTGCGCCAGTTCTACCTGAGCCTGATGGGTAATCTCTCCCACGTGACCTCGGCGCCGACCACGCCGGATCAGCCCGCCGGCCTGCCGTTCACGGACGTGGCTGAGAGCCGCTGGAGCTATTCGTACATCAAGGAAATGTATGATGCCGGCGTCATCAACGGCATGACCGCCACGACCTTTGCCCCGGCCGCGAACGTCACGCGCGCGCAGTTCGTGACCATGATCGCCCGGCTCGCCGACGCGGACGTGTCCGGCTATGCGTCCGGCCCGTTTGCCGATGTGCCGGCAGGCAGCTGGTACGCGCCCTACGTCAACTGGGCAGCCGCGAACGGCATCGTCAACGGCACGAGCGCCACGACGTTTGATCCGAATACGACGATCTCGCGTCAGGACATGGCCGTCATGCTCTACCGTTATGCGCAGCAGTACGGCATCGCGCTTCCAGAGCAGACCGCAGCCCCGTTCACGGACGAGGGCAGCGTCGCGGCCTACGCCCTGCCCGCCGTGCAGGCGCTGCACCGCGCCGGTGTCATCAACGGCATGCCGGACGGCAGCTTCCAGCCGTACGCCACCGCAACACGCGAGCAGGCCTGCATCGTGCTGTGCGCGCTGTAACGCATCCCACAAGCCAGAATTTTGCCCATCCGGAGCGATCCGGATGGGCATTTTCATATCCTGCGCACACTTCCCTTGGATTCTCCCGGCGGCGGTGTGCAAAATCTCTCTGCACACACGCAGCGGAGGGAAACGCCATGGGAAACGATCTGCAGAAAAAATACGGTCTGCCGACGGCGATCGCGCTCGTCGTCGGCATCGTCATCGGCAGCGGCGTGTTTTTCAAAGCCGAGAAGATCCTCACCGCGACCGGCGGCAACGGCCGCGCGCTGCATCTTCTTTTGCGCGGCGGCCGTCGTGTCGCACGGCCGGGACGTGCTCGCCTACCTGAGCGTGTTCGCGGTCATCATGGCGCTGAGCATCCCGTTTTACCGGCCGGAGGCGAAAACGCAATGACCGCCGCTTTTTCATTGCCCGCGCGCCGCCGGTGTGGTATACTCACGGCAGACACCGAAACGAGGCGACGACATGGACATTCTCTATCAGGACAACAGCATCCTCGTGTGCATCAAGCCGGCAGGCGTGCTGTCCACGGACGAACCGGGCGGCGTGCCCGAGCTGGTGCGGCAGGCGCTCGGCGACCCGAAGGCCTGCGTGCGCACCGTGCACCGGCTCGACCGCGTGGTCAGCGGACTGATGGTACTCGCGCGCACCCCGGCGGCCGCGTCGAAGCTCTCGGCGCAGATCCGCGAGCACGACTTCGGCAAGACCTATCTCGCCGTCGTGCACGGAGAGCCGGACGCCCTGCAGGGCACGTACCGCGACCTGCTGCGGCGCGACCCCGCTGAGCGCAAGACCTATGTCACGGACAAAATGGCCAGGGGCGTGCAGGAGGCCGTGCTCGACTATGACGTGCTCGGCACGCGCGCGGAGCTCTCGCTCGTGCGCATTTACCTGCAGACCGGGCGCACGCACCAGATCCGCTGCCAGTTTTCCGCACGCGGTCTGCCGCTCTGGGGCGACAAAAAGTACAGCACACTGCCCGATGACGGGCCGATCGCACTCTGGTCGCACTGCCTGCACTTTGCCCATCCGGACACCGGCGAGGTGCTCTATTTCGAGCAGCAGCCGCCGGACATTCCCCCCTGGAGCCTGTTTGCAGACTAAGCACCCCGCGCCGCGGCGCGGGGCGTTTTTTGCGCAAGTGCGCGACAGTTTTCCGTCAAAGTGTCTTGCAATCGCCGGCTGCGCCCGGTATAATATGGGTATATCGTCGGTTTTGTGAGAAGGAAAACCATATGGATCTATGAGACAGGGGGAAAACCATGAAAAAAACACGTCGATTTTTGTGCCTGCTGCTGACGCTCGTGCTGGCGCTGAGCCTGTGCGCCATCCCGGCCGCCGCGGCAGATACGCAGACCCGCTCGGACGACCCGGTCGTGTTCGTGCACGGCCTGTTCGGCTGGGGTCAGCGCGACAAAATTTTCAGCATCATGCCCTACTGGGGCATGACCACCGGCAGCCTGCCGGACTATCTGGCCACGCAGGGCTATGAGACCTACGCCGCCTCCGTCGGCCCGCTCTCGAGCGCGTGGGACCGCGCGTGCGAGCTGTACGCGCAGCTCGTCGGTGCGCGCACGGACTACGGCGTCAAGCACGCGCAGGACTTCGGCCACGAGCGCTACGGCATCGACTATGAGGCGCCGCTGTTCGAAGGCTGGGGCACACAGCGCGCCGTGAACCTCGTCGGCCACAGCTTCGGCGGCGCGACGACGCGCCTGTTCCTCGAGATACTTACCAACGGCTGCCCGGAGGAGGTCGCTGCGGCCAAAGCCGCCGGTGTGGAGCCGAGCCCGTTTTTCCTCGGCGGCAAGGGCAGCTGGGTCCACTCGCTGACCGCCATCGCCGCGCCGCACAACGGCACGACGTTCATTGAGGCCAACAGCGATTTCACGAAGCTCGCCGCCAACCTGGCCACAGGCGCCGCCAAGGCGCTGGGTCTGTCGTCGCTCAAGGGCGTGTACGACTTCCAGCTCGACCAGTTCGGCATCCGCAAGGACGACAACGAGACATTTGCCCAGGCGCTTGACCGCGTGCTGAGATCCGACTTTTTGTCGCACAACGACAACGCCTTCCTCGACCTGACGATCGACAAATCACTCGAGATCAACAAGGGCATCGAGATCCAGCCGAACGTCTACTATTTCTCCTACGCGGGCGACCAGACCTCGACCGATCCGCTCACCGGCAACCACTACCCCACCGTGTCGGCCATCCCGTCGAACGGTATGTCCGCGCTGATGATGCCCGGCTCGATCAACATGGGCAAGTACTATGACAAGTACACCGCCGGCGGCATCTACATCGACCGGAGCTGGCTGCCGAACGACGGCCTTGTCAACACCGTGTCCGCGCTCTACCCGACCACGACGGACAAAAACACCACCGAGTGCCTCAAGCGCGACGGTACGCAGGGCTGGATTCACTATGACGGCTATTCCGACATCACCTTCCAGCCCGGCATCTGGTACGTCATGCCCGTCACGCGCGCCGACCATATGCAGTTCGTCGGCGGCATCGCCAACAAGAGCGTCATCGAGACGCACCTGTTCTATCGAAACCTGATGGACGATATCTACGGCACCTACGGCTCCGGGCAGCCGGAAGAGCAGCCCTTCCCGTTCACGGACGTGGCGGCTGGCCGCTGGAGCTATTCGTATATCAAGCAGCTCTATGAAGCCGGCGTGATCGACGGCATGACCCCGACGACCTTCGTCCCGACCGGCGACGTCACGCGCGCCCAGTTCGTGAAGATGCTCGCCAGACTGCAGGGCGCGGACGTCTCCGAATACCGGAGTGCCGGGTTTGAGGACGTGCCGGCCGACGCATGGTATGCGCCCTACGTCAACTGGGCGGCTGCCAACGGCATCGTCTACGGCATTTCGAGCACCGAATTTGCGCCGAACGCCGACATTTCGCGCCAGGACATGGCCGTGATGCTCGACCGCTATGCTCAGCAGTTCGGCATCGTGCTCGGCACGGACAATGCGGCCGTGACGTTCACGGATGAAGCCGACATTGCCGCCTATGCACTGCCCGCCGTGCAGGCGCTGCAGCGTGCCGGCGTCATCAACGGCATGCCCGACGGCAGCTTCTGCCCGCGCGGCAGCGCGACCCGCGAGCAGGCGTGCGCCATGCTCTGCCGGCTCTGAAGGACAAAACAAGACAACAAAAGGACGCATCCGAATGGATGCGTCCTTCCGCTTGGATAACAGGAAGAGAAAGCAAAAAGCGATGTCGGATCAGGGGTGCGGCTTGCCCTCGCGGTAGTTTTTCATGACGTCGCGGAACAGCTCGCCGCTGGTCGGCGGCGTCCAGATGATGGCGTTGGCGCCGGCGCGGATGGTGGCGCGGATGCTCTCGTCATCCGCGCCGCCGGTCGCAAGGATGGGGTAGTCCGGGAAACGCTCGCGGATCTCGGCCACGATCTCCGGCGTCTGCGCGCCGGCGGCTACGTTCAGGATCGCGGCGCCGTCCTCGATGCGGTGGCGGTAGTTCGTGTCGGCATTGGCCACCGTGACCACGACCGGCACGTCGACGCTGCTGCGGATGCGGTTGAGGATGCGGCCCGGCGTCGGCGCGTTGACGACGACCCCGGTCGCGCCCTGCATCTCGGCATACATGGCGAGGTTCACGACGCGCTTGCCCGTCGTCAGCCCGCCGCCGACACCGACGAACACCGGCAGGTCGCTCGCCATGAGCAGCGCCTGCGTGATGACCGGCTGCGGCGTGAACGGGTAGACCGCAAACACCGCGTCGGCGTTGACATTGCGGATGATGGCCAGGTCGGTCGAGAACACCAGCGACTTGATGCGCTTGCCGAACACCATGATGCCGCTGCACTCGTCGATCACGCTCGGTACGCGCAGCGCAAACTGGCGCAGCGTGCCGTCGATCGGCGCAGGCATCTGCGGGGCGACGTGCACGTCGCCCGGCGTCGTCACCTGGCGGTCCGCGGCGGCGGCCGCATCGTCGCCCACACCGCCGAGCTGCAGCGGTTCATTGTCCGCTGCGGGGTACGTCAGGACCTCCGGGTCCTCGGTCATATCAAAAATGAGATCACGATCTTTGCTCATAGCGATACCTCCTTGTCGTTTTGGGGAGTATGTCTTGACTTTTGCGGCCGGTTATGCTTTACTGAGGGTCAGAAAAGCTTGATTCGGCCTGTAGCAAGAAACCAAAGTTTCGTTTTTGATTAACGTAACTTTGGTATAAACCATTTCTACGGGTTTGTCAAGCCTTTTTCCGAAAAAAGTTTGAAAAAATTTGCTTTACGGAATGGGAGGTCATTTTCATGGGCAAAGACAACGACGAGGCCGCCAGCGGTTTCGGCAGCGTGTTCCGTGACCGGCTGACCTATCTGATGAACGGCAACAACGTGTACGGCAAGCCCGTCAACACGCAGGAGCTGGCCGATGAGATCGACATCAGCCGCCCGGCCGTGCGCAAGTATCTCAAGCCGAACGACCGGCGCGAGGTCACGGTGCCGTCGGCGCTGGTCGTGAGCCGCATCGCGCGGTATTTCCGCACGACGCCGAACTTCCTGCTCGGCTTTGACGAAGCGGCCGACAGCGAGGATGCGCAGCGCGCCGGCGAGAGCGACGTCTACAGCTCCCTCGGCCTGAGTCAGGAGGCCATCGACGGCCTGCACCGCCTGCATGCACAGGCGGTCACAGACCCGAAGGCCGCCGAATTGCAGCGCCTGCTCGACAAGCTCATCTGCAGCTATGCACACGAGGCGGACAAGCTGCTGTGACCCGATGCCGCAAACACCCCCGGACGGAGTTTATCTCCGACCGGGGGTGTCTGCATACTATATTCTCTAAAAATATATGAATAAACGGCCGCGCCGGTTGACCTGACCGCGAAAAAAGCGTATGATTGGGTGTAACTATCCTGAGAGAAAAAGGGGAAAAACTATGCAATCGTTATCGCCACAGGAGCGGGGCTGTCCACGCTGGCTGCCCGGTGCGCTCGTCGCCCTGTGCGCCGCCCAGCCGCTGCTGGACGTGCTGTCGTTCTGGACGCAGGATCTGGCCTGGGGCAGCAAGCTGACGCTGGCACTGCGGCTGCTGCTCTTTCTCTGTGTGGTGCTCACAGGCTTCGTGCTCTCCGGGCACAAGCGCGCCTACTGGATCACCGCCGCCGTGTGCGCCGTGCTCTATGCGGGACACGTGCTGGCGTGCCTGCGCGCCAACGAAGCATTTACAGCGGCAAACCTGATCTCCGATGCGGTCAACTTTATCCGCGTCGCGCAGATCCCGCTGTTTACGATCGCTTTTATCACGTTTCTGCGCTGCTGCCGGCAGGGCTTTGCCAGCTTTGAGCGCGGCATCACCATCGCCTTCTGGATCATCGCCGCCGTCGAGCTGCTCAGCGCCCTGACCGGCACGGATCCTTATACATATTCGGGCAAGCACATCGGTCTGCGCGGGTGGTTTTACGGTGCCAGCACCCAGAGTGCGATTTTGTCGATGCTCGTGCCGCTCGCGCTGTGCCCGGCACTGCGCAGTGGGAATATCCGGCGCTGGCTGCCCGTCGCCGTCGTCGGCTTCGCGGAACTATTCTGCTTTGCAACGCGTCTGGCCTATATGTCTCTGTTCGTGACGGCGATCGGCACGGGCATTATCTGGGCCATCACCCGGCGCGGCGACCGGAAGATCTACATCGCGCTGCTGCTGTGTGCGGCGGTCTGTGCTGCGGCATTCCCCGTTTCCCCCATGCGCCAGAATCAACAGGCCGTTGCGGCCAACGCCGTGCGCAAGCAGGAGAACATCGACCGGCTGGTCACGCAGGGCAAGGCGGAATTCGGCGATCAGGGGTATGCCTACCTCACCTATGCCTATGACGAATACCTCGGCGGGACTGTCGAGCGCTACGGACTCGAGGCCACGGCGGAAATGTACGGATACTCCACCAAAGCTGCCGACATCACGAATGTCCGCACGATCAAGATCAACTACTGCCGCCTGATGCTGAACACCGAGCCGCTTACCAGCCGCCTGTTCGGCCTGAGCTACGACGAGATGACTTATCACGGGTACTGCTATGACGTGGAAAACGACTTTCACGGCATCACCTACCTGTACGGCTGGGCGGGGCTTGCGTGCCTGCTGGCCTTTCTGGGGTATTTCCTGGTCATCATCGTGCGCGCACTCATCCGCAATGCCAGGCGTTACTTCACGGTCGAGGCCGGCGCCTGCGGCGTCGCGCTGTGCACCTGCCTCGCGCACATCTACAACACTGCCGGCGTACTGCGCCGACCGAATGCGTCTTTTTATCTCTGCCTGATCCTGGCGGCCATCTGGTACCTGATCTATATCCGAGATTACGACGATCCAAAGGAGAACTGATATGTCCGAAGAAAAACACTCCCTGCGCGAGCGGCTCACGCCGATGCTGCCGAAGTTTCTGCTGATCCTTCTGATCCTGCAGCCGCTGATGGATATCCTGTCCTTCTGGACGGACCGCCTCGGCATGAGCAACACGATCACGTTGCTGCTGCGCTTTGCCGTGTTTGCTGTTGTGTGCGTACTCGGTTTTGTGATCTCCGCGCGCAAAAAGGTCTACGGCATCACCGCCGGCGCGTGCATTTTCGTGCTGGTCGGCCACGTGATCGCCTGCTCGATCAAGGGCTATCTGGATCCCGTGCATGACTTGACCAACTTCATCCGCATCGTGCAGATGCCGCTGTTTGTGCTGTGCTTCATCTCGTTTCTGCGTGCGAACAAAAAGTGCTACTCGGCACTGGAAACCGGCCTGTTCGTCAACTTCTGGATCATTTCCGCCGCGCTCGTCATCAGCGTGGTGACCAACACCGCCGCCCCGACGTACATCGACAGCGGCGTCGGCCTGCTGGGGTGGTTTTCGACCAGCAATGCACAAAGCGCCATTATGAGTATGCTCGCGCCGATCGTGGTCATTTTCTGCTATCGGAAGAAAAACTTCTGGCTCTTTTGCCTGACGGCCGCCGCCGCGTTTGCACAGCTGTATCTTCTTGGCACGCGGCTGGCGTTCATGTCCATCTTTGCCGTTGCACTCGGTACGCCGATCGTTCTGCTGCTGACCCGGCAGGCCAAAACCTCCAAGCGCTATATCGCCGTTTTGATCGTCATGCTGGCCATCTGCTGTGCGTTTGTCAAGCAGTCGCCGATGTACATCAACCAGAACCGGTATCAAGTCGTCATGAGCAGCAAGCAGAAGGATGCCAACGTCATGATCCAGCGCGCGACCGGCGACAACGAGAATCTTTCGACCATGGACCCGGCCGAGCGCTATCATGCCCTGTGTACGATCTACAACTTCTACTCGCCGAAGCTGTGCCAGCGGTTCGGCACGGCCAAAGTCATGTCCGCCTACGACTATTCCTCGCAGGTCACGGATATCACGGCGACCCGCCACCGCAAGATCGTCTTCTGCTCGATGCTCATGGATGAGCACCCGTTCGTCTCGCGTATTTTCGGCATGGAGCTGAGCCGCATGAGCTTCGACGGAGATATTTACGATGTGGAAAATGACTTCCACGGCATCTATTTCCTCTATGGCTGGGCAGGGCTCGCGCTCATGCTCGCCTTCGTTGGCTACTTCCTGTACCTGATCGTAAAGTTCCTGATCCAGGATTTCCGTAAATATTTTACGTCCGAAGCCGGTGCCTGCGGCATTTCCCTGTGCCTGTGCCTGATCTACGCCTACTGCACGGCCGGTATGCTCCGGCGGCCGAACGCCTCGGTGTACATGTCCGTTCTGTTGGCCATGGTCTACTATCTGACGCAGATGCGCAGTGAGCAGCCGGACGCGCTGCCCGAGGGAGAGGAGAAAACCGCATGACCTTCAGTGTTGTGATCCCGGTCTATAACGTCAAGGACTATCTGCCCAAATGCATCGACTCCGTGCTGGCGCAAAATTTTGACGACTGCGAGATCCTGCTCGTGGACGACGGCTCGACCGACGGCGAGAGCGGCGCGATCTGCGACCGCTATGCCGCTGCGCATCCGGAACAGATCCGCGTCATTCACAAGCCAAACGGCGGCTTGGGCGACGCGCGCAACGTCGGCCTCGAAGCCGCGCAGGGTGACTACCTCCTTTTCATTGACAGTGATGACTACATCGGCCCCGGTATGCTCACAGCGCTTGCCGCCGCGATCGACCGCTTCCACAGCGACGTGATCGACTTCGGGCTGGCCGTTGTCTCCGGCGACAAGGTCACAAAGCAGCTCGTCGACGCGCTGCCGCATGATCGCGCCTTCACGCTCGCGGAGCTGCCGCAGATGCTGCTCGCGCTGCCGAACGCCTGCAGCCGCTGCTGGAAGCGCTCGCTCTTTCTCGAGACCGGCATCCGCTATCCCTCCCGCGTGTGGTACGAGGACATCCGCACGACGACGAAGCTGTTCGCCGCAGCGGGCAGCATCTGCGCCATTGCCGATGTGTTTTACTACTACGTCGAGCGTGAGGGCTCCATCACACGCAACCCGAACGTCGCGCGCAATGCCGAGATCCTCGATGCGTTTGACGATCTGCTCGGCTGGTACCGTGAAAACGGCCTGTTTGAGCAATACTACAATGAATTGTCGCGTCTGGCAGTGGATCACATCCTGCTCGCGGGCTCCGTGCGCGTGCTGCGCGCAGACCCGGAGAGCGAACTGCTCGACCGGTTTCAGGACTATATTCAGAAACAGTTCCCGGACTGGCGCGATAATCCCTATCTGCAGCAGCTGCCGCGCAAGCACCGGCTGCTCGTGTCGCTGCTGCTCAAAAAGCGCTATGGCACCGTGCGCGCGCTGTTTCTGCTCAAGCAAAAGCTTTCCTGAGGGGCTACGCACATGAATCCTTTTTCCAAGTTTCGGCTCAGCCGCAAGAAATCCGTGCTGCTCAAAAACACGGTGATGCTCTATATCCTCACGTTTTCGACCTATCTCATGAGCTTCATCGTCGTCCCGTATGAGACGCGCATCCTCGGCACCGATGGCTACGGTCTGCTCGGTGTGGCGACGGCAATGATGGTCTACTTCCAGCTCGTCATCGACTTTGGCTTTATTCTCTCCGCGACCGAAGAGGTCTCGCGCAACCGCGAGGACAAACGCCGCCTGTCGCGAATCTTCACCGCCGTGACGCTCAACAAGCTCCTGCTCACGCTGGTGTCGGGCATCGTGCTCTTTGCGCTGTGCCGGATCGTACCCCGGTGGCATGAACACACGCTGTTTTTCTTCCTGTTTTTCCTTGCGACCGCGATTAATTCCCTCATTCCGGACTACCTCTATCGCGGCATTGAGCAGATGAGCGCCATCACGATCCGCACCGTGCTCATCAAGCTCTTTTTCACGGTCATGATCTTCCTGCTGCTCAAGTCCCCATCGGATTACTGCATCATCCCGCTGCTGAACATCATCGGCAACCTCGGCGCGCTGCTCGGCGTTTATGTGCACCTGTTCCGAAAGCTCGGCATCCACTTTGAGCGCATCACGCAGTCGGACTTCTGGCACAGCTTCCGGCAGTCGAACACATTCTTCCTCTCGCGCATTGCGAGCACTGCCTATACGGCGGCCAACACCGTCATTCTTGACATTCTCTCCGCCGGAACGTCGACCGCCTTCTATTCCTCTGCGGACAAGCTCATCACGACCGCGAAAAACGGACTCTCGCCCATCTCTGACAGTCTCTACCCCTACATGACGAAAAACCGCGACTTCAAGCTCGTCAAGAAAGTGCTGTGCATCATCATGCCCGTCATCATTGCCGGCTGCGCGGTGGTCTTCATATGGGCGGAGCCGCTGTGTACCTGGTTCTTCGGCCCCGGCTACGGCCAGACTGCGCCGGTGCTGCGCGCGATGCTTCCGGTCGTCATCGTGATCCTGCCGAGCTACATCCTCGGCTTCCCGACGCTGAGCGCCATGGGGCTGAGCAAATACGCAAACTACTCGGTCATTTTTGGTTCCGTGCTGCACATCTGCAATCTCTGTGCGCTGTATTTCAGCGGCCACATGAACATGATCACCCTCGGCGTCCTCGTTTCGATCGCCGAGACCGCGATCCTGGTGTTCCGTGTTGTGGTCATCCTGCGCCATCGGGATCTGCTGGTCACGCCGCCGGATACAGAGGAGGAAACGTAAATGACATCCTTTTTCCACAAGCTCCTGACCGGCCTCACCTGGGTGGTGTGCCGGCTGCTCCCGATCCAGCCGAAGAAGATCGTCATAAGCAGCTATTACGGCCAGGGTTATGGCGACAACCCCAAGGCCATCGCCGACGAGCTGCTGCGCCGAAACGAGGGCTGGAAAATCGTCTGGCTCACCAACGGTGCGGCCGCCGCAGCCTCCCTGCCCGCCGGCGTGGAGGCCTGCGACTATCAGTCGCTGCGCAAGGTCTATGAACTGAGCACGGCGAAGATCTGGATCGACAACTGCCGCAAAGGCGCGCACATCAAGCGCCGCAGCCAGATCTATATCCAGACGTGGCACGGCTTCGCGCTCAAGCGCATCGAGCGCGACGTGGCCGACAAGCTTCCTGCGGACTATGCGCCCTACGCCAGGCGCGACAGCGCGCAGACAGACCTCATCGTGTCGGACAGCCGCTTCATGACGGACATCTATCGCCGCGCGTTCTGGTATGACGGTGAGATCGTGACCTTCGGCGCCCCGCGCAACGACATTCTGTGCGCCGTGCCCGACGGTGTCGCCGACAAGGTGCGCGCCGCGCTGAAGATCCCGGCCGGGCGAAAGATCGTGCTCTACGCGCCAACGTTCCGCGCCAACCACTCACTCGAGCCCTACTGCATCGACTACGCCGCGCTGCGCCGCAGCTGTGCACAGCGCTTCGGCGGGGACTTTGCCGTCGCTATTCGGCTGCACCCGGCCGTCGTCGCGCAGGCATCCGAGCTCGTCTTCGACGGTGAGACCACTTTCAATGCCTGCACCTATCCGGATATGCAGGAATTGCTCGCAGCGTCCGACATCGTCATCTCCGACTACTCCTCGCTCATGTTCGACTTTGGCCTGACCATGCGGCCGTGCTTCCAGTTCGCCGTGGACATCGACGAATACTGCAAGGATCGCAATTTCTATTTCCCGCTCGACCAAACGCCCTTCCCCCTGAGTACCGATAACGACGAGCTCGCGCAGAACATTGCTGCGTTCGACCTGTCCGCGTATCAGGCGCGCCTGAAAGCCTTCTACGATCAGGTCGGCATGGTCGCCGACGGACATGCCGCCGCACGCTGCGCGGACTGGATCGCAGCACACACGAAAGGAGAACACACATGAGACGTGTTATCACTTACGGCACCTTTGACCTGCTGCACTACGGGCACATCAATCTCCTGCGCCGCGCCAAGGAGCAGGGCGATTATCTGATCGTGGCCCTGAGCACGGACGAATTCAACTGGAACGAGAAGCAGAAAAAGAGCTACTTCTCCTACGAGGACCGCAAGCGGATGCTCGAGGCGATCCGCTATGTCGATCTCGTCATCCCGGAGGAGAGCTGGGATCAGAAGATCACCGACGTGGACAAATACCACGTGGATGTGTTCGTTATGGGCGACGACTGGAAGGGCAAATTCGACTTCCTGAAGGACAAATGCGAGGTCGTCTACCTCCCCCGCACGCCCGAGATCTCCACGACAAAGATCAAGACCGATCTGCACACCTGAAGAACACAAAGCGCATGCCGCCCGGCGAACGCCGGGCGGCATGCGTTTTGTCCCAAAGTCCTGCTCGGGCTTTGGGACAAGCGCTGGATTTTATCCGAGGCGGCCTTGCCCCCTCGGCCTCCCCCGCTGCTCCATGATTTTGTCCTTGTGCATAGGTTTGCAGGCAGCATGTTTTTCCCTCCCGCGCCATAGAGTGGTACAAACTGCGTCGGGAGGTCGCGCGCGTGCACACAAATCGCAGGCTCATCGTCAACACCGCGCTCATGACCGGCTCGTCGATCGTGATGCGCTGCATCGGGCTCGTCTTTCAGGCATGGATCGTCGGGCGCATCGGCGCGGCCGGCATCGGGCTGTACCAGCTCGTCATGTCGGTGAGCGTGCTGTTTGCAACCTTCGCCATCTCGGGCATCCGCTTTGCTACCACGCGTCTGATCTCCGAGGAGATGGGGCTCGAGCGCGGCGCGGGCGTCACGGGCGCGATGCGCCGGTGCGCGTGCTACGCGCTGTTTTTCGGCCTGTGCGCGGGTACGATGGTGTATTTTCTGGCCGAGCCCGTGGGCTTTCTCTGGATCGGCGACGCGCGCACGGTGCGCTCGCTGCGCATCACGAGCATCAGCCTGCCGTGCATCGCGCTCTCGTCGGTCATGGACGGGTATTTCACCGCCTCCGGCCGCGTGTGGAAGCCGACGCTCGTGCACCTGATCGAGCAGCTGGTGAGCATCACGTGCGTGATGTGGTTTTTATCCTTTGCGGCCGCCGGCGACCTGGAGCAGAGCTGCGCCGCCGTCACGGCGGGCGGCGCGTGCGCGGACGTGGTGTCGCTGCTGCTGATGACGGCGATGTACGCGCTCGACCGGCGCAAATACCGCCGCGGCGGCGACACCGTGCCGCACCTGACGCGGCGGATGCTCGCCGTGGCGCTGCCGCTGGCGGTGTCGGCCTATGCGCGCACGTCGCTCACGACGCTGGAGCACCTGCTCATCCCGCGCGGGCTCAAAAGCTCCGGCCTGACGGCCGACCACGCGCTCGCGGGCTACGGCATCGTGCACGGCATGGCGCTGCCAGTGGTGCTCTTCCCCTCGTGCCTGCTGTATGCGCTGGCGGATCTGCTCGTGCCAGAGCTGACGACGGCGCAGGTCTCCGGCCGGTGCGGGGACATCCGGCGGCTGGTACGCGCACTGCTGTACCGGTGCCTGCTGTTCGCGTGCGGTACGGCCGTGCTGCTGCTGGCGTTTTCCGGGCCGCTCGGGCGGTTGATCTACCACTCGGACGACGCGGGACGGTACATCCGGCTGCTGGCGCCGCTCGTGCCGGTGATGTATCTCGACACCGTGACCGACGGCTGTCTGCGCGGGCTCGGCCAGCAGACGCGCTGCATGGCCATCAACGTATTTGACGCCACGCTCGGCGTGGTGCTCGTGTGGGTGCTGCTGCCGCGGTTCGGGCTGGCAGGGTATCTCTTTGTTCTGTATTTCAATGAGTGCGTGAACTTCACCCTCAGCTTCACACTGCTCCGGCGCACGGTGCGCCGCTGCTGCGCGGATGAAAAGCCGCCGGCGGGCTGAGAGCTGTCGCCGCACAAAACGGAAAACCGCCCGCGGGCAAAAGCCTGCGGGCGGTTTTGGGATATGGTTATGGTCTGCGCCTCAGTGCTGCGGGGTGGGCGTTTTGGACTGCACCGGCGGGGTCTGGTTTTTCTTGCGCAGCTCCGGGAAGAGCAAAAACTCCACGCGCTTATACAGCAGATACGTCAGCGCCGAGTCGACGATGCCCTTGATGAGGTTGAACGGGACGACGGCGAACAGCACGAGCGTCGGCACACTGGTGATGCCCTTGTTCACAGCCGTGCCCATGGCGACGATCTGATCGATCGGCAGGTGGAACAGCTCGGCGAACTTCGGGATCAGGTACAGGGCGTTGAAGAGGCTGCCGAAGACCGTCATGCACAGCGTGCCGACGGCCATGCCGATGATGGCGCTGCGGCGGGTCTTGTGGTGGTGGTAGATGACAGCGGCGGGAAGGACGAACGTGCAGCCGACGACGAAGTTGGCAAAGTCGCCGACGAAGGCTGTGCTCGTGCCCTTGAGCAGGAGCTTGAGCAGCACCTTGAGCAGCTCGGTGATGACGCCGGCCACGGGGCCGAGGTAAAACGCGCTCATGAGCACCGGCAGTTCGCTCAGGTCGATCTTATAGAAGCCCGGCGCGAAAAACAGCGGGATCTCCAGCAGCATGAGCACGCCGCCGAGGGCGGAGAACATGGCCACATAGCTGATGTTGCGGCTGCGGCTGCGGCGCTGCAGATCACGGCAGACCGTGCGCTCAAACAGATACGCAAGGCCGAGCAATGCCGCGAACACAAGCACGCAGATACCAACAAAGGACAGGTTTTCTTTCAACATGACAAAACACCTCCATGGAATGAAAAACACCTGAAAGAACATGTCCTTCAGGCGCTGCGAACAATGGAGGTTCGTAACATCTTCTATCATCCAGACTATACTGTCGGTATCGGAATTGCACCGATTCAACCTTGCTCGGCTCGCGGACTATCACCGCCGGTCGGGAATTACACCCTGCCCCGAAGACATCTCGATTCAGTTGTTTTACTGTCTGCATTATAGCACAGTGCCCGTAGATTGCAAGCACTTTTTTCAGGAAAGGTTTGACAGCAGCGCTCCGGGCGCGTACAATGGAGGCCACCACCGAAAGGAGGCGCCGCCATGCCCGAGCGCGAAAACACCTGCTGCTTCACCGGCCACCGGGAATACAAGCTGCCCTGGGGCAGCGACGAGAACGACCCCCGCTGCCGCAAGCTGCAGCAGCAGCTCTTCGACGCCGTGGACGCCGTCTACGCCGCCGGCATCCGCCACTTCATCTGCGGCATGGCCAACGGCTGCGACCTGTATTTTTTCGACGCTGCGCGCTATCTGCGCCTGCAGCACCCCGAGGTCACGATCGAGGCGGCCATCCCCTTCGCCGGCCAGGCCGACCGCTGGCGGCCGGAGCTGCGCGAGCGCTACGCCTACGACCTGCGCCAGTGCGACTATCAGACGCTCGTGCAGGAGGCCTACACCCCCGGGTGCATGATGCGCCGCAACCGCTACATGGTCGATGCCTCGCGCATCCTCATCGCGGCATTTGACGGCCGGCCCGGCGGCACGGCCCGCACGCTCGAATACGCCGCCCGCCGCCGACTGGAGATCATCCAGATCCCGATCGACAGCGCGCCGGCAGACGAGATATAAAAACACGGGGAACGCCGAAAAGCGTTCCCCGTTTGCAGCGTGTCAAAAAAAGCCTCGCAGAGTTTGCCGCCCGCAGGCGGCAAAAAAGTGAAATTATTTTCTCTCACGCACATGTCGCGAGAGAAAATACCTCTCAGGCTGTAAGTGTGGAATTCGTGCGCCATCGGCGCACAAATTCTGCGCGCAGCAGACTGCGGGCCTTTTGTCGGAAAACCATTGGGGTTTTCCGACAGGTTGAACACGGGGAACGCCGAAAAGCGTTCCCCGTTTGCTCTTTTTGCGGCTGCTAGCAGGCTTCGATCTCCTTGATGGTGTACTCGTTGCCGCTGAGCAGATAGGTATGCTCGCTCTTGCAGTGCGGGCATATCTTGGCGTATTTGACCGTTGGATATGTCTGTTTGCAGTCCTCGCAGTAGGTCACGGCGGGGAGCGTCTCGATCTTCAGCTCCGCGCCCTTGAGATACTGCGATTTTTCCACCGCCCACTTCCAGCAGTCGGTCAGGTAATACGGGATGATGCCGCTGACCTCGCCGACCTCCAGCGTGACGCTGGCGACCTGGGTCAGGTGGTTTTCCTCGACGACCTTTTCGACCTCCTGGATGACATAGAACACGGTTCCCAGTTCGTGCATCGCGTTTTCCTCCGGTCGGCTTACTTCGCGCGCTTGCCCTTGATGTCCTTGATGGTGAGCTTGGCTGCGCGCTTGACCATGTGCGGCAGGATGGCCTTCATCTTGTCCTCGGTACGGTACATGCGGCTGGCCTCCGGCACGTCGCGGGTCAGGTGGATGGCGTCAAACTCGCAGCGCGTGGTGCACAGGCCGCAGCCGATGCACTTGTTCTGGTCGACGATGGACACGCCGCAGCCGAGGCAGCGGGACGCCTCTGCCTTGACCTGCGCCTCGGTGAAGGTGATGCGGTCGTTCGAGAACGTCTTGGCCTTGCTCGCGTCGTGGGCGACGGTCTGGCGCGCCGGGGCGTCAAAGCAGTCAATGGGCACGACGGCCTGCTTCTTGTCGAGCTCGTAGAATTCGCGCGGGTCACGCGCCAGCGTCAGGCTCTGGCCCTCATGCACGTAGCGGTGCAGGGAGATAGCGCCCTCGCGGCCGGCCGCGATCGCGTCGATGGCAAACTTCGGGCCGGTGACCACGTCGCCGCCGGCGAAGATGTCGGGCTGCGCGGTCTGATACGTCACGCCGTCGGCCTGGACGGTGCCGTTGCGGTTGAAGGCCATGGCCTCCGGCGCGATGCGGCCGAGGTCGACGCGCTGGCCGATGGCGCCGATGACGGACGTGACCTCGATGGTCTCGAACTTGCCGGTGCCGACAGGCTTGCGGCGGCCCTTCGCGTCGGGCTCGCCCAGCTCCATGATCTCGACCTTGAGGGCCTTGACCTTGCCGTTTTCGCCGAGGATCTCGGCCGGTGCGCTCAGGAAGCGGAACTGCACGCCCTCTTCCATGGCTTCCGCGACTTCCTCCGCGTCTGCCGGCATCTCGGCCTGGCTGCGGCGGTAGATGATGTAAGTATCCTTCGCGCCGAGGCGGATGGCCGTGCGGCAGACGTCCATGGCGACGTTGCCGCCGCCGATGACGGCGCACTTTTTGCCGATACGCGGCTTCTTGCCGAGGTTGACCCTGCGCAGGAAGTCCACGCCGCCGTACACGCCGGAGAGCTCTTCGCCGGGCACGCCGATGGGTGCGCTCTTCTGCGCGCCGATGGCCAGATAGAAGCCCTTGTAGCCCTGCTCACGCAGCTGGTCGATGGTGAGATCCTTGCCGATCTCGACGCCGCACTGGAAGTGCACGCCCATCTCACGGAGCACCTCGATCTCGGCGTTGACAACATCCTTCTCGAGGCGGAAGCTCGGGATGCCGAGGGTCAGCATGCCGCCGGGCACCTCGTTTTTATCAAACACGGTGACGTTTTCATAGCCCATGTTCGCCAGATAGTAGGCGCACGACAGGCCGGCCGGGCCGGCGCCGATGATGGCGATCTTCTCCGGGTAGGGATCGGCGATGCCGCGGTGGGTGATGACCTTCGGGATGTAGCGCTTGTCGGCCTGGAGCTCCTGCTCGGCGACAAACTTCTTGATCTCGTCGATGGCGACGGCGCGGTCGACATCGCCGCGGGTGCAGGCTTCCTCGCAGCGGCGGTTGCAGATGCTGCCGCAGACGGCCGGGAACGGGTTATCCTGCTTGATGAGCTTGAGCGCGTCCAGATAGCGGCCCTGCGCGGCCAGATTGATGTAGCCCTGCACGGCGATGTGCGCCGGGCAGGCGGTCTTGCACGGGGCGGTGCCGGACTCGTGGCACTGCTTCTGGTTGTCGTCCTTATAGTTCGGGCTCCACATGTGCTCGCCCCAGTGGTTGTCGTCCGGCAGCGGCTGCTTCGGATACGTCACCGGGCCGGTCTTGGTGCACAGCTTCTGGCCGAGCTTGGCAGCGCCGGCCGGGCAGACCTCGGCGCACTTGCCGCAGGCGACGCACTTCTCGGCGTCGACATGCGCGCGGTAAGCGGAGGCGGACATATTCGGCGTGTTGAACAGCTGGCTCGTTCTCAGCGCGAAGCAGGAGCCGAGCGCACAGTTGCAGATGGCAAAGATCTTATCCTCGCCGTCGATATTCGTGATCTGGTGGACGTAGCCGTTGTCCTCGGCGCGCTGGAGGATCTCCATCGCCTCATCATAGGTGATCTTGCGGCCCTTGCCGGTCTCGAGACAGTAGTCACAAAACTGACCGACGGCAATGCACATCTCATCCTGCAGCTCGCCGCAGCCCTCGCCCTGAATGCGCATGGCATTGCGGCAGGAGCAGTAGCCAACGCCGAGGTGATCCTCATACTTTTTCAGCCAGTGGGAGATGTGCTCCACATCGACCGACTCGTTCGTGGCCGGGATGGCCTTCTCGACCGGGATGACGTGCATGCCGACGCCGGCACCTCCGGGAGGCACCATGCAGGTGATCTTCGTCAGCGGCAGAAACGACATGCGCTCGAAAAACTGCGCGATCTCCGGGTGCGTCTCCACCTGCTGGAGGTTCATGTTCATCAGCTCGGCAGAACCGGGCACGAAGATCGGCAGCGTCCACTGCTTGTGATGGTCGGCGTTCTCCCAGTTGTACTCGAGCAGGCCGATCATGGACATCTGGTCAAACAGCTGCTCCACGTAGACGGGGTCCTTGCCGACCTTCTTGCCGATCTCAGCCGGTGTGGTCGGGACACGGACCTTCATCGCGAGCGCAAGCTCCGCCATCTCGTCGGTGACGACGCTGGCCAGGCCATAATACTCGGGCGAATTCTCGTCGAGCTTGGTCATGCCGAGCTTCACGTCCACGCGGTCCGTGATCTTTTTGCCCAGCTTCAGGATCAGTTCTCTTGCCATGTTTCAGGCTCCTTTCTTCCCCTTAAAAATATTTTGTTTTCATTCCCTGGTTTGTGAATACATGCGCAATCTATTGTAGCACATCTCACGCATACAATTCAATACGCAAATGCACAGCACATTGTTGAAGATTGCAAAATCCCGGTCGATCTTCCCCGCCTGTCTTGACATTCTGCACAGGCGGTGATATGCTTTTTCGTAACCATTTGGTCAATATCGCGTACATTCACGAGGAGGGAACGGCCATGGCTCAGATCCGGATCCATGTTCTGCACTGCGGGAAGATCGGCGTGGCGCCGAACCTGCCGGCGAGTGCCCAGTGGCGCTGGCCGGCAAAAGCGGACGCGCGGCGGCTCAAGAGCGGCGCGCGCATCTGGCTGCCGGTGTCGGCGTATCTGGTGGAGCACCCGAAGGGCCTGTTTCTGGTGGACGCCGGTCTGCCGCGCACCGTGAGCCCGACCGGCATCGAGGACCGCGCGGCGCAGCTGCGGATGTTCGGCCGCGGGTGGTACACGCTCGTGCACAGCGTCGTGGAGCCGGGGCAGTCGATCGGCGAGCAGCTGGCCGCGCGCGGCATCCGGCCGCAGGATCTGGACTATGTGCTCTTTTCCCACATCGACCCGGATCATGTCGCAGGCATCAGCGAGGTGCGGGGCGCAAAGCGTCTGCTGGTGGCGGAGGAGGAATACTTCTGGTCGTGCCGCGTGAACCTGCGCTACACCTCGCGCAAGCTGTGGATGGACGAGCCGCCGGAGCGGTTCTGGTACCGCGTGAACCACATCGGGCCGGAGAGCCGCTCGTACGACCTGTTCGGGGACGACTCGGTGCATCTCGTACACATCGCCGGGCACACGGAGGGCATGTTCGCCACGCTCATCCGCAATGGTGACCGGTACGTGCTGCTCAACGCCGACGGCGCGGCAAGTCCCCGCTCCTGGGCGGAGGGCACCGTGCCCGGCATCTGTGAAAACAGCGTGCGCGCGAAAAAGGCGCTCGACTGGATCGGCGAGATGAGCCGGGACAGCGCCTGCGCGGCGTCTCTGTGCAGCCACGACCCGGACGTAACGCCGCAAACGATCGAATTTTAGAATCGATAGATTTGCTTTTTCTAATGCGCGTTTCATACTGCTTTTGTGGATTTTGGGGTTGACAAGCGCAGAAAACTGCGTTATACTGCGCTCGTTTCCACCGGAAACCGTGATTTTTAACGAAAGGAGACGCGTCGTATTATGAAGTTTGCTCAGACGAACAACATGATGATGGCTATGATGATGTACATGCCCGGCTGCATGTGCATGTCTCGTCGTGCTCAGAAATATGACTCGTCTTGTGTTCGCTTCCAATAACGGCTGATCCAGAATTCCAAGCCGTATCCGCAGAGGCCGGAAGACAACGAGTCTTCCGGCCTCTGTTTTTTGTACCGAAAAATTATTCTGCGAGGGAGAATCCACCATGATCGAAATCGAACATCTCAACAAGACTTACCCCTCACCGGGCGGCGACATCCACGCACTGCGGGACGTCAACCTCCGCATCGAGGACGGGGAGATCTTCGGCATCATCGGCCTGAGCGGCGCCGGCAAGAGCACGCTCGTGCGCTGTATCAACCTCCTCGAGCGGCCGACCTCCGGCACGGTGCGCATCGACGGGCGCGACATGACGCAGCTCAGCCGCCGCGACCTGCTCAAGGCCCGGCAGGACATCGGCATGATCTTCCAGAGCTTCAACCTGCTCGAGCAGCGCACGGTGCTGCGCAACATCTGCTTCCCGCTCGAGATCGCCGGCGTCAAGCGCGACGAGGCTCAGGCCCGCGCCGCCGAGCTGCTCGAACTCGTCGGATTGTCCGACCGCGCGAAAAACTATCCCTCGCAGCTTTCCGGCGGCCAGAAGCAGCGCGTGGCCATCGCCCGCGCCCTCGCCACGCGGCCGAAATACCTCCTGTGCGACGAGGCCACCAGCGCCCTCGACCCGAACACCACGCAGTCGATTCTCCACCTGCTCAAGGAGATCAACCAGACGCTCGGCGTGACGATCGTCGTCATCACGCACGAGATGCGCGTCATCGAGCAGATCTGCCAGCGCGTGGCCGTCATCGACCAGAGCTGCATCGCCGAGATCGGCAACGTCAGCGACGTGTTCACGCACCCGAAGTCCGACATCGCCAAGGCGCTCATCCTTCCGAAAAGCCCGGCCGAAAATCTGCCGCCGTGCACGGGCAGACGCCTGCGCCTCGTCTTTGACGGCAGCTGCTCCAACGAGCCGGTCATCTCGCGCATCACGCTCGAGTGCCACGTGCCGGTGAACATTCTCTTCGCTGACACCCGCATCGTCGAGGGCAGCATCTACGGCCACATGGTCATCGACCTGCCCGACGACCCGCAGCAGTTCCACGATGTGCTGCGCTGGCTCGACCATAACCACATCTCTTATCTACAGGAGGATGGAAGTCATGTCTGATCTGCTCATCAAGCTCTGGCAAAACGGCATTCTGCAGCTCGGTATCTGGGAGACCATTTACATGACGCTCATCTCCACGTTCTTTGCCTATCTCATCGGCCTGCCGGTCGGCCTCATCCTGCGCATGACCGACCGCGACGGCATCCACCCCATCGGCTGGCTCAACCGCACGCTCGGCATCATCGTCAACGCCCTGCGCAGCATCCCGTTCATCATCCTCATGGTCGCCATGCTGCCGGTGGCAAAGGCCATCGTCGGCACCAGCCTCGGCAACCGCGCCGTGATCGTGACGCTCGTCATCGCCGCCGCCCCGTATGTGGCGCGCATGGTCGAGTCCGCCGCCAAGGAAGTGGACGCCGGCGTCATCGAGGCCGCGCTGTCCATGGGCGCGTCCACGTTCCGCATCATCTGGAAGGTCATCATCCCGGAGGCCAAGCCCGCGCTCATCACCGGCGCCGTCATCTCCACCGTGACCATCCTCGGCTACTCCGCCATGGCCGGCACGATCGGCGGCGGCGGCCTCGGCCAGATCGCCATCACCTACGGCTACCAGAAGTACGACGATCAGATCGTCTGGCTGTGCGTAGCGCTGACGATCATCATCGTGCAGATCCTGCAGGAGTTCGGCATGTACATCGCCCGCCGCACCGACCGGCGCTCCCGCACCTGACAGGAGGCAGCCCATGCGTTTACACTATCCCGCGCTGCTGCGCGTGAACATCCGGCGCGGACGAATGTACCGCCCCGAACTGCACATCCTAACATCCGAAACCACACAAATTTCAAAATGAAAATATAAAGGAGAAACGAAAATGAAAAAGATCACGTCCCTCATCCTCGCCCTCGTGCTGACGTTCTCGCTCGTCGCGCTGAGCGCCTGCGGCGACAAGACCACTGATGACAAGAAGGCTGCCGCTTCCGATGACAAAGTCATCACCGTCGGCGCCAGCGCCACCCCGCACGCCGAGATCCTCGAGCAGATCAAGCAGGCCCTCGCCGACGAAGGCTACGAGCTCAAGATCGTCACCTATGACGACTACGTCCTGCCGAACCAGGCTCTGGCCGACGGCACACTCGACGCCAACTACTTCCAGCACAAGCCCTACCTCGACAGCTTCAACGCCAAGAATGGTACCAACCTCGTCTCCGTCGGCACCATCCACTATGAGCCGTTCGGCATCTACGGCAACGGCGTCACCGACCTGAAGGATCTCGCCAAGGGCGCGACCATCATCATCCCCGCCGACGACAGCAACGAGACCCGCGCCCTGTTCCTGCTCCAGCAGGAGGGCCTGATCAAGCTCCCCGATGACGCGGACGCCGCCAAGGGCGTGAGCACGCTCGACATCGTCGACGACGGCGGCTACAACATCGTCACCGTGCAGGCCGACACCGTCCCGGCGCAGCTCAAGAACGCCGCTGCCGGCTCCATCGCCGTCATCAACGGCAACTACGCCCTGGCCGCCGGCCTGAAGATCAGCGACGCGCTCGCCTCCGAGGACGCCAACGGCGCTGCCGCCCAGACCTACGCCAACATCATTGCCGTGCGCGCCGGCGACGAGAACAGCCCGAAGACCCAGGCCCTGCTCAAAGCCCTCAAGACCGACGCCGTGAAGCAGTACATCGCCGACACCTACAACGGCGCTGTCGTTGCGAGCTTCTAAGCATCCCCCCTCACTTGAAAAACGCACGAATCCCCCGGCTGCTGCCGGGGGATTTTGCGTGTCAGCAAAGCCTCGCAGAGTTTGCCGCCCGCAGGCGAGAAAATCAGGAGGCGTTGTGCGCATAGCTGTTGTCAACAAGGCGGTCAAAATCCACCCAGTCGGCGTGATCGAGCACGCCGGCCGTCTCCATGACGGTCTCGAGCCGCTCAAGGGACGGCTGCGTCATGACCGGCGTGGCGTTCCAGGCGTCGATGTCCTTGTAGCGCTGCACGACCTGCGTGAGCACAGGCACGCTCGTGTCCGGGAACTGCGGGGCGATGATCTCGGCGGTCTGCGCCGCGTCGTGCTCCGCGATCCATTTCTGTGCGCGGGCGATGGCATTCGTAAAGCGCTGCACGATGTCCGCATGGTCATGGATATACGCCTGCGAGGCGAAGTAGGCCGTGTACGGGATCTCGCCGCTCTCCTGGCCGATGGACGCAAGGATGTAGCCCTTGCCCGCCTGCGCGACCTCGGTGGCCGTCGGCTCGAAGAGCGTGACAAAGTCGCCGTTGCCGCCGGTGAAAGCCCCGGCCATCATGTTGAACTGCACGGTCGTGTCCACAGCGGCATCCGTGCCGGGGACAACGCCGTTTTGCCGCATGACGTATTCGAGCGTCATCTCCGGAACGCCGCCCGCGCGGCCGCCGATAACAGTCTTGCCGCGCAGCAGCTCCCAGCTGAAGGGCACATCCTCGCGCCCGACGAGGAACGACCCGTCGCGCTTCGTGAGCTGGCCGAACACGACCGGGTAATCGTCCTTGCCCTGATTGTACACATAGATGCACGCCTCCGGCCCGGCGAGCCCGATGTCTGCCTGCCCGGTGAGCACCGCCGTCATGACCTTGTCGGCGCCGCCGCCGTTGGTCAGCTCGATATTGAGCCCCTCATCGGCGAAAAAGCCCTGCTCCAGCGCCACATACTGCGGCGCGTAGAACACCGAATGCGTCACTTCACTCAGGCGGACGGTGGCCGTCTCCTGCTTGCCGCAGGCGCACAAGGCCACCAGCATCAGCGCCGCTAGAACCCCACAAAGAAACCGTTTCATTGCGTCACTCCCAACCGATTTTTGAAAAATTTCTCCAGCCACAGCACAAGCTGATACATCACGACGGCCGCCACCGCAAGCACGAGGACGGTCGCCATCACGAGGTCCATGTTGAACACCTGCGACCCGTAGACGATCAGATAGCCGAGACCGGCTTTGGAGACCAGAAATTCGCCCATGATGACGCCGACCCACGACAGGCCGACGTTCACGCGCAGCGTATTGAAGAGCGTGGCGTAGTTGGCCGGGATGACCAGCCGCCACAAGATCTGATGCCGGGTCGCGCCGAGCGTCTGCATCAGGCGGATCTTCTCCCGGTCCGTGGACAGGAAGCCGACATGCATATTCAGGATCGTGACAAAGATCGAGATTGCGATCGTCATGGCGATGATCGACTCTGTGCCCGCGCCGATCCAGACGATGAACACCGGGCCGAGCGCCGTTTTCGGCAGCGCGTTGAGCACGACCAGATACGGGTCGAGCACGCGCGAGAGCAGCTCGCTCCACCACAGGCCGATGGCGATGAGCGTGCCGAAGAGCGTCCCGAGCACAAAGCCGACCACGACCTCCAGGCACGACGTGCCGATGTGCAGCCACAGCTCCCCGGAAGCCTGCAGGCCCACGAGCGTGTGCACCACGCGCGACGGGCTACTGACGATGAAGGCATCCACCCAGCCGAGCCGGGCCGAGAGCTCCCACCAGCCGAGAAACACGACCAGCAGCAGGATCTGCAGCGCCAGCACGAGCCGACGGCGGCGGCGCTGCGCGCGCAGATAGACCGCGCGCTGCGGGGAGGGCGATCGTTCAGACATTGACATCCAGCTCCTCCCATATTTGATTGAACAGCGTCTGAAACTCCGGCCGGCTGCGCCGCTCGAGCGGCGGCACGGTGCGCAGCGCGCCGAGGTCGTGGATGGCCTTGACGGTCGCGGGCCGGTGCGACAGGACGACGATGCGGTCCGAGAGGCTGATGGCCTCGGAAATATCGTGCGTGACGAGCAGGGCCGTCTTATGCTCGCGGCGGATGATCTGCGAAATGTCACCCGAGACGGCCAGCCGCGTCTGATAATCCAGCGCGGAAAACGGCTCGTCGAGCAGCAGCACATCCGGCGATGTGGCCAGCGTGCGGATGAGCGCACAGCGCTGGCGCATGCCGCCGGAGAGCTGATTGGGCAGCTTGCGCGCAAAACCCGCGAGCTGATACTGCTCGAGCAGATCGTGCACGCCGCCGCGGTGCTCCGGCGTGTTCTCGTGCCGGACCTCCAGCCCGAGTGTCACGTTGCCCCAGATCGTGCGCCAGTCAAAGAGCTGGTCGCGCTGGGGCATGAGCCCCGCCTTGCCCGTCGGGGCGCGCACAGACTCGCCGTCGACGAGCACCTCCCCGCCCGACGGATGCTCGATGCCGGCGATGAGCGCCAGCAGCGTGGATTTTCCGCAGCCGGACGGCCCGACGATGCTCACAAACTCCCCGTCGGCCACGCCGAAGGTCACATCCCGCAGCGCCGCCACTTCCCCGTCCGGCGCCTGATAGGTCATGGCGGCCCGGCGCAGCTCGATTTTCATGGCGTCTCCCCCTTTGCTTGCGCCAAATCGCTTTCTCCTCAGTGTATGCCCAAGGCGCATGGTGCGTGCAAAGCACGAAAAAGCACGCATCCGCAAGATGCGTGCCCTTTCTGTCTTCTGTTTTCATCCGCTCACGCCGTCGCCTTCAGCGCGCGCCGGAGCACGGACTGCAGCGACTGATTGTGCGACCGGCAGATGCGTCCGAGCCGGTAGAGGCAGTCCGGATCGCGCGTGATGTGGTTCACGCCCCAGTCGCACGTCAGCGTCGCCTGAAAGCCCATGTCGCGCAGGACGGTGTCCGTCAGGTCGCCGTACTTGCCGTAGGGATAGGCAAACGTGTCCGGCGTGCGGCCGGTGTGCTCGGCGAGCTCATCCTGCAGGCGCTGCAAGTCCGCGCGCAGCAGCTGCGTATAGGCCGCGTCCGACTCGCCCGGATTCTGCATGCAGCCGTGCCGCTCGGATGTGTAGGCGTGCAAGTCATACGAGTGGTTCTGCACCTCGACGAGGCCGGTGTCGAGCATTTCGTTGAGCTGGTCCCACGTGACGTGCGCGTAGTCGATGCTCTCACTTGGCCACTCGGTGAAATCGTCCGTGTTGCGCCCGAGGAGCGAGAGGACGATGCGCGCCGAATACTGCTGCAGCAGCGGCAGGACATAGACGTAATTATTATAGTATCCGTCGTCGAAGCTGAGGATGATGGGCTTTTCCGGCAGTGGCGTGCCGTCGCGGACATAGGCGATGAGGTCGGCCATGACGATCGTCGTGTAGCCGTTGTCGGCCAGCCATTTGAGGTCTGCCTCGAACTCCCACGGCTGGATGGCGTCCTTGCCGGATTTGTTGGGCTTCACCTCGTGATACATGATGATCGGCAGCAGCACGGGATCGGCCGCAGGGTCGCTCTCCCCGGCAGCATAGGCCGCGAACGGGCAGAACACGAACAGCACGGACAGCACCACGGCCATCACGCGCTGGGGAACCGGCAGCGCCTGGCGCACAGCACCCATCTCCTCTCGTTGGAATCGGGGTTAGTGTGCGCCGGCACGGCGGATATCATGCGTGCGCCGCGCGCTTTTCCACCGCGCGCTGCACACATTTGACGAGTTCGACAACCGGGATTACCAAAACCGCAAGCCCCATGGCCACGGCGTACTCGGCGGCGGAGATGGCCGTGAAGGCAAACGCATCGGCCAGAAACGGCACATAGATGCACAGCGTCGTGAGCGCAAGGCTCGCCGCGGCCGCGCCGACGAGCGCCCAGTTGGGCGTGCGCAGCGTGAAGATGCTCGCCCGGTGTGCGCGCATATTGAAGCTGTGGAAAATTTCCGCCATGCTCAGGGTCAGAAACGCCATGGTCGTGCCGTCGGGCGAGTTCGTGAGCGTCCAGACGCCGTACTCCATGTGGTGGCCGATGAAAAACGCCGCCAGCGTCAGGATCGCACACATGACGCCCTGATACACACAGTCGAAACCGACGCCATGGGCAAAAATACTCTCGCGCGCGCTGCGCGGCGGGCGGGACATGACGTCCGACTCCGCGCGCTCCATGCCGAGCGCGAGCGCCGGGAAGCAGTCGGTCAGGAGATTGATCCACAGCAGGTGCACCGGCTCAAGGATCGTGAAGCCGAGCATCGTCGCGGTGAAAATGCTCAGCACCTCGCTCATGTTCGAGCCGAGCAGGAACTTGATCGCGCGCTGGATGTTGTCGTAAATGCGGCGGCCCTCTTCGACCGCGCCGACGATGGTGGCAAAATTGTCGTCGGCGAGCACCATGTCGGCCACGTTTTTCGTCACGTCTGTGCCGGTGATGCCCATGCCGATGCCGATGTCCGCCGCGCGGATGCTCGGCGCGTCGTTGACGCCGTCGCCGGTCATGGCGGTGACAAAGCCGGCATTCCGCCAGGCCCGGACGATGCGGGTCTTGTGCTCGGGCTGCACGCGGGCGTAGACGCTGATGTGCCCCAGGCGGCTGGAAAATGTCTCATCGTCCATGGCGCTCAGCTCCGTGCCGGTGACGGCCTCGTCGCCCGGGCCGAGCAGGCCGAGCTCCCTGGCGATCGCCTTGGCGGTGTCCACGTGGTCGCCGGTGATCATGACGGGCCGGATGCCGGCGCCGCGGCAGGCACGGATGGCGTCCACGACCTCGGGCCGCACCGGGTCGATCATGCCCGTGAGGCCGAGAAAGCACAGGTGCTGCTCGAGCGCCGCGGGCGACGTGTCGCCCGGCAGCGCGTCATACGTGCGCATGGCCGCCGCCAGCACGCGCAGGGCACTGCCGGTCATGGCGTGATTGCGCGCCGCGATCTCGGCGCGGTGCGCGTCCGTCATAGGCTCGGCGCGGCCGTCGATCCAGATCCGGTCGCACAGCGGCAGCAGCACGTCGGGCGCGCCCTTGGTGTACTGCACGACGGAACTGCCATCGGCGTGCAGGGTGCTCATCCGCTTGCGCTCGCTGTCAAACGGCGCCTCGGCCACGCGCGGATACTGCGCGCGCAGCGCGCTCGGCGACAGGCCCTGCGCGACCGCCCAGCGCACGAGCGCGGCCTCGGTCGGCTCACCGGTCACGGTGTCCGTCTCCGGGTCATGCACCGCGTCCACGCACAGGGCCATGGCCGTGGCGAGCAGGTGTTCGTCGCTGCCCGCGCACTCCGTCACAGTCATGCGGTTTTGCGTGAGCGTGCCGGTCTTATCCGAACAGATGACCTGCGCGCAGCCGAGCGTCTCCACGGCCGTGAGCCGGCGGATGACCGCGCCGCGGCGGCTCATATTCGTCACGCCGATGGACAGCACGATCGTCACGACCGCGGCCAGCCCCTCCGGAATGGCCGCGACCGCGAGACTGACGGCGATCAGGAACGTGTCGAGCACGACGCGGCCGTTGATCGTTCCGGTGCGCAGCACGCCGACCACGAACACCACCACGCAGATGCCCAGCACGAGCCACGTCAGGATGCGGCTCAGCTGCGACAGGCGCAGCTGCAGGGGCGTTTTGCGCTCCTGCGTCTGCGTGAGCGCGTCGGCGATGCGGCCCATCTCCGTGCCCATGCCGGTCGCCGTGACGACGGCGCGGCCGCGGCCGTAGACGATGCTGCTGCCGAGGTAGAGCATATTGCTGCGGTCGCCGAGACCGATGTCACCGGCGGCCGTGAGCGCGTCGGGCGATTTTGTCACCGGCACGCTCTCGCCGGTCAGGGCGGCCTCCTCGGCGCGCAGGCTCGCGCTCTCGAGCACGCGCGCATCGGCCGGCACGGCGTCGCCCGCCTCAAGCACGAGCACGTCGCCGACGACCAGTTCCTCGCTGGGGACGGTGACGAGCTTCCCGCCGCGCAGGACGCGGCTGTGCGCGGCGCTCAATTCCTTCAGGGCGGCAATGGCCTGCTCGGCCTTGCGCTCCTGGTACACGCCGAGCACCGCGTTGATGATGACGACGACGAGAATGATGATGACATCGGCAAAGCTCTCGTGCGCATACGCGCTCGTGATGGCCGAGATCAGCGCCGCTGTGAGCAGCACGAGGATCATGGGGTCGGCCAGCTGCTGAAAAAAGCGCTTCACGAGCGATGGTTTCGGCGGTTCGGTGAGCACATTGCGCCCGTCGCGCGCAAGGCGCGCGGCGGCCTGCTCTGGTGTGAGACCGTCGGGCGTGCTGTCGAGTGCGTGCAGGGTGTCCGATGATGGCTGCCGGTAGTATTCCATGGCTTTGTCCTCCTTCAGATTCCAATATAGTTTCCCCGGAAATGAAAAAAAGACTTATCTGCCTCTCGGCAGATAAGTCTCATCATTTCAGACCGGGCCAGATCCTACGGATCGGTTGTTGGCTGGGCCGCGCGAAGGTTCGCGCCAATTACTCCCTTATCGGTCTCCATTGTATGCGATGGCGCGCGGGAAAACAAGTGAAATCTGTATCCAGCGCCGGATTTTAGCGCGCGCTTAGCGTTTCGCGCTCCGCCGCCAGATCTTCTGCGCCTCGGCAGCCGCAATGAGCTGCTCGCGGAAATCCGGATGCGCGATGGACACGAGCGCCTCGGCGCGCTCCCACGTGCTGCGCCCGGCGAGGTTGACCACGCCGTACTCTGTCGCAAGGTAATACGCCTGCGAGCGCGGGGACGTGACGATATCGCCGCCGAAGTGCGGCAGGATGCGCGAGTGGCGCACGCCCTGCTTGTCCGTGAATGTGGACGTCATGCAGATGAACGCCTTGCCGCCGCGGGCCATGGCCGCGCCCGTGAGAAAGTCGAGCTGGCCGCCCGTGCCGCTGATCTGGCGCAGGCCGGAGCTTTCGGACGCGACCTGCCCGTAGAGATCGGCCGCGATGCAGCTGTTGATGGACACCATGTTGTCCAGCTGCGCGATGGTCTCCGGCGCGTTGACATACGACAGCGGCGCCGCGATGACGCCGGGGTTATCGTCGACCCAGTCATACAGCCGCTTCGACCCGAGCACGATGCCGAGCATCCCCTGCCCGCGGTGGAGCGTGCAGCGGCGGTTCGTGAGCACACCGGCCTCGTACAGGTCGAGGTAGGCGTCCGAGCACAGCTCCGTGTGCATACCGAGGTCGTGCAGGCCGGACCGGGCCAGCAGCTTGCCAAGCACGGTGGGCATGCCGCCGATGCCGAGCTGGACGGTCGCCCCGTCGCAGATGTGCGGCAGGAGAAGATTTGCGATGGCGGTGTCCTCCGCCGTCGCCGGGTGCGCGGGCAGGTCGGTGAACGGCGCGTGCGCCCCCTCGACGACCATGTCCACATCGGAAATGTGGATGACCTCGTCGAACCCGCCGCGCAGGCGCGGCAGGTGCTCGTTGACCTCGAGAATGACGATGTCCGCCCGGTCGAGGATGGCGCGGGACACGCCGGTCACGGCCGAGAGGTTAAAGTACCCATGGCGATCCATCGGCGCGACAGACGCCATGGCGACGTTGACCGTCAGAAATTCGCGGTAGTACCACGCGAGGTTGCGGAAGATCATCGGCGTGAAGTAGCACAGGCCGCGGTCGCAGAGCCTGCGCTCATACGCCGAGCAGTGCCAGGTGTGGTAGAGAAAATGCGCCTGTTCCGGGTCGCACTCGACGATCTGCACCGGGCCGGCGCAGAGGTTGCCGCGCACCTTCACATCGTGCAGCTCGTCGCGCCGGGCGGCGAGCGCCGCATCGAGCAGCGGCGGGAAGCCGAGGCCCGTCGTATAGTCCACCCAGTCGCCGTTTTTCACCGCGCGCACCGCCTCGGCGGGCGTGCGCAGCTTGCTGCGGTATTCTGCCTGAAAATCCATGGCGCTTCCTCCTCAATAGATCTGATCCTTCTGCACCGGCGTCCGGAACAGGCGGCAGATCTGCGCATAGTCGTCCGTCTGGCCGAGGATCCACATGAGCTTTGTGACCACGGCCTCGCTCGTCATGCTGTAGGCCTCGATGAGGCCCAGCTCGCGCTTGGCGCGGTGGCCGACCTGATACACTTCCATATCGCTGCCCTCGTGCGGCACCTGCGTCGTCATGACGATGACGCGGCCGGACTGCACCCAGTCGCGCACGGCGTGGAAAAAGCTCTCGTCGCCGTAGCACGGCAGGCCGCCAACGCCGAAGCTCTCGATCACGAGCGCGCGGTAATGGGCCTTGAGATAGTCAAAAATGCCGGCGTCGATGCCGGGGATGAGCTTGAGCACGAACACGCCGGGGTCGAGCCGGTCGTAAAACTTCGGCGCGCCTGCGGCCTGCTCCGGGATGTAATACACGACCTGCCGGCCGCGCAGGATGGCCGTCTCGGGATAGTCGATGCTCGAAAAGGCGTTGTAGCTCTTCGTGCACACCTTGCGTGCGCGCGTGCCGAGAATGACCTTGTGGTCAAAGACGATGTGCACGCCGCAGGCGCCGTCGTCGCAGGCGTAGAGAAAGGCGTCGCGCAGGTTCTCGCGCGCGTCGGTGTCCTGGTTGAAGATCGACTTCTGCGAGCCGGTGATGACGACGGGCTTGGCGTTGTTCTGAATCAGGTACGACAGCGCCGCCGCCGTGTAGGCCATCGTGTCCGTGCCGTGCGTGAGGACAAAGCCGTCGTAAGCGTCATAGTACTCGCGCACGCAGGCCGCCATTTGCAGCCAGTCGCGGCTGTTGATGTTCGTGCTGTCGCGGTTCATGAGCTGCACGGTGTCGATCCGGCACAGCTGCTCGAGCTCCGGCACCTCGGCGAGCAGTTCCTCGGACGTGAGCTGCGGGGTGAGTCCGTCGGCCGTCTCTTTGGATGCGATCGTGCCGCCGGTGGCGATCATAAGGATATGCTTCATATCAATCTTTCACTTTCTTCCAGTAATCGAGCGACGCAAAGCCCCGTTCGAGCTGCGTCGCCGTATAATCCTCGCACACGTGCGCAAGCTGTCTGCGGCCCGCGTCACCGAGTGTGAAGGAAAAAATTTTCTTGGGGTCGGCGTTCACGATGTGCCGCATGGCGGCCAGCGTCTCCGGCAGCAGCGGCGTGACGGCCGATGAACTTGCGCCCCGGCAGTGCGCGCAGTACACCGCGCCGCCGCGCGGGGAAAACCACGGCTCGTCCGGCTCTGCTGCGCCGCACTGCGCGCAGCAGGACAGATCCGGCTCGTAGCCCGCGAGGCACATGAGCCGCAGCTCGAACACGGCCTTGATCTGCTCCGGCGGGCAGAGCGCGCGGCTGAGCGCATACAGGCTGTTGAGCCCGAGCTGCAGCACCGGCGGGTCGGGATATTCCTCGGCAGAGACGGTCTCGAGCAGCTCGGCAAAATAGCTCCCGAGCGCGAACGCGCCAAGGTCGGCGCGCAGGCCGAGAAACTCCTCGACCGTGGACGCCTCGTTGAGCGTGCGGCGGCCGCGGTTTTCAAAGATCGTCATGTCCGAATACGTCAGCAGCTGCGTCGCCGCCGTGATGCGGCTGCCCTTGCGCAGCGCGCCGCGCGCGCGAACCGTCACCTTCCCCTCGTGCTGCGTGAGCACGGTGAGGATCTTGTCCGACTCTTTATAGCGCACCTCGCGCAGGACGAGCCCGCGGGTCGTAAGAAACATCGTATGTACCTCATCAGGCCGGGCGGCGGACAGGATCATCCGCCGCAGACTCATCGGTCGTCTGCGCCAGCGCATTTTGCGCGGCGCGGTAGTAAAGGTAGCCGAGCGGATCACCGGTGTCCGCGAACAGCTGCCAGAAAAGATCGTCTTGCACAATGAACCACCTCGCTGGGCATAGTGTCTGCACAGCGGGGTGGATTTATGGCTGGTAATAAAGGGTCACTGGTCGGTAAAGCCAAAATTGCGCAGCTGGGCTGCCGAGTCGCGCCAGTTTTCCTTGACCTTGACCCACGTCTGCAGGTACACCTTCGTGCCCATGAAGCGCTCGATGTCCTGCCGCGCGAGCTCGCCGATCTTTTTGAGCATCGCGCCACGCTTGCCGATGATGATGCCCTTGTGGCTCTCTTTTTCGCAATAGATGGTCACGTCCATGTCGATGATGCCGTTATTGCGCTCGGAAAATTTCGTGACCTCGACGGCCGTGCCGTGCGGGATCTCCTTGTCGAGGCACAGCAGCAGCTTTTCGCGCACGAGCTCGGCGCAGATCTGCTTTTCCGGCATGTCGGAGATCATGTCGTCCGGAAACAGCTGCGGCCCCGGCACGGCAAGCTGCGCAAGCTCGTCGAAGAGCTCGGCAAGCCCGTCACCGTTCTGGGCCGACACCGGCACGATCGCGCGCCACGGCAGCGCCTCGGAATAGGCGGCGATGACGGCCAGCAGCTCCGGCTTTTCCACCGTGTCGATCTTGTTGATGACGAGCACGGCCGGGGCGTTGGACGTGCGGATGCGCTCGATGAGCGCGTGCTCCTGCTCGCCGATGGAGGCAATGGGCTCGACGACGAGCATCACGCCGTCGACGTCCGCCACGCTCTCGCGCACGACCTGCACCATATAGTCGCCCAGGCGGTTGCGCGGCTTGTGAAAGCCCGGCGTGTCCATCAGGATCAGCTGCGTGTCGCCGCGGTTGACGACGGCGCTGATGCGGTTGCGCGTCGTCTGAGGCTTGTTCGAGACGATGGCGATCTTCTCGCCCACGAGGGCGTTGGTAAGCGTGGACTTGCCGACGTTCGGCCGTCCGCAGATGGTGATCATAGCGGTTTTGGTAATCATTCGTTTCTCCTTATACGTCCAGCAGACGCATGATCTCTTTTTCGCGCGCGCGCATGCGGCGCTTGTCCTCGCCCTCGTCCACATGGTCGTAGCCGAGCAGGTGCAGCACGGAGTGCACGGTCAGATAGCTGACCTCGTGCGCGAAACTGTGGCCGTAGGTCTCGGCCTGCTCGGCGCAGCGCTCCATGGAGATGACCATGTCGCCGAGCATGGCGCGGTCAGTCTCATAGTCCCACTCGCAGGCATCGGGGTCGAATGCGCCGGGCGTGAGCTCGTTCATCGGAAACGACAGCACGTCCGTCGCGCGGTCCACGCCGCGCTGCTCGCGGTTGATGGTGTGGATAACGGAGTCGTCCGTGAGCGTCACGTCGAGCTCGCACGGAACGGTCACGCCCTCGGCCCTGAGCGCTGCGGCGGCCGCGCGCTTGACATAGCGCTGCGTGTCCGGAAAGCCCAGGCCGCGGCGCGTGCGGGTGATGGTGATCTTTGCCTGTGTCATGCTTTTTTCCTCACAGTCGTCTTGCGCGCGGCGGGCTTTTTGGCCGCGGCCGCGGCGCGTTTTTCTTTCTGCTTGTCGTCCTGCTCGTAGGCGGCGATGATCTTCTGCACGAGCGCGTGGCGCACGACGTCCGCGCCCGTCAGGCGGCAGATGGCGATGTCGTCGATGCCGTCGAGGATGCGGATGGCCTCCTTGAGGCCGGACGGCTTGTCCGACGGCAGGTCGATCTGCGTCACGTCGCCGGTGATGACGACGTGCGAGCCGAAGCCGATGCGCGTCAGGAACATTTTCATCTGCTCGCGGGAGGTGTTCTGCGCCTCGTCGAGGATGATGAAGCTGTCATCGAGCGTGCGGCCGCGCATGTACGCCAGCGGCGCGACCTCGATGTTGCCGCGCTCGAGATATTTCGCATAGGCGTCCGCGCCGAGCATCTCAAAGAGCGCGTCATACAGCGGGCGCAGATAGGGGTCGACCTTGTTTTGCAGGTCGCCGGGCAGAAAGCCCAGCCGCTCGCCCGCCTCGACCGCCGGGCGCGTGAGGATGATGCGGTTGACGCGCTCGGCGCGAAACGCCGCGACCGCCTCCGCCACGGCAAGGTATGTTTTGCCCGTGCCGGCCGGGCCGACGCCGAGCGTGATCGTGTTCTGCTCGATGGCATCCAGATACGCGCGCTGGCCGAGCGTCTTTGCCTTGATGGGCTTGCCCTTGGCCGTGATGCACACCACGTCGCCCGCAAGTTCCTGGATCTTCTGCTCCCGGCCCTCGCGCACGAGGCGGAAGATGTAGCGCACGTTCTGCTCGCCGATCTCCTCGCCCTTGGCCGCCAGCGACAGCAGGCCGGCAATGGCCTTTTCGGCGTAGAGCACGTTTTCCGCCTCGCCGGTGATATGGATCTGCTCGTCGCGGTCGGTCACGCGCACGTTGTATTCGGTCTCGATCATCCGCAGGTTCTGGTCAAACGACCCGAACACGCTGATGACGTCCTCCATTCTGTCGACTTCCATGGTTTTTTCAATCATCTGCTGTAGTCCCTTCCCCGGCCGGCGGCCGAAGCTGTAAAAATTCCGCGTCCGGCGTCGCCTGCGCGCGGCCGATCTCCTGCTCGCACTCGGCCGTGAGCGTCACGGTCAGCACGTTGCCAGTAGTCTCCGCTGCCGTCTCATAGGAAATGATCGCGCCATCCGCGCCGATCGTCTCGCGCAACTGCTGCAGCAGCGCCTGCTCGAGCGATGCGCGCGCCGCGTCCTCCGATACCGGCGCGTCCGCCGTCCGATACGGCTGCACGCGCTCACGCACCAGCGAAAACGGCAGCGTGAACACGCCCCGGATCGCAAAAGGATATTCATAAATGATTTTATCACATTCCGCGTCAGAAATTCCACTGTTTTGATAAAAATTGATCCGCTTTTTCCCCGCGCGCAGCGCCCAGCGCGTCCGCGCGCCGTGCGCGGGCTGCTTTTCGGTCTCCGTCAGGGCGATCTGCCCGGTCAGCACCTGCCGCGTGCGCGCGCGGATGTCGGCGCGGGCGCACACCGGGCGCACCCCGCCGCCGAGGTCTGTGACCGCGCCGGACACGAGCACATCGCCCGGCTCGACCGCCGCGCCGGGCACGACGCGCGCCTCGCCGGCGTAGACGTCCATGCTCAGGATGACCCCGGTCGCGGAGGCATAAATGCTCACGGGCGTGTCGTCCGGCGTGATGTCCGGCAGGGGGTCTTTTTCGCGCACGATCACCTCGGCGCGGCTGCCGTGCACGTTCACGGTCAGCCAGCGCAGCTCCGGCAGGCACAGGATCATGTCGTTGCGCACCAGGTCGTTCGACAGCGCGGGCCAGTACGTGCCCGGGCGCACGCCGCATTCGTCCAGACAGCGCAGGATCTGCCCGGTCGTGAGCGTCTCGTTGCCGGTCACGTCGATGCGCCAGATGAACAGCGACGATGTCAGCACCGCCAGCACCGCCACGAGCAGCCCCGCGCACGCGCCCCGGTAGCGCGCGGCGCGCCGAAGCAGCTGCGGCAGGCCGCGGCGATAGAGCGTTTTCACCTCGCACTGACACCGGCGCGCCAGCTCTGCCGCCGTTTCCGCGCAGCGCGCGCGCACCGTGATGCGCAGCGTATAGGCGTCCACCGGCTCGGACGCCGTGCAAGCGATGCCCGCCGCCGCGCACGCATTGAGCACGCGCTCCGGGTGCACGCCGCACACCTCCAGCCGCGCATAGCCGCAAAGGGCCAGGATCCACCGCGTCAAAGCCATCACCTCACGCAAATTCGGCACACGCGATCGTGCCGGAGATCAGCAGCGCCGTGCTGTCCATGGCCACGAGCTGCAGGTTCGTGCCGCGGATGCACACGCGCACCCGCCCGCCGTCGACCACGATGCACTCGTGGCTGTATTCGAGCAGACCGCAGTGGTTTTCCACCAGCGCGCGGCGCCGGCCGGTCACGGTCAGCTTCGGCACGCCGGCCACGGATTCCGCCGGCAGGTCCAGCCGCTCCGCGATCTCGAGCGGAATATCTGACAGCCGCTTCACCGGCTCACCCCCTTCGCTGCAAGCCATTTTATGCGCCCGCAGGCAAGTTTAGGCCGGGACAGGCATACAAATGCACGAGAACCAATTTCGGGAGGGATGCCGGTGGAAGGCAAACGGGGCAATTACATCGCGCTTGCAGTGACGCTCTCGGCGCTCGGCGCGCTGCTGCTGTGCTCGCAGGCGGCGCTCGAGAGTGCGCGCGCGGGGCTGAATCTCTGCGCGCAGATGATCGTGCCGTCGCTGCTGCCGTTTTTTATCCTCTCGTCGCTGCTGCAGCAGCTCGGGCTGCCGGGCATCCTCGGCAGGTGGCTCTCGCCCGTGACGCAAAAGCTCTTCGGCATCGGCGGCGCGGGCGCATCGGCGCTGCTGCTGGGCGTGACGGGCGGATATCCGCTCGGCGCGGATGCCGTGGCCCGGCTGCGGCGCAGCGGCGCGCTCACGCGCGAGCAGGCCGAGCGCGCGCTCGCATTCTGCAACAATTCCGGCCCGGCGTTTCTCGTCGGCGCGGCAGGCGTGGGCGTGTTTCACAGCGCGGGCTACGGGCTGCTGCTTTACGGCGTGCACGTGCTGTCCGCCGTAATCGTCGGCATGCTCTTCGCCCCGCGCAGCGGCGGCTTTCTGCCGGAGGATCGGTCGCAGATCGCGGCCGTGTCGCTCTCGCAGGCGCTGCCGGAGGCCGTGCACAGCGCCGTGCGCGCGGTGCTAACGGTCAGCGGCTTTGTGGTCACGTTCAGCGTCATGACGGGGGTGCTCGACGCCTCCGGCCTGCTGCCGGCGCTGGTGGGCACGAGCGCTGCGCGGCTGGGGCTGGAGCTGCACTTTGCCCGCGCGCTGTGTACGGGCGTACTTGAGCTCGGCACCGGCATCGGCGCGATGCAGGGCCTGATGCCGACGCCGGGGAACCTCGCCCTCGCCGCCTTTCTCATCGGCTGGGGCGGCGTGTCCGTCCACTGCCAGACGGCGGCGGTCATCGCCGGGACAGACATCAAAAGCGCCCGACACACGGTCGGGCGCCTGCTGCACGGAGCGATCTCCGCGCTGTGTATGTGGGTTTTGGCAAATCTTCTTTGAGCTCACACGCCGGCAAACGAGAACACGATGCCGACGACGGCGGACGCCGCGATGTACACGATCGGGTGCAGCTTTTTCGTCGGCTTGACGACATTCGTCAGCACCCAGATGACGGCGGCAAGCAGCAGCCCCTTCCAGAAAAACAGATCCGCGAACCGGCCGCTGGCCTGAAAGGCGCTCTCCTGGATCAGCGAGATGCGCACGACGGAAAAGCCTGCCGCCGCGATCAGCGCAGCGGACGCCGGGCGCAGCCCGTAAAACGCATGGTCGACGAACCGGTTTTCCCGGAACTTTTTCAGGCAGGACGCGATGATGAGGATGCAGATGACCGCCGGGGTGACGAGGCCGAGCGTTGCGATGAGCGCGCCGGGAACGCCGCCCGTGATGTAGCCCACATACGTCGCCGTGTTGACGCCGATCGGGCCGGGCGTAGACTCCGACACCGCGACCATGTCCGCGATCTGCTGATAGGTGAACCAGCCCATGCGGTCGGACATGTCATAGATAAACGGGAGCGTGGCGAGGCCGCCGCCGACGGAAAACAGGCCGGTCTTGAAAAACTCCCAGAACAGGCGCAGATAGATCATGCCTTACGCGCCTCCAGTTCCTTGACAACGATGCCGGCGAGCGCGGCCGCGAGCACATACAGCACCGGCGAGATATTCAAAAACACGCTGCCCGCGAACACGAGCAGGAAGATCAGAAACGTCTTCCAGTCCACGACGGATTTTTTCCACAGCTTCACGACGGCGTTGAGGATGAGCACGCACACGCACACGCGGATGCCGGCGAAGGCGTTCTGCACGGCGGGCAGGTGCGCGAAATTCTGAATAAAGGCCGCGATGATCATGATGATGACGAGCGACGGGAACACGACGCCCAGCGTGGCAAAGATGCCGCCCCAGATGCCCGCCTGCTTCTGCCCGACGAACGTGGCGGTGTTGACCGCGATGACGCCCGGCGTGCACTGGCCGATGGCGTACCAGTCCATGACCTCTTCCTCCGTGGCCCAGCGGCGCTTTTCCACGACCTCGCGCTGCAGCGCGGGCAGCATGGCATATCCGCCGCCGAACGTCGTCACGCCGACGACGGCGAACGCGCCGAAGAGGCCGAAGAGCTGTTTGAGTTTCTCTTTCATAACGCTCCCTCAAAGATCCGGCCCTCCGGCGAAAACTGCCGGAGGGCCGGGGCAAATGGTTTCGGTTCAGCCGCGCAACGTCTCAGCGAACTGCGCGTAGCGCTGCACGCGCTCGTCGCACTCGGCGCGCGTCGCGCCGACACCAAGGATGTACACCTTGATCTTCGGCTCCGTGCCGGACGGGCGGACGATGAACGAGCAGCCGTCGTCCAGCTCAAAATACAGCACGTTCGAGCCGGAGATGGGCGTTTTGTCCATCTTACCGAGGCACATGACGTACACCGAGCCATCCTGATAGTCGCGCATGCGCACGACCTTCGTGCCCGCGATCTCCTGCAGCGGCTCGCGGCGCAGCTGCGCCATGAGCGCGCGCATCTTCTCCAGGCCGTCGAGACCCGGCATGACGAGGTTGAGCGTGCGCTCCCCGTAGAAGCCGTACTTTTCATACAGCGCGTCGAGCGCCTGCGCGAGCGTCATGCCCTGCTCGAAGTAGTACGCCGCCATCTCCGTGATCATCACGCAGGCGGTCACGGCGTCCTTGTCGCGGACATAGTCGCCCATCATGTAGCCGTAGCTCTCCTCGAAGGCGAGCACGTACTGATACGAACCGTCGCGCTGGTATTCGGCCAGCTTCTCGGCCATGAACTTAAAGCCCGTGAACGTCTCGTCAAAGTGGATGTCGTTCACATCGCAGATGCGGCGCACCATTTTGGACGTGACGATCGTCGAGATCGCGGCTGCATTTTCCGGCAGCGTGCCCTTGCGGCGGCGCGCCGTGATGATATAGTCGAGCAGCAGCACGCCCATCTGGTTGCCGGTGATGGTGTGGTACTCCCCGTCCGCGCCGCGGACCATGACGCCGACGCGGTCGGAGTCCGGATCCGTGCCGAGGATGAGGTCGCTGCCGACCTCCTTGGCGAGGTCAACGGCCAGATAGAAGCCCTCCGGATTTTCCGGGTTCGGGCTCTTGACGGTCGGGAACGTGCCGTCGAGCACCATCTGCTCCTTGACGGGGATGACCTGCGTCATGCCCAGACGGTGCAGCGCCTCGGGCACGAGGTGCCAGCCCGCGCCGTGAAACGGCGTGTAGACGATCTTGAACCGGTCGGCCACGCGGCGGACAACGTCCGGGTCGATCGGCTGGCGCAGGACGTTGGACAAAAACGCTTCGTCCGTCTCCGCGCCCATGAACTCCACAAGGCCCTGACGCACCGCGTCGTCAAAGTCCATGCGCTGGATATCGTTGAAGATGTCCAGCCGCTCCATGTTCCTGGCGATGGCGGCGGCGTGCTGCGGCGGGAGCTGCGCCCCGTCGGACCAGTAGACCTTGTAGCCGTTATATTCTTTCGGGTTGTGGCTGGCCGTGATGTTCAATCCGGCCGTGGTGCCGTAGTGCTTGACGGCAAACGACAGCTCCGGCGTCGGACGCAGGGCGTCGAAAATGCGCACGTGGATGCCGTTGGCCGCCATGACGGATGCCGCCTCGTGCGCAAAGCGCTCACTATTGACGCGGCAGTCAAAGCAGATGGCGATGCCGCGCGCGCACGCGCTCTCGCCCTCGGCCTTGATGACCTCCGCGAACGCCTGCGTGGCGTGGCGGATGACATGGATGTTCATGCGGCGGCAGCCGAGCGCCATCTCGCCGCGCAGGCCGGCCGTGCCGAACTCGAGCGGGGCGAAAAAGCGGCTCTCGATCTCTTTTTTGTCGTCGCGGATGGCGTTGAGTTCTTCCCATTCCGCATTGGAGAGCGCGGGGCTGTCGAGCCAGCGCTGGTATTCTTCCATATAATTACGCATTGTCGTCTCCTTCCGTCAGCGCCTCAGCGCAGCCTTCCTGAAGTGCCTGCGCATCGGCAAGCAGCGTCTCAGGAACCAGAATTTCCACTCCGTAACCGGACATACCTAACATGATCTTGCCAAACTGACCGTCCCCGGGATAGTTTTTCAGGCAGGGGATGCCATAGGCCTCCAGCATATTGACCAGCAGCACGTCGTCCATATCCACGCCCGTGCACTTGGTCAGCAACGCCGGGGGCACCAGTTCGCCGTCCGCATCGCGCGGCCAGCGCTTGAGCAAATCGCCGGGAAGTGATCTGCCCCACTCTGCTTTCAGCTCTTGCGCCATGTTGTTTCTCCTGTTTCATTTATGATATTGCGTGCCCGCGTTGATCGTGCACGCGCGGTAGATCTGCTCGGAGAGCATGACGCGCGCCAGATGGTGCGGGAATGTCATCGGCGACATGCTCAGCCGCAGCGACGCCTCGCGCTTGAGGCCCTCGTCGAGGCCGAACGATCCGCCGACGAGAAAGCACACCTTCGACGTGCCGCCCGCGGCGTAACCGGCGAGCTGCCGCGCGAGCGCCTCGCTCGAGAGGAGCTTGCCCTCGACGCACATGGCGATCACGGCCGCACCCTTCGGGATGCGCGTACGAATGGCCTGCGCCTCCTTTTCCAGCGCGGCGTGGATCTCTTTTTGCGACGGGCGCTCCGGCAGGCGCTGCTCCGGCAGCTCCACCAGGTCAAACCGGCAATAAGCGCCCAGCCGCTTGGCATATTCCGCGAACGCGGAGATATAATAGGTCTCGCGCATCTTTCCGACGCAGACGAGGGTTATCGACAGCATACGCACGCCTTTCCCGCCGTGAGCGCGAGCGTCGTCTCCGCCGGGGCGGCGTACAGCTCCGGCTGCGTGCCGGGCTGAAAACCCGCCGCCGCGAGCGCGAGTGACACGGTCTCGAGCGCGGCGCGGGGCGTGTTGTTCTCCCGGCTGAGATGGCCGAGGATGAGCTGCTGCGCCCCGTTTTCCGCGAGGTACACCGCCAGCGCCCCGGCGCTTTCATTCGACAGATGGCCGTGATCGGAAGCGATCCGGCGCTTGAGATAGCTCGGGTAAGGCCCGGTGCGCAGCAGCTCCGGGTCGTGGTTGGCCTCAATGACGGCGCAGTCCACGCCGCACAGCGCCGCGCGCACGGCATCCGTCACGGTGCCGAGGTCGGTGCAGAAACCAAAGCGCGCCGACCCGTCGAGCCGGTAGCCGCAGCTCCCGGCCGCGTCATGCGGCGTGGGAAACGGCGTCACGCGCACATCGCCGAGGCAAAACGGCTCACCCGGCGCGATCTCGTGCAGGCAGTCCGTCCGCTCGGGCAGCAATTTTCGCAGCGCAGCGCACACCGCCGGCAGCGCATACACCGCCGTGGGGTCGCGCCGCAGCAAAACGGCCAGGCCCTTAACATGGTCGGAGTGCTCGTGCGTCACGAGTACGCCCGCGAGGTCGGCCGGCGCAACATCCTGCGCAGTGAGTCCCGCGCAGATGCGCCGCGCGGAGATGCCGGCGTCGATCAGAATATGTGTCTCGCCGTCGGACACGAGCGCGCAGTTGCCGCTCGACCCGCTGGCAAACAGCGCGATGTTCATTCGGCAGCGGCCGCCGCGCACTGCTCGGCCCCGTCGCGCTCGAGCACGATGTCCGCGCCGACACCGCGCAGCTTGCCGACGAAGTTTTCGTAGCCGCGCTCGATGAAGCGGATGTCCGTGACCACGGTCTCCCCCGTGGCGCACAGGCCCGCAATGACCACGGCGGCGCCGGCACGCAGGTCGCATGCGCGGACTTCCGCGCCGTGCAGGCCCTCCACGCCGTTGATGATGGCGGTGCAGCCGTCCACCTGCGCGTCCGCGCCCATGCGGCCGAGCTCCTGAATGTACTTGTAGCGATTGTCATACACGCCCTCGGTCACGACGCTCGTGCCGTCGGCCAGACACAGCGCCACGCTGATCTGCGGCTGCATATCCGTCGGGAAGCCGGGGTACGGCTGGGTCTTGACGTTCGTATGGCGCAGGCGGCCGTTGCTGCGCACGAGCACGCTGTCCCCGCCCTCGACGACGGTGACGCCCATCTCGCGCAGCTTGGCGCTGATGCACTCCAGATGGCGCGGGATCACATTCGCCAGGCGCACTTCCCCGCCGGCCGCGGCGCAGGCCGCCATATACGTGCCCGCCTCGATCTGGTCGGGGATGACGCTGTACGTGCCGCCGTGCAGGCGCTCGACGCCCTGAATGCGGATGGAATCCGTGCCGGCGCCGCGAATGTCGGCGCCCATGGAGTTGAGGAAGTTGGCAAGGTCGACGATGTGCGGCTCGCGCGCCGCGTTCTCGATCACGGTGCGGCCGCGCGCAAGCGTCGCCGCGATGATGATGTTCATCGTCGCGCCGACCGAGACCTTATCCAGATATACCTTCGCCCCGTGCAGGCGGCCGTCCGGCGTGTCGGCATAGACAAAGCCGTTTTTCACCTCGACATTCGCGCCCATCGCGGTCATGCCCTTGATGTGCTGGTCGATCGGCCGGACGCCGAAGTTGCAGCCGCCGGGCATGGTCGTCTTGGCCGAGCCGAAGCGGCCGAGCATCGAGCCGATGAAATAGTACGACGCGCGGATCTTGCGCATCAGGTCATACGGCGGCTCGGTGAAGCGCACCTGGGTGCAGTCGATCTCGACGGCGGAGGGGCTGAGGTATTCCACCCGCGCGCCCAGCCCCTGCAGGATCTTCAGGAGCATATCCACGTCGCTGATCTGGGGCATATTCTCGATCCGGCAGACACCGTCGACCATCAGCGCTGCCGGGATGATCGCCACGGCCGCGTTTTTCGCGCCGCTGATCTCGATCTCCCCGTGCAGGGGTCTGCCGCCATGTATTACATATCTATCCAAACTATTTGACACCTCTCATGCTGCGAAAGCAGAGTGCAGCTCCGCATCTGTGACCGGGCGAATACGCTCCGTGCGTAGCTTGCCCGATTTTTGCGGAACCTAACGATGAATTATAGCATGCTTTTTCCCGAAAAGCAATCACAACCCGCCACTTGCCGCCTCGCCGCGCTCGCGCGCGAGCAAAAGCTGCGTTTTCAGCAGGGCAACTGTCGTTTTCCCGTCGCAAAGTTCACCATCGAGCGCCATCTGCACCAGTTCCTCCAGCGGATGCCGCTCCACGTTCAGAAATTCGCCGGGATCGAGGTGCGCTGCGCCGCGGTGCAGGTCGCGCGCCAGATAGATGTGCAGCACCTCCTCCGAGTAACCGGGCGATGTAAAGTTCGCGCCCAGATACTGCATCCGGCCGGCCGTCAGGCCCGTCTCCTCCGAGAGCTCGCGCGCCGCGGCCAGCTCCGGCGCTTCGCCCGGCTCGAGCTTGCCGGCCGGCACCTCGAGCAGCGTGCGCGAAAACGGATAGCGGTACTGCCGCACGCACCAGACCGTGCCGTCGGGCTCCAGCGGCAGGACCGTCACGCCGCCCGGATGCTCCACGACCTCGCGCTTGGCCGTGCTGCCGTCGGGCAGGCGCGCCTCGTCGAGCCGGACGTTGACGATCACGCCGTGGTAGCTCGTGAGGGTCTTGAGCTTTTGTTCGATCAGTTCCATGAAACATCCACTCCTTTTTTCAAATGGAATGATACCATATTCCTGCGCCGATTACCATATATTTTGAGTAGCAAAACACGGGCTCGGACGCTATACTGGATCTAACCGGACGCCTGTCCGGAAACCGACACCAAGGGAGGCATTCCCATGCTGGTAGAAACCGCTGACGCCACGGCCGTCGCCATGCGCATACCGCGCGCCGAGTGGGCCGCGCTGCGCGAGGCCGACATCCGCGCCGCCGTAGACCATGCGCTCGAGACGCACGGGCTCGCGCCCTGGACAAGTATGAAGATCGAACTGTTCGTTGCCGAAAAGGAGGTGCTGCTCATCGCAAGACCCATTTCCACCCCGCCGCGCCGGTTCCGGTTCCGCTCGTTTGCCGACCTGACCGCGGCGCTGGGCTGTTTTCCGGCCGGGCTCGACTCGGACGTGGTGTACATAGACGGCGGCTGGGAGCTGTTTGTGCGCACCGGGGACGAGGCGCTGCCGAATGCGCTCTTCGAGTTCGGCGAGCCGCTGCCGTGTACCGAGGAACTGTACGCACACATCGGCGAACACGGCGACGTGGTCGCCCGCCGTGACGCCGTCGGGACGCTTCAGCGCTATTTCTGCTGATTTCGCTCTTTTCATTTGCCGCCGGATGTGCTAAACTATATCCACGATTTCGCACGAAGGAGGTCCCCGCCATGCCGAGAGCCAAGGGCGTCAAGCAGGTCGCGGCCAACCGCAAGGCCCTGCATGACTATTTCGTGCTCGAGCGGTTCGAGGCCGGTGTGGAGCTCTTCGGCACCGAGGTCAAGTCCATCCGCGCGGGCACGGTCAATCTGAAAGATTCGTTCTGCACCGTGAAAAACGGGGAGCTGTTTGCCTACGGCATCCACATCAGCCCCTACGAGCACGGCAGCATCTACAACCGCGACCCCGACCGGCCGAAGCGCCTGCTCATGCACCGGCGGGAGATCACGAAGCTCTACGCCCGCACGAAGCAGGACGGGCTGACGCTCGTGCCGCTGTCGCTGTATTTCAAGGACAGCCGCGTGAAGGTGGAGCTCGGCCTGTGCAAGGGCAAAAAGCTCTATGACAAGCGCGACGCCGACGCGCAGCGCAGCGCCAAACGCGAGATCGACAGAACGATAAAGGAGAAAAATTACTGATGAGCAATCCGATTGTCACCATTGAAATGGAAGACGGCGGCATCATCCGCGCCGAGCTCTATCCGGAGATCGCGCCGAACACCGTCCGCAACTTTATCAGTCTCGTCAAGAAGGGCTTTTACGACGGCGTGATCTTCCACCGCGTCATCCCCGGCTTCATGATCCAGGGCGGCGACCCGACCGGCACCGGCATGGGCGGCCCGGGCTACAGCATCGAGGGCGAGTTCACGAGCAACGGCTTCCAAAACGACCTCAAGCACACCCGCGGCGTGCTGTCCATGGCCCGCGCCATGGATCCGAACTCCGCCGGCAGCCAGTTTTTCATCATGCACATGGACGCCCCGCACCTCGACAAGCAGTATGCCGCGTTCGGCAAAGTGACCGAGGGCATGGACGTGGTCGACGCCATCGCGCGCACCCCGCGCAGCATGTTCAACGACAAGCCCACCCACGAACAGAAGATGAAGACCGTCACGGTCGAGACCTTCGGCGTCGAGTATCCGGAGCCGGAGACCTGCTGAGGGAACAAATCATCGGCAGTTTCGTCTGATCTTTCAGAATGCGTTCCTGCCTGCGCCGCGAGAGCGGCGCAGGCGGCCGACGCGCCCGACATCATGGGGATGTACCGGTTTCGACGGGGGTGTGGAGGCAGGAATAGCGGGCGGCGGCGCCTGACCGCCATAAAACGGGCACCTTATAAATTAAAGAACAACAACGAAACTGTTCTTCTCGCTGCTTAATTAGCGAGCGTTCCCGCCGGGAGGACCACGGCCCGGCAGCGGAGCGTCGATGAGTGGTGAACGTGCGCACGCTAAGCTTTGCGCGTGCCATGCATGATGAAGCTACCGGACGGACAGGCTTGCCGGTTTGCCTGTTCTGAAGGGAAAGGGGACGCACAGCGTCCCGCAAAAACCCGCTGCGCCCGGAGAAGTTCCTGTCAAAGCGCTTTCGGACGGGGGTTCAACTCCCCCCATCTCCACCAAGAAAAGGGCTTGCTTTTCAGCAGGTCCTTTTTCCATGAAATTCATTTCTGCGCAACGCGCAAAATATCTTCGGCCGGAAATATTTGCGCCGCAAATGTGAAAAGCGCCGGATGGTCGCACAGCGCGCCGAATGCGCTGTTTTTCTGCACGCCGGTGCATTTTTCGCGCAGAACATACAAACACAGTGCAATATGCCCTATGCGACGGCGCGAACGTCCCAAGAATTAAGACTAATTAAGATGCCGCCGTATGCTTTTCTTGCTATAATGTTGGCCGCAGAACAAAAAACACCATCAGGAGAACAGAGCAAATGACAAGCGTAAGAAGATGGACAATCGAAAATCGTACAAACGGCATGCCGGCCGCGCAGAAAGCGCCCGTCCAGTCCGTGCCGGTCGTATCCTTTTCTCCGGCAAGGACGGCAAAACAGCCTCATTGCCCGCAAAAGAGCGCCCCGGATGCTCTGTGCCAGATCATGCGGAACGTAAAACGAACAGCAGGCAGGCGCATGCGCCTGCAGGAGGGATACTGAAATGGCGCTTTCTTCTTTGCTGCTCGCAGGGAGAGGGAGTGCTCTGACCTCCTTCTTCTCGACGGCATTTCTCGTCGTGTTCCTGCCGTTTTGTCTCGTGGTGTACAGTCTCATGCCGCGGCGCGGGAAAAAATACTTCCTGCTCGCCGCCGACTGCGCATTTTTCTGGCTCATCAGCGGCAAGCTGCTCGTCATCCTGCTCCTGACGGCTCTCTCCATGCACTACTTCGGACTGTGGCTGGACAAAATACAGTCGGAGACGAAGCTTCTGCTCGCGCAGACGGAAAAAGCCGAACGCAAGACCGTGCGCAAGCGGCAGCAGGCCGTGCAGCACCGGATCCTTTTGCTGGCCGTCATTTTGCACATCGGCGTCTTGTTCGCACTCAAATATTCCGGCTTTGCCGCGACGAATGTCAACACGCTCCTGGCGCACCTGCACATTCCCGTGCAGCTGGAGATCCCGAAGTATGTGATGCCGATCGGCATCTCCTTTTTCACGCTGCAGGCGCTGTCCTACATCGTGGACGTGCAGCGCGGCGTCACAAAGGCGGACACGAATCTGCTGCGCCTGACGCTGTTCATCAGCTTCTTCCCGCAGATCGTGGAAGGGCCGATCTGCCGCTACGACCAGACCGCGCAGCAGCTCTGGGACGCAAAGCCAATCACCTACGAGAACCTGACGCTCGGTCTGCAGCGCATTGCCTACGGCATGATGAAAAAGATCATCATCGCCGACCGGCTCAACCCGCTCGTGAGCAAGGTCTTTAATAACTACACCGACTTTGACGGCGGCGTGATCGCACTGGCTGCCGTGTGCTACACTGTGCAGCTGTACATGGACTTTTCGGGCTCGATGGACGCCGTCACCGGCACGGCGCAGATCCTCGGCGTCACAATGCCGGAAAACTTCCGACAACCGTTTTTCTCCAAGACGATCTCGGAATTCTGGAAGCGCTGGCACATCACGCTCGGCACCTGGTTCAAGGACTATGTATTCTACCCGGTCGTCACACTCAAGCCGCTGGAAAAGCTCACTTCCGCCGCCCGGAAAAAGCTCGGTAATCATTATGGGCCACTTCTTGCCAGCGGCGTTGCGCTGTTTTGCGTATGGTTCTGCAACGGTCTCTGGCACGGTGCCGCGTGGAGCTATCTCTTTTTCGGCATGTACCACTTCGTGCTGATCCTCGGCGGCAACATCATCGCCCCGCCGGTGCGGGCCGTCAACGCGCGGCTGCACATCCGCGCCGAGAGCTTCCCGTACCGTCTGCTGCAGATGCTGCGCACGACGGTGCTGGTCATCATCGGCGAGCTGTTTTTCCGTGCAAACGGCCTGCGCGCAGGTATGCAGATGTTCCGCACCATGGTCACCGGATTTGCATTCCCCGTCTTTGACGATGCGCTCTTCAAGGCGCTCGGTATTGACAAGTTTGACCTCATAATCGTTGCTGTGACGCTGCTGATCGTGTTCGTCGTGAGCGTGATCAACGAAAAAGGCAAGTCCGTGCGCGCGCTGCTGGCACAGCGCCCTGCCGCGGTACGCTGGACGGTCTTCTACGCGCTCATTTTGTTCATCATCATTTTCGGAGCATACGGAAAGGGCTACATTCCCGTTGACCCCATGTATGCGAACTTTTAGGAGGCACGCATGTCCCGATTTCTCAAAAATATATCGCGGATCATACTCTTTATTGTCGGTCTGGCGATCCTGCTGTCCGCCGCATCCCTGTTGCTGCGGCCGAAGGACAATTCTCTCGCCGCCGGAATGCCTGACCCTTCCGCCAACGGTATCCTGGGTGAGCCGGAGAACACGATCGATCTGCTCATTCTCGGCGATAGCGAGAGCTATTCGTCTTTCATTCCCATGCAGCTGTGGCAGGAGCACGGGATCACGTCATATTGCTGCGGGACTTCCGGGCAGGCACTATACTATTCGGAGGAATTTCTGCATAAAGCGTTTCAAAAGCAATCTCCAAAAATCGTGATTTTGGAAACCAACGCACTTTTCCGCGACTTTTCCTTCGGCAGCTCACTGCTCTATGAAGCCGGCAGGGTCTTCCCTGTGTTTACATACCACAATCGCTGGAAAACGCTGAAATCCAGCGATTGGAGCCTGAACGTAAACTACACCTATATCGACAATGCAAAAGGGTATCAATTTGCGGCCGCTGCCTCGCCCGCAGATGCCAGCGGCTATATGAAAAAGACAAATCGTCTTGCTACGGTTTCCAGGCAAAACCGGGCTTATCTCGCGCGCATAAAGTCCTTCTGTGAAGACAACGGTGCGCAGCTGCTGCTGGTCAGCACGCCCAGCACAGTCAACTGGAACACGGCGCGCCACGACAGCACGCAGGCGCTCGCAGATAAGCTGCAGATCCCGTTCATCGACTTCAACACCATGTCCGACCAGGTGTCGATCAACTGGAGCACGGATACCCGTGACCAGGGGGATCACCTGAATTATTTTGGCGCAAAAAAAGTAACGGCTGTGCTCGGCGATTATCTGTCTGACAACAGCCTGCTGCCAAGCCGCAAGGACGATCCGGAGTATTCCGATTGGGACACACAGGCCGATGCGTTTAACCAGGCGATCACTGCCGAACTCGCAAAATCATAATTGCAGCACAGCATTTCCATGTGCCGGAGCAGGCCAAGCATCGCCTGCTCCGGCTTTTGCGTTTTAAAATCAAATCGCAGGAGCACGCCGAAAGCCCCATCGTGTTTCCAGGCGAAAACGGCGAGCGGCAGTACCGCTCTCCCAAAGCGCTCCACAGCGAGTTCCTCCGTTTTCCGTCGGCGTCGAGGATGCGGGCAATATCAGCGCCGGCCTGTAAGCGACGGGTTCATGCGCGCTTTTGCAGCATCACAGCTCTATATCACAACAGGCTGCCACGGTCACGGGGCAGCTCTACTTCGACGCCGCGTTTTTCGCTGAGCCGGGGCACATCGGCGTGCACCCGAACGACAACACGGCCACCGTGTGGCTGCGTGCGGACGATCTCGCGGCCCTGATCCGGGAGCACGGAAACCCGGTGCATATTGCGGAGCTGTGAGCGCGGCCACACGCATAGAAAAAAGCAAGGCTTCCCGAATTCGGGAAGCCTTGCTTTTATCTATTTCTCTTTTTTGCAGTCACAGTTTCTGCCGCACTGCGCGCAGTTACCGGTGCAGCCGCTGCCGCAGCAGCCGCCCTTTTTCATGGCGCGGCGCCAGACGCGCCACGCGATGACGGCGCACACGGCCACGATGGCCAGCAGGAGATAGTCGATCAGCCGCATCACACCAGCCCCGCGATCGCATACGCGGCAAACGCCACGACCCATGCCACTGAGCACTGCAGAACTACGACGCCGACCGTCTTGAGCCGGGAATCCAACTCGCGGCGGATGGTGGCGATGGCGGCCACGCACGGCGTATACAGCAGCGTGAACACGAGAAAGCTGATGGCGGAGCGCGTGGTGAGCAGCGTCGAAATGGCCGCGCCGCCAAGCAGCACCTGCAGCGTGCTGACGACGGACTCCTTGGCGATAAAGCCGGAGATGAGCGCCGTGGCGCACCGCCAGTCGCCAAAGCCGAGCGGACGGAAGATGGGCGCGATGAACTGCCCGATGAGCGCGAGCAGGCTGTTGGCACTGTCGGCCACGACGTTCAGGCGCGTGTCAAAGCTCTGGAGGAACCAGATGATGATGGTCGCGAGGAAAATGACCGTGAACGCGCGCTGGAGGAAATCCTTTGCCTTCTCCCAGAGCAGCAGCGCCACGCTCTTGAGTCCGGGCATGCGGTAGTTCGGCAGCTCCATGACAAACGGCACGGGCTTGCCGCGGAAGGCCGTCTTGTTCATGATGAGCGCCGCGAGGATGCCGATCAGGATGCCGAGGACATACAGGCCCAGCATGACGAGCGCGCGGTAGCGCGGGAAAAACGCCGCCGTGAAAAAGGCGTAGATCGAGATCTTCGCCGAGCAGCTCATATACGGCGTGAGCAGGATGGTCATCTTCCGGTCGCGGTCGGACGAGACGGTGCGCGTGGCCATGATGGCCGGCACCGAGCAGCCGAAGCCGATGAGCATCGGCACGATGCTGCGCCCTGACAGGCCGATCTTGCGCAGGGGCTTATCCATGACGAAGGCGACGCGGGCCATATAGCCGGTGTCCTCCAGAATGGACAGGAAGAAAAACAGCGTCACGATGATCGGCAGGAACACGAGCACGCTGCCGACGCCGGCGAACACGCCGTCGATGATGAGGCTATGTACCACGGGGTTGATGCCGTAGGCCGTGAGCGCAGCGTCCACGACGCCGGTCAGCGCGTCGATACCGAGCTGCAGCAGGTCGGACAGCCACTGGCCGATGACGTTGAACGTGAGATAAAACGTGAGGAACATCACGACGAGAAACATCGGCAGGGCGGTATATTTGCCTGTGAGGATGCGGTCGATCTTCATGGAGCGCGCGTGCTCCTTGCTCTCGTGGCACTTGACCACGGAAGCAGCCACGACACCCTCGATGAACGTGTAGCGCATGTCGGCGAGCGCCGCATTGCGGTCGAGCCCGGTCTCGTTTTCCATCTGCACAATGCAGTGCTCAAGCAGCTCCCGCTCGTTTTCGTCGAGCGCGAGCGACTGCGCGAGATCGTCCCCGCCCTCGATGAGCTTGGCCGCGCAGAAACGCGCCGGCACGCCGATACGGTCGGCATGGTCGGCGATCAGGTGCACGACCGCGTGGATGCAGCGGTGCACGGCTGAATCATCCGCACAGAAGTCCGTCACCTTCGGTAGCGTCCGGCTGCGCGCGACGGTCAGCGCCTGATCCACCAGCTCGGACACACCCTCCCCCTTCGCCGCCGAGATCGGCACGATGGGGATGCCCAGCGCCTGGCTCATCTTCTGCACGTCGATGGCGCCGCCGTTGGCGTGCACCTCGTCCATCATGTTCAGCGCCAGCACCATCGGCACGCGCAGCTCGAGCAGCTGCAGCGTCAGGTACAGGTTGCGCTCGATGTTCGTGGCGTCCACGATGTTGATGATGCCGTCCGGCTTCTGGTTGATGATAAAATCGCGCGAGACGATCTCCTCCTGCGTATACGGACGCAGGGAGTAGATGCCCGGCAGGTCGACGACGGAGCAGCCCTTCTCGTCGCGCATCTCGCCCATCTTCTGGTCGACGGTCACGCCCGGAAAGTTGCCCACGTGCTGGTTGGAACCGGTGAGGGCGTTGAACAGCGTCGTCTTGCCGCAGTTCTGGTTGCCGACAAGCGCAAAGATCATGCCGACACCCCCTCGACCTCGATCTTCTTCGCTTCTTCTACGCGCAGCGTCAATTCATAGCCGCGCACGCGGATCTCGATGGGGTCGCCCATCGGCGCCACCTTCTGCAAAGTGACGCGCGTCCGGGGTGTGAGCCCCATGTCCAACAGCCGGCATCGCAGCGCGCCGTCCCCACCGACGGCCGTGATGACTGCTGAGGAACCGATCTTCAATTCATTTAATGTCATTGCCATTGCCTTTCTGTCAAAAATCATTTCCCTAGTGAAAAAGACTAGCATGGCGGGCGCGATTTTGTCAAGAGTCTGGCAGGGATTTCCGCGATTTCTGCCGAACGGCGGCGAAAAAACATCCCGGAGCGGAAAAACCGCTCCGGGATGCCGGACTGCCGGTACTGTTGCAGCGGCCGTCAGGGCTCGGGCGCCGGCTGGACAACGTTCAAAATGTAGCGCATCATGATCGTCGCAAACTGCGCGCGTGTGGTCACGCCCTGCGGATCGAGAAGCGTCCGGCCGCTGATGGCATTGCCGGAGATCAGCCGCTCGCCCACCGCCCAGGTCATGGGCGCAAGCGCAAAAGCGGACACGCTGCCCGCGTCCGCAAACGCCGACAGGTCGCCGCAGGCATCCAGATCGCAGCCCTTGAAGCGAGCGTACCGATACAGGATGGCCGCCGTCTGCTCGCGGGTCGCCAGACCGTTGGGATCAAACCGGCCGCCGCCGACACCGTTCACGATGCCGCTGCCCGCCGCCCAGGCGATCGCCCCGGCATACCAGGCGCCGCTGCGCACATCGGTGAAGGCACTTTCCGCCGCGGCGGCGGGCTCGCCCTCGAGCCGATAGAGGATCATGACGATCATGGCGCGGGTGAGCCGTGCGTTCGGTGCAAAGGTCGTGTCGGACATGCCGGCAAAGAGCTTGTGCGCCACGGTGAAGTCAATGGCGTTGTGCGCCCAGTTGCCCGCGGGCGGCATATCGGTGAATCTGCTGCCCGGACAGGCTTTGCCGCCGGGGCACGGAGCGGACACCGGGTCTCTTGCCCCGCAGACGGTGCAGACCCCGTTGACATAGCGGTGCGCGGCGGGGATGGCCTCCTGCGCCGTCAGCACCTCGCCGCAGAAGGCGCACCGGCTGCCCTCGGTCAGGCCCGGCGTGGTGCAGGTGGCCGCCACGGCCGGGAGCGCCTCAGGCGCGTGGGCTCTGGACGGGATGGTCTCGGTCATCGTCTCGCCGGCATCGCTGGTGTAAACGCGCGTGCCGGTGGATGTGCAGGTCGGCTCCCGCGTGACGACGCCGGCGTCCCACGTGTGGGCATAGGCGGCGCGCATTTGCGCGATGCGCGCGGTGAGCCAGGCGTCCATGTCCGCCACGGTATCGGCATACGTCGTGCCGGCCGGCCAGGCACGATCACCGGCGCGGATAAGCGGCCACAGCCGGTCATTCATGGCGGCGCTGGCCGACAGGTGTGCGCCGCCGGTCATGACCCTGCCGCCGTCCCCCACAAGCCGCTGCGCCTGCGCGAGGAACGTATCGTGACAGTAATTGCCGACGGCCGCGCGGAAGCCGGGGATCTGCAGGAGCGCGGACACGAGGTAGCGCCCGCCGTCAAAGTCATCGTCCGCGCCGATATCGCCGCAGGCCAGCTCCATATCCGAAACAGGGCCTGCGTACAGCAGACCGCCGGCATCCTTATAAAAGGACAGCGAGACGCCGACCGCACACGCATCGGCGGCCAGACGCTGCAGCAGGTAAACCTGCACGAGCGAGGTCAGGTCGCAGTATTCATAATAGTACTTACCGGTCTCGGCATTGTAGCCGGTGTAGTTCCCGGCGGCATCCTGCGCGTAGACCGCATCCTCAAAGGCCTGATAATACTCGCTGATGTAGGCCATGGCGTCCCGGCCGCACCACGCGGGACTCTGGACATTCATGGCGCAGCCGCGCGCGGTCACAAAGCCGTTGGCCGCGTCCTGCTTTGCCTTGGCGGTGTCGCTACGCGCGAGCAGGTAGCCGCCGGTGATGTCGGCGGGCTCGGTCAGCCCGGCCGTGTACCGGTAGGTCCGGCCGTACCGGTTCTCGGCCGCGGCCGTGGTCATATCGCTGCCGTAGTCCGCGTTGACGGCCGCGTAGGCGGTCTCCATGCCGGTGATGTCCACACCAGTACTGCCGACGGCGTTCGTCTCGCTGACAAGATAAGTGCCGCGGTAGACGCCGTCATAGTACAGATCCACCCAGTCGGCCGCGGGTGTGTACGGCATGCCCAGCGACACGGCAAGCTCCCGGAAGAGCTTGTCGTGCAAAAGCGTTGCGTCGTCACAGCAGGCCAGCAGCGTCCAGCGCTCAGCCGCTTTCCCGCAGGCGGCGAGATCACACGCCTGGTCGAGTCGGAGCTGATACGACCGCTTCCCAGCGGCCGCAGGGTCGGTGCTGCCGCACGCACGGAGCTGCGTGCGCACACCGTCACAGACGGCATTGCCGTCCCGGTCGGCCAGCAGCAGCTGCGCCGCGGCGTTGGCATCGCCGGCATCCACAAAGGCTCGGCCCTGTGCGGACGGATCTTCGCTCGTGATGTAAAGCGCGCTGAGATTCTCGGACTGCGCCACGCACAGCGTGCCGGCCGCCTCGCCGTTGATGCGGACGGTGAGCGTGTAAAGGCCGTCGTCCGCGGCGGCAAGCTCTGTGATGTTGACGGTCTCGCCGAGCGGTTCTATGCCCTTGCTGCCCTGCAGCTCCACGGTCGGGTTCGTGCAGTTTTGCGTGTGCACCGTCACGGCGAGGCGGCTCAGATCCGCGCTCGCGGGCAAAAACAGATACTGCGCCGCGTCCATGCTCAGGCCGGTCACGGTGCGCCCATCCACCTGCGCGTCGATCGTGCCGAGCAGTTCGGACGGTGCAAACGCGCCTTCTGGCAACGTCGTCACCGTGACCGTGTTGGAGTAGTACGGCGAGAAATACCGCCTGCCGTCCACTTGCGTGCAGCCGACCAGGCGGAACGTGTACGCCGTTGCCGGCGCGAGACCCGTGACGATGCAGACGGGCTTTGCGGTCAGGGGCAGAGCGATCCAGGTGCTGCCGCCGTCGGCGCTCATCTCGACGCGGTAGTTTTCCGCGCCAGCGGCCGCCGTCCAGTCGAGACGGACCTGCTTCTGGCCGATCTCGGCCGCAGCCGCGTCCCGGACGCCGCCGGGCAGGATCTCATACTGCGCGGACACCGTGCCGTAGAAGTCGCGCATGCCCCGGATCGAGACGGTGCCGAGACCGACGCGCGTGTTGTTCGTATAGGAGATGCAGCCATCGACGTCCGCTTCGTCGGTCCTGACCGTCAGCTGCCTGCCCTGATACGTGACCGCAACGGCGCAGACGGCATCTTTGCCGTTATAGACCGCGGGCGCGGTCTTGACCTGCGCATTGGCAATATTCTTTCCCTGCGTGCCGCACTTCGTGCAGACATGATCAGCATCCCAGCTGTGGCCCGCATAGCGGAGCACCGCGCTGCGGCAGGTCTCGCCGCAGGTCCTGCAGGTGGTGATGGCATAGCCGTTCGTGGTGCAGGTGCGGGTGTCGAGCGTCTCCGTGTCATGAACGATGCCGTCATCGTCGAAGTGATACGTCCCGCCGTCGAGCTGCTGCCAGCCGGTGACATGCTCGCCGGACAGGAAATACATCCGGTCGGCCGTGCCCTCGACCGTCAGCCAGCCGGTGTACTGCGCGGCCCGGATGTCGACTGTCTCCCCGCAGACCGCGCACACGGACTTTCCGCCGCGGCAGGTCGTCAGCGTGTGGCCGTGCGCGCAGCCGCCGCTCCCCGCCGCGTCCGCAGCCAGCGCCTGCGGGCAGATCAGCGCCGACACCAGTGCGGCTGCCAGCAGAAAGGCCCGGACCCTGTCCGCGAAATGAGATCTATGCATGTTTTCCCCCCTCCGTTGCTCTTTTCGCCGTTGAAAACGACAGAAAAGAGCAACTGTTTCCCTGATTTTGCCTGTCGTTTGATGCTGTGCTGCGATTTATGGCCGAAATTTCGATAGAAAAATATAATTTTTTGTCATTTTATCATGAATTTTCACGAATCGCAAGATTGCTTTCGGCAAAAGCACCGAATATTTGCACATCTTTCCCCAACTCAGGAAAAACCTGACTGGGCGCACGAAACATTTGACACGCACACCGGCCGCTCCTATAATCGAACCGGGCATCGGATTCGGATGCCGTTTTGATGCCAAACGGATGTAATTTTGACTCGAAGGAGGCGGTGGCATGATCCAGATCCTGATCGTGGACGATGAAAAGCCGATCTGCGACCTGATCCAGATGAGTCTGACCCGCGCGGGCTATCACTGCACGTGCGTGTACGACGGGCTGGCCGCGGCGGACATTCTGGAACGCAACGTATTTGATCTCATTTTGCTCGATGTGATGCTGCCGAACGCCGACGGCTTCGAGCTGATGGAGTATATCCGCCCGCTGGGCATCCCGGTCATCTTTCTGACCGCGCGCGGCTCAGTCGACGACCGGGTGCGCGGCCTGCGCATGGGCGCGGAGGACTATATCGTCAAGCCCTTTGAGGTCGTGGAGCTGCTCGCGCGCGTGGACGTCGTGCTGCGGCGCTACAACAAGACCGACGCCGTGATCGAGATCGGCGGGCTGCGCATCGACACGCGCGCCATGCAGGTCTGGCGCGGCGCGGAGGAGATCAGCCTGACGCACAAGGAATACGACCTGCTGCTGTTTTTCGCCCGCAACCCCGGCACCGCGCTCTACCGCGAGACGATCTACGAGCACGTCTGGGGCGGCGAATACAGCTACGGCAGCAAGACCGTGGATCTGCACATCCAGCGGCTGCGCAAAAAGGTCGGCTGGGAAAACCGGCTGCTGGCCGTGAACAAGGTCGGCTACCGGCTGGAGGTATGAGCGGATGAAATTTCGCGCAAAGCTCACCATCGCCATGGTGCTGCTGCTGTCGCTGACCTACGGCATCGGCGGCAGCCTGATGATCGCGCAGTCGTTTTCCTCCTCCATCGACCGCGAGCGCGACGCCGCCGTGCAGACCTACCGCATGGTCGTGGACGTGCTGGAGCTGCTCGGCGACAACGCCTCGCCCGGCACGGCGGCCAACACCGTCGCGCTCGTGCTGCACAAGCTCGGCAGCGGCGGGTCGAGCACGGCGGCGCGCATCCGATTCGGCGCACAGATGACCACAACGGGCGACACCGCGCTGCTCGACGAAGCACCCGAGCCTCCGGCCGGCAGCGGCGTGACCAGCATCGTGCACACCGGCAACGGCCGGCACTACCTCATGCTCGGCGCCACGGCCGACGGCACGACCGTCCAGCTCGCGTTCGACGTGACGGAGACCTATACCGTGCGCCAGACGCAGCAGCGCGCCTACCACACGACGTTTCTGATCCTCGTCGCCTTCGGCGCGGCCGTGGCATGGGTCACATCTTACCTGCTGACGCGCCCGCTCGGCACGCTTTCACGCGCGTCGCGGGAGCTGGCGCGGGGCAACCTCGGCTACCGTGCGCCCGTGCGCTCACACGACGAGGTGGGGCAGCTGGCGGCGGACTTCAACCGCATGGCCGGGCAGCTTGAGCGCAACGTCAACCGCATTCAGGAGACCATGGCGCTGCAGGAGCGGTTCATGGCCGACTTCTCGCACGAGATGAAAACGCCCATGACCTCCATCATCGGCTATGCAGACCTTTTGCGCAGTCAGGTGCTCACGCCCGATGAGCAGATGGACGCGGCAAACTATATCTTCTCCGAGGGCAAGCGGCTCGAGGCACTGGGGCTGAAGCTGCTGGATATGCTCTCGCTCGACCAGTCAAAGCTCCAGCTCGTGCCCGCGCATCCCGCCGATCTCGTGGCGGGGCTGCTCGAGCACCTCAAGCGCCTGTACGCGCAAAAAGGCATCGCCCTGCAGTACCGTACCGAGGAGGGCGCGTGCTTTTTAGAGCCGGACCTGTTCAAGACCCTGCTCGTAAACCTCATGGACAACGCCCGCAAGGCGCTCGACAGCGGCGGCAACATCTACGTCTGGCAGGAGATGCTGCCCGACGGCTGCCGCGTGCGTGTGCTCGACAACGGCCGCGGCATCCCGCCGGAAGCGCTCGCGCACCTGACGGAGGCGTTTTACCGCGTGGACAAGTCGCGCTCGCGCGCGCAGGGCGGCGCGGGCCTCGGCCTGTCGCTGTGCAACGAGATCGTGCAGCTGCACGGCGGCACAATGCAGTTTGAAAGCCGCGTCGGCAACGGCACGGTCGTGACCGTGGAGCTGAAAGGAGGCCGTGTATGAAACGCTGGCTCAACACCGCACTGGCGCTCGTGCTCATGCTGGCGATCGCGGCGGGCGGATTTTTCCTGCCGAACTTCGTCTCGGCGCGGCTCGACCGCCGCAATCAGGACGCGGAGTTTTCCTTCAGCACCGGCGACGAGCAGAGTCCGGCCACCGTTTTGCGCCTGAAGCTGACCGACGGCATACAAAACCTGTTTTACGGCACAGAAGAGCCCGTCGAGCTCGATGAGAGCGCCGCGGTGCACACGCTGGCCGAGATGGCACAGTACGCGCAGGACCTGCTGGGCGCGCTGGAAAAGGACAGCGCGCTGTTCGGCAGCGACTTTTCCGTGCAGGAGGGCGCGACCGTCCAGTACGCGAACTACGGCAGCGGCTTCGTCCTCTGGGGCATCACGCTGAGCAATCCGCGCGGCGACACGGCGTCGTTCCTGCTCGACGACGCGACCGGCTGCGTGCTGGCGCTCAGTTATGAATTCGCCTATGACTTCGGCTTCCAGATCCGGCAGAACGATCTGTGGGATTACCTGCTGCGCGTGTTTGAAAACCGCGTCGGTGCCACGGTCGCGGCCGCGCTCGGCGAGCCGTATGACGAGGTGCAGATCCCGATGCCGGACGCGGCGCAGAAAATGCTCGGCCTGCATGCGCGCGACACGAACACCGTCCCGCTGCGGCTGCTCAACGCCGGAAACGAGGGCAATTACAACGACGGCATGGACAGCAGCATCACCGACTACCTGCAGTTTTACGACCCGGACGCCGACACCGCCTTTTCCCTGCCGGCGTGGCGTGTGGAAAATACTTTGTATTTCAACGCGCAATGATGCCGTTTGGATGCCAAAGCGTTGCCGGACGGATCACAGTCTCCGCTAAGATAGGGCCATACCCGCTTCGCGGAGACTTTTTTCGTCAGGAGATGCCCATCATGCAGACAAACGACCTCCCTCGCATCGGCGTGCTCAGTGCAGACCCCGCCGCCGTCACACAGTTCCTGCGCCGCGTGCAGGCGCTGGGCGCAGACCCCACCGCCCTGCTGCCGCTGAGTCCGGCGGCCGTGCCCGACTGCGAACCGTATCTATGCGGGGCGTCCACGCAGCCGCCCCTGCCGAAGCTGCGCGCGGCAGCGGAGGTGCTGGCTGCCTCCGGCTGCACGGTCATCGCCGCGCCGGACAGCGCGGGCGTTTTCTGCGAGGAGATCACGGCGGCCGTCGGCATCCCGACACTCGGTGTCTCCGGGCCGGTGCTGCAGCAGCTCGTCGGCAAGCTGCGGCAGCGCGCGAGCGTGCTGTGCACACCCGGCGTGCGCGCCGCCAACGGCTACGGCATCGCCGCGCGGCGCTACGGACTCCACTGCAGCTATCCCGACGCATCCGTGCAGGCGCTGCTCGGCTGCGTGCAGCCGGAGAAGGCGTGCAGCGAGCAGGTGCTGCGCTCGATCATCGAGCTGGAGCTGGCCCGCGGCAACGACAGCGTCGTGCTCGACAGCGCGCAGCTGTGCGCCGCGTTCGCGCACTTCGGCCTCGCCGCGCGCTACCCGCAGGCGGCCGACGGCATGGAGCTGCTGGCGCAGGCCGCGCTGCTACACACTGCGGCGGCAGCCGACGCCCGCCGCGCATAAGATAAAAGGAAGCGGCTGTGCGCCCCGAACGGGGCGCGCAGCCGCTGTTTATGCAATGGTGAACGTCTTTTGCGTGTCGATGTGGCCGTCATGATTTGTGCCCGGCGGATTGTCGGGCATGTCATAGACATACGTCAGCCGCCCGCCGTCGAGCGTCAAGCACGTGACGGCATACGTATCGGTGTAGCTGACGGAAAACGCCCCGTCGCGCCAGGCGACGCGCGTGCGCGTGACGGTGTCCGCACCGTCCGCGAACCGCAGCGTGTGGCACAGCAGCCCGCCGTCACGGCAGACCTCGTAGAGCGCGGCCTCGGCCGTCTGCCCCGCCGCGCGCGCATCCCAGAACGCCGTCACCGTCTCCGGGTGCGTGACCGGGTCGGCCGCGTCCACGTGCACGGCCGTGAGTCCTGCGTCCGAGAGCTGCGCCACCGCCTGCGCGATCTGCGCGTCCGTGAGATCGACGCCCGCACGCGTGCCGTCGCCGACCGCCTGCACCATGGACTGATACCGCTGCGCCGCCGCGACGGCAGGGCCTGCCGCAGCTTCGGCCTGTGCCGCCGTCTTTTGCCCGCAGGCCGTCAGCAGCAGCGCCGCTGCGCACAACAGGCCGCAGAAAATTCGTTTCATGCGCGTACCTCCCGTCATTTTCTGCAAACAGTGTACACGAAAAAATTCGGCATTGCAAATTTCGCCGCATCTGCTATACTGTCGGAGATGGATGCCGTAAGATGCCGCCGGGAGAGCGCTGCGGCCGCCGAAGGAGTGACACTCTCAGGCAAAAGGACCGGTGGCTGACGGAGCTCTGGAGAGACGATTCCGCACCGAAGAAGCAAGGCCGCGCGGCCAATCTTTCAGGTAAAAGGACAGAGTACACACCTGCACCACGGCAGGGGTGTACTCTTTTTTCGGAGGTCATGACGATGGAAACCTTCCTCTTTCTGCTCGAGCTGGCAGGGACGGTCGCGTTCGCCGTCAGCGGCGCGGTGCTCGGCATCGAAAAGCATATGGACATTTTCGGCGTGGGACTGCTGGGCATCACGACAGCCGTCGGCGGCGGCATTCTGCGCGATCTCGTCGTGGGGCTGACGCCGCCGCGCGCATTTCAGGACCCGATCTATCTGCTCATCGCGCTCGGTGTGTCGGTCGTGCTGTTTTTCCCGTTCGTGCGCCGGATCATCGGCCGCAGCAAGCGTGTGTTCGACGCGCTCATGCTCATCATGGACGCGGCCGGGCTCGGCATCTTCACGATCACGGGCATGAACACCGCCACCACGCTCGCCGGGTGCACCGACCCGCTGCTGCTGGTGTTTGTCGGCCTGCTGACCGGCACGGGCGGCGGCGTGCTGCGCGATATCCTCGCCGGGGATATGCCCTACATCCTGCGCAAGCACATCTACGCCAGCGCGTCCATCGCGGGCGGCATTCTCTATCTGCTGCTGCAGCAGGTCTGGCAGGGAGCGGGCGCGATCTTGACCAGCGTGGTCGTCGTCATCGTCATCCGCTGCGCCGCGGCGCACTTCGAGTGGAACCTGCCGCGCGCAAAAACCGTGTGGAAAAGCGACAAATGATGTGCTAGGATAAAGAAAAGAGTTCGCAAGACCGGAGGTCATGACCATGGCAAACACCCCAGCGCGCGTATGTCCGCTCGCAAAAAAATGCGGCGGCTGCCAGCTGCAGAACCTGTCGTATGACGAGCAGCTGCATCTCAAACAGGCGACGGCCATTCGCCTGCTCGGCCGCTTCGGCCACGTGGAGGAGATCATCGGCATGAAAGATCCCTACCACTACCGCAACAAGGTGCAGGCCGCTTTCGGCGTCAACCGGCAGGGGCAGATCATCTCGGGCGTGTACCAGTCGGCCTCGCACCGGATCGTGCCGGTCAGCGACTGCATGATCGAGGACACGGTCGCAGACCAGATCATTGTCACGATCCGCGGCCTGCTCAAGAGCTTCAAGATCCGTCCCTATGACGAGGACACCGGCCGCGGCACGCTGCGGCACGTGCTCGTGCGGCGCGGCTGGCGCAGCGGGGAGATCCTCGTCGTGCTCGTGACGGCGCACGGCATGCTGTCCGGAAAGCGCAACTTCGTGCGCGCGCTGCTGCAGCGGCACCCGGACATCACGACCATCGTGCAAAACATCAACGCCGGGCAGACGAGCCTTGTGCTCGGGCCCCACAGCGAGGTGCTCTATGGGCCGGGCTATATCCGCGAGCAGCTCGGGGACTTCACGTTCCGCATCTCGCCGCGCGCGTTTTATCAGATCAACCCCGTGCAGACGGAGGTGCTCTACCGCACGGCGCTCGACTACGCCGGGCTGACCGGCAAAGAGACCGTCGTGGACGCCTACTGCGGCACCGGCACGATCGGCATCTTCGCCAGCCGGAACGCCGCGCGCGTGATCGGCGTGGAAAATAACCGCGACGCCGTGCGCGACGCGATCAGCAACGCGAAGGCGAACCGCGCGGACAACGTCCGCTTCTACACGGCCGACGCGAGCGACTTCCTGCAGGGCATGGCCAGGGCCGGCGAACACGCTGACGTCATCATCCTCGATCCGCCGCGCGCCGGCAGCGACGAGCGCTTTCTCTCCGCCGTGACGGCCGTCGGGCCGGAGCGGGTGGTGTACGTGTCGTGCAATCCGGAGACGCTCGCGCGCGACCTGGGCTATCTCACCCGGCACGGCTACCGCGTCACGCGCATCCAGCCGGTGGACATGTTCCCGCACACGGAGCATATCGAGGTCGCCGTGGCATTGGTCAAAAGCTGACGAAACGTGAATTGAACAGCCACCGCAGCGCATCATGCGCTGCGGTGGCTTCCTTTTTGCTGCGGTGTGGGGTCACGCGCCGCCGGTTTCCTCGGCGCAGGCGCGCAGCTCGCGGAAAATGGTCGTATAATCGGCGCGGAAATTGCTGTTTTTCGGAAACAGGAACATAATGTCGTGCCGCAGCTCAAAGTCGCTCAACGCGATCACGCCGAGCGCGCCCGCCGCCTCCTCCGGGCGGATGGCCGCGCGGTAGAGAAACGACACGCCGTAGCCGCTTTTGAGCAGAGTCTTGATCGCGCCGATGTTGCCGATCTCGACCGTGCGGGCAAAATCCGCCGTCGCCAGGCCGTGCTCCTTCAGGTAATACTCCAGGATCACGCGCGTGCCCGAGCCCTCCTCGCGCAGCAGCAGCGGCTCGCCCAACAGGTCCGTCAGCGGGCAGCCACGGTAGCGCGCGGCCTTCTCCGGGTCTCCGGCGGCGACATACTCCTCCGTGCCGAAGACGAAAAAATCATACTCCGCCTTCGGAAAGTCGCCCTCGACGACCGCAAAATCCAGCTCACCGGAATCGAGCTTGCTCAGCAGCACCTTCGTATCCGCCACCTGCATCTGAATGTGGCTGTCCGGGTGCAGGCGCAGAAACCGGCCGAGCGCCTCGTTGATCATGAACTCCGCGACTGAGAGCGTCGCGCCGAACGAATAGTCGCGCGTGCCGGAGGCGGCCTGCTGCATGCGCTTTTGCAGGTGCTGCTCGTCGTGCTTCATCGTCATCAGCGTGCGGCGCAGGATCTCCCCCGCCTCGGTCAGCTGCAGGCGCTTGCCGTTGTGCTGGAACAGCGCCGTACCGTAAGCCTGCTCCAGATAGTGCATATGGTGCGAGACCGCGGGCTGCGTGATGTTGAGCTCACGCGCCGCCTTCGTAAAATTCATGTGCCGGCACACGGCCAGAAACGTCTCGACGCGAAAATCCAGCATGGGCATCCCTCTTTCCTGTAGGTTTTCAGCCAATGATAACACAAAATTATCATTTGATAAATAGAAATCATTTTTCTTTATCGTTCAGGTGTGCTATGATGCTCTCTGCAAACAACGCATGGAGAGAAAGGAATCCTCAACCCACTATGAACTTCATTCAGAAAAACTGGAAAGGCATCCTCGTGTGCCTCGTCATGGCCGTGCCCTGCTGGCTGCTCGGGCAGCGGTTTCCGATCGTCGGCGGCCCGGTGTTCGGCATCCTCGCCGGCATGATCGTCACGCTGCTCTGGCACGACAAGAGCGCGGCGCAGCCCGGCATCTCGTTCGTGTCGAAAAAGGTGCTGCAGTACGCCGTCATCCTGCTCGGCTTCGGCATGAACCTGTCCGTCATCTGGCAGACCGGCAAGCAGTCGCTGCCGATCATCCTCGTGACGATCACGACGTCGCTCGTCGTGGCGTGGCTGCTGCACAAGCTGCTGCACATTCCGGGCAAGATCTCGACGCTCGTGGGCGTCGGCTCGTCGATCTGCGGCGGTTCGGCCGTCGCGGCGACCGCGTCCGTCATCGACGCGGACGATGAGGAGGTCGCGCAGGCGATCTCCGTCATTTTCTTCTTCAATATGCTCGCGGCCATCTTCTTCCCCGCGCTCGGCGCGCTGCTTGGCTTCTCGACCACGAACGGCGAGGCGTTCGGCATCTTCGCCGGCACGGCCATCAACGACACGTCGTCCGTCACGGCCGCGGCCTCCACGTGGGACTCGCTCTACGGGCTCGGCAGCCAGACGCTCGACAAGGCCGTGACCGTCAAGCTCACGCGCACGCTCGCCATCATCCCGATCACGCTCGTGCTCGCTTTCGTGCGCACGAAGCGCGCCAAGACCGACGGTACGAAGGTGAATTTCAAGAAGATCTTCCCGATGTTCATCCTCTACTTCCTGCTCGCGTCCGTGATCACGACCATCTGCGTGAGCGCCGGCGTGTCGGCAAGCGTGTTCACCCCGCTCAAGACGCTCAGCAAGTTCCTGATCGTGATGGCCATGTGCGCCGTCGGCCTGAACACGAACATCGTCAAGCTCGTCAGAACCGGCGGCAAGCCGCTCATCATGGGCTTTTGCTGCTGGGTCGGCATCGCGGGCATGAGCCTGCTGATGCAGCACGTGCTCGGCATCTGGTAAGGCACGAACAAAAAACGGGCGGCAGCCGGAGCTATCCGGCTGCCGCCTTTGAGACTGTCAAAAAGTATTACTTTTTGACAAAGAGGCCGCAGTCTGCTGCGCGCATAATTTGAGCGCCGCCGGCGCACAAATTCCACACTTGCAGCCTGAGCGGTATTTTCTCCGCCGCACATGTCGCCGGAGAAAATGATCGGACCTTCTTTCGCCGCTGCGGCGGCGAAACTCTACGAGGTTTTTGGACAAGCTGTAGGCGGCGACCGGGGATGACCTGGCTGCCGCCTTTGTTTTATGCTTCTTTGCCGTCGCGCGGCAGCGTCACGAGCATGACCGTTCCGTCCGCGCCGCTGCGCTCGATCTGCACCGTGCCGCCGTGCAGCGCGGCAATCTCCCACACAAGCGACAGACCGAGCCCGACGCCGCCGTGTGCCCGGCTGCGCGACTTGTCCACGCGGAAAAACGGCTGGAAAACGCTCTCCCGGTATGCCTCCGGGATGCCGGGACCGTGGTCACGGACGCGGATCTGTACATTCCCGTCCGCCTCGCTGACCTCGATGCGCACCGCCCCGTCCGGCCGGCCGTAACGGATGGCGTTTTCGGTCAGGTTGAACAGCAGCCGGTACAGCAGCGGGTCGCTGCCGGTGAGCACAGCGCCGCCGTCGGCCTCCAGCGCGATGCACTTGCTCTCTGCAAGCGGCGCGAGATCGGTGAAGATCTCCTCGATCATGGGCGCAAGATCGACCCGGTCGTCACAGGGCACGGTGCGCAGCTCACTCATCTCCAGCAGGATCTTCGTCATCTGCGCCATACGCTCCGTCTGCTCCTGCAGCAGGCTCAAAAACGCCGCCGTTTCGGGTGTGACGTCCGTGTGCTCAGCGGAAAACAGCTCAAGCTGCGCCTGCATCAGTGCAAGCGGCGTGCGCAGCTCGTGCGCAGCGTTGCCCGTAAACTGCCGCTGCGCCGTGAAGCCCGCGTCCAGGCGGTCGATCATGCCGTTGAACGAGCGGCTGAAGCGCTGAAACTCCGGCAGCACGTCCTCGCTGACCTTGCACTGCGCCAGATTGCTCGGCTGAATGTTTTCCACCTGCGCTGCAAAACTGCGCAGCGGACGCAGCGCGCGGCCGCTGACAAAATACGCGAGCACGCCGCCGATGAGCGTGACCGCCGCCGTGATGTACCAGTTCGTGACGCCGAAGGCCGCCTGCGCGCCGCTGATGATGATCGTCAGCTCGTCATCCGGCTGTTTGCTCTGCGGGTCGAAGGCGTCGGGCGCACCGGATTCGATCTCGCCGTAAGCCGAGATGCCGCTGCCGATCGCATCCATATACCGCTTGCCGGAATAGCCGATCAGACAGTTCATGAGCACACACGTCACGCCGATCAGCGCCGCCGTCATCAGCGTGATGCGCCACTGCAGAGATAACCGCTTCATGTCTGCGCCTCCATAACATAGCCCTCGCCGATGCGGTTGCGGATGGGGTCATAGCCCAGGGCGGCGCGCAGCTTTTTCCGCAGTGCGGAGATATGCACGCGGATGGAGTTGCCGAAGCCGTCCGCCCCGCTGTCCCACACGTGCTCCAGCAGCTCCTCCTGACTGACCGGCCGCCCCTGATGCAGCAGCAGGTATTCGAGGATGCCCGTCTCCTTGCGCGTGAGCGACAGCGTCTCGCCGCGCACGGACGCCGTGCGCGCCTTGGTGTCAAACGACAGCTCGGCGCAGGTCAGGATCACGTCGCTCTGCGTAAAGCGGCGCAGCGTCAGGCTGCGGATGCGCGCCGCGAGCTCATCGAGGTGAAAGGGCTTGGTGAGATAGTCGTTCGCGCCCGCATCGAGTCCCGCCACCTTGTCGGCGACCTCGCAGCGCGCCGACAGGATCAGCACCTTGGTGTCGCGGTCACGCTCGCGCAGCGTCCGGAGCACCGTCATACCGTCCTCGCCGGGGAGGTTCAGATCCAGCACGACCAGATCAAAGCGCTCGACGGCGAGCATCTCCGCGGCGCTCTGCCCGTCATAGCAGCAGTCCACGCTGTAGGCAAGCCGCCGCAGACTGCGCGCGATCGTGTCGCAGAGCGCCTTTTCATCTTCCACAACCAAAATATGCATACCATTCTCCTCGTGCGTATTTACAATGTCCGACTTTGTTATATGATAACACAAAGGCATAAAATCTCTGTTAAGTTTCCGTTCTTAACGAAGATTTTATCTGTGCCATGGTATCATGGCAAACAGAAGGGAGTGATCCGGGTGTTTCGTGCGAAGAAAGCCGTTGTGCAGGTTCTGCTGATCGCTGCAGGCATCGCCATGGTGTGCTTCGGCGCGCTGCGCGGCGAGGCCGGCGCCGTGCTCAGCAAGGCGATCCGGCTGTGCTTGGAGTGTGTCGGCATTGGATAAGAAAAAACAGTCTGTTTCCCTGCTCTTGAGCCGGTTTCGCGGCTGGATCCAGGCGGCGGCGACGCTGCTGACCAACATCCACCTGCCGAACTTCTTCAAGGGCGGCATCTATCAGGGCAAGGGCAAGACCGTCTGCGTGCCCGGCCTGAACTGCTATTCCTGCCCGGCGGCATCGGGCGCGTGCCCGATCGGGGCGTTTCAGGCGGTGGTCGGCTCGTCCAAATTCCGCTTTTCGTATTATATCACCGGCATTCTGATCCTGCTCGGCGTGCTGTTCGGGCGGTTCATCTGCGGCTTTTTGTGCCCGTTCGGCTGGCTGCAGGAGCTGCTGCATAAGATCCCGGGCAAAAAGCTGTCGACGAAAAAGCTCAGGCCGCTGACCTATTTGAAATACGTCATCCTGCTGCTGGCCGTGGTACTGCTGCCAGCGCTCATCGTCAACGACGTGGGCATGGGAGACCCGTATTTCTGCAAGTATATCTGCCCGCAGGGCGTGCTCGAGGGCGCGATCCCGCTTGCCGCCGCAAACGAGAGCATCCGCGCGGCGCTGGGCCCGCTGTTTACGCGCAAGCTGATCATTCTGATCGCGGTCGTCGTTTTGAGCGTGCTGTTTTTCCGCCCGTTCTGCAAGTGGATCTGCCCGCTCGGCGCGTTTTACGCGCTGATGAACAAAGTCTCCCTGCTCGGCATTCAGGTCGACACGGGCAAGTGCGTCTCCTGCGGCAAATGCGCGCGCACCTGCCAGATGGACGTGGACATCACAAAGTCCCCCAACGACACGGAGTGCATCCGCTGCGGCAAGTGCATCCGCGCCTGCCCCACGGAGGCCATCCGCTTCCGCTATGGTTTCGGCCTGAACGGAAACACGAATCCGAAGCAAGTAAGCAACCATCAAAATCAAACGGAGGAATCATGATGAAGACGAAAAAAATGACCAAGCTCGTGACGCTCCTGCTCGCGCTTACGCTGGTGTTCAGTCTCGCGGCGTGCTCGTCGGGCAAAGGCAAGGACAAGGCGAACGGCAGCGCCGACATTGCGACCCTGATCGCGGCCGAGCCGAGCAGCGCCGACGAAGCGGCCAAGCTCTATCAGCAGCTCATGCAGAAGGAAAACGACATTCTCGCCGCAAACTCCGACCTCTGGAACAAGGTGTTTCTGTCTGCCAACAAAAACAGCCCCATGATCGAGGACGGCACGAACTACGGCGACTTCCTGCTCGCCACGATCGAGAGCGCGAAGGACGGCTTCTCGGCCGACGAGCTAAAGACGCTCAAGGCCGGCGCCGAGCAGATCAAGGAGATTGAGGGCAAGCTCACCATCCTCGAGCAGAAGTATCCCGGCTGCGGCACGACGCCCGGCGCAGGTGACAGCGTGAGCGCGGAGGAGGCCGGCATGACCGCCTCCGGCAGCGACCTGATGAAATTCCCGAGCTTTCAGGGCAAGGATCTCGACGGCAATGACGTTGACAGCAGCAAGCTCTTTGCCGGCAACAGCGTCACGGTTGTGAACTTCTGGTTCACCACCTGCAACCCGTGCGTCGGTGAGCTGGCCGACCTTGAGGCGCTCAACAAGGACCTCGCCGCGAAGGGCGGCGCGGTCGTCGGCATCAACTCCTTCACGCTCGACGGCGACAAGACCGCCATCGCCGAGGCGAAGGACATTCTGGCGAAAAAGGGCGTGACCTACTCCAACCTCTGGTTCGCCTCCGACAGCGAGGCCGGTAAGTTCACCGCCGGCCTGTACTCGTTCCCGACCACATACGTCGTTGACAAAAACGGCAACATCGTCGGCCAGCCGATCGTCGGCGCGATCACCACGCCCGATCAGGCAAAGAAGCTCAACGAGCTCATCGATCAGGCGCTCGCAAGCAGCAAATAACGACCCGAGACAGCATCCGCCTCGACGCGCCCTTCTGACGGAAGGTGCGCCGGGGCGGATATTTGCTGTCTGTCAGAGCCTGACGTCCTCAAGCTGGTGCAGCTGCTCGAGCGCGACGCTGCCGCCGCTGACGACAAAGCAGACCTTGTCCCCTTCCCGCACCGGGAGCCGGCCGCACAGCGCCGCACCGATGCCGATGGCGGACGACGGCTCGCACAGCAGCTTGCCCTCCAGAAGCAGCAGCTTCATGCCGCGAAGAATAGTATCATCCGCAACGGCCGCAAAGCCGTCGGTATTTGCCGCCACATACGGGAAGCACACATCCCCCGGCATCTGCGCGACGAGCGCGTCCGCGACCGAGCGCTTCTGCTCCACCCGCACCGGGTGGCCGGCACGCAGGCTCTCTGTATAGCGCGGCAGCGCGGCCGGCTCCGCGCCAAACACGCGCACGCGCGGCGCGAGCGCCTTGACGGCCGTGGACACGCCGCCGATGAGCCCGCCGCCGCTGACCGGGACGACGACTGCATCGATCTCCGGGCACTGGGCCAGGATCTCCAGCCCGACGGTGCCCTGCCCCGCCATGACCGCCTCGTCATTGAACGGCGGCACCATCGTCGCGCCCCGCTCGGCGCACAGCCGCGCCGCCACGTCGAACCGCTCGGACGCCTCGCACAGCACGAGCTCCGCACCCAGTGCGCGGATAGCCGCCTGCTTGACGGGCGGGGCCGTGCGCGGCATGACGATGCAGGCGTGCGTGCCGAAGCGCTGCGCGGCATAGGCCACCGCGCGGCCGTGGTTGCCGGAGGACGCCGCGACAAAGCCGCGGGCGCGCTCGGCGTCTGTCAGGGTGAGGATCTTGTTCATTGCGCCGCGCAGCTTGAATGCGCCCGTGCGCTGCATACACTCGGCCTTGACATACACCTCGCAGCCGAGGGCATCGTCGAGCGCCGGCAGGCGCAGCAGCGGCGTCCGGACAATATAGGGGGCGATGCGCGCGTGCGCCACCCGGATGGTCTCCAATGTCATGTTCATGGGAACGCTCCTTTCTCAGCAGACCTATTGTAACGCAGCCGGCGCGCATTGTAAAACCCGATCTGCGCGGCCGCCGCGCTTGACAAGGCCGGTCGAAAAGGGGCATAATCAGAAACGAACGACCCGTTCATTCCCACGTAAGGAGGGCAATACCATGTATGATCTTGATCGTTTTCTCACCGCACAGCGCCGGGACTACGCCGCCGCCCTGCGCGAGATCCAAAACGGCCGCAAGCGCAGCCATTGGATCTGGTACATCTTCCCGCAGGTCGCGGGGCTGGGCATGAGCAGCACGTCGCAGTACTATGCCATCTCCGAGCTCGACGAGGCGCGGGCCTATCTGCGCGAGCCGACGCTGCGCGCGCACCTGCTGGAGATCAGCAGCGCCCTGCTGGCACTCGACGAGAGCGACCCCACGGCCGTGTTCGGCTTTCCGGACGACCTGAAGCTGCGCTCGAGCATGACGCTCTTCGCGGCCGCCGCGCCGGACGAGCCGGTGTTTTCCGCCGTGCTCGACAAATTCTTCGGCGGGCAGCCCGACACGCGCACGCTGCAGATCCTCGGCCTGTAAGGAGGCGCGCCATGGACAACCTGACCGAAACCAAACTCACATCCGAAAAGATCTACAGCGGCTGCATTCTCGACTTTTACCGCGACACCGTGCGCCTGCCCAACGGCGGCACCGCGCCGCGCGAATTATCGCGCCACGTGGGCGCGGTGTGCATCGTGCCGCTGCTCGACGACGGCCGCGTGATCGTCGAGCGGCAGTTTCGCTACCCGGTGAACGAGGTCATCACGGAGATTCCCGCCGGCAAGCGCGACAGCCGCGACGAAGCGCCCGAGGCCGCCGCGCGCCGCGAGCTGCGCGAGGAGACCGGCATCACAGCGCGCGAGCTCACCCCGCTCGGCCCGTTCTACCCCGCCGCCGCGTACTCGGACGAGGTCATCTGGATGTACCTCGCCCGCGGCCTGACCTTCGGCGAGCAGCAGCTCGACGACGATGAATTTCTCAACCTGCAGGCCGTGCCGCTCGACGAGCTTGCGCGCGACGTGCTGGCCGGGCGCATCCCGGACGCGAAAACGCAGGCAGCCATCCTGCGCGTGTACTGCATGGAGCACGGCTTTGAGCCGAAATAAAAAGAAGCGGCACGCGGCGGTCAGATGACCGCCGCGTGCCGCTTGTCCTGTTCGGCTATGTTCAGTGCCGGTGGAACAGGCCCTTTTTCTCATACGGGGCGCAGACGTAGCTCGTGAGCTCGTAGCCCGTCTTGGCGATGACCGGGCGCAGCTCCGCCTCCGGGATCGCCGTCTCGGAGAGGATGACCGTCTCGCCCCGGCTGTGCGAGGACGAGACCTTCTTGACCGGAAAGGCATTGCGCACCGCATCGTTGATGTGGCTCTCGCACATGCCGCACATCATGCCGTCTATATTCAGTGTGATCTGATACATGGGATGACCTCCTTGAAAAACCAGCTGGTTAGATGCATTTAATTCAAGCCGGATGATATCACTGCCGCGCGCGCGTGTCAAGAGCGCGGCGCAAAAAAGATCCTGCTGTTTTGGTTCGGTTTTATCCCGGACAGGGAAAAGCAAAGGCAGCTATTTCCGTCCCCGCACCAGAAACATCGGAGTGGAGGCGAAGCTGATCGTTTCCTCCTCCGACCAGACGCGCTTCCAGACTGTTTCATCGGCCTCGGCCTTCAGACCGAGGGAGGCAAGCTGCTGCAGATCCCACGCGGGGCGCGCAATTTTTGACAGCGGCACGCGGCGGGCGATCTCCTCCATCACATCGAAGTGCTCGCCCTCGGCCTCTACGTTCTGATCCCGGACGCCGCGTTCGGCGCTGCTCCTGCGGTCACGGTCCCAGGCCGCCTGCGCGTCCTCATCGAAGAGATAGGCGTACCAGTTCGCGTCAAAATTCAGCAGCACGCCGCCCTTCTTCAGCACCCGCGTCCACTCGGCATACGCCCGATCGGGGTGCGGCAGGTTCCAGGTCAGATTGCGGCTGATGACCGCGTCGAAGCGCTCATCCGCGAAGGAGAGCGCCTCGGCGTTCATTTCCATAAAACATATCTCGTCGGCCAGAGGGCCGGCGTTTTCTTTTGCCTCGGCGAGCATGGCGCGGGTAAGGTCGATGGCCGTCACGGCGCAGCCCAGCTCGCGCAGCAGGATGGCAAAGAAGCCCGGCCCGGTGCCGACCTCCAGCACCTGCAAGTCGGCAAGCGGACGATCGGGGAACCGCCGTGTCAGCTCTTCACATATGCAGTCGCTCCACCTCTGCCGCTGCGCCGTAGCCAGCTCCAGCCGGTTGACCTCCGAATAGCCGGGGGCACGGTCGGTCCAATAGTTTTTATTCTCTTCAAGGATCGGGTCTCGGCACACCATAACTCACCATCGGGCCTTTCTCAATGATATTCAACGACGCGGTCTGATACAGCAGCACCCCGTCTGCGGGTGCGAGCTCCGTAAAGAGGCTTTTGCCGAAATAGTCGCGGATCTCGCCAAGCTTTTCGCCCTTCCGAAAACGGTCGCCCGGCTTTTTCTCCGGGTACCAGCAGCCGGTGCAGGGCGCGTCGTCGTTATACTCCAGCAGCTCCTGCTTGGGATAGCGGGTCCAGTCCCCATCCAGTACGCCGAGCCGGCGCAGGATGTTGCACACATCGGCCTTGTCCGCCTCGATCTCCTCCCGGCTGAACAGGCTGAGCTGGCCGCGCTCGATGAGCACACTGGGAACGCCGTGGAGAGAGGCAAGATTATAAGCCCCGCCCGTGCGGCAGCGCGAGCGCACAACATACTTTACATTCACGCACTCTACCATCCGTTTCGCCGTCTCCTCGGCAGGCGCATCGCCCAGATAATAGCAATAGGGGACCAGCGTCTCATAACCGTCGCCGCAGTGCAGGTCGATATAAGCATCTGCGTTGCGGATAAAGACCTCGAAGAGCATATGCGCCAGCCGCTCGGCCTCGCTCCCCTCCCGGTTGCCGGGGAACACGCGGTTGAGATTTTTTCCGTCCTCAAAGACACGGGACATGGTGCGGTTTTCAAAGCCCGAACGGTTGACCAGCGGAACAAGGACCACGTTGCCGCGCAACGTGGAAACGTCAAGCTCATTGGACAGCTCGATGGCCGCCTGAATGCCGACGTATTCCGCGTTGTGGATGCCCGCCGTGATGAGCACGGTCGGTCCCGGCTGCTCACCGCAGAGCAGGACGTGCGGAACGTGCAGCTCGGTGCCCTCCACGTGGATATGATCTTTTATCGTTTTGCCCGGCGTCAACTCGTGCCCGGCGATCATTTTTGCTTGCATGGCAGCCTCCATTTATTATGTTACCGTATCATGCGCAACCCTTTTTGACAAGCCCCCCGGGAGGATCCGGAAGCGGGAAAAGGCCGCGGTCTATGCGAATTTATATCCCCCGCGGGGGCTTACGCATCGGCGAAAGGCAGGATATAATGTAAGCAGCCTGTATTTCCGTTTATTGGATAGGCAGCCGCGTGAGGGCGCAAGGACCGCCGGCTGCAGCAGAGAGGGGAAGCATATGGAACTGATCAAGCATCGCGTAGCTCACTACTGGTCTCACCGGTCGGAGGCCTTTGAAGCGCAGAGACTGCGTGAATTCGACAGCGAGAAGCGGGCGCGCTGGCTCGCGGAGTTTTTCCGGTATCTGCCGCAGGGGCGGCCGCTCCGGGTCCTGGACATCGGCACGGGTACCGGCTTCTTCGCCTGCCTGTTTGCCGCCGAGGGGCACGAAGCGACCGGCATCGACCTGACACCGGACATGATCGAGCACGCCGAGCATATGGCCGCCGTTCTGGGGCTGGACGCCACGTTCCGGATCATGGACGCAGAAAACCCGGACTTCGAGGCGGAGAGCTTCGACGTGCTGGTGACACGGAATCTGACATGGACGCTGCCGCATGTCGAAAAGGCCTATCGGGAGTGGTACAGGATCCTCAAGCCCGGCGGTGTGCTCATCAACTTTGACGCGGATTACAGCGCCGCGCCGGAAGATGAGCAGCAAGGAGGAAAGAAGCACGAGCTGCCCGAAAACCACGCGCACAAGCTGGTGTCGGACTATTTGATGGCCGAAAACAATGCCATCACGATGGAGATCGGCGCCTATCACGGGCCGCGCCCGCAGTGGGACGTGCAGCTGCTCATCGAGGCCGGCTTTGAGCGTGTCACCGTGGACAAAGGCGTTTATAAACGCATCTATGCCGAGATCGACGAGTTCTTCAATCCCACGCCGGTCTTCACCATTGCAGCTTTCAAATAACAGGAGAGGCACGGCATGAAAAACTACGCACTCAAGCGCCTGCTGCAGCTGATCCCGATCCTGCTTGCGATCACATTTTTGTCCTACGGCATGATGCGAATTGCCGGCAGCGACGTGGTCGAGCAGAAAATGGAGAACACGAGCGGCACGGTTTCGCAGGAAATGATCGACAACGCCAGAGCAGAGCTGGGTCTGGACAAGCCCTTTGTCGTGCAGTACTTCACGTGGCTCGGCAATCTGCTTAGGGGTGACATGGGCACCTCCTACGTCTCGAACATGCCGGTGTTCTCAACCTTCGTCTCCAAACTGCCGGCCACGCTTTTGCTGACGGCCGTTTCCATATTGCTGACCGTGCTGATCTCGATCCCGCTCGGGATCTGGTCGGCGGTGAAGCAAAACACGGCGACCGATTACGTGATCCGCACAGCGAGCTTTATCGGCAACTCTCTGCCGAACTTTTTCGTCTCCCTGCTGCTGATGTACCTTTTTGCGATCAGGCTCGGCTGGTTTCCGGTCATCTCCGGCGGCGTCAGCCTGCAGAGCGTGACGCTGCCCGCCCTGACGCTGGCGATCGCCATGTCGGCCAAGTATCTGCGGCAGGTCCGCGCAACCGTTCTGGATGAGCTGAGCAAGGATTATGTGCTCGGTGCCAGGGCCAGAGGCGTAAAGTTCTCCACGACCCTGATCAAGAGCGTCATGAAGGCCTCGCTCGTGACGATCATCACGCTGCTGACGCTTTCGATCGGCTCACTGCTCGGCGGCACGGCCATCGTCGAGTCCATCTTCATGTGGGACGGCGTCGGCAAGCTGGCGGTGGATGCGATCAACATGCGCGACTACCCGATCATTCAGGCCTACGTGATGTGGATGGCCATCATCTACGTCGTGGTCAACCTGATCACCGACCTGAGCTATCACTTCCTTGATCCGAGGATCCGGCTGGGAGGGATCGAGCGATGAACGAAACCGTCACAGTCCGTATACAAAAAGTCAGGAAGAACCGTATCAGGGTCCGTCTGACCCTCTTTCTGATCTTAACGGCAGCGCTGCTTCTCGTTGCGATCTTTGCGGACAAGATCGTCCCTTACGACCCCTATGCGCAGGACCTGTCAAAGTCGCTTCTCCCGCCTTCGGCCGAGCACTGGATGGGCACTGACCGCTACGGGCGCGACATGTTCTCCCGCGTTGTGGTCGGCGCGCAGACAAGCATCTTCTCCACGCTGGCGCTCGTCGGCGTCATCTCGGTCTTCGGAACCGCCGTCGGCACGCTCTGCGGCTACTACGGCGGCGCGATGGACTCCGTCGTGATGCGCATCTCAGACGTGTGTCTGGCCTTTCCGGGGCTGGTCTTCGCCCTGGCGATCGCGGCGATGCTGGGCGGCGGCGTCAGCAACGCGGTACTCGCGCTGGCGGTCATCAGCTGGCCGAAATATGCGCGTGTGGCGCGAAGTCAGACGCTGGCGCTCAAAAGCAGCGGCTTTGTGGCCGCGGCACGGCTCTCCGGCGACAGCTCCATGCAGATGATCCTGCGGCATATCCTGCCGAATATCCTCGGCCCGATCCTGGTCACGACCATGCTGGACATCGGCACGATGATGATGGAGCTCGCAGGGCTGAGCTTTCTGAATCTCGGCGCGCAGCCGCCAACGGCCGAGTGGGGCAATATGATGAGCGGCGGACGCAGCATGCTGCAGACTTACCCATGGCTCGTACTGTCGCCCGGCTTCGCGATCTTCCTGTCGGTCGTGATCTTCAATCTTCTGGGCGACACCGTGCGCGACTACATGGATCCAAAGAACTCCCGGGCACGATAATTCGGGCCCTATATAAACAAAGGAAAGGAAACAGAGAACATGAAAAAGATCCTAGCTTCCCTTCTGGTGCTCTGCCTCTCGCTCGGCATTCTGGCCGGCTGCGGCAACTCCAACACACCCGCCCAATCCGGCGGGAAAAAGACCTTTGTCTTCGGCGACACCACCTTCAACGCCGAAAACGAAGAGCCGACGATCAATCCTCATGAAGCCTATTCCGGCTGGGCCTGCATCCGCTACGGCGTCGGCGAGACGCTGATGAAGATCGCGGACGACGGCACGCTCGAGCCCTGGCTGGCGGAGAGCGCCACCAACGTCAATGCGACCACCTGGGAGATCGTGATCAAGGATGCGGTCTGCTTCTCCAATGGCAAAAAGTGTGACGCCGCGGCGGTCAAGGCCTGTCTCGAGCACCTGATCGAGGTCCACGAGCGCGCCGCCGGCAACCTCAAGATCGCCTCGATGGAAGCCGACGGTCAGAAGCTGACCATCGTCACCTCCGAGCCCAACCCCATCCTGATGAACTATCTCTCCGAGGCCTACGGCTGCATCATCGACATGGAGGTCGGCATCCCCGACAACGGCTGCGTCGTCGGCACCGGCCCCTATGTGGCGACCGAAGTCGTCACGGACGACCATGTGAATCTCATCAAAAACGTCAACTACTGGGACGGCGAGGTGAAGGTCGACGAGATCACCGTCCGCACCATTTCCGACGGTGACACGCTGGCCATGGCGCTCCAGTCCGGCGAAATCGACGCAGCCTACGGCATGGCCTATGCCAGCTATCCGCTCTTTGAGAACGACAACTACAAGTTCACCAACATCCAGACCAGCCGCTGCTTCTGGGGCATGATGAACCTCCACAAGGAGAACTCCGGCTACACGATCATGAGTGATCCCGCCGTGCGCAAGGCGATCGCCATGGGCATCAACAAGCAGGACTTCGTCGACGTGCTGCTCAACGGCTACGGCTACACCGCGACCGGCGCCTTCCCCGACAGCTTCGCGTTCGGTCAGGGCATTCAGACCGTGTCCTTTGATCCCGATCAGGCCAGGGCCGAGCTGGAGGCCGCCGGCTGGGTCGACACCGACGGCGACGGCATCCGCGAAAAGAACGGCGTCAAGCTCACGATCCGCTGGCTGACCTACCCGTCCCGTCAGGAGCTGCCCCTGCTGGCCGAATCCGCGCAGTCCTCGCTCAAGGACATCGGCATTGACGTACAGATCAACTGCACCAAGGATCACAACAGCATCCGCAAGGATCCCACGGCATGGGACATCTGGGTCAGCGCCAACGTCAACGCCGGTCTGGGCGATCCCCAGAACTTCTTCGACACCTACTGTCTGGACGAATCGGTCAAAAACTCCGGCGGCCACCACAGCGACAAGCTCGAGAAGCTTGCCGTCCAGCTGCGCACCACCTTCGATCCGGCCGAGCGTGCGAAGATCGCCGTTGAGATGCAGCAGGAGCTGCTGGACGATAACTCCTACGTCTTCTGCTCCTTCCTGCGCATGAGCATGATCATGAAGGCCAACGTCTCCGGTCTCGAAGCGCACACCTGCGACTTCTATGAGCTGACCGCGGATCTCGATATCCAGTAAGCAAAAGAAAGAGGGGCGGAAGCATTCCGCCTCTCAGAGGCTGTCAAAAAGTACAACTTTTTGACAAAGGGGTTTGCAGTCTGCTGCGCGCATAATTTGTGCGCCGCCGGCGCACAAATTCCACACTTGCAGCCTGAGAAGTATTTTCTTCGCCGCACATGTCGCCGAAGAAAATGATTGGACTTCTTTGCGCCTGCGGGCGCAAAGGCTACGAGGTTCTTCGGCAAGCTGAGAGGGGCGGAAGCATCCGCCCCTCAGCTCCCCGGACGGACATGGGCTCAGCGCGGAAGGTTTCCGTTTTGAGCCGATGCCCGTTTTTCAGACAACATCCAAATGAGGTCGTTTTATGGCAGTATTATTGGACTATCAGCATGTGGAGGTCTCCTTCAACGGGGATCCCGTCATCCATGACGTGAGCTTCCAGCTCCATTCCGGCGAGATCCTCGGTCTGGTGGGTGAGTCCGGCTCCGGAAAATCCACGCTGCTCAAGGCCGCGATGGGGCTTCTGGGCAGCAGCGGCATGGTCACAAGAGGCGACATCTGGTTTGAAGGGAAAAGCCTTCCGGACGTGCCGCCAAAGGAGATGCGCAGGATCTGCGGCGAGAAGATCGGCATGATCTTTCAGGACTGCGGCGCGTCCCTGAGCCCGACCCGCACGATCGGCGAGCAGATCATCGAGAGCATGGCGGCGCACCGCAAGGTGGATGTGGCCGAGGCAAAGCGCGCCGCGCTGGAGCTCTTTGAAAAGCTGCACTTTCAGGACGGTGAGCGGATCTGGGACAGCTATCCCTTCGAGCTCTCCGGCGGCATGAATCAGCGCGCGGGCATTGCGATCGCCATGCTGATGAATCCGGCCGTTCTCCTGGCGGACGAGCCCACCTCTGCGCTCGACATGGCCGTACAGCGGCAGGTCGTGGAGGAAATGCTGCATGTCCGCGAGGCCTTCGGCACCGCGATCATCATCGTAACGCACGACATCGGCGTCGTCTCCGCGATGGCCGACAGCATCGTCGTGCTCTCCAACGGCCGCGTGATGGAATACGCAGCGGCGAAGGACGTGCTGGAAAACCCGCAGAATGACTACACGGTAAAGCTGCTGAGCGCAGTTCCGAGACTGAGGAGGGAGAAGGCATAAATGGAACCGATCCTGAAGGTCGCAGACCTCTCCAAAGCCTTTTCCCGCGCCGGCAGGGATACATTTTTTGCCGTCGATCATGTGAGCTTTGAGGTACAGCCCGGTGAGATCCTCGGCATCGTGGGCGAATCCGGCTCCGGCAAGTCCACGATCGCCAGGCTCATTACCCGCCAGATCGACGCCACCGGCGGGCAGATCTTCATCGACGGGCAAGATATCACCCGGCTCAGGGGGAGGGATCTGATCCCGGTCTACGCGAAGATCCAGATGGTCTTTCAGTCACCGGCCGACTCCTTCGATCCGCGCCGCACACTGGGCGACGGCATCTGCGAGAGCCTGCGCAACAAGGGCGTACCGAAGGCCGAACGCGAGGCAAAGGCACGCGCGCTGCTGGAAAGCTGCGGCCTGCCGGACACGTTTCTCATGCGCTATCCGCATCAGGTCTCCGGCGGCCAGTGCCAGCGCGCGGCCATCGCGAGGGCACTGATGAATGACCCGCGCATCCTCATCTTTGACGAGGCCACCTCCGCACTGGACGTGACCGTGCAAAAGCAGATCATCGAGCTTCTGCAGCAGCTGCAGAAGGAAAGGAAGCTGGCCTATCTCTTCATCTGCCACAACATCGCGCTGGTACAGCAGTTTTGCGACAGGGTCATCGTGCTCCATGACGGCAGGATCGTGGAGAGCGGTCTGCCCGACGAGGTCATCCTGCACCCGCAGTCGGATTACACCAGACGGCTTGTCGACGCTGTTTTCTGAGCGGCAGAGCCTTGCTGTTTTCCCCGGCACGGCTCAGACTTACGGTTCAACGGATCGGCTCGTCAGGCCGCCGCCGCGCTGAAAGTCAAAAGCCACCTGCTATTGAAGAACCATAAAAAAGACGAGATTTTCATCCGTGAAAATCTCGTCTTATTGTTTTGCTGCTCACGCCTTCGGGAAGATGGCGCGGATGGTCGTGCCCGTGCCGGGCGTGCTCTCAAGCTCGATGCGGCCGTGGTGATACTGCACGGCGTGCTTGACGATCGACAGGCCGAGGCCCGTGCCGCCGGACGCCTTGGAGTGGCTCTTGTCCACGCGGTAGAAGCGCTCGAACACGCGGCCCTGATGCTCCGGCGCGATGCCGATGCCGGTATCGGCGACGGTGATGCTGCTGCCGCCGGCGTCGTGCGCAACGGTGATGTCCACACGGCCGCCGTCACGGTTATACTTGATGGCGTTGTCGCAGAGGTTATAGACGATCTCATAAATCAGGCGGCGGACGCCGGGCAGGACGGCCGGCTGCCCCGTGACGCTGACCGTAACGTTGCGCGCGGCCGCGGCGTCGTGCAGGTTCTCCGCCGCCTCCTGCGACACGGCAAGCAGGTCGACCGGCTCCGTCGGCATGGCGTCGCCCTCGTCGAGCTGGGACAGGCGGATGATATCGTCGATGAGCGTGACGAGGCGCGCAGCCTCGGCGTGGATATGGCCGACGAAGCGCGGCAGATCCTCGGGCTTGACCATGCCGTTTTCGATCAGCTCGGTGCTGCCGATGATGCCCTGCAGCGGCGTTTTGAGCTCGTGCGAGACATTCGCCGTGAACTCGCGGCGGTTGCGCTCGGCAAACTCCTGCTCCGTGATGTCAAAGGCCAGAATGACCGTGCCGAGGAATTTCCCGTCGGACGTGATGCGGCTGATATCGAACTGATACACACGGCCCGCGCGCTCGGCGCGCACCTCACTGTGGCCGTCCGCAGCGGCGGCCTGAATGGCGGCGCTGATCTCGTGGCTGCGCTCGATGGTGAGAAAATCACGGCCCACGCACTGCGCGTCCGTGCCGAAGAGCGCCTGCGCCGCGGCGTTGATGCTCAGGATGCTGCCGTGCTCGTCGAGCAGGACAAGGCCCTCGCGCATGCTGCCGGTGATCTGCGTAAACTCGTCGGTCTTTTCGCGCAGCTCGCGCAGCTGCGTCTGGATCTCGACGTGCTGGCGGTGGATGCGCTTGAGCAGCGGGGAGAGCTCCTCGTAGGCATCGTTGTCGAGCGGGTGCTCGAGATCGAGGCTGTTGAGCGGGTCGACGATGCGCCGCGACAGCCGTCTGGCCAGCAGGCCGGAGAGGATGAGCGCCACGATGAGCACGATCAGCAGCGGCTGGATCATGCCGACGGCGATCATGCCGACCGTCGCGCGGCTGATGGAAATGCGCAGCACCGTGCCGTCGTCCAGACGCTGGGCGTAGTACATGGTCTTTTCCATGAGCGTCGAGGAATAGCGCGTGCTCTCGCCGGTGCCGGTCGCCAGCGCCTGACTGACCTCGGCGCGCGAGGCATGGTTCTCAAGGCTCTCGGCGTCGGTCTTGGTATCGTACAGGACGCTGCCGTCGGCCGCGATCCATGTCAGGCGGCAGCGGTCGGCCGTCAGCTGGGACAGATAGTCCGTGCCGCCGTCCTCGACGGCCGCTGCGGCGAGACTCAGCTCGTCGCGCAGCTGGTTTTCCTCCACGCCGCCAAAGTAATCGTACAAAAAGCCCATGATGATCAGCAGGCTCGCCAGCAGCACGCACCCGGCCACGAGCAGGATGGATTGAAAGATCTTTTTGGTCATGTCGTTGCCTCCATGCGGTAGCCAACATTGCGCACCGTTTCGATCCGTCGTCCGTAGGGGCCGAGCTTCTGCCGGAGCGTCCGGATGTGCATGTCGACCGTGCGGGTCTCGCCGCAGTAGTCCATGCCCCAGATCTCCTGAAAGAGCTGGTCGCGCGTGAACGCCATGCCCGGATGGGACAGAAACAGGCGCAGGAGCTCAAATTCTTTATACGTAAGCGCGACACGCGCGCCGTCGACCGTGACCGTGTGTGCGTCGAGATCGACGACGAGCCCGCCGCTGCGCAGCTGATGTGCAGCTTTTTCCGGCTGGCAGCGGCGCAGCACCGCCTTGACGCAGGACACGAGCTCCATCACGCCGAAGGGCTTGACGAGGTAATAGTCCGCGCCGAGGTCGAGGCCGCGGATCTTGTCATACTCCGCGCCCTTGGCCGTGGCCATGACGACCGGGATGGTGCGCAGCTCCGCCGACGCCTTCATGCGCTGCAGCAGCTCGATGCCGTCCACGCCGGGCAGCATCACGTCGAGCACCACCAGATCGGGCTTCTCCGTCTGGAGCGCCGACCAGAATGACACGCCGTCGGCAAAGCCGCGGGCGTCAAACCCCGTGGATGAGAGCGTATAGACCTCAATGTCGCGGATACTGGCGTCGTCCTCCACACACCAGATCATGGCTTACCCCTCCTTGTGCACCCCGGTGACCGAGAAGATCACCCACTCGGCGATGTTCGTCGCGTGGTCGCCGATGCGCTCGAAGTATTTGGCGATCATGAGCAGGTCGAGCGCGTACTCCCCGTCGTCGGGGTGGGCGGCGATCTTGTCGATCAGCCGGCGCTTGACCTCGTCGAAGGCGTTGTCCACGACATCGTCCTCGGCGATGACCGTCTCTGCCAGCATTGTATCACGCTTGACGTAGGCGTCAACACTTTCTGTGACCATATGGATGGTCGAGAGCGCCATTTCGCGCAGCAGATCGTCATTTTCCGCCGAACGGCCGGCGAGAAACTGGATGATCTCCGCAATGTCCTCGGCCTGATCGCCGATGCGCTCCATGTCCGTGATCATCTTCAGCGCGGCCGAGATCTGGCGCAGGTCGCGCGCGACGGGCTGCTGCTGGAGCAGGAGCTTGAGGCACAGCGACTCGATGTTGCGCTCCTTCTGGTCGATCTCGGCATCGAGCGGCGCGACGCGCTGCGCCAGCTCCGGATCTGCCTCCGTGAGGGCCTTGGATGCGAGCGCGATGACCTCCTCGCACAGTGCGCCCATCTCGATCATCTCCTTGTTCAGGAGCGCGAGCTGTTCATCAAACCGGCTTCTCATTAGCCAAACCTCCCTGTGATGTAATCCTCCGTGCGCTTATCCTGCGGCTGCGAGAACAGCTGCTGCGTGTCGCCGCACTCGACGAGCTCGCCGAGCAGGAAAAACGCCGTGCGGTCAGAGATACGCACCGCCTGCTGCATGTTGTGCGTGACGATGACGATCGTGTACTGTTCCTTGAGCTGCATGGCCAGCTCCTCGATCTTCGACGTGGAGATGGGGTCAAGCGCGCTCGTGGGTTCGTCCATGAGCAGCACCTCCGGCTCGACCGCGAGCGCGCGGGCGATGCACAGGCGCTGCTGCTGGCCGCCGGAGAGGCCGAGGGCGTTTTTCTTCAGGCGGTCTTTCACCTCGTCCCAGATGGCCGCGCCGCGCAGGGACTTTTCGACGATCTCGTCGAGCCTGGCGCGGTTTTTGATGCCGTGCGTGCGCGGGCCATAGGCAATGTTGTCGTAGATGCTCATCGGAAACGGGTTCGGCTTCTGAAAGACCATGCCGATCTCGCGCCGCAGCTCGTTGACGTCCGTGCCAGGGGCGAAAATGTCCTGATCGCGGTAGCGCACATCGCCCGTGATCTTCACGCCCGGGATGAGGTCGTTCATGCGGTTGAGCGTTTTGAGAAACGTGGATTTGCCGCAGCCGGACGGCCCGATGAGCGCCGTGATGCTCTTTTCGGGAATATTCATGCTGATATCGTGCAGCGCCTGATGATCTCCGTACCAGAGGTCCAGGCCCTGGACTGTCATAATGTCACTCATAAACTTCTTTTCCTCCTGAAGTATCGCTCAACGAGCGTAGCAGCGCCGTTGATGAGCAGCGTAAGGATCATCAAAATGGCGGCGATGGCAAAGGCCACATCAAACCGGCCCTGCTCCTTGGCGTAAACGTAAAGCGCGACGGTGAGCGTGGCGCCCGCGCTGCTCAGTCCCTCGAAAAAGTCGTTGAGCGCGTGGGCAAAGCCCGCCGTGAACAGCAGCGCGGCCGACTCGCCGAGGATGCGGCCGACAGACAGGATGCAGCCGGTGATGACGCCGTCCACGCAGCCGGGCAGCACCACGGTGCGGATGACACGCCACTTGCCCGCACCGAGGCCGAACGCGCCCTCGCGGTAGCTCTGCGGCACGGTTTTGAGGCTCTCCTGCGTGGTGCGCATGATGGTCGGCAGGTTCATGATGACGAGCGTGAGCGCGCCGGCCAGCAGCGATGTTTTCATATTCAGAAACTGGCAGAAAAACAGCATGCCCACAAGGCCGTAGATGATCGACGGGATGCCGGAGAGCGTCTCGGCCGCGTACTCGATGGCGCCGATGAGCCGGCGGTTCGTGGCGTACTCGGTCAGGTAGATGGCCGCGCCCACGCCGAGCGGCAGGACGATGAGCAGCGTCGCAACGACGATATAGAGCGTGTTGAGGATGTCCGGCAGGATGCCGATGCGGTCGGACAGGTAGCTCGGCGCGGTGGACAGCAGCGCCCACGACACGTTCGGCAGGCCCTTGATGAGCACGTAGGCGATCAGAAACAGCACGAGCGCCGCCGTGATAATGGCCGCCGCACCCATGAGGATGCGCATGGTGAGAATATAGGCCCTGCGGCCGCCGGAAATGGCTTTCTTTTTCATTTGTCCCCCTCCTTATTGCGCTTGAGGAAGAAGTTGAGCGTGGCGTTGATGAGCATGATGAACAAAAACAGCACCAGCGCGATGGAAAACAGCGCCTGCCGCTGCAGGCCGCTGGAGTAGGACATTTCGCTGGCGACGGCGGTGGTCAGAAAGCGCACGCTCTGAAACAGGCTCGGCATATTCGGCACATTGCCCGACACCATCATGACGGCCATGGCCTCGCCGATGGCGCGGCCGACGCCGAGCACGACGGCGGCGGCAATGCCGCTCTTCGCCGCCGGGACGGAAACCTTGAAATACGTCTCGATGGGCGTCGCGCCGAGCGCGAGCGATGCGTCCTCATACTCGGGTGGCACGGCCTCGAGCGCCGTGACGGACACCTTGATGATCGACGGCAGGATCATGATCGCCAGCACGACGATGGCGGCGAGCAGGCTCGCGCCGTCGGCCAGGTGAAACACCTTGCGGATGCCCGGCACGAGCACGAGCATACCCACAAGGCCGTAGACGACCGACGGGATGCCGGCCAGCAGGCTCACGGCCGATTCGAGCACGGTCTTGAGCCGCGGCGGGGCGACCTTCGCCAGATACACGGCCGTCAGAAAGCCCAGCGGCACGCCGAGCACGATGGCCCCGGCCGTGCCGTATACACTTGTCAGAATGAACGGCAAAATGCCGTACGACGGCTCTGCCGCCGTGGAGGCCCACGTCTTGCCGAACAGAAACGGGACGAGCCCGATCTTCCGGATGGCGGGGATGCCGGAGACGATCAGGTACACGCTGATGAGCAGCACACACCCGACGGTGATAAGGCCAAGGAGCAGAAACACGCCATGCACGACCGTCTCCAGAACTTGAGATCTCTTTTTCATATCCAGCACCTCTGTATATGCGAAAGGCGGCTGGTCTCCAGCCGCCTGTACGCTTGTCTGTGGCTCAGGCCACCGGGACTGCGCCCGCCGCGGAGATGATGGACGCGGCATCTGCAGAGGTCGCAAAGTCGAAGAACTTCTGCGCGGTCTCGCTCAGGGCCACGCCTTCCTTCGTCACGAGGACGAACGGACGCTGCACGAGGTAGGTGCCGTCCTTGACGGTCGCTTCCGTCGGGGCAACACCGTTGACGGTCAGGGCCTTGACGCTGTCCTTGATGGCAGCCAGAGAGGCATAGCCGATGGCGTTCGGGTTCTGGGACACGGTAGTGATGACATCGCCCGTGGAGGTCAGCTCCTGACGGTACTGGCAGGCATCCTTCGTGTCGGTGATGGACTCGAAGCCGTCGCGCGTGCCGCTGCCGGCCTCGCGGCCGATGAGGACGATCTCGGCGTCGTTGCCGCCGACATCCTTCCAGTTGGTGATCTCACCGGTGTAGATCTTGGCGATCTGCTCCAGGGTCAGGTCCTTGACGGGGTTCTGGGGGTTGACGATGATGGCGATGCCGTCGAGGGCGAGGGTGGTCTCCTTCAGGCCGGATGCCTTCTCGTCGTCCTTGAGCGCGCGGCTCGACAGGCCGATGTCGCAGCGGCCCTCGGAGACGGCCTGGATGCCGGAGCCGGAGCCGGTCGGGTTATAGGTGAAGGTCGTGCCCGAGTTTGCTTCCATGAAGGACTCGCCGAGCGCGCCGATGACTTTTTCCATCGAGGTGGAACCGTCGGTCGAGACCGTGCCGCCGGCAGCAGCCGTGTTGTTGTCGTCCGCCTTCTGGCCGCAGCCCGCGAACAGCGAGAGCGCCATGACGGCAATGCACAAAATGGTGATGATCTTTTTCAAGATGAAGTGCTCCTTTCGAACTTCGATTTTGATTTTGGTTTTTTGTTCCCTACGCTTCACAGGATAAGCAGGGGATGTAAAAACGAAAAGAGCGCTTATGTAAAATGCGTGTAAAATTGTAAAATGCCGCGACATGGCGCAAATTTCCCTGCGTTTATATACCGTTTCCTTCATTCATGTTGAAAAACGGGCAAATTCCATTTGGCTGTCAGCGAAAAATTGTGAAAAAAACTGTGCAACTTTTCATCCCCCCAGGGTGCTTACGCGGCTGCTGCCCGTCCGGTATACTGGTAGCAGCGCTCCGGAAACGGAGCAAACAACAGAAAATGAGGATGGAACGCATGAAAAAACGCAACATCATCTGCCTGCTGCTGGCAGTCCTGACGCTGCTGGCCTGCACGGCCTGCGGCGGGAAAACAGCAACCTCCGACACTGCCGGAACACGCACGATCACGGACAGCAAAAACCGCACCGTGACCATTCCCGACAAGGTCGAGCGCATCGTGTGCGTCGGCGTCGGCTCGCTGCGCTACAGCTGCTATGTCGGCGCGGCTGACCGCGTGGTCGGCGTGGAGGACTACGAGACCAAGGCCGGCATGAGCCGCCTGTATAACCACGTGAACTTCGACAAATTCAAGGATCTGCCCGTCACCGGTACGAACGGCGAACCGTACGTGGAGCAGATCATCGACGTCGCGCCGCAGGTCATCGTCATGAGCGCCTATGCCTCGTGCGACGCGGACGAGCTGGCCGGCAAGACCGGCATCCCGGTCGTCGTCGTGCCCGGCAGCGACACCACGCTCGACGATGCGGCCTATGAGACCATCCGCATCCTCGGCGAGCTCTACGGGCTGGAAACGCGCGCGCAGGAGCTGACCAAGTACCTCAAGGGCATCCAGACCGATCTCGACACGCGCACGGCCGATATCCCCGACGCGGAAAAGCCCACGGTCTACGTCGGCGGCGTGTCCTTCAAGGGGCAGCACGGCTTTGAGGGCACGGAGGCAGGCTACGGCCCGTTTGCGCTCATCCACGCCAAAAACCTCGCCGACACGACCGGGCAGACCGGCGCGTTCAACATCGACACCGAGCAGGTGCTCGCCTGGGATCCGGACGTGATCTTCCTGGACTTCAATGGTATGCCCCTGATCAACGAAGATTATCAGGCCAACCCGGCTTTTTATAACAGTCTCACCGCCGTGCGCAGCGGCAAGGTCTACTCGCAGATCTCGTTCCGCTCCTCGGCCTCCAATCTGGAGACGGCGCTGGCCGACGCCTATTATGCCGCCTGCGTGCTGTATCCGGAGCAGTTTGCCGACATTGACCCCGAGGCCAAGGCCGGCGAGATCTTCACGGAGCTGCTCGGCTCCAATCCCTATTCCGATCTGAAGGAGGCCGGGTATGCATTCCGTGCCATCACACTCGGCGAGTAAGCCGCACGATTCCGACTACAGCCGCAACCGCGCCAGAAGCATCCGCTTTCTGATCCTGCTGGCGGCCATTCTGGCGCTCGCGTTCTTTTTGTCGCTGCGCGCCGGGTCTTACAACACGCCCGCCGCCGAGCTCATCCGGGGCATCTTCGGCCGGGCGTCGGACGCGAAGATCAATCTCGTCATCCGCAATAACCGCCTACCGCGCATCTGCACCGCCATGGTCGCCGGCGCGGGACTGGGGCTGGCCGGGTGCATCCTGCAGGCCGTGCTGCGCAATCCGCTCGCCTCGGCCTCTACGCTCGGCGTGTCGCAGGGTGCGACGTTCGGCGCAGCCGTCGCCATCATCGGTCTCGGCCTGAGCCAGGCCGGCAGCTGGGCTATTCCGCTGTGCTCGTTTCTCGGCTCGCTGCTTGTCGCGGCCGTCATTCTGGGGCTGAGCCAGTTCAAGCAGATCTCCTCGGAGGGCATCGTGCTCGCGGGCGTCGCCATCAGCTCCATGCTGACCGGCGCGACCACGCTGCTGCAATACTTTGCCGACGAGGTCGCGCTCTCGTCGCTCGTATTCTGGACCTTCGGCGACCTCGGCAGCACGGACTGGCAGTCCCTGCGCGGCATGGCGCTGGCTGTGCTGTTGCTGATCGGCTACTGCTACCTGCACCGCTGGGACTATAACGCCCTGCTCTCCGGCGAGGAGACGGCGCTGAGTCTCGGCATCCATGTGCGGCGGCTGACACTCACGAACGTTGTGCTCACGTGCTTTGTCTGCTCGGTGATCGTGTCGCACGTCGGCCTCATCAACTTCATCGGTCTCGTTGCGCCGCACATCGTGCGCATGGTCGTCGGCAACAACTATATCTATCTCATCCCCGGCTCCGTGCTCGCCGGCGCGGCACTGCTGCTGCTGAGTGATCTGGCCGCGCGCGTGATCATCATGCCGGTCATTCTGCCGATCGGCGCGCTGACGGCGTTTCTCGGCGGCCCGCTGTTTTTGTACCTGCTGTTCAAGGGGAGGGGCCGGACATGATCTGTGTGGACCATCTCTGCTATCACTATAAGGGCGGGCGGCCGATCCTCCGCGACGTGAGCTTCGAGCTGGAGGACGGGCACTTTCTGGCCGTGCTCGGCAACAATGGCGTCGGCAAGAGCACGCTGCTCAAGTGCATCAACCGCATCCTCACAGCCGACAGCGGCACTGCCGTATCGACGGCGAGGATCTGCTCACGCTCTCCCACCGGGAGATCGCAAAACGCGTAGCCTTCGTGGCACAGCACGTGCCCGACACACAGATGACCGTGCACGACATGGTCATGCTCGGACGGCGGCCCTACATGACCTGGGGCGTGACGGAGCACGACCACCATGTCGTGCACGAGGCCATGCGCTATCTGAATCTGGAGGACATGCGCGGCCGGTTCCTCAACCGGCTCTCCGGCGGCGAGCGGCAGAAGGTCATGCTCGCCCGTGCGCTGGCGCAGGAACCGACGCTCCTGCTGCTCGACGAGCCGACCAGCAATCTCGACATCCGCAATCAATATCAGGTGCTGCAGATCACGCGCGATCTGTGCCGCGAGCAGAATCTCACGGCGATGATCGTCATCCACGACCTGAACCTCGCGCTGCGGTTCTGCGACCGCTTTCTGCTGCTGCGCGAGGGCGAGGTGTACCGTTACGGCGGCGCAGAGATCTTCGACGCCGACGCCCTGCGGGACGTCTACGGCGTGACGGGCAGCATCGTGGACGTGCAGGGGCACAGGCTCGTGCTCATTGATGACGAAGAAAAGGAGACAAGATCATGACCAACTGGGAAACCTGCGTACAATTTCACGGCCACGCCTGCGGCGGGCTGACGATCGGATATAAGACCGCGTGCTACGCCGCCGAGCTGCTGGAGCTGTCCTTCTCCGGCGACGAGCAGGTCGTGTGCATCGCGGAAAACGACGCCTGCGGCGTGGACGCCATTCAGGCGCTGCTCGGGTGCAGCATCGGCAAGGGCAACCTGCTGTTTCATATGCGCGGCAAACAGGCGTTCTCGTTTTATAACCGCGCCACGGGCAAGTCCGTGCGCCTGGTGCTCCGGCCGCGGCCGGAGGGGATGACGCGCGAGGAATCCTTCGCCTACTATCAGGCGCAGAAGCCGGCCGACCTGTTCGACGTCAAGCCGGCGACCATCCCGCTGCCAGAGAAGGCAAAGCTCTTCGACTCGTACCGCTGCGCGTGCTGCGGCGAGACGGCCGGCGCCAACTGGATCCGTCTGGTCG